>ERZ1370068.10356-contig-9063_pt1 | contig 33870 bp, 41 predicted proteins | sample MGYA00561227_ERZ1370068 | MGnify/ENA primary metagenome ERZ1370068 (study PRJEB38410, sample SAMEA6850437) | metagenome | study: Metagenomic assessment of the ecological functions of the soil: analysis of the soil microbiota associated with the...
GGTAGTACTTCACCGTTCAGTTACGTATTGCTAGGCAGGCGAGCCAGTCGGCCGCCAGGGCCGCGGGAACGGCGCCGCCGATCACGAAGCTCGAAGTAGCGCCCGCTTCCCGTTGCGACGACCCCGGGCTCGGCCGCCTCTGCCAGCTCTGCCACCACCCTCGTCGGTGGTCCAGGAGGCTCTTCCGGCATCGGCCCGCCGAGCGCGCTCGCGCAGCGCCTCCGAGTCGTGCGCGGGAACACGGGCCGACGCCGCCGAGGCTCTCGAGGTCGGCCGCGATCTCGGCGGTGCGGCTCCAGCAGGTCGCGCGACTCGCTCTGCCAGGCGCGACTCTGGGCGTCCAGGGCGAAGAGCTGGCGCGTCGCGCGCCCGGAGCCTGATGTCGCGCTCGTACTCGAGCCCGAGCTTGCGCGCCACGCTCTCGAGAGGCCGTGTTCCCCGTGGATGATCAGCGCGATCACCCGCTCTGCGCCGAGCCCGTTGAGCGCTAGTCGCCGGACCGCGCCGGCCGACTCGGTCGCGTAGCCCAGCCCCGAGAAATCCCGGCCGAGCGTGTAGCCGACCTCGACCTCCGTCGGCCCGGACGGCTGCGCCCGCGTGGTCGGCCCCACGTGTCGCTGTTCCAGATCAGATCCCGACGCGCCCGATGATCGCCTCGTCGTCCTGCCGGAGGGTGGTGAAGAGCCCGGAAGCCATCGACCTCCCACCGTCTGATCATGCGCCGCACCGAGAGCTCGGTCTCGGCCCTTCGCGAGTGTCCGCCCGTCGCCGACGTAGCGCATCACCTCCAAGGTCCGCGTACATGGGCGCCAGCCCTCCGCGTCTCGGGGCATCAGCACCGCGCGCGCAGGACGAGCCGCTCGGTCTCCAGCTGCGGCGGCGGGGGCTGCAGCCTTCCGTCGGGCAGCGAATCGCCTCGGCTGACAGAGAGCGAGTCCCGTACCTCCTTGCAGCAGTGCGAACACAACCCCGCCGACTGGTATCCGTGGGGCGAGGAGGCGCTCGCGCGAGCGTGGCGAGGACAAGCCGATCCTGCTCTCGATCGGCTACTCGGCCTGCCACTGGTGCCACGTGATGGAGCACGAGTCGTTCGAGGACGCCGAGATCGGCGGCGCTGCATGAACGAGCGCTTCGTCAACGTCAAGGTCGACCGCGAGGAGCGGCCCGACCTCGACGCCGTCTACATGGACGCGGTCGTCGCGCTGACCGGCCAGGGCGGCTGGCCGATGACGGTCTTCCTCACGCCCGACGGCGAGCCGTTCTTCGGCGGCACTGCTACCCGCCCGAGCCGCGGCACGGGATGCCGAGCGTTCCGGCAGGTGCTGACGGCGGTCGCCGAGGCCTACCGCGAGCGGCGCGACGAGGTGCGCCGAGCGGCGCGGCCGCTGGTCGAGGCCGCTCCGGCAGCCGCAGCAGGCTCGAGCCGTCCGCACGAGCCGCTCGACCGAGTCGCTCGCTGCGCGAGGCGGTCGGCGGGCTCGCGGTCGCGGCTTCGACCCGCGAGTGGGGCGGCTTCGGCGGCGCGCCGAAGTTCCCGCCGGCCTCGGCGCTCGAGTTCCTGCTGCGCCGCGGCGAGCTCGAGCTGGTCGCGACGACGCTCGACAGGCATGGCTGCGCGGCGGGATGTACGACCTGCGTCGGCGGCGGCTTCCACCGCTACTCGGTCGACGAGCAGCTGGCTCGTCCCGCACTTCGAGAAGATGCTCTACGACAACGCGCTGCTCGCCGCCGCGTACCTGCACGGCTGGCTCGTGACTGGGCAACGAGCGCTACCGCGAGGTGGTCGGAGGAGACGCGTCGAGCTACATGCTGCGCGAGCTGCGCGCTCGACGACGGCGGGCTCGCCTCCGTCGCAGGACGCGGACACCGACGGCGTCGAGGGCCTGACGTTCACGTGGGCGCCCGGCGAGGGCGCGCCGGACGAGCTGCTCGAGCCGTTCGAGGACGGCCGCTTCGATCGCTCCGCGGCGAGCTCGACGCGGAGACTGCGCGGCGCGGCTGCTTCGAGCTGCGCGAGCAGCGGCCGCAGCCGCGCGCGCGACGACAAGGCGATCGCCTCCTGGAACGGGCTCTGCGCTGGCCGCTCTGGCCGAGGCGAGGAAGGCGCCAGAGCGCGGAGGTCCTCGGTCGGCGAGGCAGCGCCCTCGGCGAGTTCCTGCTAGGCCCGCTCTCGACGACCGGGGCCGCCTCTACCGCAGCCGCGCGGGGCCGCAGCTCCGGCGCGGGCTTCCTCGACGACTACGCCGAACGTGGCGCAACGGCCTCTACGAGCTGCACGTCGCCGAGCGGCGAGCTGCGCTGCTCGAGGAGCGAACGGCGCAGCTGGCCGCTGCGGTTGACGCTGCTTCGCCGACGAGCGAGCGCGGCGGCTTCTTCCTCGGCGCCGACTGGCGACGGCGCTTGTCGCGCGCAAGAAGGACCTCGCCGATCGCCTGATCCCGTCCGGTAACTCATGCTCGCCTTCGTGCACGCTTCGGCTCGCGCGGATCTACGGCGACGACGAGCTCGGAGCGCCGGGCCGTCGATGTCTGCGCCTGCTCGGCTGAGCCTCTCAGCCGCGGGCCGTCCGAGGTTCGCCCACGCACTCAACGCGCTCGACTCTACCCGGCGACGCCGGAAGGAGATCGCGGTCGTCGGTCTCCGGAGAGCGAGGTCGCCCGCGCGGCGCTCGAGCCGTTCGAGCTCAACGCGGCGTGGTCGCCTTCGGGCCGGCCGAGGGCGTGCCTCTCCTCGAGGGCAAGGGGCCTGTGGACGGCAAGCCGCCGTCTGCGTCTGCGGAGCGCTTTGCCTGCCGTGCGCCGGTGACCGAGCCCGCCGAAGCTGTCAGGCGCCTGAGCTGGGACCGCCCGACCGCGTCCGCCTAGAGTCCAGCGCCGATGGCGATGCTCACGGTCGAGCACGAGGCGCAGGTTGGCGGCATCGTCGCCGTCGACGACGTCTCCTTCGACGTGGGGAGGCGCGAGATCGTCCGGCTGATCGGGCCCGAACGGGGCCGGCGAAGACGATGTGTCCAACCTGATCACGCGCGTGTACGGGGCGGATGCCGGCGAGATCGCATTCGAGGGCACGACGCTGCCGCGATCCCTGCGCACCGGATCGTCAAGCGCGGATCGCCCTCTGGACCTTCCAGAACGTCGAGCTGTTCGGGTCGATGACCGTGCCTCGAGCACGCTTCGGCAGGCACGCGCGCCGCGGCCCCGGCGCGCGAGGTGCGATCACACCGGCTCGCCGGTTGCCCAATGCCGCGCGGCAGAGCTGCCCTTCGGGACGCAGAAGCGGGTCGAGCTCGCCGCGCGCGCTCGCCTCGGGGCCGCGGCTGCTTCTGCTCAGTACCCGAGCCGGCCGGCGGGCTGAACCACGAGGAGGTCGGCGAGCTCGGCTTTCCCTGATCCGGCTGCCGGCGGGCCAACCTCGAGCTCACGATCCTAGCTCGTCGCGAGCACCACATGGAAGGAGGCTTCGTCATGGGGATCGCCGACCGTGTGCACGTGCCCGACTTGCCGGCCTGATCGCGAGCGGCAACGCCCGGCCGAGGTGCGGGGCGACCAGGGCGGCCGTGGCCGAGGCCTGGGAGCGGTGGGACGCTGGTTCCGCTGCTGCAGCTCGACGACGTCGAGGCCCGCTACGGGCCCGCGAAGCGCTCTCCACGGCGTCTCGCTGACGGTGGGGGAGGGGGCGAGGTCGTCGCGTTCTCCGGCGCCAACGGCGCTGGCAAGACGACTGACCCCGCGGGCGGTCTCGGGAACCGTGAGAAGCGAAGCGGCGCAGATCGTGTTCGCGCCGGCAATCGCATCTCGCGCCGCCTCGCCCGAGGCCGTCGCGCGGCTGCCGGGATCGCCCATGTGCCCGAAGGCCGAGGCACGCTCACGGGACCTGGAGCGTGCGCGAGAACGCTTCGTACTCGGCGCGTACGTGCGGCGCGACCGGGCCGGCATCCGCGGGGACGAGCAACGCGTGCTCTCGTACTTCCCCCGGCTCGAAGACCGCGCCGGCCAGAGGGCCGGGACGCTGAGCGGCGGCGAGCGAGCAGCAGATGCTCGCGCTCGCGCGGGCGTCGATGCTGCGACCGAAGCTCATGACTGCTCGACGAGCCGTCGCTCGGCCTCGCGCTCGATGGTGGTGCAGCGACGATCTTCCGGATCGTCCGCGAGCTGAACGAGCGCGAGTGGCCTGACCGTGCTCGTCGTCGAGCAGAACGCCGCGCATCGCGCTCAGGCCTCCGCCCAGCGCGCGTACGTGCTCGAGGTCGGCGAAGGTGGCGGTCGAGGGCTCGAGCGCGGAGCTTCGCCGCACGAGGCCGTCACGACGTCACATCCGCGCTACTGATGCTACCTGGCGTATCGACTGACAGTATCTTGCCCAGCAGGTCGTCGTCGGTCTCGCGCACGGGCGGCGTCTGCGGCCACGCTCGCGCTCGCGCTCGTCCTGATCCACCGCGCGACCGGGGTCGTCAACTTTCGCCCAGGGCGAGATGGCGATGTTCTCGCACCGTACATCTGCCTGGTCGCTGATCACCACCACGGCGTCTCCTACTGGGGCGGCGTTCTGCCCTCACCACTCCGTGGTCGCGTTCCTCTTCGGGCGGCGATCCTCGTCGAGCGCGATCATCCGGCCCGCTCTGCGACGCGCCGGGAATGCTGACGGTGGTGATGCGACCGCCATGGCGCTGTTCTGATCGTCGTGAACGGCGCCGCCGCGCTGGATCTGGGCGCCGGAGGCTGACAGCCTGCCGGAAGCGCCTTCCGCGACCTGAAGACCGATCGACGTCGCGCGGCGTCGCTGATGCTCGATCCAGCGATCTCTGGGCACGATCGGCGTGTCGCTTGGTCTGCCGTCGGGCTGCTCTGGCTCTTCTTCCGCGTTCACGCGGCTCGGGCCTGGCCTCGCGGGCGGCCGCGGTCAATCGAGCGCGAGCCGCCTGCTCGGGATCCGCGGTGCGCTGGATGCTCGCGCATCGGCTGGGGCCTGGCGGCCGCGATGCTGGGCGCGGTCTCGGGGATGATGGCCGCGCCCGCCCAGGTCGAGCTTCGACCCCAGAACCTGATGCTGACCCGTGCTCGCCGTACGCGTTCGCCGCAGCGGTGCTCGGCGGGAGTCGACAGCCCGGTCGGCGCGGTGGTCGGGGACGCCTGCATCCTCGGCGTCGGCGATCAGCCTGCATCAGGACTACGTGCCGTCGTGGCTCGGCGACGGAGTCTGCGGCCGTCGTGGCCCTCGCCGTGATGCTGGCGTCCTGCTCGTCCGGCCCGGCCGGCCTCGTTCGGCCGGGTCGGCGGTGAGGCGCGTCTGATGGGTCGTCGGCGCCGCTCGGCGTCGGCCTCTGGCCGCTCCGCGGCCGCGGCGGCGTTGTCCTCGTCGTCTTTCTGCCGACGTGGCTCGCACGAGCGACTTCCACTCCGCGACCTCGCGCACGCCGGCGTCTTCTTCATCGCGATCGTCGGCCTGAACCTGCTCACCGGCTACACGGGCCAGATCTCGCTCGGGCACGGCGCCTGATGGCGATCGGCGGCTCACCGACGGCCGCCCTCGTCGTGCACGAGCACTGGCGCGACGTCTGGACGATCCCGCTCGCCGGTCTCTGCGGCCGGGGTCGTCGGCTTCCTGATCGGCCTGCCCGGCGCTCCGGCTCTCCGGCCTCTACCTGGCTCTGCGCCACCTTCGCGTTCACGCAGTTGGCGATGCCGTCGCTGCTGGGAAGTTCTCCGGCCTGACCGGCGGCGGCCAGGGCTTGCGCCTGCTCGAGTCGTCGCCCGAGCAGGTGACCGGGATCAGCGGCGACGGTGACGATCTTCGGGCACTCGATGACGCAGAACCACTTCCTCTACTACCTGACCTGGGCGATCGGCCTCGTCGGCTTCCTGATCACTGTGGCTGATCGTGCGCGGGGGCTCGGTCGGTTGTTCCGGTCAGTCAGGGACAGCGAGGTCGCGGCCTCGGCGGGGTGAACCTCGCTGCTACAAAGCGCTCGCCTTCGCGATCAGCGGCGTCTACGCGGGAGTCGCCGGCGCGCTGCTCGCGATCCAGGACGAGATCGTCAACCCGCTCAGTTCACCGTTCCTGCTCTCGATCCTGATCCTCGTCGGCGCGGTCGTCGGTGGTCTCGGCTCGCTTCCCGGGATGGTGCTCGGCGCCTCTTCGTCCAGTACCTGCCGACATCCTCGACGCGCGTCTCGAGCAAGCCCGGCGTGCCCGACTTCGTCTACGGCGCGGCGATCATCCTCAGTCATGATCCTGCTCCCGAGCGGGGCCGGCGGGGTGCTCCGCCGGCTCGCCGAGACCGCTAACAACCCGGTTGTACACTCGTCCCTAACGGGATGAAGAGCAGGGTTCACGTCATCCTGGGGTCGTCTGGTCGCGCTCGCGGTTCGCTGCCGGCCGCGTCGGGAGCGTCCACGCCGGGAGTCACCTCGACCGAGGTCGCGATCGGCGGGACGACGCCGCTCACGGGCTCCGCGTCCGCCTACCACGTCGGTCGCGGCGTGCCTGCCGCGTGCTTCAAGTACGTCAACTCGCAGGGCGGCGTGAACAAGCGGAAGATCCAGCGCTATCTACAAGGACGACGGCTACGACCCGGCCCGGACGACGCGAGCAGACGCGCGAGCTCGTCCAGCAGGACATAGGTCCGCGATCTTCAACAGCCTCGGCACCGAGCAGAACCAGGCGACGCGGCCGTACCTGAACGCGATCAAGCAGTGCCGCAGCTCTTCGTCGCCAGCGGCTGCGACCACCTGGGGCACGGACTACAAGCAGTTCCCGTGGACGGATCGGCTACCAGCCGAACTACCGGGCGGAAGGGCACGATCTACGGGCCGCTACGTCGCGCAAGACGGTGCCGAAGGCGCGCGCATCGGCGTCCTCTTCCAGAACGACGACTACGGCAGCGACCCGCTGACGCGGGCTGCACGAACGGCCTCGGCTCAGAAGGCGAAGCTGATCGCTCCGACCCAGAACTACGACGTCGACCGACCCGGACGTCCAGTCACAGGTCGCGACGCCTCAAGGCCGCGCGGGTGAGCACGCTGATGCTGTTCTCGCGACGCCGAAGTTCGCGATCCAGACCTACGTCTACGCGCGCAGGCTCGGCAGTGGCGGCCGAAGGTGTACGTCAACGCGCAGTCTCGAGCGCGCGCCAACATCATGGGCCTCGCGACCAACGGGACGAACAAGAAGCAGACCGACGGCTCGATCTCAGCATCGTCTTCCCTCACGGACCCGACCGACGCGCACTGGGCGAAGGGATCCGCGGGATCAAGCTCTACCGCTCGATCATGAAGCGCTACAAGGGGCGGAAACCCGAACGACGTCTACGCGGTCTACGGCATGTCGGCCGCCGCACACCTCGTCGCGGCGCTGAAGCAGCGCGGGCAAGAACCCGACGCGGGACAGCATCATGAAGCGCCGCGCTACGACTGAACGTCAAGAACGACCCGCTCCTGCTGCCCGGGCGTCACGGTCAAGACGAGCGCGACCGACCACTTCCCGCTCGACCAGGCGAAGCTCGAGCGCTACCACAACGGGCGCTGGGTCGTCTTCGGCGGGCTGTTCCGAGTCCGCTAAGCGGAGCTCGCCAGAGCTGGCTCGCGGGCGGGCGCCCTCACGATCTCTGCGGTGGCGGATCGGCAGGAAGCTGATCACCCCGACCGTGATCGCGACGCCGAGCCACTGCGTCCAGCGCAGGGAGTCGTCGAAGACGTAGATCCCGACGATCGCGGCGGTGACCGGGAACGCGAGCTCGCCGAGGGCCGCCAGCGACGGCGGCGTTCGCCGGAGCCCGTAGTAGTAGAGCCCGAGGGCCAGGAATCCGGTGACGACGGCGAGCACCGCGATCCAGAAGCTGTCGTGCGCATTCGAGAACGCGGCGGCGCCCACGATCGGCAAGGCGCAGGCGCTGGCGATGAGGCCGAAGCCGAAGCGCACAGTCGACACGTGGTCGAACGAGAGCCGGCGGCTCGAGCAGCCGTCCGAACACGGTGCCCATACCCCAGAGCACCGCTGCGACGAGCGTCTCGACGATCGGCGTCAGCCCGTGGGCGTGCGGGTCGAGCGGGTGCGGCAGCGCGATCAGCCAGACCCGGCGAGCGCGGGAATCAGGAACCACGCGAAGCCGCGCCGCGGCTGCTCCTTCAGGCACGAGCCAGGCGCCGACGACGGCGATCAGCGGCTGCACCTTCTGCAGGACGACGACGGTGATGAAGTCGCCGTGGAAGAGCGCCTTGGTGAAGAGGATCGTCGCGATCGCCGAGGCGCCGGCGCCGACCGCGATTCCCGCGGCCACGTACGACCAGCCGGCCCGCCAGAGCGAGCGGAAGGCGGCCACCAGCAGCGGCAGCGTCAGCAGCACGAGCACGACGTGCTCGCCGAAGACGATCGTGTAGGCGGAGGTCGACTCCGAGAGCGGCTTGCGGATCAGCCCGTCGAGGCCCCACATCGCCGCAGCGAGGCTGACGAGCACGACTCCCGGGACCCTGTCGAGGCGGCCTCCCATCGGTCCGAGCCTAGCTTTCCGCGCCGGCCTCAGGTCAGTCGCTCCACCAGCCCTGCGCCACCTCCGCGTCGCCGGGGCCCGTGTTGGGCGCTCCGATGGCGATGATCTCCGCGCCCTCGGCCCCGGACTCGAAGCCGCGCATTGTCTCCTTGGGAACCCGGATCGCGTCCCACTGCTTGAGCTCGACCACCTCGTCCTCGAGCTTCATGCGAACGCTGCCGCTGACGACGACGTAGATCTCCTCCTGCGTCTTGTGTCGGTGCGCGAACGGGACACGGAAGTTCGGCGCCAGCCGCTGGTAGCTGATCCCCGAGTGCTCCAGCTCGAGCGGCACGCGTGCCATGCGGGCCTCGAGGTCCGGAGCGAGGCCGAAGTTCGGAGCCTGGTCGTCGACGTCTTCCTTGAGATTCACCTTCGTGTACGCCGCCATCCGTGCCTCCTGTTCTAGACGGGGTGGGTGCTAGAGTTCGGCATGATGAAGCAGCTTCTCGAGTAGCGCAGGAAGCAACGCGGCGGCGCCGCGGCGAGCTTCCCCAGGCCTCTCGCATGAGAGGCTTTTTCGTACCTGGAGGCAGGTTGGAGAAGTACGACCCGAAGACGATCGAGGCGAAGTGGCAGCGAGTCTGGGAGGACGCGCGGGCCTTCTACGTCGCGAACCCCGAGCCGGGAGCGGAGCCGGGCGACGAGTTCTACATGCTCGAGATGCTGCCGTACCCCTCTGGAAACCTGCACATGGGGCACGTCCTCAACTACACGCTGGGCGACGTCGTCACCCACTTCAAGCGCCGTCAGGGCCTGAACGTCCTGCGCCCGATGGGGTTACGACTCGTTCGGCCTTCCGGCGGAGAACGCCGCGATCAAGGAGGGGGCAACCCGCGCGAGATCACGGAGCGCAACATCGCCAACATCGAGCGGCAGATGCGCCGCCTCGGGTGGGCGATCGACTGGGACCGGGTGATCGCCGCCCACGATCCCGCGTACTACCACTGGACGCAGTGGCTCTTCCTGAAGTTCTTCGAGAGGGGCCTCGCCTTCCGCAAGGAGGCGCCGGTCAACTGGTGTCCGCAACGACCAGACGGTGCTCGCGAACGAGCAGGTGATCGACGGGCGCTGTGAGCGGTGCGGTGCCGAGGTCGAGGCCCGCAAGATGGAGCAGTGGTTCTTCCGCATCACCGCCTACGCGGATGCGCTGCTGGACGACCACGCGCTGCTGGATTGGCCCGACCGGACGATCACGATCCAGCGCAACTGGATCGGCCGCTCGAAGGCGCCGAGCTGCTGTTCCGGATCGAGGAGCTCGACGTCGACCTTCCGGTCTTCACCACCCGGCCCGACACGCTCTTCGGCGCCACGTTCTGCGTGCTCGCGCCGGAGCATCCGCTGGTCGACCGGCTCGTCGAGCGCTCGCCGAACGCGGACGAGCTGCGCGAGTACGTGCGCAGGTCGATGGCGAAGCGCGGCGAGGTACGGGCCGCGGCCGAGGAGAAGACGGGCGTCTTCACCGGCTTCTATGCGGTCAATCCCGCGACCGGCGAGCCGATTCCGATCTGGGTCGCCGACTACGTGCTGATGGAGTACGGCACCGGGGCGATCATGGCCGTGCCCGGACACGACGAGCGCGACCACGAGTATGCGGAGCGGTTCGGGCTGCCGGTCGTGGCGGTGATCGACGAGGACGGCCAGCTGGTCAACTCGGGCCAGTTCGACGGCCTGCCGGCAGACGAGGCCAAGAAGGCGATCGTGGAGTGGCTCGGCGAGCAGGGCCGCGGCCGGCCGGCGGTCAGCTTCCGCCTGCGCGACTGGGGCTTCTCGCGCCAGCGCTACTGGGGCTGCCCGATCCCGATCGTCTACTGCGAGCAGTGCGGCGTGGTGCCGGTGCCGGAGGAGGAGCTGCCCGTCCTGCTGCCGGAGGTCGAGGACTACCGCCCGAAGGGCAAGCCGCCCCTCGCCTCGAACGAGGAGTGGCTCCACGTGCCCTGTCCGCGCTGCGGCGGCGCCGGCGTGCGCGAGGCCGACACGATGGACACGTTCGTCGACTCGTCGTGGTACTTCCTGCGCTACGTCGACCCGCACAACGACCAGGCGCCGTTCGAGCGCTGGCTCGTCGACTTCTGGCTGCCGGTCGACCAGTACGTGGGCGGGATCGACCACGCCACCGGACACCTGCTCTACTCGCGGTTCTTCGTCAAGGTGCTGAACGAGCTCGGAATGCTGGGCTTCCGCGAGCCCTTCCAGCGGCTCTTCCACCAGGGCTGGGTTCGCCAGGGCGGCTCGAAGATGTCGAAGTCGCGCGGGAACGTGACCGCGCCCGACCAGCTGGCCGACATGTACGGGGCCGACGCCATCCGCCTGTACATCCTCTTCGCCGGGCCGGCGGATCAGGACATGGACTGGACCGAGGAGGGCATCGAGGGGATCGGCCGCTTCCTGCGGCGGCTGTGGCGGATCGTCAACGAAGCAGCCGGTGCGACCGAAGGCGGCGACGGCGGACCGCTCGTGCGCAAGGCCCACGAGACGATCGCGAGGGTGACCGACGACATCGGGCGGCGGTTCGTCTTCAACACGCCGATCGCCGCGGTGATGGAGCTGGTGAACGAGCTGGGACGGAACCCGTCGGCGCCCGGAGCACGCTTCGCGGCGGAGACGGCGGTGTCGCTGATCCAGCCGTACGCGCCGCACATCGCGGAGGAGCTGTGGTCGCAGCTGGGCCACGAGCGGCTCTGGGAGCAGCCGTGGCCGGTCGCCGACGAGGCGCAGCTGGAGCGCGAGACCTTCGAGCTCGTGATCCAGGTCAACGGCAAGGTGCGCGATCGGGTGGAAGCCTCCGTGGAGGAGTCGGAGGAGGACCTGATCGCCCGTGCGACGGCGTCGCCGCGAGTGCAGGCGCAGCTCGACGGCAAGGAGATCCGCCAGGCGATCGTCGTGCCGGGCAAGCTCGTCAACCTCGTCGTCTGAAGTCACGCTTTCGTCACGCCCGCGTCACCCACGCGTGACGACTTCTCCGGGCACGCTCGAGCCATGCCGGAGTTCCTCCTCCAGCGGCGGCGGCTGCTCCTGGCCGCCGCAGGCTCGCTCGCGCTGATCCTGCTCGCGGGACGGTTCGTCCTGGGCGCAGGCACGACCACGGTGGCGCCACTCCCCCGCCGCCGCCTCAGGGCGCGGGCGTGACCGGGCTGCCGGCCGCGCGGGTGGTGGTGGACGTCGTCGGCGCCGTGCGCCGGCCGGGTCTCTACCGGCTGGAGCAGGGCACGCGGATCGCGGACGCCGTCGCCCGCGCGGGCGGGGCCACTGGGAAGGCCGACCTCTCGATGGTCAACCTCGCGGCTCCGCTCGCCGACGGCGAGCAGGTCGTCGTCCCCAAGCGAGGGGCCGCAGGGGCGGCGCTGGGCGCAGGCGCAGCCGGGGCAGGAGCTGCTCCGACCACCGGGCCTGTGCACCTCAGTACCGCAACGCTGGAACAGCTCGACTCGCTTCCGGGATCGGGCCGGTGACGGCGCAGAAGATCCTCGACTACCGCGCGAAGCACGGTGCATTCACCTCGGTCGACGAGCTCGATGCGGTTCCGGGGATCGGCCCCTCGCGGATGGATCAGCTTCACGACCTGGTTGCGCCGTGACCTCGAGCCGAGCCTCGCCGCACCTCCTCGCAGCGTCGCTCTGCGTGGGCCTGGCGTTCGCCAACCTGGCCCGAGGCTCGTGGCCCGCAGCCGTTGCGGCCGGGGCGGTCGGCTGCGGCGCGATCGCCGCTCCGGGTGAGCGCAGGCTCTGGGTGACCTGCGCCGCCCTGGTGTTGCTCGCGTGGTGGTGGGGAAGCGCCCGTCTGCAGGCCCTCGACCGGAGCGTGCTGCTCGGCCGGGTGGACACCTCCGAGCGTGCCCGTGTGGTCGTGACCGCACCCGCGCGCAGGGCACGGTTCGAGCTGCGCGTTCCGGGCCAGGTACGGCGCTTCGGCCGGCTCCGCCTGCGCGAGGCGGTGCTGCTCGAGCTTCCGCCTGGCCGAGCGCCGCCGCAGGGCGCTGTCCTCGACGCGGTGATGACGGTGCGGCTTCCGCGGCCTCCGAAAGACGGCTTCGACGAGCGAACGTGGCTCCGGCGCCGCGGCGTCCACGTCGTCCTGCGCGCAGACCGCTGGCGGATCGTCGGCCGCCGCGGTGGGCTCGGCGGCCTGGCGGATCGCCTGCGAGCAGGGCTGGCAGGCTCGATCGCGCCGGGACTGACCGGTGACCGGCGCGGGATCGTCGAGGGTGTCGTGCTCGGAGACGAGCAGGCCCTGTCGGAGGACCTTCGGCAGCGCTTCCGCGCCTCGGGGCTCTACCACCTCCTCGCGGTGTCGGGGCCAGAACGTCGTCCTGGTCGCGGGAGGAGCGCTCGGCCTCGCATGGCTGCTGGGGCTGCCGCGCTGGCTCGGGCAGATCGGAGCGCTTCTCTCGATCTCCGGCTACGTGCTCGCCGTCGGCGCCCAGCCGTCGGTCGTGCGCGCCGGGATCGCGGGTGCGCTCGTCTCGCTCGCGTGGCTCGCTGCGAGACCGGCCGACCGCTGGTACTTCCTCCTGCTCGGCGCGCTCGTCCTGCTGGCGTGGAACCCGTACAACCTCCTCGAGCCCGGATTCCAGCTCTCGTTCGCGGCCGTCGCGGCGATCTTCGTGCTCGTCCCGCGGCTGGCAACCATGCTCGAGGGCTACCCGCTTCCGGGGCAGCTCGGAGCGGTTCTGGCCGTCTCGACCGCGTGCGGATTGGCGACCGCACCCGTGCTCTGGCTTCAGTTCCACGCGGTCCCGCTGCTGACGGTGCCTGCCAATGCTGCGGCGGCGCCGGCGGTTGCGCCGCTGCTCGGCCTCGCGTTTGCGAGCGCCCTCGCCGGGCTCGTCTTCCCACCCGCGGCAACCGCGCTCGCATGGGTCAACGGCTGGTGTGCGGCTATCTCGCGCTCTGCGCGCGCGTGGTCGGAGGGCTTCCCGGTGCCCAGGTCAGCTCGGGTCGCTCGCTGGCGGTTCTCTTGGCACTGGCGATCCCGGCCGCCGCCTATGCTTGGCGACGGTGGCAGAGCTCCTCTCCGCGTACCTGATCACCGGCACCGATCACCCGAAGGTGGTTCGCGCGCTGCGCCGTCTCCGGGATCGCGTCGGGGACGATGCGACGCGAGACGTTGACGCCGCCGAGGTGAGTGGTGAGGACGCCGCGGCCTCGTGCAACGCCCTCGGCCTCTTCGCCGTCGAACGGCGGCTCGTGATCGTCGAGCAGGTGGAGCGCTGGAAGGCTCCGGACGTGAAGGCGGTGCAGGAATACCTGCGCAAGCCGGCTCCGACGAGCGTGCTCGCGCTCGTCGGCCAGGAGCTCAAGCGCGACTCTCCACTCGCCAAGGCGGTTGCGAAGGCCGGTGAGATCCTGGTCTTCGACCTACCCGGGCGCGGCCGAAAGGCGGACCTGCCGAAGTGGGTGGAGCAGCAGTTTCGCGACCGCGGCATCGTCATCGACCACGAGGCGCGCGCGCGCGCTCGTGGAGTTGGCAGGCGACAACGTTGACGAGCTCGCCACCGAGGTGGACAAGCTGAGCACCTGGGCCGCAGGCGAGCGGATCGGCGAACAGGAGGTGGCCGAGCTGGTCCCGGCCCGGGCGGACACTCCTCCCTTCGACCTCACAGACGCGTGGGGTCGTCGTGACGTGGCCGCGGTGCTCGCCGCCAGCGAGCGAATCGTCGAGCGCTCCGGCGACTCTCCGAGAGACGTCTTCCTGCGGATCGCCGCCCTGGTGACGAACCACGTCACCCGCGTGCGCGAGTGCCAGGTGCTGGACGCCGAAGGCGTTCCGCCGGCAGCTGCCGCCGACCGGCTGAAGCGCAACCGGTTCTACGTTCAGAAGCTCTATGAGCAGGCGCGCAACTTCGACGAGGAGGAGCTCGGCGACGCGGTGATCCGGCCTCGCCCGGCTCGACCTTGCGCTGAAGGGCGGGAGCAAGCTCCCAGGGGAGCTCGAGTTCACGCGAGCCCTCGTTGACATCACTCGCCCGCGCGAGCCCGCGCGGACCGGCTAGGAGCCGCCGGCGACGAGCTTCGCGGCCTGCGCCTTCTTGCGCGCTGCGGTGTTGCGATGCAGTGCGCCACGGGACGCGGCCTTGTCGATCCAGCGCACGAGCTCGCGGTGCTCGGCTGCGATTTGATCCTTGTCGCCGTCGTCTACAGCGGCGCGGAGCCGGCGGGTCAGGGTCTTGACCGTCGAGGCGTAGCGGAGGTTCTCGAGGCGCTCCTGCGCCGCGATCCGCACACGCTTCTTCTGCTGTTTGATGTTGGGCATAGCGTGAAAATGCACGCTCCGCGGGCCGGACGATGGTAGCAGTCGGCCGCTCGCCACGATTTCGGCGCACTCCGGCCACGGACACGCGCGTTTTGCGCGACTAGGCTCTCAGCGGGAGGAGGCCGGGCTACCTGGCCCGGCGCAGCGGCCCGAACGGACACGGCCCGAACGGACGACTCCGAGGCGCCAGTCTCCACGACGCCGACGGAGCCCGTTCCTATACTCGCTCGCGTGTACGAGCAGCGCGCGGCCCGCGGCCGACGGCTTGGCGCGGTCGACGGCGATCTTCGCGCTCGCCACCGGCATCTCCCGGGTGCTCGGCCTCGTCCGCGAGATCGTCGCGGCCTACTACTTCGGCGCAGCGGGCAAGGTCAACGCCTTCACGGTCGCCTTCCAGGTGCCGAATCTCTTCCGGTCGCTCGTGGCGGACGCTGCGCTCTCCTCCGCCTTCGTCCCGGTCTTCAGCGAGCTTCTCGAGAAGGGAGACCGCAAGCGCGCCTGGCGCGTCGCTTCCAGCGCTCTTCTGGCTGATGCTGCTCGGCCTCGGCGCCCTCACCGCGCTCCTGATCATCTTCGCGCCGCTCGTGATCGCCCCCTTCGGCGATCCCGGCGGCGACAAAGGCGCTGGCCATCACCCTCTCCCGGATCCTGTTCCCGATCATCGTGCTGCTCGGCGTCTCCGGCGTGATCGTCGGGATCCTCAACAGCTACGACCACTTCACCGTTCCGGCGCTGTCGCCGGTGTTCTGGAATCTCGCGATCATCGTGGGCCTCGTCCTCGGCGTTCCGCGAGCCGATTCGCTCGACACCAAGCTGTACGTCTACGCCGTCTCGATCGTGATCGGCACGGTGATCCAGGTCCTGCTCCCGCTGCCGTGGCTGCGAGGACTCGACGGCCGGCTCCAGATGGTGCTCGACTGGCGCGACCCGGCGATCCGGCGGGTATTCACGCTGATGGTGCCGGTGACGATCGGGCTCGGCCTGATCAACTTCAACCTGGTCATCGACTCCATCTTCGCCTCGAGGCTGATCGACCCCGAGCTGGCTCCGAGCGCGATCGACAAGGCCTTCAGGATCTACATGCTGCCCCAGGGCATGTTCTCGGTCGCGGTCGCGACCGTGCTCTTCCCTCGCTGTCACGGCTGGCAACGCGCGGCGACGTGGACGGCTTCCGCCACATGGTCGGCCTCGGACTGCGCCAGATCGCGTTCCTGCTCGTTCCGGCCAGTGTCTTCTCGGCCGTCTTGGCCGAGCCGATCGTGCGCCTCATCTATCAGCGAGGCGAGTTCGCTCCCGATCAGACGCCGGTCGTGGCCGGCGCCCTGGCCGCCTTCGCCGCCGGCCTCACGTTCAACGGGACGATGCTGATGCTGAACCGCGCCTTCTTCAGCCTGCAGTCGCCCTGGGTGCCGACCGCGGTCGCGCTCGGGAACCTCGGCCTCAACGCCGTGCTCGACTGGGCCTTCTATCGCTTCGGCACGTGGGGCATCCCGCTCTCGACGACCGTCGTCAACATCGCCGGCACGGCAGTGCTCCTCGAGCTGCTCCGACGCCGCCTGGGGCGGATCGAGCTGGCGGAAACGGCACGGGCCTTCGGGCTCATCGTGCTGGCGTCCGCAGTGCTCGCCGCGGCGGCCTACGGTACCTGGCGTGGCCTTCACGAGGCCCTCGGATCAGTCGCTCGCCGCCCAGATCGTCTCGGTCGGCTCCGCGCTCGTCGTCGGTGCGGCTCGCCTACGGCGGTGTCATGCCGGCTGCTCGGCGTCCAGCGAGCTCCACGCGCTGCTGTCGCTGCGTCGGCGGCGCGAGCTCCTCGCGATTCCGATTCGGCGCTGGTGGCGCGATTCGATCGAAGACGAGCAGGCCGGCCTCCGGCCCGTCCGCGAGGTCGAGGAGGACGGCGTGCCTCATCGCCTGCTGAGGCTCGACCGGCCGGCCCGAGGCGCCTGACAGCGCCGCTACGCTCCCTCGGCAATGGAGCAGAGCAAGATCCGCAACTTCTCGATCATCGCCCACATCGACCACGGCAAGTCGACGCTCGCCGACCGCATTCTCGAGGTGACCGACACGGTCACCGGCCGGGACATGCGCGCGCAGGTGCTCGACTCGATGGAGCTCGAGCGCGAGCGCGGGATCACGATCAAGGCCCAGGCCGTGCGGGTCGCCTGGAAGGGCTTCCAGCTGAACCTGATCGACACGCCGGGCCACGTCGACTTCACCTACGAGGTCTCGCGCTCGCTCCAGGCCTGCGAGGGCGCGCTGCTCGTCGTGGACGCCGCGCAGGGCATCGAGGCGCAGACAGTCGCGAACGCGTATCTCGCCATCGAGAACGACCTGGAGATCGTCCCGGTCGTGAACAAGATCGACCTCCCGCAGGCGGATCCCGACGCCTCGGCCGCCGAAATCGCCGAGCTCGTCGGCGAGGATCCCGAGCAAGTCCTTCGGATCTCGGCGAAGACCGGCGAGGGGGTCGAGGCCGTGCTGGACGCGATCGTCGAGCGGATCCCTCCGCCGGCAGGCGATTACGAGGCGCCGGCCCGGGCGCTCGTCTTCGACTCCTCGTACGACCAGTACCGGGGCGTGGTCGCCTTCGTGCGGGTCGTCGACGGCTCCTTCAACCGCCGCGAGCCCCTGCGGGCGATGGCGCAGGGAACACGCGTTCGAGGCCGAGGAGCTCGGCTTCTTCTCGCCCACGATGGCGGCCGCCGACGCGCTCTGACGCCGGCGAGGTCGGCTACGTCATCACCGGGCCTGAAGGACGTCAGCGAACTGCGCGTCGGCGACACGTTGACCTCCGAGCGGCGCTCCGCCGGCCGAGCCGCTGCCGGGCTACAAGGACGTCAAGCCGATGGTCTTCGCCGGCCTGTTCCCGACGGACTCCGACGACTACCCCGAGCTCCGCGACGCGCTCGAGAGGCTGAAGCTGAACGACGCCGCGCTCTTCTACGAGCCGGAGACGTCGCAGGCGCTCGGCTTCGGCTTCCGCTGCGGCTTCCTCGGGCTCCTGCACATGGAGATCGTGCGCGAGCGGCTCGAGCGCGAGTTCGACCTCGACCTGCTCGTCACGGCGCCGAACGTCGCCTACCGGGTCGTGACGACAGTCGGGCCAGGAGGTCGAGGTGCACAACCCCGCCGAGATGCCGAACGAGATCGAGCGGGTCGAGGAGCCGTACATCCAGCGCGTCGATCATCGTCCCGAAGGACTACGTCGGACGCGGTGATGGAGCTGAACACACGAGCGGCGCGGTCGCTTCGACCACATGGAGTACCTCTCCGAGGAGCGCGTTCTCCTCGTCTACGAGCTGCCGCTCGCGGAGATCGTGCTCGACTACTACGACCAGCTCAAGTCGCGCACGCGCGGGTACGCGAGCTTCGACTACGACCTCGACCGGATTCCGCGAGGGCGACCTCGACCCGGGTCGACGTGCTGATCGCCGGGGAGCCGGTGGACGCGCTCTCGCTGATCGTGCATCGCGACGGCGCGTACGCGCGCGGTCGGGCGCTCGTCGACCGGTTGCGCGAGGAGATCCCGCGGCAGTTCTTCGACGTCCCGGTTCAGGCTGCCATCGGCTCCCGCGTGATCGCGCGCGAGACGATCAAGGCGAAGCGGAAGGACGTGCTCGCCAAGTGCTACGGCGGCGACATCACGCGCAAGCGCAAGCTGCTCGAGCGGCAGAAGGCGGGCAAGAAGCGGATGAAGCAGGTCGGCGTCGGTCGAGGTGCCGCAGGAGGCCTTTCTCGCCGTGCTCAACCTGGACGGAGGAAAGAAGTGAGCGGCGGCGTCAGGCATCTCTACGTCCACCTGCCCTTCTGCGCCTCCCGCTGCGGGTACTGCGACTTCGTCACCGTCGTCGGGCGGAACGGCCAGCACCGGGCGTACGTCGACGCGCTGCTCGCCGAGCTCTCGCTCGAGCGCGACGTGCTCGCACCGCAGCTGGAGAGCGTCTTCCTGGGCGGGGGCACGCCCACGCTCACCGAGCCGCGCGAGCTCGAGCGCCTGCTGCGTGCGCTGCCGCCGGCGATCGAGGTGACCGTGGAGGCCAACCCGGAGACGGTGACCCCTGCGCTGGCGAGGTCGCTCGCGGAGAGCGGCGTGACGAGGGTCTCGCTCGGCGCGCAGAGCTTCCGGCCGCAGCTGCTCGGACGTTCTCGAGCGGCGGGCGAGGCCGGACGACGTCCGGCGCGCCGTCTACGCTCTCCGTGATGCCAGGTTTGACAACGTCTCGCTCGACCTCTTGTACGGGATTCCCGGCCAGGGCGCCGCCGACCTCGAGGCCGATCTGAGCGATGCCCTTGCGCTCGAGCCCGAGCATCTCTCCTGCTACGAGCTGGAGGCGAAGCCCGGGACGCGGTTCACGCACGCGCACGGGGACGAGCTCGCACGCCAGGCCGAGGCGATGGAGGGGTACTTCGAGCGCGTCGTCGCGCGGCTGACCGGAGCCGGCTATCGCTGGTACGAGACCGCGAACTTCTGCCGAGCGCCGGCCCTCGCGAACGGGCGTGACCTGCGCTCGCGCCACAATCTCGCCTACTGGCGCGGCCGGGACTATCTCGCTCTCGGGATCGGCGGCGTCTCGACAATCGGCGGACGGCGGTGGAGGACGACGCCTCGGCTCGGCTCGTACCTGGCCGCGCTCGCAGCCGGGCGGCGCGCCCCAGCGTGAGATCGAGAGCTCCCGTCCGAGGTGCGGCGCTCGGGCGCGTGCTGCTGGGGCTTCGTCTGGACGAGCCCCTCTCGCTCGACGGGCTCGAGGGCGCGGTCGACCCGGCCTCGGTCGAGCGGCTGGAGCGCCTCGGCCTCGTCCAGCGGCGCGGCGGCGGGCGCGGAGCTCGCTCTGACCGAGCGAGGCCGATTCCTGGGCGGCGGCGTCACGGCGGACGCTTCTCACCTAAAATCCCTGCAAAGAAGTGGAGAAGACGAGCCGACATCGAGCTCAACGAACGTCAACGCGCGATCCTGCGCGGGGTCGTCGAGGAGTACGTCGCGACGAGGCAGCCGGTCGGCTCGCGAACACTGGTCGAGCAGACGCGGCTCAGCGTGTCCGCATCCACCGTCCGCACCGAGCTGGCGGCGCTCGAGCGGCTCGGGCTGCTGACCCATCCGCACACTCCGCCGGGCGAGTTCCGACCGAGCGCGGCTACCGCTACTACGCGGATCGCCTGCTCGAGCGACTCGAGCCGCAGCCGGGCGGTTTCCCGCTCGACCTGACGACCGCGCGCACCGAGGTCGACGCTGCGCTGCAGGCGACCACGGAGATGCTCTCGGAGCTGACCAGGCTTCTCGCGCTCGTCTCGGCACCTCCGCTCGGGACGGCGACGGTCAGGCACGTCGAGGTGCTCCTGCTCCAGGCCCAAGTCGTGATGGTGGTGGTCATCACCTCCACCGGCAGCGTCACGAAGCGGGTCTACCGCTTCGCGGAGCCGGTCGATCCGGGGCTTGCATCCTGGGCAGCGCAGTACCTGAACGAGCGCGTCGCCGGACTCGAGCTCGGCAGCCACGCGCTACGACGGCGGCTCGACGAGCCGACGTTCGGCCCTCGCGGAGGCGACGTTCCTCGCCGTCCTGCGCCCGCTCTTCGACGAGGCGCTGGCCGCCGAGGAGCAGAGCCTCTATGTCGGCGGGGCGGCCGGTCTGCTCGAGGACCTCCGCGGCGAAGAGCTCGAGAGCTACCAGCGCCTCCTCGAGGTGCTCGAGAAGCGCGCGGCGCTGCTCGAGGTCCTCAGCCAGACGCTCGACCGGCGCCGGCCCTTCGTCCGGGTGGGGCCGAGCTCGACCACCCGGCGCTGCGGGATCTCTCGCTCGTCGGCGCCTCCTACGGCCTCACGAACCGGACCCTCGGCGCCGTCACGCTCCTCGGCCCGGTGCGGATGGACTACGAGAAGGCGATCCGCTCGGTACGCGCGGCGGCCCACGAGCTCTCGCGCTTCGTCGAAGAGATCTACGACGACAACTAGGGCAGGAGCTACGCTCCGACCGGGAATGGCGACCACTCAGCGCGACTACTACGAGCTGCTCGGCGTGCCACGCACTGCCGACGAGACGGCGATCAAGAAGGCGTTTCGCAGGGCTCGCGCGCACCTGCATCCGGACGTCTCCGAGGCGCCTGACGCGGAGGAACGGTTTCGCGAGGTCGTCGAGGCCTACGAGGTTCTCTCCAAGCCGGAGACGCGCGAGCTCTACGACCGCTACGGGCACGCAGGTCTCCGGGGCGGCGGCTTCACACCTTCGAGCTTCGACCTCGGCAGCCTCTCCGACCTGTTCGCGGCGCTTCTTCGGCGACGACGTCTTCGGCGTCGCTGCTCGGCCAGGAGCGCTCGCGGGGCGGACGTGGCTGCCCGGATAGAGATCGAGCTCGCCGAGGCCGCGACGGGCGTCAAGCGCGAGGTCTCGATCCCGGTCACCGTTCCCTGCGCCACCTGTCGCGGAAGCGGCGCAGAGCCGGGAACCGAACCGGTCGTCTGCGCCACCTGTGGCGGTCGCGGCCATCTGCAGCACGTCTCCCGGACGGCGTTCGGCGAATTCGTCCGCTCGCAGACCTGCCCGGGCTGTGGCGGCGCCGGTCGGGTGGTCGAGCGGCCCTGCCTCGACTGCGACGGATCGGGGCGGTCAGTGGAGGAGCGGACACTCGAGGTCGAGGTTCCTGCGGGCATCCACGACGGCCAGCAGATCCGGATCTCCGGCGAGGGGCCATGCGGGCGCGCTCGGCGGGAGGGCCGGCGACGCCTATGTCCAGGTCGGCATCCGGCCCCACCCGCGCCTCGTCCGGGAGGGCAACGACATCTTCTGCACGGTGGACTTGACGATGACCGAGGCGGCGCTGGGAACGAAGGTTCAGGTGCCCACGCTGGAAGGCGACGTCGAGCTCGACCTCGACGCCGGGCACTCAGCCTGGCGACGTCCAGGTGTTGCGGGGCCACGGCATGCCGGTCCTGCAGGGATTCGGCCGGGGTGACCAGCGCGTGCTCGTCAACGTTCAGATCCCACGTCGCCTGAGCGACGAGCAGCGCGGAGTTGCTGGAGCGAGTTCGGTGGGACCGTCGACGAGACACCTACCGTCCCGACGAGGGGTTCTTCGAGAAGCTCAAGAGCGCCTTCCGCTGACCCCGCTTCGCCGCGTTTCCGCATCAGTGCCCCGGAGCGTGCAGAGGTCGCACGCGCGCTGATGCTCGAGCTCTTCCCGGGCGGCTTCGAGGAGCTCGAGCACGCCGACGCGCGTCGAGCTGGTCGCGTACACCGGATGCGGGCGGAGAGGAGCGGCTGTGGGCGGCGTTCGGCGAGGTGCGCTCCGAGGAAGTGCCGACGGACTGGGACGAGCGCTGGCGGGAGTTCCACCGGCCGGTGCGGGTCGGGAGCCTCTGGGTCGGACCGCCGTGGGAGGAGGCCCCGCCCGACGCCGACGCGATCGTCGTCGACCCGGGGCGGGCCTTCGGGACCGGTGGTCATGCGACCACGCGACTGTGTCTGGAACTTCTGACCGAGCTGGAGCGAGGAGCCTGCTGCGACGTGGGCTGCGGCTCGGGCGTGCTCTCGATCGCCGCCGCGAGGCTGGGCTTCGCGCCGGTCGTCGCCGTGGACCACTGATCGAGCCGCGCTGGACGCGACGCGCCCGGAACGCGGCTGCGAGCGACGTCGAGCTCGAGCTCCTGCTCGCGGATGCGCTCGTCAGAGCCGATGCCCGCCGCAGACGCTGCGGTTGCGAACATCGCACGGGACGCCGTCGAGCGACTGGGCTCCGCTCGCTCGACACTCCTGCGCTCGTCACCTCGGGGTACCTCGAGCAGGACCAGCCCGTCCTCGCGGGCTTTCGGCGTGAGCTCGAAGGACCGCGGGAGGCTGGGCGGCGGACCTTTTCGGCGCGCGGGGTAGAGTCCGGCGCCGTGGGGAGCTTCTCGATCCGCTTCCTCGGCTGCAAGGTCTCGCATCGTGGACGCACACGCGATCCGCGAGCGTTTGCTTGCCGATGGGCACTCGGAGCTTCGGGATGGCGCGCAGATCGCGGTCGTCAACACGTGCTGTGTCACCCACGAGGCGGTGCGGAAGTCACGGCAGGCCGCCTCACGGGCCGCGCGGACCCGCAGGCGCGTCTATGTCACGGGGTGCGGTGCCAACCTCGCCGCGGATGGTTTTGCCGGGCTGCCCGAGAACGTGGTCGTGGTCGCTCGGCCGGGCCGAGGACACGCCCGCGTTCGTCGCCGGCGATGTCGGGGCGATCGGCTGCGTCAGGCGCGATGCCCGCCTCGACCGGGTGCGCGCGTTCGTCAAGGTGCAGGACGGCTGCAGCTTCTCCTGCGCCTTCTGCGTGATCCCGCTCGTTCGCGGCGCGGTCGCGCAGCCGGCCTGCCGAGGCGGTCCTGCGCGAAGTCCGGCGCCGCGTGCAGCAGGGCCACCGTGAGGTCGTACTCACCGGGATCAATCTCGGCTGCTACCGCGACCGGGGGCCGGCTACTCGCTCGCGCGCTCGTGCGCGAGGCGGGGCGACTCCCGGGCTCGCCCGCCTGCGCCTCTCGTCGATCGAGGTCAACCACGTCGAAGCCGGAGCTCGTCCGGCGCTGCGCGAGACGCCGACCGCGGCCCGCCACCTGCACGTTCCGCTCCAATCGGGCGACGATAGTGTCCTGCCGCGCGATGGGCCGTCGGTACGACACCGCCACGTTCCTCCGGCGCGTAGGGGCGCTCGCCGATTTCAACCTGACCTCCGACGTGATCGTGGGCTTCCCGGGCGAGGACGAGGCTGCGTTCCGGCGGACGCTCGCCGTGGTCGCCGAGGCCGGCGATGACGAAGGTGCACGTCTTCCCGTACTCGCCCAGGCCCGGCACGGCCACCGCCGCGGCCGACAGCGTCCCGGCGGCGACCAAGGACCGGGCGCGCGCCTGCGCGAGCGCTTTCGCCGGACTGCTTCCCTGGCGCGCTGGCGGAGAAGATCGGGCGCGAGGACGTCGTCCTCGTCGACCGCCCTGGACGCGGCTACGGCGACGACTATTCGCCGTGGTTCGTCGACGGCCGCGATCGGCGAGCTCGTTCGCGCTCGGGCGGGTGCCGTCACCGAGGAGGGGATCGCCTCGCCGCCTGAGGGCACTGCCTCTTCTGCACCTGGTCCGCGAGGGCGAGAGCACGTCCACTCCGGCGACGGGCTTCGTCGCGGTCCGGCGACATCCACCCGAAGGCCGAGACGCACCTGCCTGGTGCTCCCCGAGCGGCCGTCTCGAGTTTCCGCGAGATCTCGGGTTTCCGGCCGAGGAGGCAAAGCGCATGCTCGAGTTCGTCGCCGAGACCGCGAAGGTCGCCGGGGCTCGACGACTACCGGCTCGTGGTGAACGTCGGCCAGGGTGCCGGGCCAGACGATCTTCCACCTGCACTGGCACGTCCTCGGCGGGCGGGAGTGGGGAGCCGGCGGATGACGCTGATCGCCAGGCTCGAGAGCGAGCTCAAGGAGGCGATGGCTCGCGCGAGACGGTGAGCGACGCGACGCGCTGCGCCTGATCCTGGCGAGCCTCCGCTCGGCCGAGAAGGAGCTTCAGCGGCCGCTCCACGACGACGAGGAGCTGCAGGTGCTCCAGCGCGAGCGCAAGCGCCGGACCGAGGCCGCGGAGGCCTTCCGTGCGCGGAGGCCGGGAGGAGCAGGCGAAGGCACCGAGGAGCGTGAGCTGGCGGTGCTCGAGGAGTTCATGCCCGAGCCGCTCTCCGAGGACGAGTTCGAGGAGATCATCGACGACGCGATCGCCGAGGTCGGCGCGACGAGCATGCGCGACATCGGCCGGGTGATGGCCGACGTGATGCCGCAGGTGGCCGGCCGGGCCGACGGCTCCGCAGTCAGCAGCTCGTGCGCGAGAAGCTCGGCCTGAGTATCGCCGCGGGGATAAAGGCGCGCCCGGCCTCCTCCCCGCTGCCTGGAAGCGTAATCGAGCGGCGGCGCGTGTGTCTGTCTCGAAATCGAGCCGAGCGTCGCGCCCGGCGCGGTTCCGTCGAGGTCAGGTGGAGCGCCTACGCTGGGCCGAGTGCAGGAAGTTCTCTCGGTTTCCAACGATGTAGCGGCCGCGGAGCTGGCGACGGCGCTCGGCGACGGGGTGCTCGACGCTCTCCGCGATCGCCTCCGGATCACGATCCCGCTCCGCGGCAACCGCGCTGACGCTCGAGGGCGAAGACCGAAGCGTCGCGCAGGCGCCGGGCAGTCGTCGACGGAGCTGGCTGGAGCTCGTCGAAGGCGGTCATGAGATCGGCCCCGGCACCGTGGATGCGGTGATCGCCGCGCTCGATCAGGCCGAGGATCTCCGGGAGGTCTTCGAGGACGTGGTCTGGCGCCACCGCGGCAAGAAGATCCGCCCAAGACGCGTCAACCAGAAGCGGTACGTCGACGCGATGCGGCGGCACACGGTGACCTTCGCGATCGGCCCGGCGGGCACCGGCAAGACCTATCTCGCGATGGCGCTCGCCGTCGCCGCACTCTCCGACCGAGAGGTCGGCCGCATCATCCTCACGCGACCCGGCGGTCGAGGCCGGTGAGCGGCTCGGCTTCCTGCCCGGGCGACATGCTGGCGAAGGTCGACCCGTACCTGCGGCCGCTCTACGACGCGCTCTACGACATGCTCGATCCCGATCGCCTCGCCGCGTACATGGAGAAGGGGACGATCGAGGAGTCGCCCCGCTCGCGTTCATGCGGGGCCGGACGCTGAACGACTCGTTCATCATCCTCGACGAGGCGCAGAACACGACGCCCGAGCAGATGCAGATGTTCCTGACCCGCCTCGGCTTCCGGCTCCAAGGTCGTCGTCACGGGCGATGCTGACGCAGATCGATCTCCCACGCGAGCAGGCCTCGGGGCTGCATCCAGGTGCAGGACATCCTCGGCTCGATCGAGGGGATCGCGTTCATTCGCTTCGGGCACGAGGACGTCGTCAGGCACAAGCTCGTCCAGCGAATCGTGGAGGCGGTACAAGCTCCACGCCGAGGAGACCGGCACTCAGCGCAGCCGCTAGGAGATGATCTCGGTCGAGGTGGAAAACCGCAGCGGCGTCGAGGTCGAGGAGAGGGCGGCTATCGAGCTGGCACGGCGGGTACTCGACGGCGAGGGCGTCGGCGAAGGCGAGCTCGGCCTGCACTTCGTGGCGCCGGAGGAGGTGGGACGCTGAGCGCGATCACTCTCCAGTTCCAGTTTTTTTGAGGATCACGAGTATATTCTATCTGATTCCATCAGTGCGGGATCGACTCGACCAGTTCCATTCAGGCTTTCATTCATATCTGAGATAATGTGTGAGCCTAACCTCTCATGTTCACTTACTGAAGGCTGTTTTTTCATCAGGAGCCTTGCTGAAGAATACAGTGGAAAGCGCACAAATGGAGCAGTGAAACAGAACGGCTTTGGGACCTGCCTCAGGGAGAGCTTCGCTTGCGCTGAAGATCATCCATGCTCCGGGTACAGCGGGTTTGTCGCGGATCCGCGCACGGCGGCGTTGGAGTATAGCGTCATCGACATTTCATGATCAGTGCTCAGGAAACTCTCCGGCTGTCAAGCGCCCACGGCGTTCATTCGTGACTATCGCGCCACCACGGAGATGATCTCAACCAGCATAAGACGGAGCATCGATCGACCACCTGTTGACCTCGCGAGGCCGGCGCGGGTATCTGCCGCTGGCGAAGTGATCGATCATGAACACCGCATCGCGATCGTACCAGTCTTCTCAGCGCGGGGTGGCGACGCGGCTCGCCTGCTGGAGCGGTCCGGCGCGCTCAGCTCGAAAGTGCGTCCGTTCAACTCGTCGGCGCGGCGATCCATCGTCGTCGATCCACGGACCAGACTACCCGGACAGGCGGCAGAGGATTGTCTCCCATGTCAGACCACCATGCCATGATATGTTCCTAGCAGGCCTGGGATGGCCAGCATATCCATCAGCGACTCACCTGGGTTCTGATTCTAACAACGGAAAAATTTCATCATATTATTCAGTTAAAAGCACAATGCCAGGATCAGTTCCCGCGGTGCTCCATCAGGAGAAAAACAGATCTTTTTGAAAGAGATGCTTTCTCAAATCATCACACTCTTGATCATCTTGAAGTTGACCTACTTGGCGTGGGAAGGCTTGCGGCAGGGAGGCGTTCGCGATTCAGCGGTGTGCGCTTCCAGCACTCCAATACTTCGTCGCCGCCGCGGTCAGGCCGCGACGGCCGCGTGTTCGAGGGTGTCAACGTCGAGAACGCCGCATACCCGCTTGGCATCTGCGCCGAGAAGACGGCCATCTCCCGAGCCGTCGTCGAGGGCTGCCAGCCGGGCGACCTCGAGGGCAATCGGCATCACGGCCTCTCCGTGCGGCGGCTGTCGTCAGTGGCTCTACGAGTTCCGGCTCGACCGGGTGACGTTCCCCAACCGGGACGGCGAGATCGTTACGCTACACGCCAGGCGGAGCTGTTGCCGGAGGCGATGGGACCTCGACTGAAGGTTCCACACTAGTCACGAAGGCGTCGCGAGACGCGTTGCGTCGACGGCCGGTACGCTCATCGCCGAGGGCGGCGGGCATGCTTCCCCCGGGAGGGGGTGCGTCTCGTGAAGAGCAGGCTTCGTCGCCGTTGCCGGTCGGCCTAACGTGGGCAAGTCGACGCTCGTCAACCTGCCCTTGCCGGAGGCAAGGTGGCGATCGTCTCCGACAAGCCTCAGACGACGCGGCGGCGCGTGATGGGGATCGCGAACGGGGAGGACTACCAGCTCGTGCTCGCCGACCTGCCGGGGTTCCAGCGGCCGCGCGACGCGCTGACCGAGCGCATGCAGCGCACGGTCGACCAGTCCCTCGAGGACGTCGAAGCCGTCCTGCTCGTCCTCTCGGCGCGGGAGCGGATCGGCGCCAGTGACAGGCACATCGCCGGACGGGTGTTCGGCCTCGGCGTCCCGGTGGTGATCGTGTTGAACAAGGTCGATCGCCTGAAGCCGGGACACATCGCCGAGCAAATGCAGAACGCCTCCCGGCTCGGCCCCTTCCACTCGCTCCCGCGGTGAGCGCCGTGACCGGCGACGGCGTCCGCCGAGCTGCGGCTAAGACCTCGTCGAGCTGCTACCGGAAGGGCCGGCGTACTACCCGCGGGAGCAGCGCACCGACCTCGCGCCCAGGGTGCAGATCGCCGAGCTCGTCCGCGAGAAGGCGCTGCAGCTGACGCGGGAGGAGGTTCCCCACGCCCATGTCGGTCGAAGTCGACGAGCTGGGCGAGAAGGTCGATGCGCGCGACGCATCTTCGTCGAGACCGAGTCGCAGAAGCAGATCTCGTCGTCGGGAAGGGACGGCTCGGTCGTCAAGAAGATCGGCACCCGCGCTCGACCCGAGATCGAGCACCTTCTGGGCCACCCGATCTTCCTCGACTTGAGGGTGAAGGCGAGACCGAAGTGGCGGGGCGACGAGGCGATGCTCGAGCGCCTCGGGATCTGATGCCCCTGCTCGTTGCTGTTCGACGTGGACGGCCACGCTGCTTCCTCACGCACGACGCGCTTTCCGGCCAGGCCCTGCAGGGAGACGCCGCAGGCGCACTTCGGCGCCGACCTTCCGGAGGATGCCGTCGAGCGCGTCCCCATGCACGGCCAGACCTCGCTCAAGATCGCGCGCCTCGTCCTCCACGACGCCGGCCTCGACGATCCCGCCATCGAGGCGGGTCTTCGGGACTGGTGCCCGGAGTTCGGCGCGCGCTACCTCGAGCTGCTCTGACCACGCGGACACGAAGCACCTGGGAAAGCGGCTCCCGGAGCGGCTGCCGCCCTCTCACGCCTGCAAGCGGCCGGGCTCCGGCTCGCGCTCTCGGACCGGGAATCCCGAGCCGATGGCCCGAGCGCGGATGAAGCTGCTCGGGCTCGACGCCTACTTTCCGGCAGGGGCAGGGCGCGTTCGGCTGCGACTCGGAATCGCGGGGCGAGCTGCTCGACCTGGCGCGCGAGCGGCCGGCGGCTGGCCGGCCGCTGAGACCGTCGCGGTGGGCGACACCGCGCGCGACGTCGAGGCCTGCCGCGCGCGACCGGAGATTCGGTCGATCGCCGTCAGTCCCGAGGGTTCCGACGACGGTTTTCCGGGTGCGGACGCCGTCTGCGGCGGCCCTCGACGAGAGTGTCCTCGCGACTCCCTTGCCTGGGCGGGGTTGCCGGCCGGACCGGGGCTAGACTCTGTCCATGGCGCAGAGCGCCCGCGCTTCCGGTCGGTTTCGGGCTCCGCTCGAGCCGCGCCTGCCGCGGATCGGCTCGATCGACCAGGTCGCGCTCGAGGAGCGCGCTGCGACGCTGGCCAAGCGCTCGATCAAGCGGGAGTCGAAGCTGTTCGCGCTCGAGCTCGCGGTCCGGATGACCGACCTGACGACGCTCGAGGGCGCTGACACGCCGGGCAAGGTCGCCGCGCTCTGCCTCGAAGGCGATCCGGCCCGACCCGTCCGACGCCGAGCGTTGCCCTCCGTGGCAGCCGTCTGCGTCTATCCGAACCTCGTCCCGACCGCCGTCGAGCGCGCTGCGCGGGACGCGGCGTCAAGGTCGCCTCGGTCGCGACCGCGTTCCCGTCGGGCCAGTCGCCGCTCGGACGACCAAGCTCGACGAGGTCCGATGGCGTGGTCGAGCACGGCGCCGACGAGGTCGACATGGTGATCGACCGCGGCGCGTTCCTGTCCGGCCGCTACGCGAAGGTCTACGACGAGATCGTGCGCGTGAAGGAGGCGTGCGGCGACGCGCACCTGAAGGTCATCCTCGAGACCGGCGAGCTCGGCACGTACGACAACGTGCGCCGCGCATCGCTGCTCGCCATGGCCGCGGGTGCCGACTTCATCAAGACCTCCACCGGAAAGCTCAGTCCCGCGGCGACGCTGCCCGTCGCCGCTCGTCATGCTCGAGGCGATCCGCGACGTCCACGACGAGACCGGGCAGGCAGGGTCGGGATGCAAGCCTGCCGGCGGCATCCGCCACGCGAAGCAGGCCGTCCAGTACCTGATCCTCACGTTCACGAGACGCTCGGCGTCGACTGGCTGACGCCCGACCTCTACCGCTTCGGCGCCTCGCTCGCTCCTGAACGACATCCTGATGCAGGTCCGCAAGGAGAAGACCGGGCGCTACCAGTCGCGGACTACTTCACGATCGACTGATCCCTAGAGGATCCCGCGGTCGGCGAGGCCTCCTGCACCGCGTTCGCGGCGCTGTTCCCATCAGAGCTGCTTGGCGGCCGCGACGGTGTCCAGTTCGCCAGGTCACGGCATCGTCGTCCCGGGAAATCGAACGACCCCTGGAGGATGATCGTGTCCGCCTTGACGTTGCCGAGCGCCTGGCGGATGTCCCAGAGCGCGCGCGACCAGATCTGGCCGTCGTGGTGCACCTCGCCGTTCGAGGTCGGCCGGGTAGTGCAGGTTCGTGTCGACGCCGTCGCAGGCAGTGCGGGACGGTGCTCGTGTAGGAGGTCGCGTCCCAGTCCGGCGACGCACGGAAGCGGCTCGCTGCTCGGGTACGCCGAGGCGACTTCGCGACGACGTCCGAGACCGTGACGGCCCAGTAGTCGCCGAAGCCCTCGCTGATCGCGCCTGCCTGCTCCGAGGCGAAGCTGAAGTTCTGCGCGAAGTGGATGGCGTGGCCGTACTCGTGCAGGATCACCTCGGCGTCCTCGGCGTCGTCGACGCCGCCCTTGCCGAAGCGCAGCTCGTTCTTGGGGTGGTCGGTCGCGAACGAGTTGTCCATGCCCCACTGGTTGATGCGCACGTCCTGCGGCTCGGTTGTCGATCGGCCGGCGCGTGACGCCGAAGCCGAGGCTGTGGATGTACTTCTGCGCCTCGGTGATCCAGTAGTAGGCCATCACCTGCTCGAACTCGTCCTGATGCGCGCGTGTAGCGCGAACGTGTTCGTCGGCGAGTAACGCGAGGTTGCCGGTCTCGCTGTACGACGTTCGCGTAGTCGCCGCGCAGGAAGCCGCTGCCGTCGAGGTTCGTCAGCGTTGACGTCGTGGTAGGCGGCGGCCGGCACGGCGGCGTCGGAGTCCTTCTGGTCGGTGAGCGACTCGTCGCCGAGGCTCTGCACGGGATTGGGGACGAGACGGAAGCCGAGCCGACGGACGACCCAGTCCGATCTTCGCGGCTGAACCGACCGCAGCCAGGCGCACCTCATGGCGATCGCCACGACGCCGATGAACAAGCTCCGACGCATGTGAAACCCTGCTCGTGATCTCTTCCCGGCAGATGCGCAATGCGCGATCTCCGTCGGCGTCCAGCGGGGCTAAGCTGCCTTGGCGGTGACCGAACTGCAGCGAAAGCAGGATCGCGCGCCCATTCCGGCCGGCTGGGAGTACGCGAGCGCGCCCGAGTCGCGCGACATCGTCTCGCATTCGCGAGCGGCTACGGCCTCTTCGTCGGCGGCGAGTGGATCGAAGCCGACAGCGAGACGCTACACGACGATCGACGCCGTCGAGCGAGGAGCCGCTCGCCGAGGTCGGCGCAGGCGAGCCGAGGACAGGAGGTGCACAGGCGGTCGGCGCTCGCGCGCGAGGCGTTCGACGACGGCTGGTCGACGCTCGCCCGGCGCCGAGCGCGCCGAAGTACCTCTTCCGGCATCGCCGCGCATCCTGCAGGAGCGCTGCCCGCGAGTTCGCGGTGCTCGAGTCGCTGAACGGCGGCAAGCCGATCCAGCGAGTCGCGCGACGTCGACCTGCCGCTCGCGGCCGCGCACTTCTTCTACTACGCGGGCTGGGCCGACAAGCTCGAGTACGCGTTCCCGAACCGGCAAGCCGAAGCCGCTCGGCGTCGCCGGGCCAGATCATCCCGTGGAACTTCCCGCTGCTGATGCTCGCGTGGAAGATCGCGCCGGCGCTCGCGGCCGGGAACACGGTCGTGCTGAAGCCGGCCGAGACGACGCCGCTCACGGCGCTGCTCTTCTGCGACGTCGTCTGCGCCAGGCCGAGCTGCCGCCGGGCGTCGTCAACATCGTCACCGGCGACGGCCGCGCGGGCGCCGCGCTCGTCGAGGCCGACGTCGACAAGATCGCGTTCACGGGCTCGACCGAGGTCGGCAAGGCGATCCAGCGCCGAGCTCGCCGGCACGGGCAAGAAGCTGACGCTCGAGCTCGGCGGCAAGGCGGCGAACATCGATCTTCGACGACGCGGCGCTCGACCAGGCGGTCGAGGGGATCGTCAACGGCATCTACTTCAACCAGGGCCACGTCGTGCTGCGCCGGCTCGCGCCTGTTCGTGCAGGAGTCGATCGCCGAGCCGGCGATCGACAAGCTCGAAGCGCCGCATGGCGACCGCTGCGCGTCGGCGACCCGCTCGACAAGAACACCGACGTCGGCGCGATCAACTCGCGGCGCGCAGCTCGAGAAGATCGAGGAGCTCGTCGCGGCGGGCGAGGCGAGGGCGCCGAGATCTACCAGCCGCCGTGCCGCCTGCCCGAGAAGGGCTACTGGTTCGTGCCGACGGTGTTCACGAACGTCGCGCAGAGCTACCGGATCGCGCAGGAGGAGATCTTCGGCCCGGTGCTCAGCGTGCTCACCTTCCGGACGCCGGACGAGGCGGTCGAGAAGGCGAACAACACGCCGTACGGCCTGTCCGCCGGCGTGTGGACGGAGAAGGGCTCGCGGATCCTCTGGATGGCCGCAGCGGCTGCGAGCCGGGCGTCGATCTGGGCGAACACGTACAACCGCTTCGACCCGACGTAGCCCGTTCGGCGGCTACAAGGAGTCGGGCTTCGGCCGCGAGGGCGGCCTGCACGGGCTCGAGCCGTATCTGGACTTCGAGTGACCACGGCTCCCCGGTCCGCCAAGACGTACAAGCTCTTCATCGGAGGCGAGTTCCCGCGCTCCGAGTCGGGACGGACGTACGAGGCGGAGGGGCAGAACGTCGCCCGCGCGTCGCGGAAGGACGTGCGCGACGCTGTCCGACGGCCCGCGGTGCCGTTCCCAGGTGGGCCGGAATGACCGCGTACAACCGCGGGCAGGTGCTCTATCGCGTCGCCGAGATGATGGAGGCCCGCCGCTCCGAGTTCCGCCGACCTCTGCTCGGGGCCGAAGGAGGTCGAGCGCTCGATCGACCGCTTCGTCTGGTACGCCGGCTGGGCCGACAAGCTCGCGCAGGTGATCGGCTCAGTCGAATCCGGTCGCCGGCCCGTACTTCAACTTCACGGTTCCCGAGCCGACAGGGCGTGGCCGGGATCCTTGCGCCGCAGAGAGCCGGCGCTGGCTCGGACTCGTCTCGCGGGTCGCGCCCGCGCTCGTGGGCGGGAACGCGGTGGTCGTGGTCGCCTCCGAGCCGCATCCGCTCGCAGCCGTGGAGCTGGCCGAGGCGCTTGGCGACGGCGTGACGTTCCGGGCGGCGTGGTGAACATCCTCACCGGTTTGCGCGAGGAGCTCGCGCCGGTGCTGGCCGGCGCACATGGACGTCAACGCCTTGGACGTCTCGGGCGCCGACGGAGGAGGTCGGAGAGCTCGAACAGCTGGCGGCGGACAACGTCAAGCGCGTCGATCCGCGGCGCCGCCGACGATCAGAGCCCCTGGGAGATCTCGCGCTTCCTCGAGCTGAAGACCGTCTGGCACCCGATCGGCGTCTGACGGGCCGAAGCGCGGGCTCCCTGTTTATGGCACACCCAGCCTCCTCCCCGAGGCGAGCGTATTCGCGGAGGCGCACGCGTGGGTGACGACTTTGCGCCAGGAATGCGTCGAGGGCCGCTTTGCAGGGAGAACACCAAGAGCGGTGCGGCCGAGGCCACACCAGCCCACCGCTACAGCGCAAGATGCGCTCTATAGCTCCCTTCGCGAGGCTCCGGAGTCGCCAGGTCTCGTGCGTCGAAACGAGAAACAGCGGGACGGTTAGATCCGAGGAACGCGCTCCCTCAGGAGGCCGGATACCAAAGTCAAGGCGGCACGAAGATGCCAAGCGCGAGCAAGCGAATTCCGACGAACAGAATCGTTAGCCCAAAGGAAGCAGATCAAGCAAAGCCCGAGGGCGCGCATCTTTCCGGCTTCGTTCGAAGAGTAGGTCTTCTCAGTGACACGTCCGGGACGTAGGGCTTTCGACTGCGGTAGGCGATAGAAGCTCGATTAGCCCCTTGTGTCATCAGACCCATCTCACCGGGCATCCAGGTCGCTCATCTGCTCGGGTATGGCAGCAATACGTGGCT
>ERZ1370068.7622-contig-6528_pt1 | contig 33869 bp, 32 predicted proteins | sample MGYA00561227_ERZ1370068 | MGnify/ENA primary metagenome ERZ1370068 (study PRJEB38410, sample SAMEA6850437) | metagenome | study: Metagenomic assessment of the ecological functions of the soil: analysis of the soil microbiota associated with the...
GCGCCGGTCGAGCCGGCGGCTCCTCGGCCTGCTTGAGGCTGAGGCCGAGGCGATGGCGCTCGGAGTCGAGCGAGATGATCTTGAGCTTGAGCGCCTGGCCCTCGTGGACGACGTCGCCCGGATGGGCGACGCGCTGGTGGGACAGCTCGCTGATGTGGATGAGGCCCTCGAGGCCGTCGCGGACGCGGACGAACGCGCCGAAGTTGACGAGCTTGGTGACCGTGCCGTCGATGATGTCGCCGACCTTGAAGTCCGCCACCGTGGAGTGCCACGGGTCGGGCTGCAGGCGGCGGATCGACAGGCTGATCCGGCCGCGCTCGTGGTTGATGTCGATGACCTCGGCCTCGACCTCCTCGCCGACGTGGTAGCCGGCCTCGGGGTTGTTGACCTTGTTCCACGAGAGCTCGCTCTTGTGGACGAGGCCGTCGATGCCGCCGAGGTCGATGAAGACGCCGAACGGGGCGATCGAGCGGACCGTGCCGGTGACCTTCTGGCCGACCTGCAGGCTGCTGAACAGCTCGTCGCGCTTCTCGCGGCGCTCCTCGTAGAGGGCGACCTTCTCCGACAGGATCAGGCGGTTGGCCTTGCGGTTGACCTCGAGGATCTTGAGCCGGAGCTTGCGGCCGACGAACGGCTGCAGCTTCTCGGCGATCTCCTGGGCCGCGTCGCGCGGCTGGTCGTTCTGCGGCCGGCGCGGGAAGTCGACGATCTGGCTGATCGGCACGAAGCCGCGGATGCCGCAGTCGACGATGAGGCCGCCCTTGTTGTGGTCGATGACCGGCGCCTCGATGATGACGCCCGGCCTCGAACTGCTCCTGCATCGCGCGCCACTTGCGCTCCAGACCGGCGCGGCGCAGCGAGAGGACCGACGTGGCCCTCGGGCGACTCGGGCTGCAGGACGTAGACCAGGACCGTGTCGCCGATGTTCGAGCGCCGGCTGGCCTCTCGCCGTGGCGACCGAACAGCTCGCGGTTGCTGACGACGCCTTCGCACTTGGCGCCGATGTCGACGAGGATCTCGTCCTTGTCGATGCGGACGACGTGTGCCCTCGACGACGTCGCCGTGCTTGAAGCTGCGTGATGTCGCGAGTCCTGCTCGGCGAGCAGCTCCTCCATCGTCGTCGGCTCGGGACCCAGGTCGCGCTCGGCTCGGCCTCGGCGGCCGGCGCGGCGGCCAGCTCGCTGGCATCGATGCTGGCGCTGATGGCCTCGGCCGCGACGCCGGCAGCTTCGTCTGCTTCATCGGCCTCGGCATCGGCGACGGCATCGGCCATGACTGGCGACCTCGACCGCATCCTCGGCCCGAGTCTCGGCGACGAAGGCATCGGCGGCGGCCTCGTCGGCCACTTCACGGGCCTCGTCGGCCTCCTCGACGATCTCGACGGCCACGGCCTCCGCGACGACCGCCTCGACGACCGCCTCCTCGGCGACTCCGGGCGACATAGGCCCCTGCGGCGGCCTCGTCGGCGATCTCGATCGATCTGTCGGCTTCGACGACGGCTTCGCCGACCAGCTCGAGGGGCATCTCGTCGTCGGTCAGGACCAGCTCGGCGACCGCTTCGGCGGCCTTGGCGTGCTCGGCTGCCTCGACGGCGACGGTCTCTGTCTCGGCAGCCCGATCGACGGCGGCTTCAGCCACGACATCCGCTTCGAGGGCGACCTCGACCGCGATCTCGGCGACGACCTCGTCGGCGGCGGCCTCTTCGGCATCGTCCTCGGCCACGACCTCGGCGACGGCGGCCTCATCGACGGCCCCGACGGCCTCGACCCCGATGATCTCGGCGAATTCCTCGGCCACGACCGCCTCTTCGGCGGCGCTGACGGCCTCGCCGACGGCCTCCTCTACGATCGCATCGTTGTCGGTGGTGGCGGGCTCGTCCACGGCGACGGCCGCGGCGCGCTTCACCAGCCCCGCCGTGGCGTCCTTCGCCTCGTCGGCCGGCTCGCTCCCGCCCTGCTTCTGCGGTCAATGTGGTGGTCTCCCTTCGGGTCGATCTCCTGCCGGGATCGGGGAAGGCCCGAGCGACACGCTCGGGCCGTCATCCGTCGGAGGTGGGTCGTCCGTGTCCCGTCGGGCTCGTCAGACTCCTTCGTCGCAGGTCGGCTCGCGCGTGGCATGGCGCTGGCCCTGAAGGGCCCGCGCATACTACCACGCACCTTGAGCAGCCACAACGAGGAAGAGGCCGTCGACGCGTGCCTGAGCTGCCGGATATCGCCATCCTGACCGATGCCTTCCAGGCTGCCCTGGGGGGACGCACGATCGTCGCCTCCGAGGCCCCGCAAACGCTCGTCGTTCGCGGCACGCCGGCCGAGCTGGCGGCCCTCTTCTGGGCCAGGTCCTGCAGTCCGTGACCCGGCGCGGCAAGTTCATCGCTCCAGCTCGACGGCGACCGGATCATCGTCAATGCCATGCCGTCACCGGGCGCCTGGGGCTGGGTGCGCCAGGCTCGAAGGCTGACTCGGACCGCCTGTCCGCGCTCGGCGGTCGCAGCGGGCCGCCCGATCGGTCCGCGCGCCCGGATCCGCCGACGCGGCGTGGCCGCCCGTCGGACGTGGAGGCCGATCGAGCTTCCGCTACCGCGACCCCGACGCGCGATGGGGGCAAGGTCTACCCGGTGCCGCAGGGCGTGACGCGGGCCGTGGCCGGCTGGGACGAGCTCGGGCCTGATGCCGATGACCCGAGCTCGACCTGCCCACCTGGCGAGCCCGTATCCAGCGCCACCGCGGCGAACTGAAGAACCTGCTCCGCGACCAGTCGTTCGTGGCCGGCATCGGCAATGGCTACAGCGACGAGATCCTGTGGACGGCCGGCCTGGCACCTTCCGCAAGCGATCGACGCTGGCTCCCGAGGAGGTCGATCGCCTGTACGACGCGACGAGGAGCACGCCGGCCTGGGCCATCGATGAGCTACGGCGCCGTGCCGCCCGCCTTCGAGGTCGAGGTGCGGGACTTCCTGCATGTGCACCGAAAGGGCGGCCAGGCGTGTCCTCGCTGTGGGACCACCATCAGGCGATCGCGCCCGGCGGGTTTCGTGACCAGCTTCTGCCGCGGCTGCCAACGCTGACGGTTCGTGCTCTGCTGACGGTTCGCTCCCCTGAGGACCGTTTCGTGCCCCTGGTGTCGCGCCCGCGAGCTGCGCACGCGCCCGCGAGCCTAGGGGAGGCGCAGGATCTGGCCGGTCCGGAGGTGGCTCGCGTCGCTGATGTTGTTGAGGCGCTTGAGGGCGGCGACGGTGGTGCCGAAGCGCGCGGCGATGCCGACCTCAGCGTGTCGCCCGATCTGACCCTGTAACGTGCGCGTGCGCGGCGGGCTTGCGGCGGTCGGCTTCGGCGGCTTGGCTGGGGCGTGGCGCTGGGCGGAGGGACGTGGGCGTCGAAGTCGGCAGGCAACGATGGTGAGGCCGGCCAACGTCGCCAGCGCCCCGGTCGGCGATGCCAGGGCGGCCGGCGTCGTCGCCGCCGGGCTGGATCCGAGGCGGTCTCCGGCGGTCCACCCGCGAATCGAGCGGCGAGGAGCAGGACTGCGGCGCCGACCATGACGACGACCAGGGCGATGCGCGCCATGCGACGGCGGCTGCCGCCGAGCAGCGAGAGGGCCGGCGATGACACTGGCCGATCGAGTGCGACCGGGGCAACGCGTGGCACCGGCGGGCGACGCGGGCCTCGAACGCGACGAGCCCGTCTGGCGCCCAGCCAGCGCGCGCGGCGAGCGACCGTCGCCGCCTGAAACGCGGGCAGCGTCGTATAGGGCCGCCAGGCAACAGGCTCCGCTGGGTCCTGCGAGGTGTGCGCGTCGATCGGTGAGACCGCCATGCAGCGATGCTCCCGAGCGGCCGCGCCGCGCGCCACGATGCACCGGGGACGAGCAGATATGGGCGACGACGGTCCGCGACGCCGCTCCTGGTGCCGCTGCCGGCCTCGGCCACGTCCGCCGGCGGCTGGTCGCCCGCGCTGCGGCGCTCGATCTGCGGCGGCTCGATCACGCCGAATCATAGGCTGCGACGGTCGGCCCGGCCGTGAGCGACCGTCGCCCGTGCTCGGCGCCCGATCGGCGGACGCGAAAAACCCCGGCGACGACCTATTTTCCCGAAAGGCTGCCCTCTCAGTATCTTCGGCGCTGGAGAGCTTAACTTCCGTGTTCGGGATGGGAACGGGTGTGGCCTCTCCGCTAGAGTCACCGGGATTTCTTGCGTCTGGATGTGGTTCGGCAGCGGCCGACGCGCGTCGATGCGCGACCGGCGCAGGGCGCTCGATGATCTCGATCTTCGATCTCGACGTCAGTCATGACGGATGCGATCCCGGATCCCAGCCACTGACCCCTGGTCAGCTGCTGAAGAGGTCAAGCCCTCGACCATTAGTACCGCTCAGCTTCATCCGTCACCGGACTTCCACATGCCGGCCTATCAAACAGGTGGTCTCCCTGCGGTCTTACCCGGTTGACCCGGTGGGGAACCTCATCTTGAGGCGAGCTTCGCGCTTAGATGCTTTCAGCGCTTATCCCGACCGAACGTAGCTAACCAGCGGTGCTCCTGGCGGGACAACTGGCACACCAGAGGTTCGTCCATCCCGGTCCTCTCGTACTAGGGACAGCTCCTCTCAAGTTTCCTACGCGCACGGCGGATAGGGACCGAACTGTCTCACGACGTTCTAAACCCAGCTCGCGTGCCGCTTTAATGGGCGAACAGCCCAACCCTTGGGACCTACTTCCAGCCCCAGGATGCGACGAGCCGACATCGAGGTGCCAAACCATGCCGTCGATATGGACTCTTGGGCAAGATCAGCCTGTTATCCCCGGGGTACCTTTTATCCGTTGAGTGACACCGCTTCCACTCGCCGAGGTACCAGATCACTAAGTCCCGACTTTCGTCCCTGCTCGACTTGTCGGTCTCGCAGTCAAGCTCCCTTGTGCACTTTGCACTCTACACCTGATTGCCAACCAGGCTGAGGGAACCTTTGGGCGCCTCCGTTACACTTTAGGAGGCGACCGCCCCAGTCAAACTACCCACCTGACACTGTCCCTGCGCCCGGATCACGGGTCGCGGTTAGACATCGAAATACAACCAGAGTGGTATTTCAACGTTGGCTCCACCGACGCTGGCGCCCCAGCTTCACAGCCTCCCACCTATCCTACACAAGCTGAACCCCAATACCAATATCAAGCTGCAGTAAAGCTCCACGGGGTCTTTCCGTCCTGCCGCGCGGTAACGAGCATCTTCACAGGTACTGCAATTTCGCCGAGTCCCTCGGTTGAGACAGCGCCCAGAGTCGTTACGCCATTCGTGCAGGTCGGAACTTACCCGACAAGGAATTTCGCTACCTTAGGACGGTTATAGTTACCGCCGCCGTTTACCGGGGCTTCGATTCAGAGCTTCGCACGCGGCTACCGTCCCCTTAACCTTCCGGCACTGGGCAGGCGTCAGTCCGTATACATCAGTCTTTCGACTTTCGCACGGACCTGTGTTTTTAGCTAAACAGTCGCCTGGGCCTTTTCACTGCGGCTTCGATCGACCCACTGCAAGCTAGCGAGTCGCGAAGCGCCCCTTCTCCCGAAGTTACGGGGCCATGTTGCCGAGTTCCTTAACGAGGGTTCTCCCGATCGCCTTGGTATTCTCTACCCGCCTACCTGTGTCGGATTGCGGTACGGACAGCCATTGATCTCGCTAGACACTTTTCTTGCCAGCATAGGCTCACTCGACTTCGACGGCAGATGCCCCTCTCATTCGCTGTCTCGAGGTTGAATGAGACGGACGGATTTGCCTGTCCTCTCCCCTACCGGCTTAGACGCGTATAGCCAAAACGCGCTCGAGCTACCACTCCTGTGTCATGCCCATTGCTACTACACCTGGGCTCGGATCCCGCGACTCGACCGGCTTGCGCCGGCCAACCTCGCGTTCGCCTACCTCCAGGCGACACCTTGCGGTGCAAACGATCTTTGGTGGTTCCGGAATATCAACCGGATGTCCATCGCCTACGACTGTTCGTCCTCGGCTTAGGTCCCGACTAACCCTGAGCGGACAAGCCTTGCCTCAGGAAACCTTAGGCTTACGGCGTGAGAGATTCTCACTCACATTCGCTACTCATGCCTGACATTCGCACTTCCGTCCGCTCCAGCCGTCGCTCACGGTCGACCTTCACTGCTGCACGGAACGCTCCCCTACCATCACACCTGACGACCGGCGAACCGGCGCACGCTGAATCCATAGCTTCGGTACCGATGACTTGAGCCCCGCTGAATTTTCGGCGCGGAATCACTTGACCAGTGAGCTGTTACGCACTCTTTCAATGGTGGCTGCTTCTGAGCCAACATCCTGGTTGTCTATGCGACTCCACATCCTTTACCACTTAGTCTCGGATTTAGGGACCTTAGCTGACGGTCCGGACTGTTTTCCTTTCGACCACGAAGCTTAGCCCTCGCAGTCTCACTCCCGGGCTCTGAAATCACTGGGATTCGGAGTTTGGTTGGGGTTGGTAAGCTGGGAAGCCCCCTAGCCCATCCAGTGCTCTACCTCCGCGATTGAACGCCCGAGGCTAGCACCTAAATGCTATTTCGGGGAGAACCAGCTATCTCCGAGTTCGATTGGCATTTCACCGCTATCCACAGCTCATCCCCTAGCTTTTCAACGCTAGTGAGTTCGGTCCTCCACGAGACATTACTCCCGCTTCAACCTGGCCATGGATAGGTCACTCGGTTTCGGGTCTACTGCACGCGACTGAATCGCCCTATTCAGACTCGCTTTCGCTCCGGCTCCGTCCTTCGCGGACTTAACCTCGCCACATGCACGTAACTCGTCAGGCTCATTCTTCAAAAGGCACGCCATCAGGCTACCGGCCGAAGCCGGCAACACCCTCTGACTGCTTGTAGGCACGTGGTTTCAGGTACTATTTCACTCCCCTTCCGGGGTGCTTTTCACCTTTCCCTCACGGTACTCGTTCACTATCGGTCGCCAAGGAGTATTTAGCCTTGGACGGTGGTCCGCCCAGCTTCCCACATGAGAGACCTTCCACGTGGTACTCAGGTGGCCGATCACGGAGGTCGATCGCTTTCGCCTACGGGGCTGTCACCCTCTCTGGCCTGCCTTTCCATGACAGGTTCGACTAGCGATCGACTTGGTAACTCCGCCGGGACCTTGCCGGGTCCCGATGATCGACTCCTACAACCCCCACTCAGAAACGGCTGCAACCTATCGCGCTGAGTGGGTTTGGGCTCTTCCCGTTTCGCTCGCCACTACTCAGGGAATGATCTCTTTTCCTCCAGCTACTGAGATGTTTCAGTTCGCTGGCTTACCTCTACCTGGCCTATTTGATTCAACCAGGAGTGACTGGGCATGACCCCAGCCGGGTTTCCCCATTCGGACATCTCCGGATCAACGTCTGCTCGCGACTCCCCGGAGCTTTTCGCAGCCTGCCACGTCCTTCATCGGCTCTTGGCGCCAAGGCATCCACCCCGTGCCCTTTGTAGCTTGACCCCTCCAGCATCTGACCAGGCGGTCAGTCGCCGGACGGGATCGATCGGGATCATATCCTTGACTACTCGGCGAAATCGAAGATTCGATTCAATCTGCCGATACACATATCCAGTTGTTAAGGTGCGGCCCGCTCGAGGCGGCCTCCCGACGGCCGACCGAAGCCGGTCCGTCGTCCAGCGATCCGCTGGTCGGTGAGCCTCCGGGCGTCACGGATCAGGAGGACACGGATCAGAGGACTCGATGACGGCTCGAGGACCTGCGTCAGCCGTCGTGGACAGCGCTGGTCGCGGTCGTCCGGGGTCCGACCCGGTGTCTTCGATTCGGTGATGCGGCTTGCGCAGGTCGGACCTCCGCTGGTTCGGCGGAGGTGGTGGAGACGAGGAGACTCGAACTCCTGACCCTCTCCTTGCAAAGGAGATGCTCTGCCAACTGAGCTACGTCCCCGCGCCAGGGTGGGAGTGTGGTGGGCGTTTCTGGACTCGAACCAGAGACCTCTGCCTTATCAGGGCAGTGCTCTAACCAGCTGAGCTAAACGCCCGCCGGGGCCGTGCCGACCGTGACGGTCGACGACGTCGGTCGCCGCCGGCGGCTGCACCCTTGACCCTTGAAGAGTGACAGGAACTCCGGACTCGGATGTCGAACGGGTTCGGTGTTCTTGCCAGGTCGCGATCGGTCTCCGACCCGATCCTTGCGGACGCGCCGGCGAGCTCCACCTGGCGGGGACGACTCGAGCGACCGTGCGATCAACCTGGGAGCCATCAACGCCTCGACCCCACCGAAGAGTCGAGACTCGGATCTCCCTAGAAAGGAGGTGATCCAGCCGCACCTTCCGGTACGGCTACCTTGTTACGACTTCGTCCCAATCACCGACCCCACCTTCGACGGCTGCCTCCTTGCGGTTGGCCCACCGGCTTCGGGTGTTGCCAGCTTTCATGACGTGACGGGCGGTGTGTACAAGGCCCGGGAACATATTCACCGCCGTATGCTGACCGGCGGTTACTAGCAACTCCGGCTTCATGCAGGCGAGTTGCAGCCTACAATCCGAACTGAGACCGGCTTTAAGGGATTAGCTCCACCTCGCGGTTTCGCAGCCCGTTGTACCGGCCATTGTAGCGTGGGTGTAGCCCAGGACGTAAGGGCCATGCTGACTTGACGTCATCCCCACCTTCCTCCGAGTTTCTCTCGGCAGTCCCGTGTGAGTGATACAACACACAGTAGGGGTTGCGCTCGTTGCGGGACTTAACCCAACATCTCACGACACGAGCTGACGACAGCCATGCAACACCTGTGGCCAGGCCCCTTGCGGGGAACCGACGTTTCCGCCGGTATCCTGGTCATGTCAAGCCCTGGTAAGGTTCTTCGCGTTGCGTCGAATTAAACCCCACGCTCCGCTGCTTGTGCGGGCCCCCGTCAATTCCTTTGAGTTTTAGCCTTGCGGCCGTACTCCCCAGGCGGGACACTTAATGCGTTAGCTTCGGCACTGGCGGGGTTGATACCACCAACACCTAGTGTCCATCGTTTACGGCTAGGACTACCGGGGTATCTAATCCCGTTTGCTCCCCTAGCTTTCGCGCCTCAGCGTCAAGAACAGGCCAGGTAGTCGCCTTCGCCACTGGTGTTCCTCCCGATATCTACGCATTTCACCACTACACCGGGAATTCCACTTCCCTCTCCTGCCTTCGAGTCGATCAGTATCGCGATGACCCTCCCCAGTTGAGCCGGGGGCTTTCACACTCGACTTGAACGACCGCCTGCGCGCTCTTTACGCCCAGTAAATCCGGACAACGCTTGCCACCTACGTATTACCGCGGCTGCTGGCACGTAGTTAGCCGTGGCTTATTCCTCAGGTACCGTCATTATCGTCCCTGAGAAAAGAGGTTTACAACCCGAAGGCCTTCATCCCTCACGCGGCGTTGCTGCGTCAGGCTTTCGCCCATTGCGCAAAATTCCCGACTGCTGCCTCCCGTAGGAGTCTGGGCCGTGTCTCAGTCCCAGTCTGGGTGATCGTCCTCTCAGACCACCTACCGATCGTCGCCTTGGTGAGCCGTTACCCCACCAACGAGCTAATCGGACGCAGGCCCCTCCCGAAGCGCCTTGCGGCTTTGACTGGTGCGAATGAACGCACCACCACATGCGGTATTAGCCACCCTTTCGGGCAGTTATTCCCCACTTCGGGGCAGGTCACCTACGCGTTACTCAGCCGTCCGCCACTAACGACTCAGAGCAAGCCCTGATCGTCCGTTCGACTTGCATGTCTCATGCACGCCGCCAGCGTTTATCCTGAGCCAGGATCAAACTCTCCGAAAGATGCACGACCTTGCGGCCGCGACTTCGTCCGAGGGTTTGACCACTCGCACATCCTTATCACGGATTTCCTGTCACTCTTCAGTTGTTAAGGTGCAGCGTCCGAGGCGCGACAGCCCGCGGCGCAGACCCCGAATGATGGGGCTTGGCGCCGCGGTGTCAAACCCGGCGACCGCGGTCCGGTCGTCCGGACGGCTCCGGCCGACCTCGCCGGAGGCGGCACGACGGCGAATGCTAGGGCCGCCCGCCGACGGGCCTGTCAAACGGCCTGCCGGAGCGGCTCGGCCCGGTCAGATCGGGCTCGTCTCGACGAGCAGGATGAAGGCCGCGCCGCTCGAGCCAGCACAGGAGCGCGAGCTCGGCCGAGCCGGTCGCGCCGAACGGGCCGACGAGGACGACGTAGAGGACGACGCCCGAGGACGCAGGGCGGCGCCGCGCCTTGGCCAGGCGCAGCAGGATCTCGAAGACGAGGTTGCTCACGCGGCGGCTCAGACCGCGCGCCGGCCCTGGAGCGCGCGGATGAGGGTCACCTCGTCGGCGTACTCGAGGTCGCCGCCGACCGGCAGCCCGCGGGCGATCCGGCTGACGACGCCGACCGACGTCCTCGAGCCGCTCGGCGAGGTACATCGCGGTCGCCTCGCCCTCGAGGGTCGGGTTCGTGGCGAGGATGACCTCGACGAACGGCGTCGCCGCCGCGCTTCGCCGTCGTCGGCGCGCGCGAGGAGCTCGCGGATCCTGAGCCGGTCCGGGCCGATGCCGTCGATCGGCGAGATCGCGCCGTGGAGGACGTGGTAGAGGCCCTTGAACTCGCCGGTCCGCTCCAGGGCCAGGACGTCGAGCGGCTCCTCGACGACGCACAGCCGGCGTCTGGTCGCGGCCCGGGTCGCGGCAGATCGGGCAGAGCGGCTGCGTCGCTGATGTTGAAGCAGCGGTCGCAGAAGACGACCTGGTCGCGGACGGCGACCAGCGCGGCGGCGAGCGTCCGCGCCTCGGCGTCCGGGCGCGCGGAGCAGGTGGTAGGTCAGCCGCTGGGCGGTCTTCGGGCCGATGCCCGGCAGCCGCGCGAACGACTCGATCAGCCGGGCGACCGGCTCGATGACGGGCGTGGCCACGCGAGTCGGCCTAGCATCCCGGGCAGCTGCGGAGGCCGCCGGTGACGCGCGGCCATCTTCTGCTCGGCCGAGCTCGCGCGACGCGCCGAGGGCGTCGTTGACCGCGGCGACGACGAGGTCCTGGAGCATCTCGACGTCGGCCGGGTCGACGGCGCGACGGATCGATCGTGACGCGACGACCAGCTCCTGCTTGCCGGTCACCGTCGCCTTGACGACGCCGCCGCCGGCCGACCCGTCGACCATCGTGCGTCTCGCAGCTCGGCCTGGATGCGCAGCATCTCCTGCTGCATCTGCTGGGCCATCCGCTGCAGGTTGGCCATCCCCATGCGCGTCTCTCCTCTGTCGGTCGTCGTCGGCCGTCAGTCTGCCGGATGCGACGGCCGCGCTGCACGGCCCGCCGTCGGCCGTCAGCTGACCTCGCCGACGTCGACGAGGTCGTCGGCGAAGATCCGGCGCGCCTCGGCCAGGACGAGCGGCATCGTCGCGTCGGCGGCGGCGGCACGACGCTCGAGGTTCGTCGCGACGCAGCGGACGGTCGACCGGCCGGCCGAGGACCTGCGCCGATGCCGTCCTCGAGCATCGGCCGGCGCCGCTCCGGCGCGTCCTTCAGGAACGCCTGGTCCTCGGGAAGCCGAGGGTGACGATCGCTGCCGTCGACGGCGACCGGGCGGCACGTCGGCGATGAGCGGCTTGGTCGGCGGGTTCTGCGCTGAGCAGGGCGACGATCGCCGGCCACGCGCAGCGCGCAGCGAGCTCGCGCGCAGGGCCGCGATCGGCGGCGGCTCGCGGCCGGCGGCCGCCGGCGGCGGCGCGGCGCCGGGTCCGGCTTCGCGGCGTCGGCGGATCGGCATCGGGGCCGTGCTCCGCTGGGCTCGGTCGGCCGTCTGGCGCCGGGTCGTCGGCGGCGGCGTCGTCCGCGGTCACGTCGGCGCTCGACTGGCTGTCGGTCGCGGCGCCGAGCGGCCGCGGCTCGACCGCGGCGCTGGTGTCCGCGCGGATCGACGCGGCGCCGTCGGCTCGGCGTGACTCGCGCGTCGTGGCAGCCGTGACTCGGCCGGGCGTGCGCGTGGCCGCGGTGCCTTCGCCGGGACGGGCGTGCGGCGGCTGCGGACAGCGCGAGCCGCGCGGCCCGGGCGAGATCGGCGGCGCCGGCCGGGCTCGCGGCGGCGGCGAACAGGGCGAGCTCGAGCTGGAAGCCGCAGGCCGCCGACGCCGGCGCGGCTCGGGTCGATGGCCGCGAGCCGGCGGGCGACCGCGGCGAGCGCGGCGATCACGCGCCGCTGGCGCGGGTCGGCGACCGCCGGCGACGAGCTCGGCCGCGGAGCGCGCTCGACTACCTGGTCGAGGAGCGACCGCGAGGTCGCGACCGCGCTCGTCGAGCTCGATCGAGCAGGCGCGATGCCCGCCGCACGCGTCGCGGTCGACGAGCGCGTCCGACGAACGCGTCGACCGCCTCGGCGTCGGCCGAGACCGAGGAGCTCGCGGACGCCGTGCCTCGGTCGATCGTCCGGCGCCGACGACAGGAGCTGGTCGAGCATCGACTCGGCGTCGCGCATGCCGCCGGCGGCAAGCCGCGCGATCAGGTGGACGCGCCGCCGGCGTCGGCGATCCGGCCGTCGGCCTCGAGGATCCGGCTCGAGCTTGCCCTCGATCTCGGCGACCGTCAGGCGCCGGACGTCGAAGCGCTGGAGGCGCGACAGGATCGCCGGCGGGAAGTCCTGACGGCTGCGGTCGAGGCGAACATGAAGATGACGAAGTCGGGCGGCTCCTCGAGCGACTTCAGGAGCGCGTTCCAGGCGTCCTTCGTGATCTGGTGCGCCTCGTCGAGGATGTAGACCTTGCGCCGCAGGTCGGCCGGGCGCGTACGGTGAGCCGCTCGCGCAGGTCGCGGACGGCGTCGATGCCGCGGTTGCTGGCGGCGTCGATCTCGACCAGGTCGAGCGCTCGTGCCCTCGCGGATCGCGACGCACGACGCGCAGGCGTCGCACGGGTCGCCGTCCTGGAGGTTCGTGCAGTTGACGGCCTTGGCGAGGATCCGGGCCAGCGACGTCTTGCCGGTGCCGCGCGGTCCGACGAACAGGATCGCGCGTGCGCGACCCGGTCGGTGCGGACGGCGTTGCGCAGCGTCTCGACGACCGCTTCCTGGCCGACGATCTGGCCGAAGGTCTGGGCGCGCCAGCGGCGGTAGAGCGGCCTGGTGCGGGCGCTGGTCGGCGTCACGGTCACCTCCGGTGCGTGCGGCGCAGCGAGATCGGATGTGCCGTGCACCCTCCGTCGACCGTGACGCTCGCGTGCCCACCGCGACGAGCGGCTCGGACCAGGCCGTTCCGCGGCACCCGGCGATGCATCGCTTAGTGCTGCTTCCTTCCGGACCTGACACGGTTCGCGGTTCGCCGCTGCGCGGGACCCGATCCTCAACGTCGCATCGCCGCGGCGGCGTTCGAGAACGCGGAGACCTCGGGAGGGATTCAGCCCTGCTGGAGCGGATTGCAGGTACAGGGCACCGCTAGTTCCCCGCCTAGCACGGCTCGGAAGGATACCACGCCGACCGGCGCCACGCCGTGGCGAGCGCCGGCCAGCGGACTCGGCGCCGACGCCGTCGGGTCGTGGCTGTGGTTTGGTATCCTCTCCCGCGGAGAGGTGTCCGAGTGGTTGATGGTGCCGCTCTCGAAAAGCGGTGTGCGAAAGCACCGCGGGTTCGAATCCCGCCCTCTCCGCCAGACTTCGGCAGCCCGGCCTCGGCATCGGCCGGTCGGCTTCGTCCCGCCGGGTCGCCGCGTGCCTCCGGGAGAGGTCGCCTAGTGGACTATGGCGCCGCACTGGAAATGCGGTTCAGGGGCACGACCCGTTTCGCGAGGCACCAGCAACTCACTCGGCCACCTCTCCGCCGGGAGTACGCGCACGATCCGGTCGGCGGCGGGCGACCTCGCCGTCAGCGAGCGCGGCGAGCGGCGCGAAGAGCGCCTCGGCCTCGTCGCGGCGGATGCCGCTGACGACCTTGATCCGGCGCGGCAGCGACGGGTGCTGGGCGAGCTGGATGACCGATCCCGGCCGCGCCGTCGCGCGGCGTTCGGGACGCGCGAAGACGAGCGCCTCGACGTCGCTCTCGAGCAGCGCCCCGACGCACATCGCGCACGGCTCGATGGGTCGTGAAGATCGTCGCGTCGGCGAGGCGCGCGCGGCCGAGCTTGCGGGCCGCCTCGCGCAGGGCGACGACGACGGCGTGGGCCGTCGGGTCGTTCGGTCTCGCTGGACCCGGTCATGGGCCGCGGGCGACCATCGCCTCGTCGACGACGGCGACCGCGGCGATCGGGCGCTCGCCGCGCGGCGATCGCGAGCTGCGCCTCGGCCGAGCGCCTCGCCCATGAACAGCTCGTAGTTCATGGCCGCGATGCTAGCAGACGGTCCGTCGGCCGTCCCGTCGCGGCTCGCCACCGATCCGGCAACCGCAACCGTCGACGCCGGTCGAGCGCGTAGCGATGCCGCGCATGACCGCACCGAGACGCATCGCGATCCTGACCGGCGGCGGCGACGTCCCGGGCCTCAACGCGGTCATCAAGAGCGTCGTCTACCGGGCGACCGAGGCCGGCTACGACGGTCGTCGGCATCCGCCGCGGCTGGGAGGGCCTGACCCACCTCCGGCCCGGCGCCGGAGCCGGACCCGGACTACCTGCGGCCGCTCGACCGGACCAACACCCGGACGATCGACCGGACCGGCGGCACGATCCTCCACACCTCGCGGACGAACCCGCGCAAGATGCGCGCGGCCGGCGCTGCCGGCCTGGCTCGACCGAGCCGAGCGGGCGCGCTACGCGATCGGCGACGGACGTCGTACGACCTGACGCCGCTCGTCCTCGACAACCTCGACGCGCTCGGGCATCGACGTCCTCGTCACGATCGGCGGCGACGACACGCTGTCGCTACTCGCAGGTCCTGGTCGACGCCGGGCGTGCCGCTGGTCGCGATCCCCAAGACGATGGACAACGACGTCCAGGGCACCGAGTACTGCATCGGCTTCTCGACCGGCGATCACGCGGGCCAAGGAGGCTGATCAACCGGCAGCGGACGACGCTCGGCAGCCACGAGCGGATCGGCGTGTTCCGGATCTTCGGCCGCGACGCCGGGTTCTCGGCGCTGTACACCGCGTACGTGACGTCGGCCCGCTGCGTCATCCCCGAGGCGCCGTACGACCTCGACGCGCTGGCCGCGCTGCTCGCGGCCGACCACGCCGCCGAACCCGAGCCGCTACGCGTTCGTCGATCACCGCCGAGGGCGCGATCTGGCAGGGCGCCCAGATCGAGCGACGTCGGCGAGGCCGACGCGTTCGGGCACCGCCACAAGGCGAACGTCGGCGAGGCGCTCGCCGCCGAGCTCGAGGCGCGGACCGGGATCGAGACGCTCGCGTCGGAGCTGACCTACGACCTGCGCAGCGGCGAGCCGGACTCGCTCGACTCGATGGTCGCGACGACGTTCGCGAACGTCGCGATGGACCTCATCGCGCGACGGCGTCGACGGGCCGGATGGTCGCGATCCAGGACGGCAAGTACGCCCACGCCGCGCTGCCCGACCCGGCGCTCGGGCCGCGCGCAGGTCGACGTCGCCGGCATCGTACAACGCGGAGCGGTTCCGGCCGCGCTACGACGGCAAGCTCGGCGACCCGATGCTGCTCGTCGGCCTCGACGTCGGCACGGTCGGCGATCGCGGCCGCTAGCCGTCGAGGCCGGACAGCGCGCGGATCGCCCGGGCGAGCGCCGACATGTCGTCGTCGGCGTGGCCGCGGCGCGATCAGCCCGGTCTCGAGCTGCGCGGCGAGCGCGCTGACCGGCAGCGACCGCGCCGAGCTCGCGCGGCGAGCTCGAGGGCGATGCCGAGGTCCTTGCGGTGGAGCGCGACCTTGAACCCGAGCGGGTAGTCGTTGTCGATCATCCGGCCGCTGCGGTTGGCGAGGACCCAGCTCTGGGCGGCGCCGCCGCCGAGCGCCTCGACGACCTGCTCGACGTCGAGGCCGGCCTTGATCGCGAGGACGATGCCCTCGGCGACGCCGAGGTAGGTGCCGGCGAGGATGACCTGGTTGACGGCCTTGACCGCCTGGCCGGCGCCGATCGGGCCGACGTGGGTGATCGTCTTGCCCATCGCCGTCGAGGACCGGCCGGGCGCGCTCGACGTCGGCGGCGTCGCCGCCGACGAAGATCGTCAGCGTCGCCTTCTGGGCGCCCTCGCTGCCGCCCGAGACCGGCGCGTCGACCATCGCGACGCCGCGCTCGCGCGAGGCGCGCGGCGAAGTCCCAGCTGCCCGACGGCGCGATCGTCGAGCAGTCGATGACGAGCGTGCCGGTCGCGGCGCCGTCGGCGACGCCGTCCGGGCCGAACAGGACGGCCTCGACGTCAGGCGTGTCCGAGACGCAGATGACCGACGATGTCCGACGTCGGCGACGGCGGCCGCCGGCGTGCGCGGCCAGCGGCTGACGCCGAGGTCGTCGAGCTCGCGGGCGCGGCCCGGCGTCCGGTTCCAGCCGGTGACCGCGAAGCCGGCCCGAGCCAGGTTGGCGGCCATCGCCGCGCCCATCGTGCCGAGCCCGAGGAACGCGACCCGGCCGGGTTCGGTCATCCGGTCACCCGGTCGGAGGCCGGACCGGCCGGCGGCTCGGCGTCGGGCGGCGGCGGCGGCGCGCCTCGGCAGCCGGCTCGGCGGAGGCTTCACCGGCGGCTGCGGCTCCGGCGGTGGTGGCCGAAACGCCTGTCGCGGCGGTCCCGTCGGCGGCATGCTCGTCGTCCCTTCGAGCGTGCCAGGAGCACGCCACCGAGGAGGACGAGCAGGCCGATCACGATCAGGGGCAGGAGCAGGTTCCCGCTCCCGATGCCGCGATCGGTCATCCGCCGGCAAGCGGCGATGGCGGATGGCGCAGGAGCCGTCGGTGACGGGCCCGGTGCGCCACCTCGGAGACCACGACCTGACGCCCCGAGATGGGGCTCCCGTTGGTGATGACGGGCACGCCCGCGCGCTCGCGTAGGCCTGCGAGCCGTTCGTCAGGCCTCGGCCTGGACGACATACGTGCCGCCCTCCTGGAGGTCGCTCACGACGAACGGGATGGCGAACGGGCGGCGAAGCAGCCTTGCCCGGATAGGATCAGGTCGACGCCGAGGGACACGCCCGGATCCACGTCGATGAGGACGGTGACGGCGCTCGCCCCGGGCTCGAGGCGCATGCCGACGCCGGTGACGCTGCCGGTGACCTCGCCCTTGGCGGCGTCCGGCCGGTAGCTCAGCGTGACAGCCACGTTCCGCTGGGACGCCGTTGGTGATGACCGGCACGCCCTGGGTGACCCACGCCCCTGCGTTGGTGTCGAAGATCCCGGCCTGCAGCGTGTACACCCCGTCCGATCGATGTCCGACGGGTCATAGGTGAGTTCGAATCCCGATCGGTGCTCTGGCCGTGCCGGATCGATGATCTGCGTCGCGATGATCGGGGCCTGGACGTCGCCTTGCCCTTGCCTTCGACCAGGGGCGACGACGGCGACGGCGTCGGGCGGACAGCTGGTACGACTCGGGGTAGTCGAGCGTCCCGGTAAGGACGCCGCTCGGCGGGCGATCGTTGTGCGCTCGGCGCCGACGCCGGCGAGGCCGGTGGACGGCGTCGGTGATGGGCTCGGTGAGGGGTCGGCGAAGCGGTCGCGGAGGTGGTGGGAGACGCGGTCGGTGTCGGGGGTGTCGGCGAGCCGTCGGGCGCGGGCGTGGCGGTCGGTGGCAGGGTCGGGCGCGGGGTCGGGTGTCGGCGGTCGGGCCGGCGTCGCGGGTCGAGGCCGGGCTCGCGGTCGGCGCCGCGCGTCGCGCCTGGGACCGGCGTCGTCGAGGGTGCGACGCTCGGTGCGCGTGCGCTCGGCAGGGGCGAGACGACGGGGATCTGCGCGGTCGTGAGGACGAGCGGCACGTCGACCTGCGCCGGTAGCCGCGCCACCGACGATCGCAGGCACGCCGGCCGCGCTTTCCCAGACCGTGGCGCCGTCAACGACCGCGCCTGACGACGACGTACGCGGCGGCCGGATCGATGAGGGTCGGGTCGAACGAGATCGAGTAGGTCGGCGGGTTGCCTGCTGAGCGTCGGGGGAGGACCTGGCGACTGACGAGGGTCCCGGTCTCCCGCTTGATCAGCGCGGCGATCGAGACCGCGGCCGCGGTCGGTGCCGCGTCAGTCGGGGGCGGCAGCGCTGTGGTGATGGTCGAGGCACCCGGGACGACCGGCGCGATGGGCACGGCCACGGCCTCAGTGGGCCGCCGGTGATGACCGGCACGCCGTTGGGGTTCTGCCAGGTACGGTGCCGTCGACGCGACGGTCGCGAACAGCGCTGGCGTGCTTCGGCTGGACGGCGGCACTGCCGTACGGGACGGCGAACGTGATCTGTCCGTCACCGATGCCATCGATCCGCTGCTGGCCGATGATGTTGCCGGCGTCCGAGGTGTTGCGTGGCGTCGATGAGGCGTGACGATCGCGCGACGGCGGTCGGACCCGGGGCGGGCGCGGCGATGACCGGGAGGACCAGGGTCCCCGTGAGCTTCAGCGTGGAGCCGAGGCGCCGCCGGGGCGATGACCAGGCTGGCGATGATGATCCGATGAGGGCCACCATGATCGCGCGAGCGACGATTGCGAGACACGATGGGCCCTCCTGCCGGTCGGGATCGCGAGCTGCGATCACGCCAGGTTCGCCCTGCATGCTGCGGCCGGAGCGAGACCTTGGGCCAGAGGAACGTTGCCGCGGGTACCAGGCGGATACCGTTCGCGGACGGGACGACAGCGCTGGAGGGTCCGATCCGATGGATGGCAAGCAAGCGGCACAGGCGGTCATCGACGCACCTGCCGGAGCCACGCCGATCGCGAGATGCAGCATCTGCATGACGTCATCCTCGATGCCTGCCCGGCATCGATGTCCGCGTCACGGACTACTCCGGTCCGTTGATCGGCTACGGCTGGGCATGCCGTACTCCAACAGCAGGCGGCCCGCCGGCGAGTGGTTCACGGCGGGGATCGCCAATCGGAAGGCGTACATCTCGCTGTACTCGATGGGCGACGCGATGGCCGGAACCTCGTCGAGGCGATGGCCGACCGGTTCCCGGGCGTGAAGCACGGCCGGAGCTGCCTCAACATCCACGAAGCCTGAGCTCGTCGACGACGACGCCGTCCGGGACCTCGTCCTCGAGTCGCGCGAGCAGCTACAGGACGGCTTCCACCGCCCGTCCGGCCGTGAGGTTAGCGCGATGGAGAGCACCACCCGGGGTCACCGGCGGGCCTCATCCGATCGTGCCCGGCAAGACTGACGTCCCGCCGTCGGGCCAGCCGATGCCGGGACCGGCCGGCTCACCCAGAAGTCCTGCGATGATGATCTCCATGTCGACGGCGTCCTGGCCCGACGTAGCAGTCCCAGGTCAGCCCACCGGCGTCCAGCCCGATGCAGCCCCCGGCGGCCAGGCCGCCAGACGACCAGGACCTCCTGGTCCCGGTGTAGTCCGGGATCCCGGTGCCGTCCGCCGGGTGCCGATCCGAGCGTGCAGTGGAAGACCGTTCCGTCCGGCGACGCAGGTGGGATCCGGTCTGGTCGAAGATCACGGCCCCGGCGGGCATGGCCGGCGGCGACCTGCTTCAGGCTCAGCACAAGGTCGCCGCGGCGACGGTCCGCGGTGCCGATGACGGCGATGAGGACGACGGCCAGGCCGACCCGGCGGACGGGCCGTCCGCGACGCGTCGGCGCGTTCGGCGAGCAGTCGAGTCGCTGAGCGCGTCGCCCAGCTCTGGAGATCTGAGCGGGCCGGCGGTCGAGGTCATGCGGACTCCGTTGGTCGGTGTGGTTCGGTGGGTCACGGTCGGTTGGCCGGTCGGCTCGGCGAGCCGGCGCGGATCGCAGCTGAGCCCGCGATGGACGCGGACGCGGGCGGTGTCGGGCGTGATGTCGAGTTCGCGCGACGTCCTCGTAGCGCCTGGTCGGCCGAGGACGCGCAGTTCGATGGCTGCGGCGCTGGCCGTCAGGCAACGCGGCCAGGGCCGCCTCGAGGTCCTCGTCGAGGCCGTCGAGCCACGTGTCGTCGACGGTCGTCGGCGGCGTGCGGCGAGGCCCGATGGCCAGGCGATCCTGGGCGACCTGCTCGGACGCTCCGCCGGCGGACGGACGACGCGAGGACGTGCCGCGCGATGCCCGAACAGCCACGGGGCCGCGGTCCCACGCCGTGGTCCCGGTAGCGCTCGCGCGACAGCCAGGCCTGGGCGAAGGTCTCGGCGGTGAGCTCCATCGCCGCACCCGGGTCGCGGGTGCGCTTCAGGTGGAAGCCGTGGATCCGCGACGCGTGGCGGTCGTACAGGACCCGGAACGCGGCCGAGATCGCCGACGGGCTCGCGCGAGCAAAGCGCTCGCGTCGGTCGCGGTCTCGAAGCGTTCGATGTCGTGCCATGCAGGTCTCCGTGCGGATCGTTCGCCTGTACATGGCGCACACGGGCAGTCCCGTCGCGCAAGCCTAGTCGACGGGCTGGCTTACGCATGGCGATGAGCGAAGCGCGGCGGGTGGTCCTCGAGATCGGGACGAAGCGGGCGGCGGGTCTGGCTGGCGGCCGCTCATCGACTGGCCGGGCCTGGAATCAGCTGGTGCGACCGACGAGGACGCCGCGGTCGAGAAGACTCAGTCGTACGTGCCCGGCTGCGCTACATGCCGTGGGCTTCGAGCGAGCGGGCCGTCGCCGCGGCCTTCGCGGGTCGAGCGGACGCCGTCGAGGTCGTGGCGCGCTACACCGGCATCGAAGCGCAGGCCGAGCTCTGGGGCATCGCGCACGTGACGTCCGGGACCGAGCGGGCCGTGCCGTCGGAGGCGGACCTGCGGACGGAGCTGACCAGCGTCAGGCTGCTGCAGGCGTGGCTGCGGCGGTTCGACCGTGTCGCTGCGACGGTCTTCCGAGGAGCTCCGGCCGGCGCGCGCAGCGGCGGACTGCACGCCGACGGAGATCCTCCGGCACGTACTGGCATGCGAGCCAGAGCCCCGATAGCTCGTCGGAGGAAGGTCGAGGTGCGGACGCCCGCGCGAGGTCGTGCTGACGCCGGACAGGCTCTGCGCGGCGCATCGGCGAGGCATACCCGACGCCATCCGCGCGTTACAACGCGGGTGGCAAGCCGGCGCAGGACGGTCGCGTCCATGATTCCCCATCCGTCGCACCGGCCAGCACGTCCTGGACCACGGCTGGGAATCCAGGACCGCGGACCTCACCGCCGTAGAGCGGCGTCGCGGATGACGAGCATCGATCTCGGCTGATCCGAACGGTGATTGGCGCGCCCGGCGAGACTCGAACTCACGACCTTTAGGTCCGCAACCTAACGCTCTATCCACTGAGCTACGGGCGCACGCGATGCCGGATCGCGTGGCGGAGAGGGAGGGATTCGAACCCTCGATGCAGGTTACCCCACATGGCGGTTTAGCAAACCGCTGCACTAGACCTCTATGCGACCTCTCCGAGGCGTCGGCGGCCGACATGCTACCACGAGGGTCCGCCCGACCGGCCGGATCGCGATACGCTCGCCAGGCCGGTCCGTGCCGACGACGGGAGGAGCGATGCCCGACGAACCACGTCGATCGGAGCCGCCCGTCAGCGACGAGGAGCTGCAGGCCGTCACGGTCGGCGAGCTGACGATCCACGCCGACGACCATCCGTCTGGCCCCGTACGACCCGGCCTGGCCGGCCCTGTTCGAGCGGGAGGCAGACCGGATCCGGGCCGTCCTGGGCGACCGGGTGCGCGGCTCCTGAGCACGTCGGGTCGACATCCGTGCCCGGGCTCTCCGCCAAGCCCGTCATCGACATGGTCCTGGCCGTCCCGGACTCCGCCGACGAGCCGACCTACGTCCCCGACCTCGAGGCGGCCGGCTACGTCCTCGCGCATCCGCGAGCCGGACTGGTTCGAGCACCGCGTCTTCAAGGGCCCCGACACGAACATCAACCTGCACACGTTCACCGAGGGCTGCGCCGAGATCGAGCGGATGACCGGGTTCCGCGACTGGCTGCGGACCCACGACGAGGATCGCGACCTGTACGAGCGGACGAAGCAGCGAGCTGGCTGCGCGCGAGTGGCGCTACGTCCAGCACTACGCGGACGCGAAGTCCGAGGTCGTCGAAGGGATCATCGCCCGGCGCGAACCGGCGACGACGACCGGACCTAGGATGAGCCGAGCGTCGGACCCGGCGATGCCCGACCGGGAGGAGACGATGCTCAGCCAGGACTTGCGGAAGCTGCTCATCGCGCAGATCGGCAACGAGCTCGCCGCTCACCAGCTGTACATGGCGATCTCGCTCGTACTTCCAGCGCCAGAGCCTCGACGGCTGGGGCAAGCTCTTCCGCGACCAGTCGATCGAGGAGGCCCAGCACGCCCAGCGGATCATGGACTTCCTGACCGACAACGAGGTCGAGTTCGACCTGCCGGCCCTCAAGGCGACCTCCACCCGGTCCGGCGTCGCGCCGCCGAGCGGCGCAGCGCGCGCTCGAGTCCGAGCGGACCGTCGCCGCCCAGTTCGACCGGATGGCCGCCGTGGCCGCGCACGAACGAGCGATCACCGCGGCCACCAGTTCCTCCAGTGGTTCATCGAGGAGCAGGTCGAGGAGGAGGCGAAGCTCCAGAAGATCGTCGACCTCGTCGACAGCGGCATCAACCTGTTCCAGGCGGAGGCCCTGCTCGGCTCGTTCGAGCAGCGGTCGCGCCGCCCGCCGGCCTCGCGACCGGGTCCGCCCGCATTGACTCGGACGTGCTCGTTGGGTACCGTCAGTGGACACGCATGAGCGACGTCTTCTACTTTCGATGCCCGGCATGATGCGTTCCCGGTCGCTAGGACCGGGGGCACGGGTCGTGCCGGGCGAACGAAGCAGAGGTCAGACCTCTGCTTTTTTGTTTGGCCCGGCCGACCGACGAGGAGACACCAGCGCGATGTTCGTCGTGATGACCGCCGGCGCCAGCGAGGCCGAGATCCTCGGCGTGAAGAGCCGGATCCTGGCCGAGGGCCTGACGCCGTTCGACCACGCCGGCGCCGAGCGGACGTCGTCATCGCGGTCGTCGGCGAGATCGGCGACGCGCCGGCCGGTCCTGATCGATCGGCTTCGCGGCCTGCCCGGCGTCGAGCGCGGTCACCCCGATCAGCCGGCCGTTCAAGCTGACCTCGCGCGAGTTCCATCCCGAGGACACCGTCATCCGGGTCCTCGACGCGGTCGATCGGCGACGGCTCGCTGACGGTCATGGCCGGGCCGTGCTCGGTCGAGAGCCGCGACCAGCTGTTCGAGACCGCCGACGCGGTCGCGGCCGCCGGCGCGACGATCCTGCGCGGCGGCGCGTTCAAGCCGCGGACCTCGCCCGTACGCGTTCCAGGGCCTCGGCGTCGAGGCGCTGCGCTACCTCGCCGAGGCGCGCGAGCGGACCGGCCTGCCGGTCATCACCGAGGTCATGGAGCCGAACCAGGTCGACATCGTCGCCGAGTACGCCGACATCCTCCAGATCGGCACCCGGAACATGCAGAACTACTCGCTGCTGCGCGACGTCGGGCGGGTCGCCCGGCCGGTGATGCTCAAGCGCGGCTACGGCGCGACCGATCGAGGAGTGGCTGATGGCCGCCGAGTACATCGTCAGCTCCGGCAACCCGAACGTCATCCTGTGCGAGCGCGGCATCCGGACGTTCGAGACGTACACCCGCAACACGATGGACCTCGCCGCCGTGCCGCTGCTCCACCACCTGACCCACCTGCCGGTCATCGTCGATCCGAGCCACGCCACCGGCAAGCGCTGGCTGGTCAAGCCGCTGCGCGATCGGCGGCGTCGCGGTCGGCGCCGACGGGGTCATGGTCGAGGTCCACCCGACCCCGACGACGGCGCTGTCCGACGCCGAGCAGCAGCTCGACCTCGACCAGTTCCGCGACCTGATGGCCGCCATCGTGCCGGTCCACGAGCACGTCCGCGGCCTGCACGGCGACCGCGGCGCGGTCGAGCGCGCGTCGGCGCCGGCGACGGCTGGCAAGCATTGATGGCACCTGACCGTCGCCCGGACCGGTCGCCGCGCGTCCGCGCGGCCGCCGCCTGCGCGGCGAGCTGCGCCTGCCCGGCGACAAGTCGATCAGCCACCGGGCGCTGATGCTGGCCGCCCTGGCCGACGGCGAGAGCCGGATCGCGGGCGCCGGCGACGGCGCCGACGTGCGCTCGACGGCCGGGATCGTCGGCGCCCTGGGCGCCGACGGTCGAGCGCGTCCGGCGAGCGACGGCCGGACCGTCGACTACCGGGTCGTCTCGCCGGGCGCCGACGGCGCTGCGCGAGCCCGCGCGACGCGCTCGACTGCGGCAACTCCGGGACGAGCCTGCGGCTGCTCGCCGGGATGCTCGCCGGGCTGCCGATGACGCGCCACCCTCGACGGCGACGACTTCGTTGCGTCGCCGTCCGGTGGCTCGTATCATCGAACCGCTGCGCTCGATGGGCGCCGTGCTCCACGGCCGCGACGGACGACTCCCTCCCACCCCTGACCGTGATCGGTCGCACCCCGCTCCGGGCGATCGACTCGACGACGCCGGTGCCGAGCGCGCAGGTGAAGTCGGCGATCCTGCTGGCCGGGCTGCGGGCGGACGGGCCGACGACGGTCCGCGAGTCGGTCGCGACGCGCGATCACACGGAGCGGATGCTGCGGGCGCGGGGCGTGCCGGTCGAGCGAGCGGACGGGCCGGACGGCGGCGGTGGCCGTGGACGGTCGAGGAGGGATGGCGGTGCAGGCGGTCGACGAGCGGGTCCCGGGCGACGTCTCGGCGGCCGCGTTCTGGCTCGTCGCCGGCGCGATCCATCCCGACGCCGAGCTGACGCTCCGCGACGTCGGCGTCAACCCGACGCGCCGCGCCGTGATCGACCTCCTGCGGCGCGATGGGCGCCGACATCGAGGAGCGCCGCACGGCGCCGGCCGCCGACGACGGCGTCGGCGAGCCGATCGCCGACCTCGTCGTGCGCTCGTCGACGCTGCGCGGCGATCGACGCTCGGCCCGGCCGACGTGGCCGCCGCGATCGACGAGATCCCGGTCCTGTGCCTCGCCGCGGCCGCTGGCCGAGCGGCACGACCACGCATCCGCGGCGCCGGCGAGCTCCGCCACAAGGAGTCCGACCGGATCGCCGGGATCGCCGCCGGCCTGCGCGCCCTCGGGCGCCCGGATCGACGTCGACGGCGACGACCTCGCGATCGACGGCGGCGACGCGCCTCGCGCGGCGCCGCGACCGACAGCCTCGACGACCACCGGCTGGCGATGACGTTCGCGATCGCCGGCCTCGTCGCCGACGGCCGCGACGACCATCGCGCGGCGCCGGCATCGGCGGCGATCTCCTATCCCGGCTTCTTCGACGACCTCGAAAGGGTGCGAGCATGACGAAGCGCGTCGTCCTCATCGGCCACCCGGTCGCCCACTCGCTGTCCGGCGCGATGCAGCAGGCCGCCTTCGACGCGCTGGGCATCGACGCGCGCTACGAGCTGTGGGACCGGGCGCCGATCGAGCTCGCCGACGCGATCGCCGAGCTGCGCGGCGACGACTTCCTCGGCGCGAACGTCACGATCCCGCACAAGGAGCGGGTCGTGCCGATGGTCGACCGGCTGACCGAGGAGGCCCACGCGACCGGCGCGGTCAACACGATCACCCGCGAGGGCAAGCGGCTCGTCGGCCACAACACCGACGTGCCCGGCTTCAAGGTCGCGCTCGACCGGCTCGTCGGCAAGCAGAAGATGCCGCGCCAGGCGGTCGTGCTGGGCGCCGGCGGCGGCGCGCGGGCCGTCGTCTACGGCCTGATCACGCGAGGGCTTCCAGCGGATCATCGTCTTCAACCGCCACCTCCACCGCGCCGAGGGCCTGGTCAAGCACTTCGGCCGGAGCGCGGCGCACATGGAGCTGCGGGCGATGCCCTGGCACGAGTCGATCATCGAGTCCGAGCTGGCCAAGACGCAGGTCCTCGATCAACGCGACGTCGATCGGGCTGACCGACGACGACGAGCCCGATCCCGGCCGAGGTCGCTCCACGGCGACCTGCTCGTGCTCGACCTGATCTACGCCCGGACGCGGCTGCTGCGCGACGCCGAGGCGGCCGGCGCGACGGTCGCCGACGGCGAGCCGATGCTGCTCCACCAGGGCGCGGCCGCGTTCACGCTGTGGACCGGCCAGCCGGCGCCGCTCGACGCTGATGCAGCGCAGCCTGGCCGAGGCGCGCGCCGGCGGCGTCCGCTCGGCCGAGGGCGAGCCGGCCGGCGAGCCGCGGCCGACGGTCGAGCCGGCCGGCCGACGACGCCGGCGACGACGCGCCGGCTGACCGCGTCGACGCGACCGCCGACGATGGCCGCCTTCCGCTTCCTGACCGCCGGCGAGATCGCACGGGCCGACGCTCGGCGTCGACGATCGAGGGCGTGCCGGCCGGGCTCTGCCGCTGACCGCGGACGGCCTCGCGGTCGACCTCGCGCGCCGCCAGCGCGGCTACGGCCGCGGCGCGCGCCAGGCGATCGAGCAGGACCGCGCCGAGATCCTCGCCGGCGTCCGGCACGGGCTGACGCTCGGCTCGCCGATCCTGCTCCTCGTCGCGCAACCGCGACTGGGAGAACTGGACCGCAGGTCATGCAGGTCGAGCCGCTCGACGACGAGGAGGCCGCGGCCGCTCGCGACGCCGCCGCCGAGGCGGCAACAAGCGGGCGACGCCGGTCACCCGCGTCCGGCCCGGCCACGCCGACCTCGCCGGCGCGCCTCAAGTACGGCTTCAACGACGTCCGCAACGTCCTCGAGCGCGCGTCGGCGCGCGAGACCGCGGCGCGGGTCGCGGCCGGCGGCGTCGCGCGGGCGTTCCTGCGCGAGCTCGGGCATCGAGGTCTGGTCGTTCACGGCCGAGGTCGGCGGCGTGGCGCGTCGATCCGGCGCAGCGCGACGCCGCTCGCGCGACGAGGCCGACGCCTCGCCGCTGCGCTGCCCGGACCCGGACGCCGAGGCCGCGATGATCGCCCGGATCGACGAGGCGCGGTCGGCCGGCGACACGGTCGGCGGCGTGTTCGAGGTCGTCGTCCACGGCGCTGCCGATCGGGCTCGGCTCGTACGTCCACTGGGACCGCCGGCTCGACGCGGCGCTGGCCGCCGCGGTCATGAGCATCAACATCGTCAAGGGCGTCGAGTTCGGGCTCGGGTTCGAGCAGACGCGGCGGCTTCGGGTCGGCGGTCCACGACGTCATCGAGGGCCGCGGCGACGACGGCCGCTGGGTCCACCGCACGAACAACGCCGGCGGGCTGACCGGCGGCGTCACGAACGGCGAGCCGCTCGTCGTCCGCGGCGCGGTCAAGCCGATCTCGACGCTCGCCCGGCCGCTGCCGTCGGCGGACCTCGTCACCGGCGAGGCCGGTCGACAAGGCCCACTACGAGCGCAGCGACATCAGCGTCGTGCCGGCCGCGGGCGTCGTCGGCGAGGCGATGGTGATGCTGACGCTGGCGCGGCTTCGTGCTCGAGAAGTTCGGCGGCGACTCGATGGCCGAGGTCACGTGCGACAGCCTCGCGGCGCGTACCGCGACGCGCGGACCGCCGCGACGCCGCGGCCGCGCCGGTGCGCGCGGCGGCCGGCGGCCACGGCCTGACCGGCACGCGACGAGGCCGGCTCCGGCGGGGACGACTGAGGCCGGCGATGGACGTCGTCCTCGTCGGGCTGCCCGGCAGCGGCAAGAGCGTCGTCGGGCGACGGCTGGCGCAGCCGCCACGGCGCGACGTTCGTCGACCTCGACGAGCGCATCGAGACGCGAGGCCGGCCGGTCGATCCCGGAGATCTTCGCCGACGGACGGCGAGGCCGGCGTTCCGGCGCCTCGAGCGGGCGGCCGTCGCCGACCTCGGGCCGGCCGACCCGGACCCGGCGATCCGGCGCGTCGATCGCGACCGGCGGCGGCGCGATCGTCGACCCGCGCAACCGCTGGGCGCTCTACCGCGGCCGGCCGGCCGATCTGGCTCGACGGCCGGCCCGAGGTCCTCGCCCAGCGCCTCCGGCGCTCGCCCGCACGTCCGGCCGCTCGATCGACGGCCGCGACCCGATCGGCGACGATCCGCGACCTCGGCGCGCGGCGCGGAGCGGTTCTACGCCGCGGCCGACATCCGCGTCAACGGCGTCGCCGAGGTCCACGGCGTCGTCGACGCGATCGAGGACGCGGCTCGCGCGGCGGATCGCGCCGGCGCCGGGCACGACCCTCCTGCGCGCCGACGACGCCGATCGGCGCGGATCGTCGCTCGGCGACGGGATCGCGCGCCGAGCGTGCGGCGACGCGCTGCGCCGAGCTCGAGCGCCCGGCGCGCGATCCTCGTCTCCGAGCCCGGCGCGTGGGCGGCCGTCGGCGAGCGATCGCGCGACGGCGCTCGCGCGAGCGCGGCTGGCCGGTCGAGCACGATCCTGCTGCCGCAGGGCGAGGCGGCCAAGCGCCTGGCGGTCGATCGAGGCGGCGGCGCAGCGAGCTCGGCCGGCTCCGGGTCGAGCGCGGCGAGCCGCTCGTCGCGATCGGCGGCGGCGCGCTCGGCGACGCGGCCGGGTTCCTCGCCGCGACGTACCTGCGCGGCGTGCCGGTCATCCACGTCCCGACGACGCTCGTCGCCCAGATCGACTCGTCGATCGGCGGCAAGACCGGCGTCGACCTGCCCGAGGGCAAGAACCTCGTCGGGGCGTTCCACCAGCCGGCGGCGATCGTCATCGACGTCGCCGCTGCTCGCGACGCTCCCCGAGCGCCAGCGCCGGGCGGCCCTCGGCGAGGCGGTCAAGATGGCGGCGCTCGGCGACGAGCGGCTGTTCGCGCTGCTCGAGGCGCGACGGCGCGGCGATCGCCGCGGGCGACGCGGCGGCCGTTCGATCGCGGCGCCGTCGCCGAGGTCGTCGAGCGCGCGGCCTGGGCCAAGGTCGAGGTCGTCGCTGCCGACGAGCGCGAGCGCGACGCGGCCGGCGGCCGGATCACGCTCAACCTCGGCCACTCGCTCGGGCACGCGGTCGAGGCGGCCGGCCGGCTACGGCGGGCTGCTCCACGGCGAGGCGGTCGCGCTACGGCCTCCGCGCGGCGCGCCGGATCGGCGTCGAGGTCGGGCGTCACGCCGCCGGAGCGGGCGGCGCGGATCGACGCGCCTGCTCGACGCGCCTCGAGCCTGGCGACGAGCCGCTCCCCTACCCGCTCGACGCGGTCCTCGGCCACCTGGCCACCGACAAGAAGCACGCCGGCGGCGCGCTGCGCTGGGTCCTCCCGACCGCGCGACGGCGTCGTCGTCCGCGACGACGTCGACCCGGCGACGTCGTCGAGGCGCGCCGCGGCGGCGCTCGCTGGCGCCGCCGGCGCGAGCGCGCGCGATGACGCGCGTCCTCGTCCTCCAGGGCCCGAACCTCAACCTGCTCGGCACGCGCGAGCCGGAGATCTACGGCCACGAGACGCTCGACGAGATCCACGCCGGGATCGCGGCGCGGGCGGCCGAGCTCGGCCTCGACGTCGCCTTCTTCCAGTCGAACCACGAGGGCGCGCTGATCGACCGGCTGCACCGAGCGCGACTTCGACGTCGCGATCGTCAACGCCGGCGGGCTGACCCACACGTCAGCGTCGCCCTGCGCGACGCGCTGCTCGGCGATCCAGCGGCCGTTCATCGAGGTCCACCTGTCCGGACCCGTCGACGCGCGAGCCGTTCCGCCAGGTCAACTTCCTCGCACGACATCGCGCTCGAGTCGATCGTCGGGCAGGGCGCGCGCGGCTACCACCTCGCGCTCGAGGTCGATCGCCGCGCCGGTCCGGGGGCCGACGCGTGGCTGACCGGCGCCCGCAGCCGAGACCGCCGAGCTGCGCCGGCTGCGGCGGCGGATCGACGCGCTCGACCGGCGGATCGTCGGCGCTGCTCAACGAGCGGGCCGAGCTGGCCCGCGAGGCCGGCCGGGCCAAGACCGCGGCCGGCCGACGGCGCGATCCGCGACGCCGAGCGCGAGCGCGAGGTGCTGCTCCGCGTGTCGATGGCCAACGAGCGGACCGCTGCCGCAGGCCGACCTGCTGGCCCTCTACCGGCGGCTGTTCGATGGCGACCCGGGCGCTCGAGACCCGCGATCGGGCCGGCCATGACGCGCGGACGTCGGCCGCGCCGGCCGACGCGGACGATGGCCGGCTGAACGACCGTCCGACGCGACCGACGTCGCAGCGCTCGACCCGGTTCGCGCCCGCGCCGACCGGCTACCTCCACCTCGGGCACGTCGCGAACGCCGTCGGTCGTGTGGGCCCTGGCCGCGCGCGACGGCGGGCGCGGTCCTGCTCCGGATCGAGGACCACGACCGGACGCGCTGCCGGCCCGAGTACGACGCCGCGCTGCTCGAGGACCTCGGCCTGGCTCGGGTTCCGCGCCGGACGCTGGGCCCGATCCGCCAGACGCGATCGACGACGCCGTACGCGGCGCGCGCTGCGACCGCTCCGCGCGGCGAGCCGCGCCTACGCCTGCGTGACTGCACGCGGACGACGTTCCGGGCGTGGGCCGACGCAACGGCGGGCGCGTGTGGTCCGGCCCCGGCTGTCCGGGCGGCTGTCGAGGCCGCGAGGCCGTGGACGAGCGACGGTCCGGGTGGCGCTCGGCGAGCGGCACGGAGTCGTTGGACGGACCGCTGCGTCGGGCCGTGCGTCGGCGAGGTGCGCGGCTGACGGCGACCCGGTCGTCCGCGACCGGGACGGGCAGCTGGACGTACGGCTTCAGCGGTCGTCGTCGACGACCTGCGCCAGGGCATCGACCTCGTGGTCCGCGGGCGGGACCTGCTGCTCGACGCGACCGCCGACCAGATCCGGCTCGGCCGCCTCCTCGGTCGCGACGACGCCGCCGGCGCTTCGCCCACCACCCGCTGATCCGCGACGCCGACGGCTCGAAGCTGCTCGAAGGCCGACGGCGACGACGCGGCCGTCCGCGGCCTGCGGGCGGCCGGCTGGACGCCCGGCCAGGTCATCGCCGACGGCGGTCGGCCGCGATCGGGCTATCGAGCCGGCCGATCGGACCCTGAGTGAGCGCTCAGGCCGGGTTCGGTCCGGTCCTCGATCTCCCACGCGTGGTCGAGGCGCGTGCCAGGCGATCCGGCGAGCGGCGTACCGCGGCGGTCCAGCGTTGCGGCCGGCGATCGGCGAGCCGTCCGATCGGCCTCGCGCAGCACCGCCGCGCATCGCCGTCGCGGAGCGACCGTCGACCGTGGTCGGGTCGGTCCGGCGGCGCCGGCAGCTTACCGGATCCCGATCTCGCGGGCGTAGGCGTCAGCTTCGGCGACGATCGCGTGCCCGACGACTCTTGTCGCGGTCCCGACCGCCACCGCGCGCGGGCCCCTGCAGCTCCGGCCGGCGCCGACGGCCGCGACGTCGGTCGAGCACGGTCCAGCGCGGCCTCGACGAGGCCGCGCCGAGCCGGCTCGGCCGTCGTCAGCCGGCGCCGGTCGAGGCGTCGTGATCGACGGGACGCTCGGCACGCCGAACTCGGTCCCGGCCGCCGTCGACCGATTCGACGACTTCCGAGCATCGTCGATGCGCGGCTGGCCTCGAGCGGCTCGACACCGCCCGGCTCGCGATGACGACGTTGCGGCGTATCGCGGGCACGCGCGTCAGCGCGCTCGAGCGCGAGCGGCCTCGGTCTTGCCGGAGCGGCACCAGCCTGGCCAGTCGACGGCCCAGCTGCGAACGTCTTCGCTTGGGCGTCGACCTCCCGGTCGGCGATCGTCGATCCATTCGCGCCAGCGGCCCATGACGGACAGCGTCACGCGGCCACGCGGTCGCGCACGCAGAGCTGCCGACGAGGCCGGCCGTAGGCCGCCGACATCGCGGCCGTCCGGGCCCGAGCGCGTCGACGAGCGCCGAGGCGACGATCACGCCGTCGGCGCCGGCCCGCGCGATCGCCCGGACGTGGGCCGGCCGGCTCACCCCGAACCCGACGGCGACCGGGACCGGCGAGACGGCGCGGACCTCGCGGACGAGCGCGCCCGACCGTCGACGGCAGCGACGTCCGAGCGCCGGTGACGCCGACGAGCGACACGCAGTAGAGGAACCCGCCGCTCCGGGCGGCGATCGCGGCCCGGCGCGCCGGCGGCGGTCGTCGGGGCGACGAGGTAGACGACCGCCAGGCCGGCCGCGCGGGCGACGCGCCTCGAACGGGCGCGCCCTCGTCGGGCGTCAGGTCGGCGACGATCAGCCCGGCCGCACCGGCCCCGGCCAGGCGCCGGCGCGACGGCCTCGCCGTCGCCGCCGCCGATGACCTGGTTGGCGTAGCCCATCGGCACGAGCGGCAGGTCCGGCCGGGCGGCGCCGATCCGCTCGATCGAGGCGGAGCGAGCGCTCGAGGGTCGCGCCCGGCGGCGAGCGCCACGCCCGACGCGCGCTGGAGCGTCGCGCCGTCGGCCAGCGGGTCCGAGTACGGCAGGCCGACCTCGAGCAGGTCGGCGCCGGCGTCGGCCGCGGCCAGCGCGACCGCGAAGCTCGTCTCGGCGTCCGGGTAGCCGGCGACGACGTACGGGATGCAGCGCGGCGCGGCCGTCGGCCGCGGCCGCGCGCGAACGCGCCGCGCGATCCGCCGGGCGCCGGCCGTCGCGTTCGTGCCCGAGTCTCGGCCGAGTGGCCGGCGATGGCGCGTCGGCCGCCGTCGACCGCGCCGCCCACGGCTCGACGTCGGCGAATCGCTCGAGCGCGGCGAGGTCCTTGTCGCCGCGACCCGAGAAGCCCGAGCGAGGACGAGGGCGTCGTCCGGCCACGCCGCCACCGGCCCCGCCGATCGCCGGCCAGCAGCTTGGGCAGCGCCGCGATCGCGTGGGCGGTCTCGAGCGCCGGGCAGGATGCCCTCGGTCCGGGTCGTCGGCTTCATCGCGGCGACCGCCTCGCGGTCGGTGGCGGCGGCGACCTCGATCCGGCCGCGCCTCGGCGAGCGCCGCGAGCTGCGGGCCGATGCCCGGGTAGTCGAGCCCGGCCGAGGCCGAGTGCGCCTCGACGACCTGGCCGTCGGCGTCCTGGAGCATGAGCGAGCGCGAGCCGTGGAGGATGCCCGGCGTGCCCGCCGAGGATCGCCGCGGCGTGGCGGCCGGTCTCGATCCCGTCGCCGGCCGCCTCGACGACCGCGAGCCGGACGCGTCGGCTCGCCGATGAACCGCGGCGAGCAGGCCGATCGCGTTCGAGCCGCCGCCGACGCAGGCGACGCGCGAGGTCGGGCAGCCGGCCCTCGACGCGCCAGCAGCTGGGCCGCGCGCCTCGTCGCCGATCCGCCGCTGGAGGTCGCGCACGATCGTCGGGTACGGGTGCGGGCCCATCGCCGAGCCGAGCACGTAGTGGGTCGTCTGCGACGTTGGTGACCCAGTCGCGCATCGCCTCGTTGACCGCGTCCTTGAGCGTCGCCGTGCCCGACGTGACCGGCGCGGACCTCGGCGCCGAGCGCGCGCATCCGCAGCACGTTGGGCGCCTGGCGCTCGATGTCCTCGGCGCCCATGTAGACGACGCACGGCAGGTCGAGCAGCGCGCAGGCGGTCGCGGTCGCGACGCCGTGCTGGCCGGCGCCGGTCTCGGCGATGACCCGCGTCTTGCCCATGCGCGGCGCGTCAGCAGCGCCTGGCCGAGCGCGTTGTTGATCTTGTGGGCGCCGGTGTGGGCGAGGTCCTCGCGCTTGAGGTACAGGCGGAGTCGCGGGATCGCGCGGGCGCAGCTCGCCGCGCCGGCGGCGCAGCCGCGCGCCGCCTCGGCGCGACGGCCGTCGGCGAGGCGGTCGGCGCGGTAGAGCGGCGGTCGGGCGGCCGGCGAAGCGTCGCGAGCAGCTCGCGCAGCTCGGCCCAGAACACCGGGTCGTGGCGGAGGCCGTCGTAGGCCGTCTCCGAGCTGCTCGAGCGCGGCCATCAGCGGCCTCCGGCACGTACCGGCCACCGTCGCGCTCCATCCCCCACCGCTCCGCGTCCGCCTCGAGCAGGCCCGATGGACCAGCAATACGTAACTGAACGAAGTACAT
>ERZ1370068.1074-contig-10982_pt1 | contig 33867 bp, 55 predicted proteins | sample MGYA00561227_ERZ1370068 | MGnify/ENA primary metagenome ERZ1370068 (study PRJEB38410, sample SAMEA6850437) | metagenome | study: Metagenomic assessment of the ecological functions of the soil: analysis of the soil microbiota associated with the...
GCCCGAGCTGGCGCGGAGAGGAGACCGCCATCCTCTGGGCCAATGAATCAACTCTTCCACAATACCGGTAAGACGCACGTTCGTCGATACGTCTCTCCAGGGAGGCGAGACGTTTCAACTCCTCGAAGTCAGTCGCGGCGCGGCATTCGCGCGATGTTGATAACGACGGCGATACTGACGTGCTTATTACCAACAACAACGGGCCGGTACGACTACTAATCAATCAAGTCGGCAATCGAAACCACTGGCTGGGACCGCGTCTGGTCGGCAGAGAAAATCAGCGCGACACGTTGGGAGCGCAGGTGGAGATCATCATTTCGAAGCGAAAAAGAGGCATTTGGCGCCGCGTGAGAACTTGACGCAGGCAGCCATCTTTGCGCGCAGAATGATCCACGCGTGGTCGCCGGGCTGGGGAGTGCGAACCATTTGGAAGCCGGTGCGAAAGTGCGCTGGCCCGGCGGCGCTGTCGAGGAACGGAAGAGTCCAGTCGTTGATCACTATACTACGTCGCCGGGAAGGCGCCGGACAGCAGCAGAAGCGAAGCAGCGACCCAACTTCAGTTTTCTTCGCGAGGGCCCTTCTGCGAACTCTGCGTCTCGGCGGTGAATCTTCCGTTCGGTATGCTCAACGCGGAGACGCAGAGAACGCGGAGGACGCGCAGAGAATTCTCGAATTAGGGCACTACCAGAAGTGAACGGGATTTGACTTCTGGAGCGCAAGCGTCTCGGTTGCATTCTCTCCTGCGGCTTGTGTTAGGCCGAGCAAGCGGAGTGACGCTTGCGCTCCAGTCACACACGAAACTCTCAAAAGGTTCTTCTCAAATGAAACTTTGCAACGATGAACGTCTGGATGAAACGCCGCAAACCCAGAGTCTATCGCCGGTGGGGACTCTTCATAGGGCTGCTGACAATTTTTCGCCCGCCCCGCAAGCTCGACCGCAGGGCGCGGCACAGGTTAGCGAGTCGCCCCTGCCACCGCCCAGATCCAACCTGGTTGCAGTGCATTGGCCTGACCTTTACACAATTGGAACCCGAGGTCCGAGAACAACTCGAATCACTGCGAGCCGCGCTCGCCACGACCGCAAAAACCCCTGGCGCTCCGGGCCCGCGCTGGGCGAGGCTTACGGTGTTACGGGAGAGAATTTCCAGGCGTATCTTCGCTGAACTCTGCAGCCCGGGAGGACCAACGCCAGCAGCTTGATGCCGCAAGACTTTCGCTGGGTTTATCTACTGGCCCGATTGACCAACAGGAAGATCGGACCGACGACGCCCTCCGCCGCTACCGGATCGTTCGCACCTGCAACCTGATTACTTAGCCGTGCCGGTGAATGGGAAACATCTTTCTGCAACTTAACCGACTGAAGAGGCGAAAGACTTCACAACGGCAATCTGAATCAACCAGACTGCGCGCGGCAGCACTCTATGGATTGGGACAGGTCGCGCCGTCGCAAAAACTATGCCGAAAGGATCGATAAGTTTGAAGCAGCGTTGGCGCGGGTACCCGGCGCGAATCGGATCCATTATTCGCTCGCCATACCTCCAGAAATCTCGGCAAAGCCGAGAAGGCGACGACGCATCTCGCGCAACAAGGCACGGTCGGCGTGCAAGTTAACGATCCGCTGTGGGAGAGTGTGGAAAGCTAATCAAAGGGGAAAGGTATCCACCTGATTCGTGGCAAGGCAGCCCCTCGAAGCCCGAAGATACAGCGAAGCGATCGATGAATTTCACCAGGCAATCACGGCAAACCCCAGGAGCCTTCCCGCCCACATCAACCTGGGAGCGGCGCTGGTTCAAACTGGAGACCAAAGGCGGGGCGGCGAGTTTTGAGCGGCCCTCAACACGATCCCCGCAAACGCTAACGCCCATTACAATTTGGCTATTCTGTTGGCGAACGACAATAAACACCAAGCCGCGATTCTCCATTTGCGACGTTCTCAGCCCTTGATCCAAAAGATGCCGCGCCCGTTTTTTCCTCGCCCAGGAACTGCTGCGGGCCGGAGTTCTGGACGAAGCGTTGGCCGAGTTTTCTGCAGCCGAAGCCGATCCAAATAACGAAGACGCATTGCTGAACCAGGTGAAACCCGCAGCAGAAGCGCGACTACTGGGCAGCGTGGCTTACCGCCTGAAAGCGCACGAGCAAAGGTATCTCAAAAAAGGGACAGACTATGGTTGATGCTGGTTTTATCTGCCGCTGACCCCCGCCGCAATACGATTTACGCGACGGCGTGATAGCGTTGCAGCTCGCCCAGATGGTTCAACAGGCAAGCGCTTCGCCTGAGCATGGCGCGGTGGTGGCGATGGCTCTGGCCGAGTTTCGCTGGCCGATGCTGAAGCAGCCGAGTGGCAACGACGGATGATCGCCATGGCCGGAGAAGCACAACCGAACAGATTTGGTTGCGCTTCTGAATAACGATCTCAAGCGATACGAACAAGGGCAGCCCCGCGCCGGCCGGGCGCAGAAAAGTGAGCAAACACCGGACGGAACAAATGCGAGTCCGACTCTGGTAGTGCAATAGTTTGAATTCAGCGTCCTCGGCGTCTCTGGTGGGGCATAAATACTGGACAGAAGATTCACCGCCGAGACGCAGAGTTCGCGGAGATTTCAGGCAGAGAAAATAGGGCACTACTGCCGACGCTTCCGTTATTGCCAAAAGGAGCCTGAGAATGGACGACCACTCAACCAAAGTCGGCGGCCCGGACTGACACGAACCTCGGACCCAGATTGATCTGGGTCGGGTTTTGTTTCGCTGCTGTTATCTACAGCTTTCGTCGCGATCCCGGTCTTTCATTCAACCGTTTCGTGCCCAGACTAAAGAGCTCGAGATTTCTTACTTACTCCGCGCCCGGTCGCCGCTGGCTACAGTCATTGTTTTTCTGGTCGCGCTCTGGTTAACGATCCGGAAATGGAAGTATGCTCGTCGCGGCGTAGAGCTTTTTCGGTAATCATTCTCATGGCAATGTTCCCTGCCCGGTTCGCCCGCCAGAATCGCTGGTGGATGTTCAATCCGCCATCAACAGCTCTTATGTCAAAGCTGCCGACGCGGCTTTTGTGCGCGACGCCCAGACATGGTGCTCAGCGGTCAGGATTAACAACGAAGCCGTGGCCTATCCGGTGCGGTTGATGGCTTATCACCACGTCAGTCTCTGACACCGTGGGCAGCACTGATCGTCGCGACTTATTGAACGCTCTGTCACACCGGTCTGGTGTGGGAGACAACAGTAGATGGACGAGCGCTGCACTTTCATCTCGCCGGCATCAACAATCAAAACTTCATCATGCGAGATGAAGAGACCGGCTCGTGGTGGCAACAGGTAACCGGCGAAGCGATCTTCGGCCCGCTCAAGGGCAAGCACCTGAAGCCAGTTTTCTGGACGAACTCACCTTTGCAACCTGGAAGCGTGCAGGAGCGCCGCAAGGTCGAGTGCTTCGTCCCGACGAACAAAGTCGCCGCCGCCGGAAAATATGCGCCGGCAGATTGGGAAGAAAGAATGCTGCGGGTGGCCGGTGGCGACGACGCAGACAAACGCGCCCGGAGGCGGATAAGCGCGACCTGGCGGTGGCCGGAATAAATGTGAATGCAGCGCCGCCGCTGCCCATCCAGTCACAGCCCTGAAACAGCGGAACCCGATTATCGACAGACAAGTGCGGGACACCCGGTGGTCGTCGTGATGAGCGAGGACGGCCAGTCGGTCCGCGCTTCTTTGAAAGAACAGTTGAAGGCGGTTGAGCGCGAGTTTTTCTCCGGGCCAAACTCGTCACCGTCTGCGAATGATTGATTTGACCAGGGTACGGGTGGGATTTTACCGGCACGGCGTTGAACGGAATGCTGGCGGGCAAACAACTGCCGGAGAATCGCTCTCGTGCTCAAGGGTAGATTGGTTGTCAGACTGGAAGACCTACAATCCGAACACGAGTGTCCTATTTGCTCGGAGACCGTTGACAGGGTAGACGAGACCCCTCTCGGTTCAAGCTGCGAAGGGCGCAGGCGGTTAGGCGCTGCGTAGTGAAAACCAGAGGCACGATGGAAGCCGCCGATGATGGGGCCTTGCGTCAATAATGCCTTTCCCGTCGCCAGACTGTAAGCGCCTGGGCTCACGGTTCGAAAGCCGTTCGCCGTGAGGCACGGACGCGTTGACATTGAGCTCGGTGTCCAGATCTGCTTTGGCGTGTGCCGAGCGGCAGGGTGTAGGGGATAGGGTGTATGGACATTTTGCTGCTACGCAGGATTCGCCCGACCCCATCAATGCCGTGCCCGTGAGATCCAGGGAAGGCCGACGCGACCAGCCCTAACCCCTAACCCCTACACCCTGCAAATGCCTAATCACGACTCGACGCCCAACGCATCCGCGACGCGATTGATGCTAATTGAACCAGGACGCAATCAAAGTAATCTGCAAAATGGCCTGATCATTAAAACCCGCCCGTCGCAGGCGCCGGATCCTGCCGGGAGATGCCGCGTCGCATCGCGCGTCAACTGCGACACGTAGTCAAGCATGATCCTATCCTGCTCTGAAATCGACGCCGTGCGATAGTCATCCTGCAGCGCGCTTTACCAGTTCCTCATCAAAGTGACCCGACGCAGAAACTCCGCGTGAGATTCGATTCAATCAGTGACAGCGATTGGTCACTGAGACGACGGTCGTAATCATCTCGTGTTGCCGGCGGGTCAGAGGCAACTCCGCCGACATCAACGATCCGAACGTGGCAAAGGCATGATAAAGGGCGTCGGGGATCAGGCTGTGCGACGCGACGATGTCTGAACTTTGGCCGTCCGGGGTCGGATGAATCGGCACCGCGTACTCGTCCGGATAAAGCTCGCGCTGTGCTTCCATAGCCTTGCGCAGCTTCTCGTCACTCTCAGAAATGGGGATGGTCTTGATCCAGGTCATGGGGGTTACCTGTGAAAACAAACTATGCGTCTGAACTGACAAGCGGTGCTTCAAATTTGTGTTTGTCTCGTAGCCTTTGCGTCCTCTGCGTCGAAAAAGCCTTTAAAGAGACTCCACCGCAGAGACGCCGAGGTCGCCAGGAGATGGCGCAGAGAATTTCGAAGTGGGTCATCAACTGACCTCAATGCTTAGCTCCGAACCTTCGCACAAAATCGACTAAGCGGCGAATTTCGGCAGGCTGTCAGTTTACTTTCAAACGCCGGCATGCCGCCTTTGCCGTGACTCCGCGATCGCAACCAGACTGCGAGTGCTGGTGATGGCCGTGTGCTTTCGCCACCAGTCGGATCGGTAAAATCAGGTACGTTGTAGGTGGCCAATCCCAGCGGCATCCGCGAGCGCCGTCGTCGACCCCGTAGACGAATGCGCGCACAGCTTGTTCTGAACCGATCGCCGACCTGAGTTCCGGACGATTTGGTCACGGATCGTTTTGGCGGAGGCGTGGCTCTGGTAACTGTCAGGCACTTAGAAATGATTGCCGAAGTAAATAGAATTGGGGACCAATCACCAGCAGCCGTATCGGGGGTCGTTTCCATTCCGGGCGTTCATCGCTCCTTTATCACTGGCACCATTTGGACGCTGCCGATCAAGGCAGTGGCGCTTTTTCGACGCTGGCGTGCAAGAAATGCAGACTAACCGTGGCTCTCAAGCCACGGACAACGCCGGATGAATTATTCTCGTCGCGTCAGCGACGACTGAAATCGGCACAGCTAAAATCAACGGGCTAATTTCAATCGTCGCTGATGCGACGACTATCCGATACGGCGTTTGTACCGGACCTTAAAGGTCCGGCTAAAATCATGCGTCGCTCCGCGACGGTTTGCACTACCCATTCATTACTCTTTTTCATCATTCCCCTGGCGTCCGGCTTGGTTCGTGCACGACCTGCCAGTGAACGCTTTCATTGCTCATTCCCGGCATGCTTGCGCGAGAAACTGACCCGGCGCCAGATGACAAGGCGCCGGGATCGTCTTTTTGAGATCGGCGAAGATCTTTGCCTCGCGTTTGGCGTCTTCAGTCCGGCCCAGCTTCCGATAGACACAGCATCAGATTGTAATGGGCGCCGGTGATCCTCAAGGATCGATCGCCAGGAGTCTTCCCGAAGCATTCCAGCGCACCCTGGTAGTCGCGCTTTGATTTTACAGAGCTCGCCCAGTTGTTGAAGTGACAGGCGATCGCGCGGAAAAACTGCGAGCACCTGCCTGATATTACTCTCGGCCTGATCCAACTGCCCGCGCTTCATGAAAATTCGCGCCTGCTGAAAGAGCCCTCATGTTTGGCCGGATCGCTTTTCACGACGGCGTCAAGAATCCTGGCCGCTTCCTCATATTGTTCCAGCTCGATGTTCGCCAGCGCGCGATTGACCTGCGCCATCGGACGATATTTTGTCGTCGAGTTCGGCGGCGCGCGTGAAAGGCGTCGATCGCCAAAGCGGATATTGTCGCTGGTCGAACGAGCGCGATCCCATAGTTGTTCCAGCGCCGCCAATCCGGCGGTCGCAGTCTTGTCGTGTTGTGTTGGAGCGTGCAGCGCCTGGTTATCGCCAACTCGCAGGACGTATTCAGCCGATGCCATCGTCACAATCGGATAGTCGACGGACTTGCCCAGCACGTAATCACTGAAGACCACTCGAAGCGGCGATAACGAACGCGCGCCGTCAGCCGCAGCGTGCCGGTTGGCGCTTGGCGGAACCTGGAACTGGTAACGCGCGACGTCGGAACGGCCGGAGTTGATCTGATTATTCTGGCGCAGAATATGCGCGTGCCGCCAGATGTGATGTTTGTCGTTATAAGTTGCCGTCAGCTTTGACCAGATAGGTTTGTAATTGTGCGCACTCTCGTCGAGATACCGTCCGGCTTGATGAAACCTGACCAGTGATACCGGCCTTGCCCGCTGTCATTGCTGACGATGAACTCGACGTAGGCTGTAAAAGTCGCGCAGCTCCGGCGGAAATGAATGGCCAATGTTCTTGTTGGTGATTACGACTATCGGCCGTGATCCGATCGCCTCGGTTGATTTTGAAGCTGCGGCGATTGACCGGAGCAATGAACTCTTCGGTGCTTCGCGCCCGAAGGCTTGTCGTCTTAAGCGCAAAGATATCGACACCACAGCATCGTTCTCGAGAAACTTATTGACGGCGCTTAGTTGCTCCGGCCACTTGTAAATAGAGTTGGGATCGCGGTGTTAGCGGTGGCCCAGCGATGCGAGAACCAGCGTGCCTTCTTCGCGGAAACGTCAAACAGGGGCGCCGCTTCGCGCTTCATGTGACAGGCATTACAGGTCTCCTTGTCGCGCACGTAAAAGGGATGCGGCGACTCTTTAGAAAACGACGACTGCTGCAGCTCGTCGGCGACCATGAAGGCGCGCAGGAATTTGTAATCGTTCAACTCGCGCGGGACCTGCGACTTGTGACGGGCGCCACAAAACTCGGGCTGCTTCAAGAGCGGCCGCATCATCGCCCGGCGATGCGAGGGAATATCATCGAGAATTTGCTGATCCGGAATCGCCGGCCAGCAAACGGGTCCCGTCCTCTTTCACCAACAACGCGGGTTCGCCCATCGCACGTACCCGCCGATGCCGCGCCATTCACCGACTGAATTGAATGGCACGCGATGCACGACACACCATCATCGTCGAACGGCCGCTTTGACGTGCGAATTCTTCGTCAGCGCGCCGCTGAAACAGGGCCGCCGGGTTGTGACACGATTCGCAATGACGCGTGAATTCAATTCCCTTCTGAGTTCTGTAATGTCCTTGACGTTCTTTTGGTAGAAAGGTTCGCGAAAGGCGTTGCCGTGGGCGGACTGCCGCCACTGCGCGTGGGCGTCTGTGTGACAAGTGCCGCAGCGCTTCGCGCCGGACAAACATCTCTCCCGGAATAAAAGTGCCGGTGGTGGTAGTTGCGTTACCGGGTGAGAAAGGGTTAGGACCAAACTTGAAATCGTATGTCTTGGATATCTCGGCAGCGTAAGCATTGTTCTCGTTGTCGGTGTGGGAATTTGCCGCCACCGCCGGCCGGGTCTCGATCAAGACTGCCGAGGCTACGATCACGCTACACAATTTCGGCCATCGTCTGTAGGATCTGAAGGATCGCGGCCGTCTTTGTTTACCAACAACATCTGTGATTCCTTTGATCGTGTCCGGTCACCGGAGAATCAGATCGCGGAGATTTACGCGACAAATCAAATGACCAGAGAGTGCCTGCGCCCGTCAATGCTGGTGGTGGGTCGGAGGTCCCTAATATCCAGCTGCGTGCGTAGTCTGCGGCCTCGCGTCTCTGCAGCGTATATTACGCCTGGGAGAGATATAGCGCGCGAGACGCAGAGAAGCGCCGAGTGCGCATGGGACTTTCAAATGCGTGCCCCTACCTGGTCCTCTCACCGAGAGCGCAAACGAACCTGAAGGCTAGCCGCACGCTAACTGGATTTCTCAGGCCACCCTTACTTCACAATTCCCTTCCCTCGACCACGGTCAGCTTTCGATCTACTCCGGGAATAGTGATGGTTTCGATCGCACCGTCGGGCCACCTGATCTCGAGCTTGTCCACTACTCGTCGCCGCGCCCAAACCAAAGTGAAGCGTCGATCATTCTGCGATGCGCTAACTTGCCGCCGCTAACTACATCCTGACGCTGGCGCAGTCTTTCCTGTGGTGACATAAACGAAGCCACCGATGGCGTCGCGCGGTGACTTTTTGGAAACGTCGCCCACCAGGCGAAGCGCCAGCCAATGCCGCGTCGCCGCTCGCGACGTTTTTCAGATAGTAGGCTTTGAGTCGCGTTGTTGATAACGACGTCAGCCGTCCATCGTCATCGAGATCTCCGACCGCCAGACCTCGTCGCAACCAGGCCGGCGGCCAGCCCGCTACCAGGTGCGGCGCCCACGCGCTCGAACTTGCCATTCTTCAGATTGCGAAACAGCAGAGGTTGTTGAGCGTAACTGGTGCCCCACTGATGTTCGTCGACGACCGGATGAGCTTGTGCCCGTTCGCGACGATCAGATCCAGCCAGCCGTCATTGTCATAATCCAGAAAGCTCGTTCCCCAGCCGAAAGGAAGAGTGACTTCTCCCAGGCCGGCGAAAGATGTCAGGTCGGTGAAATTCGTATCGCCATCGTTGTGATAAAGGACATTCGAATCGTCCGAGAAATTTGTGATCTGAAAAACTGACCCGCCCAGAGTTATCGTAATCACCGATGGCAATTCCCATCCCCGCTTGCTCTCGCGCCCATTTTCGTTCAGCGCCACACCCGACGGGTAACCAGCCTCCTCAAAAGTTCCGTCACCTTTGTTGATGTACAACTGCTTTGGCGTCAGAAGTCGTTCACCACGATCAGGTCGAGCTCTACTCGTCCTCGTTCGCCTGCACAAAAGCGGAAGCGAACCCATAGTACTTTTGCGGATCATTAACGCCGGCTTTGACGCTCACATCGTCGAAAGTGCCGTCGGGCTTCTGATGATAGAGCGTATCGCTTTCGCCAGTCAGGACCGCGCGGACCGCACATGACCGGGGCGCCGCGAAATTGACAAAAGTTTTAGCCCCACGCCCGCGGGCTTGCGCTCGCTCGGCGGGGCTGCGCGGCAAATTGTCGAGATCAATTTCGACATAGCCGGGCACGAACAGATCCAGACGGCCGTCGCCATCGCAATCTCCCAGGTCGCGCCCGTGCTCCAACCTTGCGCGCGACTCGTAGCTTTTCCGCAACGTCGGTAAACGTGCCGTCGCCGTTGTTGCGATAGAGACGCGAGACGCCAAAGTTAGTGACATAGAAATCAGGCCGGCCGTCGTTGTCGTAATCGCCGGCGGCCACGCCCATGCCCCAACGCTCGTTGGCCACGCCCGGCTTTGTCGGTAACGTCCTCGAACTTCCAGTTTCCCAGATTGTGATAGGAGCGCAGCGCGCGGCGGCCTTTTCCTTTCCTTGCAAAGCCGGCAACGGTCGATCCGTTGAGCAGATAAATATCCGGCAAGCCGTCTCCGTCGTAATCGAAAATCGCAACGCCGCCCGAGGGCACCCCAGTACAATTTTTTGTCAAAGCCTGCTTTGATGTTCTGAAAACCTCAGAGATTTATCCCTCTAGGTGGCATCCTGAGTACTGGCGGCACCTTTTTGCACGGTGGCTGGCTCTGTAGGCAGGCTGAGGTAGAATGACCTGCCTCGTTGACCCGTGAACGACCACTTTGTTCTGGGCTTCGTTTCTGACTGGAGAGAATCAGTACAATTGCAGATTTAGAGTAGAAGCCTGCAATTTATCTCTGTAGGCCGTGGGGAAGAAATGACGAGACTCATCGACCATTATTTGAATCAGTCTCTTTATGCGAGTGGCATTTCGCAAACATAAGGAATTACTTCTCAATTATCTCAGGTTAAAGGAAGGTTTATCCCGCTCTTTGTTCTCGTTCAGGTAATGCGACGATTAGCAGCGGGGGCAAGCCACCCTTCCGAACCTGAGAGACAATTCAGATGCCCACTCCAGCCCGGATTTTGGTGCAAAGCCTGATGCTAATGGACAGACGCATCTCGCGACGGTATTCGGCTGCAATTCCTGACGTCGAAGACATCCGAAAATACGCATCCACGCCCAACCGTCAATCAAATCTTCAAAGCAGTGCCGCCTTGCATTCGGTAGCGGCGTTAGAGTACCGACTTTAGGTCGGGTCTTTAGACCGTCCTAAAGGCCCAACTAAAGCTGGTACTCTTAACCCCGTTAAATCGCACAATATCTTTCAATCGCCCCTTGCTGCATCAATCGCGTTTGTTATTTCTCATAAGACAACGGCGCGTTGTCATCGGCAATTGTTGGCGGGTACCGATGCTGCCTGGTAGACTGATAAGCTTCCGTGGCGCAGATGCGCGATGATCCACGACGACTCAGAGTCGTCGCAGCGCGGAAATATCTGCTATTGAGGCGCGACGACAATTCGTCTCGCCGGGACCCGGGCGACGCTCCCGCTAAGAGCCGACCGTCGTAATCGACGACCCTGAGCTGCCGCCCGGCCACGAATATGGCGGGTAGTGGCTCGTGACTCGCTCCTCGATTCAGCAAGCGGCGCCGTAGGCGCAGAGGCGTCTTCGATGGCAGCGGGCGCGATTGATCATGCAGATCCAACCAGGCCATCGCGTTCCAGTCGCACGCCCGGGGATCCATACGCCGAGACCCGAACCAGAGACCTCGGCGCCGTTCGCGGCGAGCTGGCGCATCGCTTCCGGAAACAACCAGTCGTAACAAATTGCACAACCGAGCCGGCCGATGCGGCGTATCGGCGACCGGGAACAGCGGCTCGTCAGTAGCCCTGCCGAGATCGTGCGGGCTGGTATGCACTTCGTAAGGAATCCACGTGTTCACCTTGCGATACTTGTAAAGAATTCCCTCGGGACCAGATCAGGCAAGTCGTGTTGAAGACGATGCCCCGGCCACTTCGTGATCAACTTCGAGCATCGAGCCGCTTTGAATATAGATGTCGTGTTGCGCGCGCTTTTTCTGTCAAGCAGCTCGTGTGTTCGTTGGGGATTTCGACGGCGAGTTTGTCGATCAGTTCCTGCGCACTTTCAAACACCGGGGCGGCGTGAGCAAATTCAGGAAAGCACGATCAGTCGCACCGGCAGAAACGGCGCGGCCCCAGCGATCGCCGAATCGATCATCGACAGCATGCGATCGGTGTTAGCGCGCATCTCGGCGCTCGATCGGATTGATAGGGTCCGTCTGCTGGGCAAACATATCGAGTATCGAATGCGCTCCGCGCGCGAATTCCTAACCACAGATTACACAATCCCTGACACAAATAAAGAACACGATCGCGGCGATCACGATAGCAATGATTGACCGGACCAGGTGCCAACGGAGTTCCATCGAGGTGGTCGATAAACGACATTGTTTCGGCATTGGGGTCCTTCGTCCTTTTTTGAAAAATCCAGTAGGGCCATCGTGATTCATCATTTGGTAAAGTGCGGCAAAGATAAGGGGATAGTCGTGAGTCGTGAGTCGTGAGCCGTGAATCGTGAGTAGGCCGATCGTCGTGATCACCTGCTCTTGGCTCTGAGCGCCCGCGAAAGACCTGGCACTAGCGGCAAAGAGCCAACAAGCTAATAGCTAACGGCTCGCAGCTCATTTCAGCTTCTTCATCTTTACCATCTCCAATCCGGGTGTCGCCAACGTTTATGATGTCAAATTCATAATCATCGATGATGATGCGTTCTTTTTGTCTTGGCATGGTTTCGTGGTAGTTGATAATATAGCCTGGCAGAGTCCCGGAGTCATTCTCCGGGAACCTGAATCCATATTTTTCTTCCAGGTAAATCCAATTCCAGCCGACCGGATAAAAGGTACTCGTTTTCCGGAGACCTGTTTTCCACGGAATTCTTCGATGTCAGTGTCTCGATCCTGCGCTTCCCCGAACAGTTCTTTTCCAACACATCTTCCATCGTTATAATGCCGGCTGTAAGCCACCAAATTCGTCGACCACCCCAGGCGATGCTTTTGCGTTCCTTGCTGAATTTTGGTGATGAGATCGGCGGCGCTCATGCTTTGCGGGCACTGCGGGTACGGGCAAGCCAGGATCTCCGCAATTGTCTTTGGCTTCTTAAACAGATCCAGTTGATGCACGTAGCCAATAATATGGTCAATATTATTATCAAAGACGATGAGCTTGCTCAGTTTGGTCTCCGAAAATTTATTCTTAGCTTCTTCGATCGAAGAATTGCTGTTGATACCGATAATCTCCTTCCTTGGCACAAGACACTGGCGGATCTTTACTTTGGGAAGTTCCTGTGCATTTTCCAACAATTGCGTGTTGCGCTCCTGTTTTTCTTCATCTACATTTTGTTGAAATAAATTTTCAGATCACTTCGCTTAAATGGCTCCTTCAGTTTGTCTACACGAACATTAAAAACATATTTCAAGATCCATTCGGCAAGATTGATAAGGCCATTGGCAAGAGGAGAAAACATTTGGTAGAAAAATCTGTCACCAATGCAAGGCTGCTAAGCAAACTCACGCTGCGCGCTCTGAATATGGCCCGGGGTATAAATTCTGCAAGCACCAGTATCACAAATGTGGCCAGTATAATCTCAGTTACGATATGAACAGAATCAGGTACCTGACCGCTTATCTTTTTGCTTAAATAATTCCAGGCCGGCTTCATCACATTATCCACCTGCAGGCTAAAAAGACCATAAAAATGGTGAACCCCGTCAAAGTGGTACCCAAAAAGCTGGCCGGCGAATCCACGAACTTGGATAATAATTGGGCAGTGGTACCACCTTGTTTTTCTTGAGCTCAATATTCAGGCGATTGGCACTATAAAAGCCATTTCAATGCCGGAGAAAAAACATCAACAGCAGGGTCAACACAAACCAAATGATCGTTTTTAACTCTGTCATTACGTAAAGATAGCAAGGAGTTGGCTATTGAGGGACAGTTGCCGGTTGCCGGTTTACCGGTTACCGGTTCTTCGCCCAGAAAGGTCCTTACGATAGTTTCGGCATCGTTGCAGGCTCTTTTGAAATCATCGTTCAATATACTTTTATTGAAATGGTCTTTAAAGGAGATCTCATAGGAAGCCTTGTTCACTCTTTGCCTGCAGCGATTCGGCAGTTTCGGTACCTTCTCGATTCCAGCCGTTTTTTTAATTCTTCGATTGAGGGCGGTTCAATAAAAATGGTGAGCAATGACTCTGGGTACTGTTGCTTTACGTGAATCGCTCCTTTTACATCAATGTCGAGCAGGGGTACCTGCCCATTGTTCCAAATACGTTCCAATTCGCTCTTCAACGTGCCACTAATATTTGCCTTCATACACCATTTCCCATTCAGCAAATTCCTTTTGACGGATCTTTTCTTTAAAATCTGTCAGCGGGATAAAATAATAGTCAACGCCGTTGGTTTCATAGCTTCTGGGTTCACGGGTAGCGGCAGAAACAGAGAATGCCAGTTGAGGAAATGTCTTTAATAAATGACGGGTAATCGATGTTTTGCCTGCACCCGAAGGAGCTGTTATCACAATCAGTTTGTTGTAAGAGGCCATGTGCAAAGAAAAGGAAAATACTCAGCACATCTCCTCTCATTCTGTTATCGAATGATAAATGACCCGTTCATTGCAGCATGTACTGTGCAATAATAAAAACAGGTTGTCCGGCGGCATCCATCGGAACCGTAAATGTGATGGTTCCGTTATCGATAGTATTCAGGGAAAGGCCGGTTGTATAGGCTGCGCCGCCATTTACTCACTGCTATCCGGAAAGGATGGCCAGTTGCCGTTATCTTGAACTGATATGTAAAACCGCGATAAAGCACGAGGGTCGGATTGAGATTAGTGGCGGCCTGGTAGTCGGCTGCGTTATCAATGGCCCATGCAGTCATCCCGCTATTGACGATTGAAAAGATATGCACGACTGGCTTTGGCGCGGGCTCCCAGGTCAAATTACCAGCTCCATCATTTTTCAGGTATTGATTAGTGCCCTGCACGGTGGGAAATGTATACACAAGATTGCGGATACGGGTAATATTGCCTGTGTTGTCAACTCTGAATTCGAATTGCTGCCGACAGATAATTTTTCCAGGGGATTGCTGGTTCCAATACCGACATTCTGCGCATTTAAGCTGTAAAACGAGATCAAAACAACCACGAATAAGGTAAATGACTTTTTCACTAAACACTTCTGTTTTAAAGATTATTAAATAGAAACAAAGCTTTCCGGAGAATAGAGTTGCGGGAAATCTTAGGGCTATGCCTATAAACGCGAAATAAAAAGGCCTGAGTTGCCAGAAGCGTTTAATAAACTTTCGCGAATTTCAATGGAATTGCCGGAAAGGCGATAGCAACGGCCCTTGAATATCGAAAATTGAGGATTGAATATTGAAAATTTCGCCCTGCAATAAGGACTCTGGGATAGGCCGAGGAAATGTTCAAACTCAATATGCACACTCAATGTTCAAGAGTGCGGACGGGGCAACAAGATCAACCAGCGACCCTATTTATGTCGGCGCTCAGTTGACTCAACCTTCCATCAATATCCTGGTATCCCCTGTCGATCTGTTCAATATTCTGAATGATGCTTTTTCCTTCTGCGCTTAATGCTGCAATTAATAATGCTACACCCGCACGGATATCAGGACTGCTCATCGTAATGCCGCGCAGGGGTTGTTCCCTCTCCAATCCAATAACGACGGCACGATGCGGATCACACAAGACGATCCTGTGCGCCCATGTCTATCAGTTTATCGACAAAGAATAACCGGCTCTCAAACATTTTCTGATGAATGAGCACGGACCCTTTCGCCTGTATGGCGGTAACTAAAACGATACTCAACAAATCTGGTGTAAAGCCCGGCCAGGGATGATCATAAATCGGTAAGCACTGATCCATCTAAAAGGTTTGGATCTCATAACTATCTTGTGGAGGGAATATGAATATCGTCGCCATTAAAATTCAATTGAATGCCCAACTGCTGAAATTTTTCAGGAATGATACCAAGATGTTCAATTCCGGCATTTTTAATCGTAATATCACTTTGCGTCATTGCAGCAAGGCCAATAAAAGATCCGACTTCGATCATATCGGGAAGCATCCGGTGTTCAGTTCCACCAAGATAGCTAACACCTTCTATCGACAGCTTATTACTGCTAATGCCACTAATCTTTGCACCCATGCGGTTTAGCATTTTGCAAAGCTGTTGCACATAAGGTTCGCAGGCAGCGTTATAAATAGTCGTGGTGCCTTCTGCCATTACAGCCGCCATAATAATATTAGCGGTACCCGTTACACGAAGGTTCATCGAGCAATAAAGAATTGCCTTTCAGGTCTGGGCGCTTGCAGGTGAAAGAAACCATCTTCTGCATGGTAGTTAAAAGCGGCATTTAATTTTCAAATCCAATGATGTGGGTATCCAATCTTCGTCTCCCGATCTTATCGCCACCTGGTTTGGGAATGAAAGCTCTTCTGAAACGGGAGAGCATAGGACCCGCCAGCATCACAGAGCCACGCAGCCGGCCACTTTTCCTTTTATATCCATCGCTGTGGAGGTAATCAATATTTACATTATCTGCCTGGAATATGCAAACATCTCTTTGCGGTCTTTCTATCTTGACATTCATTTCACCCAATAACTCAATGAGCAGGTTCACATCGAGAATATCAGGGATGTTGCTAACGGTAACTTTTTCGGGGGTGAGCAATACTGCACTGATGATCTGCAAAGCTTCGTTCTTTGCACCCTGGGAATGATCTCTCCCCTTAGTTTTTGCCACCGGTTACTTCAAAGGAATGCATTAAATTATTGATTATTGATTATTGATTATTACGAGTCTCAAACAACTACATCTGGCCTCGCCAAAGTAGACCAATAACTATATAATCAATAATCCTGATAAAAACAAGTAAAACCTGGTTAGGCACTAAAGTTAGAATCTTTTCTTCTTAAAATTGCCACCGCGGTTGTCACGGCCATCACGGCCATCATTCCTTCTTCCACCGCTTCCATTATTTCTGTGTTGAAATTTTTGACGCTGCTTGCCATAACCTGCGCCGCGGTCGCGGTCGCGGTTGTCTTGCGGCCGGAATGCCTTTACATAAGGTGTATTGGTGAAAGTAAGTTGACCATCTGTGATAGAACTCAATTCGCTTTGAATAGCGTCATCGTGGACAATTTCCTTATGCCAGTTGTTGTAGGCAAGTTTCATGTAGTAAGCAACGGCATTGGCAAAGCCCAGGCGTTTGTCCGGATCTTCTTCTGCCAGTGGCCTTTTTATCACGATCTCGAGATTTTTACCGAGGTGAGAGTGTTTGGGATGTCTCTTCGGGTAAGGAAGAGGCTCAGGCTTTTCACTTAGCGACTCCCGGGTGGAATTGGATAAGGTGATTTGACTTCCAGCCTGAAATCTGAGATGTTAAAAAGGTGGTCCCACAATTTATGGCGAAAATCTTCCACATTTTTAAATGTGGGTTGAGAAATCCCATCAGTTCAATAACCGCCTGCGCGTTTCTCTGGCGGCGTTCGGGATCCCTCAATGCTCAAAAGATGTTCGATCATTTTTGTACGTGACGACCATACTCGCGCATTACCATCTTGTTCCTGGTAGTATTATATTCCATCATAAGTTGAAGTGAAAAGCAAATGAAGTAAAACTTTAAAGTTGCAAGGGACAATTCCTCGATTCCATCGGTCAGAATAAGGAACTGAAATCGCGCCCGGAGTTAGGCAAAGAAGGGCCCTGAACCAAGGCCCCTTTTACAAGCCACCATCCTCTTCCACCTAAGAGGTCATTTAATTAGAAGTTGATTGACGCAGGAGGTTTGACTTTTTCGTCTGTTAATCTCAACCAGTAAACCCCCAGTCTCCAAGCTCCCCAGTTTAACATAAGATGATCCATTAATCACAATATCTTCTTCGCGACCATCTGTCCCTGCGTATTAAATATCTGGATATTGAAATGTCCGCTATAATTATTATCAAATTTGATACCAACAATACCATTTGAAGGGTTAGGATATAGGAGTAAAATTTTGGAAAATCGGAGTTTTCCAACGTGACTTCCCTAACCCCGCTAAATCGGCTATAACCATTTGAATAGACCTGCTTTATTCGGAAGAAATACTTGCCCGACCCACCGCCTGAAGCTAGTATAGGTCAATCCGATATAAGGTCATTAGCGTTGTTCTTTGCCAAAGAGCCAATAGTTATAAAACTGTGACCATCCCGACTCACCTGAGCCTCATAGTGATAATTTGCCAGTGGATCATCAAAACCCGACCATTTTAGCTCTGCCTTTTCGGCTGTCAATTTCATGACATCAAAGTCCCGGACGTTTAAATGGCAGTACAAAAGGAGGGCAGGTACAGTACTCAAAATGGAAATTGACGAAAGCTGCCGTTGAGATCGAACTATTATAATTTCCTCCGGTACAAGTGATACTAGTAAAGGCAGTGATATCATATGTATAAGCGACACTATCGGATCCATAAAAACTGAGACAATACAGTAGAGTCGTTTAAGGTCCGGCAGACGGACACTGCATTCAGCACGGTATCATGTGCTATGGACATAAAGTCGGGACCCGAACCAATCATTCCATCGGTCGCCCCCAAGCCATAGCAGGTCCATAATGATAACTAATGCTTGTTGCTCAACGGTGATAGCAGGCCAGGACCGGTAATCTGGTCCCGTAGCCGATTATAAAATACGTTGGCCGTCTGCGGAGAAGCCGAATTATTTTCCACACTAACGGAATCCACAATCCCAGTAATGGTCACGACAAAGTTTTACGCAGGTGACCATCCTGAGTCATGGGATTGAACTGCGGAAATTTTATTTGCAAAGTATTTACCCCCTCAGGTGTAGCGATTGTGGTATCGTAGGCTGTTTATCCCCGGTCTGCCCTCCAGAACATTGGGCATGACTGATTTGTCCGAAACAAACTAAAGAAAGGATGGTGATTGCAACGCCAAAAAACGGAAAGTACAAAGTGTTTCATAGGTTACGTGTTTGGTTGCAGAAATAGGTTACACATGATAAAATTAGGCCCATACCGTATAGCAGGCAATTGTATATATGCCCGATTTTACGAGCCGTATTAAGCGAATATCCACAGAAATTACCCCCTGCCGCTTTTTCGCTCGCCCAATTGGGTCATCTTGTAGCTGGGTGAAGTATATAGAGATAGTGATAGTATGATCTCAAAGGTGGAAATTTCGATCCTTCAGCAACAATTACATTTGCAGAATTGAAATGAGAATAGCAATAGATACAAATTTTTAATGAATGATCAGTCTGAAGCCTGCAAGTGATTTCTTATTGGAAATGCTGAATCGCATCACAAAGAGCCCAGTTCAAAGCAAAGAGTTTATTTTTATCTCTAAAAGGGCCGAGGTCACGCAACTGATACATTTCCCCAAAATGTAAAACTGATAACGGCAGGTCCTTCGGGCTCATCTGTCCTCACCAAAAAAATATTGGTTGGATTTAAAACTTCCCCTCAATATTAAAAAAACTGGAGATAGATGAAGTTGTCTCTTTCAATGGAGTCTGTTCGCTCGCAACACAACTACCACAGTGCCTCGTGGCAGAATGACCTGTTCTTTGTTCAACATCCAGGTTATTTTAAGAAAGCTGATCTGTTATATTATAAATATTATACACCGAAATTTTCAAGAAAGCAAAACGCATGATTTGCTTTTTCGCAAAAACATAAAAAGATGTTATTGCCGGGCATTATCGCATTGATCCGGCTAAGATTGACTGTGTACCCCTTGCATCAAGCGAGAGCTGTACCTTCCATTAAATGAAGAAAAAAACAAACTGTAAAAGCCAAGCTCACTAGGTGGCCGGGAATATTTCGCTTATACCGGGCATATTGGTCGCGAAACAGATTTTATCCCTCTGCTTAAGGCCTTTTCCATTTTTAAGAAAAGACAGGCAAGTAATCTGAAGTTGATTATCGCTTCAAGGACAAGCATTTTAAAGTCGGCGTTTGTTAAGAGGCTTGGGACTTATAAATATAAAGAGGATGTATTGGTATTGGAGCAGGTTTCAGAAGTGGAATTGATTTGAGACTATGGGCGCCGCCTATGCTCTCATCTCTTCTTCCTTTACGAAATACCCAGTGCCATGCCAGCCCTGGAAGCCATGGGTTGCCGGGTTCCAATAATCGCTCCGGAGCAATCTGCTATTGAGGAACTGGCCAAAGATGCTGCGCTATAGCGCAAATCCTAAAGACCATGTGGCGATTAGCAGATAAAATGATGATATTATATAAGGATGAAAATTTTCGTTCTCAATTGATCGATAAAGGAAGAAGATAGTAGAAGAGTTTAGTTGGGAACGGTCAGCTGCTGTGTTTTGGGATTGTCTTGTAAAAACTACTGCATAGTGATTAATAATTCTTTGGATTCACCCACCATTCAGGGAGCTCCTTCAATTAACAGGAATGACTAGGAACATCTAAAGTCGAAATCTATCTTTGCCTCCCTTAAATGACGAAAATGAATAACTCGGACCATTACCATAGATGTGCAGCTAGGGACGAAAATCGTGTACCGGGAGATATTACATGGCATGCAACTGATGCAGTCGGTGATAAACCTCGAAAATCCAAGGCCATGATGATGGCGTTTTGGGATGGAGAAGAAAAAACAGCCATGCGAATCGACCTATGGACGAAAGCCATGATGATAGATGAAATGACAGATTTTTCTATCAAACAATGATGACGATGGCAGATACCTATGGGCGGGCAACGAGCTACAATGATATAGTGGATGAGATGAAGAATTTTGCCCATGAGTTCTATCCACAAGAGCACGCGAGAAACAATTGAAGAGCATAAGGCGCTAGAACGCCTGCCTGCTGCGCCATCGTGTAGCTTCGGCGAAGCAAGGCCTTCGACTCACGACTCGCGATTGAAGATTCACGTTCAAACTATAATACCATGAGCCTCGAACAAAAAATAATGGCGGACTTGAAGACCGCGATGCTTGCCAGGGATGTGAAAAAGCATTGAGAAGCCTTCGTGCAATCAAGGCAGCTAATACTATTGGCCAAAACTTCTGAGGGTGCGTCCGGGAATTGAAAGAGGATGATGAGGGTAAAGCTGTTGCAAAAGTTGGTGAAGCAGAGAAAGGACTCCCTGGAAATTTACCAGCAACAAAGCAGGACGGATCTTGCACAGAAGGAACAGGAGGAAATAGAGATCATTGAAAAGTTTCTGCCCAAGCAGCTTTCCGCTGAAGAATTAAAAACAGGTAGTGTCAAAAAATCATTGCTGACATTGGGGCCTCGTCTCCTGCCGACATAGGAAAGGTAATGGGCGTTGCTACAAAACAATTGGCTGAGTAAGGCCGATGGCAAAACCATCTCTGCATTGGTCAAAGAACTATTAGCAAGTAGGAGTATCATGAGTTTAAACTTTTTGTTTAAGATTTACAAAGTAATTTGTACAGCCATCACGCGTTAACTTTTAAACCGACCAATGGTCATTGACATTGTTTTCTCATCATTGTAATAGCGCTGCCATCATCAGGGGTTTCAGAGCGCGGATTAATAGTAGGCATATTTTCCTTTGTTGCCATCATCGGTAGGATTGGCGGCAGCCATCAAGCTCTCTGTCGTCGTCGTCGCGGTCATATTGGCAAAACAGTGAAAGTATCTGAACAGTGGCTTCCCGTTATTTCATTCATCGTCGTATTTATTGTTGTTGTACTGCTGGTGCGCCTGGGCGCTAATTTCATTCAGCGCAGCGCGAGTGGCAATGCTTGGATGGGTCAACAGGTTGGGAGGGATCATACTTTATCTTGCTATTTATATCGCTGTATTCAGTCAGTGCTTCTTTTTTATGCGGAACAATTGCAGCTGTTGAAGCAGGAACTCTCTGACTAAGTCAGTTTAGCTATTCTTATGTGAGTCCGCTGGGACCCCGGGTCATCGATGCGTTTGGCTCCCTGGTTCCTTTTTCCGCAACATGTTCACGGAACTGGAAAACTTTTTTCGACGGGATTTCCCATAAAATTTGAATTTTCGGCCCTGTATTATAAGTTTTGGATTCCCAAGGGAAACGACTATTTTCGCTCCATCTAATTTCAGGCGGTTAAGATTAACACTATGAAATTAAACTACTTAGCCTTGGCTCTCCCCGTTTTCATGTGCTTTTATCGGACTAGAATATATTATTATTCGAAACGGAAGGGCAAGAACTATTTCCAGTATGCTGAATCTATCGCAAACCTGAACGTGTGGAATTGCCGAAAGGCTTTTAGATATTTTTCACTGTAGGGCTCTTCTTTTTTGTCTTTGATTATGTATATAAACATTTTGCCCTGCTACAACATAAGAGCCACGGCGGTGGCATGGATCCTTCTATTCCTTGCAACTGACCTGGTATGGTACTGGTATCATAGGCTGGCCCATGAAATATAAATGTTTTTGGGCGGCCCATGTGGTGCATCATCAAAGCGAAGATTACAATTATACAGTGTCCGCCACGCATTACTGTCTTCCAGGCAGTAGTAAGATGTGCGTTCTGGTGTGTTTTGCCTTTGATCGGTTTTCCTGCGATCATGGTATCTACATTTCTTATGATTCATGGCCTGTACCCATTCTTCATCCATGCAGACCCTGGGAAAATGGGGATGGTTTGAAAAAGTGTTGGTGACTCCAACTCTTCATAGTCTACACCATGCATCCAATCCTGAATACCTGGACAAGAACTATGGGTGATGTACTGATCATTTGGGATAGAATGTTTTGGCACATTCGTGAAGAAGAGAGACGATGTGAAGATCGTTTTGGCCTTTCGAAACAATTGAATAGTCATAGCTTTTTATGGCAGCACTTTCATTTCCCTCTTGAGATGTACCTTAACTTCCGGAAAGCAAATGGGTTCAGGGAAAAATGGAGGGTTCTCTTCGGAAAGCCGGATAATCTTAACCCCAAACTAGATGGTATTGGAAGAAGATTATGGAATCTTCATGCAAATCGAAATAACAAGCCAAAGCTAGCCATGCGTCAATATGTGACAACCCAGACAGTGTTCTCCGTTATTCTATTATTCATTGTGGGTTTTTGTGCACTATCTTAGCATCGTTCAGGTGCTTCTTTTTATCTTCTTTTATCATCCTGAGCCTACATAAATAGCGGTGCGATATTGGATCCAGCGCAAATGGATATTCTATCTTGAATACATGCGAGTGATAGTCGTATTGGTGACAATCGGTTGTATTTTTGTCCCAACAGCCTGGGCATTGAGCGGTATTACAGCCGCCCTGCTGCTGCTGATCTATGTATTTCAGACCGATACAAGAGATTTTATTTACGTCTCTTAATATACTAATTCCAGGTCATAAGAAACCGGTATTCAAAACTTACCTGCGTAATGAGGTTTCATGCTGTTAACTTTGCATTATTAGGGCCGGAAGTACCTTTACAGAAATTTTTGGGGTAAAACATTTATTTTAGCAAAAATTAATTGCACCAGGGAAAATGAGTTACGAGATAAAACAGCTGGAAAAATTCAGGTTTATTGAAGAAGGCAACGAGGAACCGCTGGTGCTGCTCCATGGGTTTTTGGGGCATTGAGCAATTTTGAAAGCCTGTATAGAGTATTTTAAGAACTACAACAAGGTTATCGTGCCAATCTTGCCCTTGCTGGACATGGACATTTTCGCATACCAGTGTTGGGGGACTTGCCAAATTCGTTCATCAGCTTTAGTAGAGACAAGCAACTTAAAGACGTTAACCTGATGGGAAATTCGTTGGGCGGACACGTGGCAATGGTACATACCTCTTAAACATCCCGAAAGAATTCAATCACTGATACTGACGGGCAGTTCGGGTCTTTTTGAAAACGAGGATGGGTGATAGCTATCCCAAAGGGGGACTATGAATATATTAAAGCGAAAAACTGAATTGACATTTTACGATCCAAAAATGGCAACGAAGGAACTGGTAGATGAGGTGTATAGCATGACGAATAACAGGCTGAAGGTCATTAAGATCATTGCGCTTGCCAAAAGCGCCATAAGAAATAATTTAGGCAGGAACTCAATCAAATTAAGCAACCGACGTTATTAGTATGGGGAAATAATGATACCATCACCCCGCCATTTGTGGCCAGGAGTTTAACAGGCTGATCCCCAACAGCGAACTCTATTTTATTGACAAATGTGGCCATGCACCGATGATGGAAGTATCTGAAGAGTTCAATGCCATCTTGCACAAATTTTTGAAAAAGCTCAATGAGCCTGCAACAGTTGCATGAGCATTGAGGTCTTATTCAGAAAACAGTAATAAACGCCGCTATCCATGTTAACAATTGATCTATCATCCCAAACACTTCCCTACCTGCGTCTTCAGGACAAGGAGTACACCAGGCTTTGCAACTGATGAATGATAATCAGGTGGCCCACCTTCCTATTGTTGACGGAGACAAATTTATTGGCATCATCAGTGAAGACGACCTGCTCCTCTCCGATAATGACAACGCCCCTTTGAGCGAATTGCAGCAATCGTTTTGCCAGCACCTCCGTTAAGAGCGATGAGCATTTTTTAAGAGCTATCCAGGTAGCTGCAGAGAACGGGCTAAGTGTTGTTCCCATCGTGGACAATGAAAATGACATTACGGGAGTAGTGGCCTACAACGACTTGTTGAAGTATGCCTCAGAATTTATGAGCCTGCACGAACCGGGTGGCCTGATCGTGCTGGAAATGGGAAGTAATCAGTACTCGTTTAATGAGATCAGTAAGATCTTAGAGACCAATGATGCCCAAATTACGCAGTTAAATACACTTAATAATCAGGAAACGGGGATAATGAGGGTCACAATTCGCATTAATAAGCCCGATGTTTCGGATATTGTTGCCGCCTTCCAACGCTACGAATATGATGTAAAATATTACTTTGGTGAAGAACTTTACGCAAACGAACTGCGCAGTAACTACGATAACCTGATGAACTACCTGAAGATTTGAATAATTTTGGCCCGTCTTTAGTCATAGATGGATAAAATGCGGTTAAATTAGCTACCCGATTGCTCAATCATTTGAAGAGGAGAGAAAGAAAATATTGTCTATGGCTCTTTTTAGGGTTTGCCTGCTGTCATAGTGTGTCATGCACAGGCACCGAGACAGCGAAATTAAACCACAAGCCGGCCAGCCAGCCGATTCTTTAGCTACAGCCAATAATATACCTCCGGGTGCCACTCCATTCACAGTCCGGAATATCGTCATCACCGGCAATAAAAAGACCAGGCCCGAGATCATTCTTCGCGAAATACCATTTAAATCAGGCGAGCAATACTTACTCGAGGATTTGGTAAAAAAATTTGAAGTCGCCCGAAAACAGTTGATGAATACTACTCTATTTCACGAGGTAGTGGTAGCATTAAAGAGCTTTGACGGATATGACATTGATGTTTCGGTGCAGGTAATTGAAAGATGGTACATCTTTCCCGTTCCTATTTCAAACCGGTTGATCGCAATCTCAACCAATGGCTAGTTGAACAAAAAGCGAGCATTAACGAGGGTCAATTACGGCGCTAAATTATGTATACAACAATTTCACCGGCAGAAATGACAAGCTCCGTGCATGGATCATCGGAGGTTATACCAAGCAATTATCGTTCAGTTATGACCGGCTATACATCGACAAAAAGATGAAATGGGGGCTCAACACGGCCTTTGCCATCGGCAAGAACAAAGAGGTAAACTATAATACCATCAACGACAAACAAGCCTTTCTTAAAGAAGATAATTACTTGCGCAACTTCTTGAATATTGCTGTGGAATTGACCTATCGCAAAGCGATAAAAACAAGACATCGATTCGGCATTACTTATACAAGAGAGATCGTAAGCGATACAATCCTAAAACTGAATCCGATTTATTTTCCAGCACGCACAACGAAAGATCAGTTTTCCGCAGGTGTATTACAGAGATGACCTATTATGACCTTGATTATATTCCTTATCCAACCAAAGGTTATGCCGTCGACATTTTCGCCGGCAAAATGGGATTTGACAAGAGGATGAACTTATGGGAGCTTGATGCCAGCGCTACAGGGCTTTGGCATGTCGGGAAAAAGAATTTCTTTACGTTGATCGGATATGGTGCGATCAAGGCCCCATTCAAACAACCTTACGTCACTCAACACATGCTGGGATACGGCGATACCTATCTCCAGGGATACGAATACTACATCATAGATGGAGTAATGGCTGGTTATCTCAAGACTGCACTTTACACGCAGGCTGGTTAAATTCAGGCTTACGGTGCCAGGTGCTAAAAAATGGGATGAACAAGAATTCCTTTTACGATTTATGCCAAAGTCTATGGCAATACGGGTTATGTTTACAATCCACAACCGGGAGAAAATTCACTTAGCAATAAAATCTTGTTTTCGGCAGGAGCAGGTATAGATATATTGACTATCTATGACTTTACGCTAAAGCTGGAATGGTCCTTTAACCAGTTAGGTGAAAACGGACTATTTTTGCACAGAAAGTCTATTTTTAAAAACATGAAGGCAGCCATCTACAGCAGGGTAATGGAAGACGAGCAGAAAGCGGACGTACAGATCTTTTTCGATGAACTTGCAAAACAAAATATAGAATTGGTGATCTGGCAACATTTTTTGATCAGGTCAAAGAGAAGATTGCCCTCCCACCGGATACTAAGACATTTTCACTATCAGAACATTTGACGGACGAGATAGAATTTATTATCAGCCTTGGCGGCGATGGTACCCTGCTCGACACGGTGACGCTCGTCAGAGACAAGGACATCTCGATCATGGGAATCAATTTCGGGAGATTGGGCTTTTTAGCAAGCATCGGCCGCAATGAAGTAAAGAATGCTGTCAAGGCCATTGCCAAAAGATCGCATATCGTAGACCAGCGAACATTGATCCATTTGGATGCAGACCTTCCCTTATTTGGAAATATACCCTACGGGCTGAATGAATTTGCAGTGCACAAACGGGATCTGGACCCGATGATCAAGATACATACCTATCTCAATGGTGAATTCCTGAACACTTATTGGGCCGATGGTCTCATTGTGTCGACACCGACGGGCTCAACCGGCTACTCATTAAGCTGTGGCGGTCCCATTGTATTTCCCGAATCGGGCAGCTTTGTCATCAACACCAGTTGCACCTCACAATCTTAATGTACGATCGATCATCGTTCCTGATGATAATATCATTTCTTTTGAAGTCGAGAGCAGGTCGGAAAATATTATTTGTGCCCTGGATTCAAGGAGGGAACTGGTGGGTAAAAACGTGCAATTGGCAGTGAGAAAGAGATTTTTCCGTGAACCTGGTAAGGCTCAGCGAAAACAGCTTCCTTCAGACTATACATAATAAGCTCACCTGGGGCATGGATAAGCGGAACTGAGGCCAGTGGCCCATCCGGCGCGACCTTTTCTGTGGAGGAATTGTTGAGTCAGGCAGCCTTTGACCCCGATCCCTTTGTCTAATTGTTAATTGAAATTAATGCTGCTGAATGAAAGAAAATAGCTATTTTTCCGTTCTATTTTTCCGAACCAATTTATGGATTATGAGGATTAAGTTTCTAGCCCTATCGGCCTTATCACTGTTTTTTTCTTCCGTGCAAATGCACAAAATTCGATCGTACAGGAAGGTGAGTTTGGTATTGGGATCGGCGGCGCCCACTATTTTGGAGATCTGAATACGCGCATGCATCTGAACAGGATCAAACCCGCCGCTACAATCTTTTTCAGAAAGACTTTTGGCAACTATATTTCGGCTCGTGTCGGCGCCAGCTTTGCCATGCTGGGATACTCCGATATTTACAATAGTCACAATGAGTACATGTACCGGCGCAATCTAAGTTTCAATACCAATGTATGGGAGCTGGCATTTGCAAGGTGATTTTAATTTCTTTCGTTTTTATGCCGGGGAAGCGGACTATAGCTTTACACCCTATGTTACCATCGGAGTTGGCGTGTTTAGTTATGACCCCTATGCTTACCTGAAAGGTGAAAAGATCTTTTTACGCCCACTCGGCACCGAAGGCCAGGAAGCAGCATGTACCCGGATCGCAAACAGTATAGCACGATGGCAATTTGTTTTCCGATTGGGGCCGGTGTCAAATATGCCCTCAATGACCGGATCAATATCGGATTCGAGATACTGCACCGGATAACGACTACCGATTACCTCGACGATGTTAGCACTACATATGTGAACCAGGCTGCATTTCCTCTCAACCCGGATGGCTCAACCTCCAATGCCGCCCTACTTAGTGATCGATCGTATGAAACAGGCGAGCCCATTGGAATTGAGGGGCGCCAGAGGGGCAATAGCCAGCAAAAGGACCAGTTTGTGACAGCCATGTTTCACGTTACATTCAACTTGCAATCCTACCGCTGCCCCAGCGCAGGACCGATGTATTGATGAGGTGTCTGGCTCGCTTCCACAAGCACCCGGGATTGCAGGCTATCTACAACATCTCGTTAACGGCATTTTCCTTTTTAAATCCCGGTAATCTGTGATACCTTCGCTCCCCTGAATTTGAGTATGTCACAGCTCCTGGAAAAAATCGATAAAGCTCACCTGCCTCGCCACATTGCTATCATCATGGATGGCAACGGACGCTGGGCAAAAGAGCAGGGACAGGATCGCCTGTTTGGCCATTTTCATGGAGTAGAAAGTGTGCGCAATATCGTTGAAGGTTGTGCTGAGCTGGGGATTGAATATCTCACTCTATATGCTTTTTCCACTGAAAATTGGGATCGGCCCGAATACGAAGTGGTTGGACTTATGGAGCTCCTTGTAAATACAATTCGCCAGGAAGCCGAGACTCTGCATAAGAATAATATCCGTTTACATGTGATCGGGGATATGAATATGCTTCCGCTTATGCGAAAAAGAGTTGGACGATGCCCTGGAGATTACGAGGGAATACCGGGCTTAACCTCGTCATGGCGCTGAGCTATAGTGGAAGATGGGAGCTTCTCAATGCAGTTAAAGAACATTGCTCACGAGGTACAACAAGGAAAGCTGAATGTAGAAGGAATGACCAGGATACCCTGCAAAAATTTCTTTGTACCAGCGATTTTCCCGATCCCGAATTAATGATCAGAACGAGCGGGGAATATCAGGATCAGCAATTTTTGTTATACCAGCTGGCCTATGCCGAGCTTTATTTCACGAATGTTCGCTGGCCCGATTTCAGGAAGGAAAACCTGTATGAGGCGATCGTGGACTACCAGAATAGAGAAAGGCGGTTTGGAAAGACGAGCGAACAGATTGGTCAGGAGGTTGAAGGAGGAGAGAAGTTAAAGAGGTCGGAGGCCAGATAAATCAAGTGTTTGGGGGCGGCGACTTTTAGGACTTCTTTGACAGTAGGATTCAAGCTGTTTCAATATTTACTGTTAATTTGCCGCGGCTAGAAAAGCTTGCGGCTTATTTATAAGATACACACAACAAGCTAATTGTATTTCCGGTATAAGACGGATAGATTGAATTGAATAATCAAAACATGCGACAATTTTTACTTCGTATCAGTGTTTTATTGACTTTGACGACTGCATCAGTGATTCACTGTACAGGCGCAGGTCGATACACCAAACCCACTTCTGTTGATCCAAACCTTCTAAACCTTCAAAATGCCGCATTCCCAAAGAATATACTATTGCTGAAGTAAGTATTACCGGTATTCATCATCTGGACACGGCCATTGTTCTTTCTATTTCAGGTATACAGGTGGGCGATAAAGTGACCATTCCCGGCACTGATTTGTTTGCAAGAGCTATACAGAATCTTTGGAGACAAAAGCTTTTTTCAATGTTCAAATTTATATCACCAAAATTCAGGACGATAGAATATGGATCGAGGTCAATGTAGCAGAGCGGCCGCGGCTCGGCAATTATAAGTTTGTCGGAGTTAAGAAAACGTGAACAGGAAGATCTGCTAGGTAAGATGGCCCTGGCCAAGCAGGTGATCATTACCGAGAACATGCAGCGGAATATTATTGAGGTTGCACAGAAATATTACCGCGACAAAGGATTTCAGAATGTACAGGTAACAATCGACTCGAAAACCGATCCTGCTTTTGTCAAATTCTAATTGTTCATGACGATCACGATTGACAAAGGAGGTAAAGTGAGAATTGACAACGTGGACATTTTGGAAATGAACAATGTCGATGAGTTAAGAATAAAGAAGCAACTGAAGGGTACAAAGGAAATGACAAGAGCTCACTCTTTTTCCTTCGAGGATCACCAAGTCCCTACGGTGAAAAGAAGAACATGAGCTTTAAGCGAATACATGCATGAATGGGGTTTCCTTTCATTTAGCAAAGACCAGGCAAGTGCTCGATCCTTATTTCAGGTTTAAGTTATTCAGTTCGGCCAAGTTCAACCAGAATAAATATGAAGAAGACAAGGACAAAATCATCAAGATACTATAACTCTCTTGGTTATCGTGACGCCCAGATCGCTGATGATACCATCATAACCGGCACGGGCAAAAACAGGAGCAGGATCAATGTCGATATCAAAGGTAAATGAAGGAAATAGATACTATTTCGGCAATATAACCTGGAAGGGCAATGCAAAATATTCCGATTCTCTGCTCAGCGTTCTGCTGGGTATTAACAAAGGGGATATTTACAACCTTGACATCTTAAATAAACGCCTTGGAAAAGAACTGTCACAGGAAGGTGGCGATATCAGTGGTTACTATATGGACGATGGATATCTTTTCTTCCGTGTCGAAGCTGTAGAAACGGCCGTGTATAACGATACCATTGATCATGAGATAAGAATTACCGAAGGGCCACAGGCAAGGATCAAGAATGTGACTATTTCAGGAAATGAAAGGACCAAGGACCACGTTATCCGTCGTGAACTCAGAACGGTACCCTGGCGAATTGTTCAGCCGCTCTGATCTCATCCGTTCACAACGCGAGTTGGCCAATCTTCAATACTTCAACCAGGAAACGATCAACCCCGGGTGGTACCTAATGCAGAAGATGGTACGGTGGATATTAACTGGAAACTCGAAGAAAAATCATCAGACCAATTGGAGCTTTCGGCCGGATGGGGTGGTGGCATTGGATTGACAGGAACCCTTGGTGTAACGTTTAATAACTTTTCGATTAAGAATATCTGGAAGAGGTCTTCCTGGGATCCGCTGCCGACGGGAGATGGTCAAAAACTGAGCTTGCGTGTTCAGTCGAATGGAAAGGCCTTCCGTTCTTATAATTTCTCATTTACTGAGCCATGGCTTGGAGGTAAGAAAAGGAACTCGTTTACTGTAGGTTACAACAATAGTAAGATATTCAAATGCTTTCAATGAACTTGGCCGGATAGACAATGCAAGATCAGACACTAAGTTGGCTTAAGGTAAATGGCTTTTCAATTGCTTTGGGTAAACAATTAAAATGGCCCGATGACTATTTCAGTCTGGTTTATTCGATCAATTTTACTCAGTACAAAAGACATAACTACCCAGTTTTTGAAGGAGGTGGAGTCCTACTAGGTGTATCCAATAACTTCAGCATGAAGATAGCCCTGCAGCGTTCTTCCGTATATGATCCTATTTTCCCAAGAAGCGGATCTAACTTCATTGCCAGTGTACAGCTTACGCCTCCCTACTCATTGATTAATCCCGGCTTGGTTTATTCCGATGATCCGTATAAGAAGCCCGAATACCATAAATGGCGCTTCACTGCGGAATGGTATGTACCGATCGGTCGCCCATTGGGGGCTGAAAAGAACAGGCAGTTTGTTTTGAAACTTGCGGCCAAGTATGGATTCATGGGGCGTTACAATAAGAAACTTGATTATTCACCATTTGAAGATTCCAATTGGGTGATGCAGGTCTTACCGAACAATTTTGGTCTGTTGGGCTACGATATCATTGCTCATCGTGGGTATCCTGTGTACCAAAGTTCAGATCCTTCTATCAATCCTGACCAATCAAGTGCCACCAGGTTCTTTACGATCTTTAACAAATACCAGGTGGAGTTGCGCTATCCGCTGGTAACTAACCCGGGAAGTACAATATATGGACTGGCATTTTTTGAAGCAGCTAATGGTTGGTATAATTACCAGGATTATAATCCATTCCGTTTGCGTCGTAGCGTAGGTAGTTGGTATGCGATTCTTCCTGCCAATGTTTACGGACTCCTGGGCTTTGACTATGGAATCGGGCTCGATAGGATCACACCTGGTGGCGGATTAAAGAATGCATCGAAATTTACCTTCATGCTTGGATTTGAACCAGAGTAAGATTGACGGGTGGTGTGAATGAAAAATGGGAGGCATCGGCCAACTATCGTTCAACATCTTTCATCTTTTTATTAATAAAATAAAATTTTTAATAATGAAAAAGTTGCTCCTTGTCTCCTGCTGCATGTTAATCGCCTTGTTACGGCGTGCCTTTGGCCCAGAAGTATGCGATTATCGACACCCGCTATATTCTGGATAAGATGCCTGAATACGGGCAGGCGCAAAAACAATTGGACGCAATAGCCGCCGATTGGCAAAGGGATATTGATGCCAAACAACTGGCATTGGACAAGATGTACAAGGATTTTGACGCCGAGCAGGTGATGCTCAGTGACGATTTGAAGAAGAAAAGGCAGGACCAGCTCTTTCTGAAAGAAAAGGAGCTCAGGGGACCTCCAGCGTCAACGGTTTGGTTTTGAAGGCGATCTTTTCAAGAAAAAGGCAGGAATTGATAAAACCGATCCAGGACAAGGTTTATAACGCGGTTCAGAAAATTTCGACTCAAAGGGGATATGATTTTGTGCTGGATAAAAGTGAAGGAATTACCATTATCTTTGCCGACCCCAAACTGGACAAGAGCGAGGATGTACTCAAAGAATTAGGCGTTCGAAGACTAAAGCAAGTTGTTAAAGAAATTCTAAGGGGCAACGGATCAACTCAAAAACAATCTTAACATACAAAACGAACACCCTAAAGGGTCATCAAGAAAAAATCAGTTATATGAAAAATTGAAATTTGCAATTGTGCTGGCTGGATTATTTGTGACAGTTACTGCAACCGCCCAAACCAAAATTGGCTACCTCCGCATCGACGAGATGGTTGGCCTGCTTCCCGAAATACAAAAATTAGCATGGATACAGTCGGTCAAAAATATGCTTGAGCGATTCTGTAATGCCACGCTTGAATTATGCTCAGTCAGAGTATCAAAGAAACTTCAGGAGTATTCCGATTCTACAAAATCAAAGGTGATAAAGGACCAAATCTTAAAGGATCTGCAAGGTCTTAAAGAGAAGAATTGGATGGTGCCGATAATCTAATACAGCAGGTACTTCAGTACAAGCAACGGGAGTTCCTGAGGCCTTTTTATGCCAAAGTGAAAAAGCTGTTGATGTCAGTAGCTAAAAAGAAAGGCTACACCATGTGCTATCAACTGATGTCTTCCTCGTAGCTCGAAGCAGATGATCTGTCGGCGGCGGTAGCAGCTGAGTTGAACATCAAGGTGCGAATCGAGGCACAAAACCCGGTTGGCGGCAATAAAGGTGTTACCTCTAAACCCGGCAGGGTAAAAGCGCCGCTGCGTAAATAGTAAGGCTTCTGGTCAAGGTTGTCCCGCCCACAGGCAATTCCGTTCATGTTGAATCCGATTAACTAAACTAATAATGCTGGTATGAAAAAGGTGACTCTTGCAGTTTTCAGTTGTTTAGCTTTTATGGTAGCCGCCGGGACGCTAAAAGCGCAGACTCTTAAAGTAAGGTGTGTTGATATCGACCTGATGGTACCGAAGGCGTACTTGGCTATCGCCAGGTAGATAGTCTTGTACAGTATATACGAAGATTCGCTGGGAGCGGGAAGTACGATTAAATCAATCAGAATACCAGCGCCTTGACCTTGCAATACAAAATGGATTCAGCATTGTGCTGGGGCAAAAAAAGCCTGAACGATGCTGAACTTCACAATAGATAAACGCAGGAAGTAGGTTTGAACATTGTATACTTTGGCGACAGATTGCAGAAAACAAATCAGGTATTAAAGAAGCCAACTGGCGCAACCGCTGTACGCTATGGTGGTGGTGCATATAAAAAGTGTTGGACAGAAAAAATACGACACTTATTCTTAAGCCGCAGACCTACGAAGAAGCGGGGTTCGAGGTGTGTGATAATATTTTTATTTCTGTAGCGAGAGAACTGCAACTAACATCTTTGCCCGCAGCGATTGTGGGACTTGGTGATGATCGGATGCAGCTAGCAACCGGGGGGCGTCCAAGCCAGCGGCGAACAAACCGGCAGCGGGCACTAAGCCAAAGACAAATTGATTTTATAAAAAAGCTATTATACAAAGCCTGCGTAAAGCAGGCTTTATCATTATTGGCAAATCTAATCTTTAGTTTCCACGTAGTAAATCGTGCTATGCAAAAGCCAATTGGTGTTTTTGATTCAGGCTATGGCGAGCAATACGTAACTT
>ERZ1370068.6076-contig-5078_pt1 | contig 33866 bp, 70 predicted proteins | sample MGYA00561227_ERZ1370068 | MGnify/ENA primary metagenome ERZ1370068 (study PRJEB38410, sample SAMEA6850437) | metagenome | study: Metagenomic assessment of the ecological functions of the soil: analysis of the soil microbiota associated with the...
TTACGTATTGCTACGCCCGGCAGCGTCGACCTGTTTCGCGCCCGGAAGACGCTCAACCTACTGACCATCGAGGCGATGACTGACGCCTTCCGACGTGGGGTCGCGAGGCGATCGACAAGGTCATGAAGCAACGCCCCGGCGCAGTTCCTCAAGATGGCTGTGCTCCTGGTGCCTCGGGAGCTGGAGGTCACGCACAGCGGTGGCGTCAAGGGCATGCCGGATGAGCAGCTGGAGCGTGGCATCCAGGCCCTGGAGGTGATCCTCGCCAAGCGGGCGGCGCAGCCTGGGGACGACGCCAAGCTGATCGAGGGCGCCGCGTCCCGACGCCGACCGGCGCAGGCTGGGCGGATACCCCATCCGCTACGGAGTCTTGATATCATTGGGTTATTCCCGCTTGCGCCGTTGCCTGCCCCATACTCGTGCCCATGTTCGAGGTGCCCGTTGCCCTGGTCGCAGTTGCCGTTAAGCCGTTGTGATTACGGGAGAACTCGCCACGCACCAGGGCACACACGCCCCAGGGCGCAGGGGGGTGGGGGCGCTCAGAGCGAGAGGATATGGCTCAGGCCCCCACACCCAAACGCCACGGTTTTTATTAAGCGACCCAACCACATGATATATATACACTTTCCGTCTTTGGGCATGGGGATCGTGTTTGGCGCGGTGGTGATGTGGTTGGATATGCCAGTAATACGAGAGGGGGTAACCTGAGCTTCGGCTGCCGCTGGGAGTATCAAGGAGTGCCGTGCCGGGTGGTGGGGTAATCCTGCACGACGTTGAGGGTAGGGAGGGTAAGAGCGAGGTGGTGGGGTTGATTGTGAATACTGGGGTGGGGCCGGACATCGAGGTGTTATTCGAGCAGGGTGATTTGCGGTACGAGGTATTAAGGTGTCTGATAAACCTACGAAATTCGAGAACTATATATTCAAGTTAGGGGCAAGGATCGTTGTGATGACGAGGATGATTCGGACGAGTTAGGGGCGGATGGGTGGGAGTTGGTGGCGGTGGTGGTTTGGGAGGGGCGGTTGCAGGCGTTTTGAAGCGGCGGGTGCAACGGACGGGAATAGACGGAATGAGACGGGAATGGCTGACTGGCGGGAGATGATCTACTTCGAAATGTTACGCTCACCCCGGCCGTGGGACGATCGGGATTACGGGGTACAGCTGCGCACGTACGGGACTGGTACGCGAGGAAGTACCTGCAGGCGATGGCCGACGAGTGGTTCCCGGTACCTCCTGGAGAAGCCCTAGTAGCCCAGGTAGAACAGCACGAACGCGATGCCGGAAGAGGTTCAGCGCGAACATGAACAGCTGCAAAGAGCATCAGCCAGGAGGGTGGTTGGCGTTCCCAGGGCTTCATGTGAAGAGCCTTCATGTATTAACCTAATACCACGCGAGAACAGACAGGGTTTGTTCTGCTGACGAAGCGGTGCACAAACCAACGCTTGCTTCGTAGGTTGATTTGTGCACGGCACGGGTGACCACGCGGGGCGGCTGTCCCTGCCGCACTACCCAACTGTTCACAGCGTGACCCACGCTTGGGGCTTTGCCGCGCAGAATCTTATAGTCTGTTTCTGGCGGCCGGGGTGGGACTCGAACCCACGAAGCTTAAAGAGCACCGCGTTTACAGCGCAGCCCCCTTGCCGCTCGGGACACCCCGCCTTGTTTAGAAATTCAAGCAAACTAGCGCGATGTGCTCGACCGTCCAATGCTTGCTGGCGCAGTAGGCGCGCACCCGCTGTTGGGTCCACCCCAGCATGTAGCGCAGGGATCGGGGCGGTACGGACAACCCGGATATTATCCGTACCGAGCACCACCCCGGCGCAGAAGTGCGGGGCGGTGATTTGCATCATGGCGCTGGCAGCGTCAGCTCAGCGACCGGCACCGGTTCTGCGTGAGTTCGAGTAGTGACGGTTCTGGCGCTCCTGCCGGGGAGTGCAGAGTAGGGCTTCACGTTTTGCGAGCGCTGCCCCGAAGGTGTGGGGCCCCGACTTTGCGATCAGCTCGTACTGCGGCAGGTCGCTGTACTGCGCGCTTCCCCACTGGCCTTTGATCGCGCGAGGTAATGACCGAGCAGACAAAAGACGGGATCGGACCATGTGGGTTCCTTCTGGCGGCTGGGTACGCAACCATGCGGCCACGCGTCGGTGAGCGGAGGGTGTTCAGGTTTACTGAGCATATCCTTCTCCTTGGCTCTTCTTCGTAACAAGGACGCGGAGGTCAGCTGTCAGTCCGCCTCGCCAGTTCCCCGGATGTCAATTCATCCAGCCGCGCCTTTGGTTAGAGATAGTTGCTTTTGCGCTCTTGCTTGCGTTCTCTGTAGCGTTTCTGCCGAATAGCGTTTGCGCTTGGTTCTGGTTTGCGTGATACGTGTCTTGTCATGTTTATCAGCATCAATGGAAGGAGAGAGTAGATGCCGGTCTCGATGGTGACGTTGGAGTGCCCTTGTTGCGGGCGCGAGATGGAGGTGATTGCGGTGGGGTCGGCGCACACGAGGACGGAGTTTGAGCCGGCGCGAAGAAGCGTCGGAAGCGGCGCTCGAAGGGTGAGCAGGGCTGATCGGTTGGGATCAGTGGACGGCGACGCGGCGATGGTTGGCGACATTCAAGGGGTACGATCTGCCGAGTGACCACCCTCGGTGGCCCATGCGTGACGTGATCTAGCCTGGGGCACTCCACCATCCAGTGCGGGCCAGTGGCACATGGTGCAGAACGGTTTCATATGGGTCGGCTCTCGATAGCACCCGAGATATGGCGTGGTGCGGACGTTGCTAGGCGGTGAGCCCGACGTCAACCGCCGAGCGATCTTGGACAGCTGGAACTGATTACTGCGACGTGCTGGTGATCAACCAGAATATGGCGACCTGGACGCCATACCACGAGGATGTGCTGCGGCTGTGTCTGCATGCCTTGAACGAAGATGCGCGAGCGCAAGATGTCGATCTACGACACGATCAAGGCGCAGATGATCAAGGCCGGGATCGAGGAGCCTGACCGGTTCCTGGTGAAGCCGGGCACTCAGCCACCTGAGCCGCGCGAGATGGCGACGTCGAATATCAGCGTCCTGGTTGAGTTCTGGTTGCACCCGATGAGAGATGTGATGTGCTGCAAGGTGGCGGGCAACGTACGCTGGAAATCTCCAGGATGGACCTGGAGGACGGACAACTATGCGCCGTTCTTCGATGCGCTGTACGAGGCGCTCGACGGCGTGCTCGATCTCATGGTGCCACCAACGCTGGCGATCGAGACCACGATCGAGCCACTGAGTCAGGGCGGCGACCGAGGCGCCTGATCTGATCCTCGATGAGGAGGAGGATAGATGGGCCAATCAAGAAGGCTGATTCGTAGCATCGTGCGCTGTCGTCGGTGCAGATGGCGCAGCGCAACGCCGCTACGCGCTGGCGCAAGTACCTGCACCGGGCCGCCAGGGAGGCGGCTTGCTCGGCCAGGAACGTGCTATGGTCGGCGAGTCGAAGACCTAATCGCGCGTGCTCGTATCGCATAGTGCATAGCGGTAGTGGGCCGCGACCAGGGAGAACTGACATGCCGAGAAGCCTGACCCGACCGGAAGTCGGGACCGTGGTGTGGTACTACGCCGCCAATCCACCGGCTGCAAAACCAACAGCTGCCATGGTGGTGGGCACCATAGACAGAAACAACTTCGATCTGATCACCTTCATCGCCACCGGCAACACCGCGCCTGCGCTGGCGGTGCCGTACTATCACCTCGGGCGGCCAACGGGTGCCGGGGCGTGGTGCACCATGATGCGGGTGAACGAGAACGCGGCGGGCAAGTGGCCATCGTCTGGTGACGCCAGTGCTCCGCTCGGCCCCGGTGGGGTGGCTGGTGTAATCCTGCACGTCTGAGACATCAGGTAACTGGCTGGACACTCTAAGGAGAACGACGAACATGACTGACAACCCGGACGAGGCCAGGAATATCGGCGTGATCGCGGGCCGCGATGACAAGGGCCATCCGCTGACCCAGGAACAGGTCGAGGAGCGCACCGCCAAGAAGCTGGAAGCCGACAAAGCAAAGTCCGAGAAGGTCAAGGAGCAGCTCAAGAAGGAGAGCGACGAAGCCGACAAAGGCCGAAGAGGCTCGCGTCAAGGCGGACGAGGACTTCGCTGAAGAAGCAGAAAGCCGCAGCCGAGAAGGCCGAAGCGTAAGGGTGTTCATCCGACCGGCGCCAAGGCTGCCGCCAACGAGCATAACCAACATAAGTAAAAGGCGGCTTGCGGGGTTTCACGACGTTCTTCCCTAGTGGAGGGCAGGGGAAGAGCAATCGAACCTCGCCTTGTTGCCGGGAATGAAAGGAAGAGAACCCGGCTCGCGCGCTGCCGCCACGCCTGCGTGCGGTCAGTCTACAGGTTTTGGGGCGGGGTGCCGTGCTTCTCCAGGATATCCTGCAGCATCTGCTTGGTGGTGTGGCGCTCGGTCCGCAGTAGCTCGATCTGCCGCTTGCCGATCGCGTCGAGCAGAGTGAGCCGTTTGATCTCGGTCTCGTCTCCTTGCGCCCCTTCAAGCAGAGCCACGACCTGCTCGCGGAACTGTTTGTTCTCGGTGGCATGCTGCTCGATCAGCGCCAGATATTCCGCCTCGCGCTCGTCTACGCGCTGGGCTCGCATTCTGTCTGCCTCATCTCTGAGATCGTCGTTGGCGCGCAGCCGCTCGATCTCTGGCTTGCAAGGCGTTCTTCGACCCGGTGAGTTGTTCGACCTCGAGAGTAGAGCCTCGATTGGCGCCGTCTGTGGCATAGTCCTTTAACAGCCGCGCATTCTCGTGGCGAAGTTCCGCAATGGTCTTGATGTGACGCTCACCCTCGGCCTTGTAATCAGCGGCTTCGGCGCGTAGCTGCTCGATCCCAGTAGCAATGCGGTCACACAGATCATCAACCGCACCCTGCGTGAAGTGTGTGCCGCGATTGGCCCGCAGCCAGCCCTCGACAATCGCAAGATAGACTTCGTTGCGAGTTTTATTGTGGGTCATCGGTGTCGCTTCCCGACATGGGCGCGGCGGACCTCTCGTATTCGTGGCCGATCAACCTCATGACCTGAACGGAATACAGCATGGCGCAGATGATGCGACAGCGAATGCCATAACTCTCGGTCCCAAGGTCGCCGACGGAGTTCCTCGAAATCCTCGAAAGCGTGGCAGGCGTGGCGATGCAAAGAGTCATGGTTGGTCCAGCTCATGCGTGCCCCGTCATATCTGGTTGACCTTCAAAGCGTTTGACCTGCTCCGTGAGCATCACAACAATGTCCTCGCGCTGGGCATTGCTGATGTAATTGCAGCGCCCCTCGCCCTTGCACCTCGTCAAAGCGGAAACACCAACAGCACGAAACCGAGCGGCTTGGGGCGCTGCTTGCCGTTGAGGATTTCATCAACCCCGTGCGCCAGCGCAGTTCATGATCTCGCTCGCAGCTCAGGCTGAGATCGGCCCGTCGCCTAGTCGCTTGGTCGCTCATCGTGATCTCCGTAATATTCGCACCGACACATAGAGCGCCAGCAGCACCGGGATCGAGCAGATCACGCACATAAAGAGTGTGCTGACCAGGGTGCTCACAATGGGACGCTTCCGAGATCGCCTTTGACCGGGTGATCAGCGGGATAGTCTTTCGGCGGATCTTGCGAAGAGGTCACCCTGCCGTGGCGCCCCGCTGGGCTCCCTGGTGATGGCGACGTTCACCCACATTGCCACCCTCGCGCAGCTTGCGCAGGATGTAGGTCTTGTCAGGGCCGTCCGGCAGCAATTGCTCCAGTAAGTGCAGCGTACACCGTCGTCGCAAAGCGGGCCTGCTGCATGGTGGCCACCTGCTCCAGTGTCGGCTGCAGATAATCGAAAGTGTTGGGATGCAGCGTCACGTTATCCTCCACAGTTCTGGGTCAGAGAGATCGGATCATCGGGGCGACCGGCGGTGGTGATGCCGGTGGTGACGCCACAGCGCAGGCACGTCACCGTCAGCAACCCCAGACCTCGTTCCGGCCACATCACGTAGGGCAGCTCGCCGCGACAGCGGGATAGCCCTGGCGAAGAGATATCGATGTCCTTACCCGTGGGCCAGCGTGGATTGGGCGGCACCTTTGGAGGGCGCCCACCATCGCGCGGTATCCACTGGATGTCCCAGTTAGCTTCCTTCGGCTCACTCATCGCGTCCCAGCAGCTTGCGCATGCCCTGGTCGAACCCGGCCTTGAAGGCGATGATCTGGGGTGATGGCGCCACGCCCTTGTTGCGCATCTCCATCAGCAGCTGATTGATCAGCTGGCATCGCACCGTCGATCGCAGTGGTGAGCTTCGCCCGCTGATCGGTCAGCTCGGTGATGTTGAAGCAGGCTATCTGATAGGCCCGCTTGATGCGCGCGAGGTCCTGGCTCTGTTCCACTGGTTCCTTGGGATCGTCGCTCATCGGAAAGTGCTGTTCGACTGGCATGTTCTCGTTGCTCATCTGCTTCCTCCCATCACCGCCCGCATGGCCATGTCCAGGCGCTGCTTGCAGCCGCTCACCTCGGGCGAAAGGTTGAGCCCCTCGGGCATCCAGGCAATCAGCGCATCGACCGTCTGCACCGCAGTGTCGAGCGCATGCACCACCTTGGCCGTGTCGACGCGGACCTGCGTCAGCTCGGCCTGGAGCCGGGTGGTCTCTGCACGCAACTGCGCACACTCGTGCTCGCACCACTCGGCCGGTCGGGGCATGGCGTCCTCACCTCGTATTTGCAATACTATACATGTGATGTATGTTTGCAAGCGCAGCAGAATCACGCTCAGATGAGAACATGGGCAAAACAAGCGAAGAAATCCACAGAGACTTCCGACACCCCGATCGATGACGCCCTGGCCGAGGCCACGCTCACCGCCATGCGGGCGGAGTTTGGCTTGCGCCGTGCGCGCAAGTCGCAGAGTCGCGAAGGCGGGCTTGATGGAGTTCGTGCGCTACTTCTGGGCGGTGATCGAGCCCGAGACCAAGCTGGTGGAGGGCTGGGTGCTCTACGCCATCTGCGAGCACCTGGAAGCGGTCAGCGTTCGGGAAAATCACCCGGCTGATGATCAATGTCCCGCCCGGAAGCATGAAAGTCACTGATGGTGAACGTGTTCTGGCCCGCCTGGGAGTGGGGCGCCCTGGGCATGAGTTCGCTTACGCTACGTGAGCTTCTCGTACAGCTCGGGCCTGACCGAAAGAGACAACCTCAAGTTCAAGAAGCTGATCGTGTCCGAGCGCTATCAGGAGATGTGGGGTGACAAGTTCAAGATCGAAAAAGAAGGCGAGATCAAAATCACCAACTCAACAAGACAGGCTCCAAGTTCGCCGTCGTCGGTCAAGGGCATCGGAACCGGAGAGCGCGGTGACCGGGTCGTTATCGATGACCTCACGACGTCCATCGATCCGGAGTCCGACATCGTTACGAACCGATACCGTTCGTTGGTTTCGTGAAACGATCACCGACCGGCTCAACAACCTTAGTGATTCAGCAATCATCATCATCATGCAGCGGGTTCATCAGCTTGATATTTCGGGATTTATCCTCGAACAGGGCTGGAGCTACTGCCACCTGATGGTGCCGATGGAGTTCGAAGCCGGGCGCGAGCCCTACAACACCATCGGCTGGGTCGATCCGCGCACCGAAGAGGGAGATTTGGCATGGCCCGAGCGGTTCTCGCCCGAAGCGGTCGCCAGGATCGAGCAGGAGAAGGGCAGCTTTGCCTATGCTGGCCAGTACCAGCAAAGGCCTGCGCCACGTGGTGGTGGCATCATCAAAAGCGAGCACTGGCGACCCTACACGCCCGGACGATTGCGGGAAGTTTGGTGTCCCGTGGCCCAAGTTTCCTGTGATGTCCTATACCGTGCTGTCGCTGGACACCGCACAAACCGAAAAAGCAAAACGACCCGAGCGCGGGCGTCGTTCTCGGCGTCTGTAAGGATATCTGGGAGAATAGAAGATTCATTCTCATGTGGGCCTGGGCCGAACGCCTGGAACTCTATGAGCTGATCAAAAAGATCGAGGAAACCTGCAAGAAGTTCAAGGTGAATCGGGTTCTGATCGAGGACAAGGCCTCCGGGTTGCCGGTCGCGCAGGAACTACGCAGGCGTGCCAGAGCATCTCCGATTCGCTCTCGCATAATCCGAAAACCCAGGACCGCGCCGACTTTGGCGTGACCGCGATCACGCCCGAAGGCGATCATCTGGCGAGGCTCTACTCGGTGCAGAACCTCTTCGAGTGCGGGCTTGATCTATGCGCCCGCCGAGCCCACCGGCAACGGTGATTACCTGTTCAAAGACTGGGCGGACAAAGTGATCGACGCAGTGCGCGACCATTCCCAAGGGGCAGCACGACGACCTTGCTGATGCGATGTCGCAAGCGGTGAAGCACTTTCGTGATCAGGGATTGGCGCAGCTGCCCGACGAGGACGAGATCGACCGTATCGAGGAGAACAAATACCGCGGTCGCGCTGCTTCCACTCTATCCAGCTTACGGCGGGAGCATCTCGCTGCCCATTGCCCCAGGTCACGACCGGCGATTGGAGCCGGTGAACGTGATCACTCAACCAAACCACCAACCAAAATGAAAGAGAGACGATGATCCGGAGCATCCGAGGATGAAAACGGAGAGGATTTTCTGCGCCACTGGTCGGAGCGGGTGTGGGATCGGCTTCAGCTCGCACATATCGCTGAGATCGAGCGCCAGCTGGTCGACTACGCCATGAATGGGTGGCGGCCGATGAATATCACTCCGCCGATTGGCGGGCCGGTGCTGGGCGCTTGCGAGGAGGGTGTACTTGTTATGTCCCAGACCGCGCAGGGCGAGTGGCGGACCCGGGATGGGCTGCCGCATAAGCCGCCGCGCGCCTGGATGCCCTGCCCGCATTCCCCACGCTAAACGCCGTCCACCTCTGGCGAGATCGTGGGGATTGCGCTGAAGGTCGGCCCAACCCACCAGGCTTGGGCATGGCAAACGGGAACAGCATCCAGCCGACGGAGCACTATCGTAATCTCGATGATGCTCGCTGGCGTAAACCCTTCACTGGACGACGAGCTCGACCCGGTCACCGTTGTCATCCAGGAAGACGCCGACAAACCGGTCGAAAACATCGGGATCGAGCGCGCCGACGGCGCACTTGATCATACGGCTTGATGGTTACCGCCCGCGCAAGGAGAATTCTTCCTCGCGCCAAGGAACACGATGCGAACCTTGCCGAGCACATCGATGAGCGTGAACTTGCCCGCATCTGCGATGAACTGCTCAACGGCATAGATCCTGATCGGCAAACCCGCCAGGAGTGGCTGGAACGACGCGCTGCCGGGATCAAGCACCTGGGTTTGAAGATCGAGAACCCCAGGTCGCCCGTCCGCTGACGCTGACACTGCGGTCGAGGGCCAATCCACCGTCAGAAGTCCCCATCCTCTTGGACGCCGACGATGCGCTTCCAGGCCAACGCCCGGGGCGAGCTGCTCCCGGCGGGTGGCCCGGTGAAGATGCAGCAGCAGCGCTACCATCAAGACGCCGCATCGGAATTTCCTCGAACAGCAGATGCAGATCCCGCGCGAAGATCGCGGCGACGACCAGGACATCTATGCCGAGATGCTGGAGGGGATGTTCAACCGCTATCTGACGGTCGTGGACAAGGAGTACTACCCCGACACAAACCGCATGTTCTTCATGCAGGGGTTCGGCGGCTGCGGCTTCAAGAAGGTCTACCGTTGTCCAGTCTTACGACGACCGGTGTCACGCGCGATCGATGCGGCAGATGTGATCGTCTCCGACAACGAGGTCTCGCTGCACGATTGCGGCCGGGTCACGCATTGTATCTTGATGCAACAATCCAGATTGCGGCGGATGCAGCTCGCCGGAACGTATCTCGACATCGATATCATCTAACCCGGTGCCGCCTGAGGTCGATGCGCTCGATCAGGCCGAGGCTGACGTGGCGGGGCTGAGCACCTGGTCGCAGCGCCCCGAGGATTACAAGCACACGATCTACGAGACGCTACTGCGAGCTGGACATCGCGGGCTTCGAGCACACCGAGAAGGGCAAGATCACCGGATTGCCGCTTCCTTATCGGGTCACCATCGACAAAGACTCCCAGACCATCCTCGAAGTGCAGTCGCAACTGGAAGGAAGACGACGATCGCTACATCAAGCACATGCCGATCGTGAAGTACCCGTTCGTAGATGGCCTCGGCTTCTACGGCATCGGGCTGCTACACATCATGGGGAATTCCACGGCGGCGATCACCACGGCGTGGCGCCTCGCGCTGGACAGCGCGAGCTTCGCGTCCTGGCCGGGGTTCCTGTACTCCGACACCGTGTCGCGCCAGGACACCATGACGTTCCGGGTGGGGCTGGGCTCCGGGCGTGAAGGTCAACACCGGCGGCCAGCCGATCGGCAATCATATTTACGATCTGCCCTACAAGGACGTCGACTGCCAGGGCTGGTTCAGGTCACCCAGCACATCGAGGAAGAAGCCCGGAGAGTAGGAGGGACGCCCGAGCTGATGGTCGGAGAAGGACGTCAGGACGTCCCGGTGGGCACGACGCTGGCCATGATCGACCAAGCGGTGAAGGTCTTGGACTCTGTGCACAAGGGCATGCACACGGCGCAGGCGGAAGAATTCGCTCTCCTGCGTGACCTCGTTCATCGAGGACCCGGATAGTCTGCTTGTGCGGCGCCCAAGACCCCGGCTTTACAGTTTGAGCGCGACGATCTGATCAAGGCGCTCGAAGACTGCAATCTCTCGCCCCAGGCCGACCCCAACACGCCCTCTCACACGATCAGGATCATGAAGGCGGTGGCGCTGGTTCAGCTGGTGCAGCTCAACCCGAGCATGTGGGACCTGCACGCCGTCGTGCGGCGTGTCGCGACGATGGTCGGGCTCGGCAACGTGGACGAGCTGTTCTCGCCGCCGCAGGCAGCAGATGGACGGCAAGCAAGCCGGCGAGATGCAAAAAGCTCAGCTCAAGATGGCGGAGCTGGCGCAGAAGAGCCAAGATTCCCAGGAGAAGGCGCAGCTGGAGATCATCTCGAACAACATGAAGATGTTCATCGAGGGCGCCAAGATACAGGGCATGGACCGGCAGAACCAGTCGCGCGAGCGCATCGCCGCCGCCCAGCTCGAACAGAAGAAGACCGAGCTGGTCGCGGGCGCGATGGTGCATCCGCTGGCCGCGCCGGTCGCGCAGCAGTTCGCCTCAGCTCTATCCGCCTAGTTCTGAAGGGTGATCGATCCTGATGTAGAGAGTCACACGCAAGGAGAATCACCATGGCACACCCGATGGCAGGTCAGGCCAAGTCCTCGCAGAAAGCCCGTCTCAAGCGCCTGGGTGGCAACGCTGGCAAGAGCTGCGGCTCTTCCAGCATGTACAAGACAACTACGTTGCCGCGAAGAACGCCGGAAGCTCCACGCCGATGACGATCTCGGGCGGCAGCTCGAAGAAGCCGCCCCGATCGCATGGCGGCAGGTGGCACTGTTGGCGGAAGTCGGTGGCAAGAAGCGCCGCCCGCATGCGACGACGAATATCATCATATCACATGCAGGCGGTCGCGGCGGCTCTGGCGGCGGTGGCGGCGCTGGTCCCAATCCACAGGAGTGCGCAGCCAGTGCCGGTGCCGGTGCCGCGTCCCGTTCCGGTCCCGGTTCGTCCGCCGGTGCCAGGAGCCGCCGTGGCTGGACCGGGCCTGCCTCGCCGGACCGCCTCCAGGTGCGGCCTCCCGGAGCAGGACTTCCCGCCACGTCCCCCGATCGCGCCACCGGCTGGCCCTCCCCAGGCGCTGGGCTTCCGATGCGTCCACCCGGCATGGCGGCGGGTGGCGCCGTGAAGAAGGCGGCCAAAGGCGGTTTTTTGAAGGAAACCAACAGCCCAAAAGCGGGTGACGCCTATCCCGGCTTTCCGCATTCGCCCACCACCAAGGCCAAGAGCACGGTGTCCGCAAAGGCTGCATGGCGGCGGCGTGAAGAAGCGCGCAGGCGGCGGCGGGATTACGCTCACCAAGAAGCTTGAGTTTGGTGGTGGCACCGGCCTGGGCATGGGTGTCGGTGCTGGTCCGCGGTGGCGGTGCCGGTCCCGGTCAGGCTGGTCCCGCTGGTGCTGCCAATGCGGCGCTCGGCGCCGGGCCTGGAAGAGTACCTCTTCCGCCGCAGCAGGGGGCGCCGAATGTCTCTGGTCGGCAGGCGATCCCGTTCGCGCAGCCCAATGTCGTGCCGCTGTCGGGCTTTGGCGCCAGGAACTTCTCGACCCGGCCCGCGCCGGGGACGACCACCACCTACGCCAAGAAGGGTGGTAGCGTATCCCGAAGCACGACGATGAGGCGCAGGATAAGAAGCTGATCAAGAAGATGATCGGCGAAGAAGAGCCTCCGGTGGAGGCGTCGGCCCTGGTCTGGTCGGCTACAAGTATCGCACCAACAGCCCGACCGGGCGGCAAGGGCAAGGGTCTCAGCCCCTATTCCGATGCCCATGGTATCTACCAGCAGGGCAAGGGCTATGCCGACGGCGGCAACGTGCACGGCGCCGGGTCTGCTGCCGGGCGGATGGCGCGCAAGCCAAGCCAGAAGGCTGTAAGCATTGCTCGAACGGCTTTGATCTGGAATTCAAGGCAGATCCTGGAGCGTCAGCTCTTGATGCTGCTTCGCGGCGATGATGGACAAGGCGGCCTCTACCGAGGGCTGCTCTCTTGCGAGGACTGGACGACGTCACACCGTACCAAGGGCTACGATCATTGCCTACGAGAACGTGCTTGAAGACGATGCAGGGAGGTCGCCAAGCGCATGAACGAGAATCGAAGAGCCGATGCGTGTACGCAAGAGGATTGCCTGATGAGCATTATCGATCCGATGACAGCTGGAAATGAGCGTCCGGTGACCCGCACGCGCTTTGATGGGCAGTGCGATGTCTACCATGTCACAGGCGCCGATGCCGCCTCTGGCGCAACGACGACGAAGCCGATGATTATCGCAATGATCCAAGAGGATTTCTTCTCGATCGCACGCGAGCTGTGGATGAAGGCGTGCACCGTGTTCCACAACTGGGTGATCACGGCGACGTACTTCCTGCCGGACTACCTGGGCGAGAGCCGGAAAAGGGGATCATCCTCCCCGACGTGACGCATGACGAGGCGCTCTATCAGGGCAAGATCGGCTTGGTGATCGGCAAGGGGCCGCTGGCGTTTCGTGACGACGAGCACGTCAAGTTCCAGGGCCAGGACGTCGAAGTGGGGGAATGGGTGCAGTACGACGTCATGGAGGGGAGGCAGTTCACGGCAGACCGCGTCCACTGCCGACGGCTCAAGGACACCCAGATCGTGATGCGGGTGCCTGATCCGAGGTTGATCTATTAGCTTCGAGCTCGAGATATGTGCGGAGAGAGCCATGGCCAACCAAGATTTTAATCCCCTGGAAGAAGGCGAAGAGGCGAAAGCGTAGTCATCGACCTCAACGAGCCGGAAGAGGAAGATTGCTTCGGGTGGAGTGCCAGCTGGAGCAAAGCCGCCGCCCGTTCCCGGGCCGGGGTCCTCACCAGGAGCGCCAGCTGCTCCTCCTCAGGCGGGACTGGAGGAGCTGCAGACAGCAGATCAACGCCGAGCGTGCCGAGCGCGCGCGTGTCACCCAGGTGGCGCAGCAGATCGCACGCGAGCGCGATCAGGCGATGGCGATCGCCCAGGAGGCCGAGCGCAAGGGTGTAAGCACCTACGAGCTGTACAACGAGAACCAGATCAAGGCCACGCAGGACCAGATGGAGGCGCTGTCCGCGCAGTGCTGAACAAGCCATGCAGGACGGCGACTTCAAGCGTGCCGCGACGTTCAATCTGCAGATCGGGCGCCTGGGTGGCGCGCTGGCGGTGCTGGAGCGCGATCAGGCTGTTCTCGCGCAGCAGCGCGAGAGCGCAGCAACCACGGCAGCAACAGCAGCAACCACGGCAACAACAGCAACCGCAGCAACCAGCTGCTCCCACTGATCCGTTCGAGCGGGCGCTGGTCGGTCGCAGCGAGGCTACGAAGGAGTTCCTGCCGCAAGCACCCCGAGGTGGTGCGCGGCGACGGCACCCTCAAACGTGCTGTGATCGATGCACACGATCGGGCGCTGGATGAGGGCTATCCAGATCGATACGCCTGGATACTTCGAATACGTGGAGAAATCACTGATGGCGCAGACACCGAGAGGCGAGGGTGGCGCCGGTCCTCGTGCCTGCCGTACGCTCCGCAGGGCTATTCGGCGCCGGTCGCGCGCAACGGCGGCCCTGGTAACTCTGGTGGCGGCGCAGGTGGCGGGCAATTTCGTGATGACGCCCAAGATGCGAAGGTTAGCTGCCGAGCAGGGCGTCCCGGAGAAAGAATGGGCGCAGAACTATGTCAGGCTGCTGGCGGAAGGGCGGATCACGCCGATCAGCTGATGGAGCTGATCCTCGTCCAGGCTTTGGCTAACAGGAGCACCACATGGAAAACCTCTCACCCTGGCGCGAGAGCCCGCACGAAGACGTGCCTTTCGGCATTCCTGGCGCGTCTGCGGCGGCGCTTAGGCCGCTGGTTCACGAGGAGCTGAGGCTCGATCTCACCCGCCAGCGACTTCATTCTGGCAACCAGAACATCGATCCCTACGACATTTCTGACATGGCGGCGAAGTACGCCCCGACCCGGGGCGATCCGCGCCGGGGCAACGTCCAGAACGAGATCGACTTCAACTGGAAGCGCTACGAGACCTACGGCAAGCCGGATTATTCCGAGCAGCGCGCCTACCACGCCCAGGGCTGGCGACCGGTGATGCACCATCATTTCCCCGGGAGATCTGCGCCCGAGGGCACCCAGGGGCCGGTGATCGTCAAGGACATGATCCTGATGGAAAGACCAATGACCTTGACTCTGAAGGCCCGAAGTGAAGAGATAGATCAGGCGACCCTGGCGATGCGCGTCAACCGCCAAAAGTCAGGGATACGCCGGATGGAAGTGCGCCGCGAATCGTTTATGCTGACCGCACTTCGCGTGAGGCGATAGAGATACCAGAGTACCAAATCCCCGACTAGGTCGGGGTCGCGTTCACTGCCTGGACGCGCATCATAGATCACCGCTCGGACGGAGGCGACTGCTCGCCAAGGCCCGGCACCCTAGAGAGGGGAGCCAGCCTATGGCCAACACGAATTCGCCGTTCGGCTTCAAGCCTATTCGCCGTCTCGACGGTGCGGCTTGGTCTAGCTGTCACACCACCAAGAGGATGCAGATCACCGCAGGCGCCTGCAATCGCGGCGACGTGGTGAAGCAGCTTGCCGACGGCACGGTGGCGGTCGCCACTGTCCTCGGAGGTGCTGGCAACCTCGGCATCTTCGTCGGTTGCCACTACATGCAGTGCCTCGATGGGCTGGCCGATCTGGAGCAACTATTGGCCGGGTGCCGGGGCTATGGCGGGCACCTTGGTCGATGCCTTCGTCATCGATGATCCGCTGGTGGTGTACGAGGTCATGGCCGCGACCGGGCCGATCACCGCAGGCCAATGTCGGCGAGAACGCGGACTTCGTAGTCACCGCCTCCACCACCGGCTTCTCGAAGTGGGCGCTGGCCACCCCTGCTGTCGCCGCAGGCAGCGACGTGCTGCCGTTCAAGGTCGTCGCTGTCGGCAACAACGGCATCAACATCCAGGACGGCTACGACGTCGCCTCGGCGAACAACATCGTTGAGGTCGCCTGGAACGTCCAGAACTACAAGACCGTCTCGCTTAACGCCTAGAGGGGAAATCCCATGGCTATTGATCTTGCATCAATCAAGAACGAGCTGTTCCCCGGCTTGGCTGCGGTCGAGGGACGTTACAAGAAGATCGAGACCAAGTGGTCGAGACTCTTCGAGAAGCGCACATCCAAGATGGCGCTGGAGAGGCGTACGCAGATGGCGTACCTGCCGCTCGCCAGAGAGAGGGCGAGGCTGCTGCCACCTACTTCGATGACAGGGCTGGTGAGCGCTGGCTCTACAGCGCCGAGATGAAGGAGCTTTCGCTCGGCTATATCGTCACCAGGAAGGCCGTGGAAGACAATCAGTACCGCGCAGAGTTCAATCCGAGCAATCTGGGCCTGCAGGATGTCTTCGCGACCACGAAGGAAATCTACGCGGCGAACATCCTCAACATGGGTACGGTGCTCGATCCCACCATCGGTGGTGACAGCAAGCCGTTGTTCGACATTGCGCACCCTCTGGACACTGGAAGCGTGGCGAACAAGCCCGCGACGGACATCGACCTCAACGAGAGCACGCTGCTTACGTCGATGACCACGATCAGGAACAACTGGGTCGATGAGCGGAATATCAAAATCTCCGCGCGCGCCGAGCTGGTTGTTGTGCCGACGGCACTTGAACCGGTGATCGTGCGATTGCTTCGTACGACTCTTCGTCCTGGCACCAACGACAACGACGTCAACGCCATCCAGCACGTCGGTGGCGGACTGCGCGACTACATTGTCAACGAGTTCCTGACGTCGAACTTCGCGTGGTTCGTGAAGACCGATAAGCGCGGGTTGATCTACTATGATCGCGTGCCGTTCGAGATGGACATGTATGTGGATTTCGATACGGACAACCTGAAAGTCAAAGGCCGCGAGCGTTATGCGTTCTCGTACTTTGACTGGCGTGCGATGTACGCGAGCTTCCCGACGAGGCTGAAGGCCATGCAGAGGGGAGAAACTGATGGCGCGTCCTCCTGCTGGTCCGATTGGCAACAGCCCCCGTGACGTGCGCGACGATGCTGTCGGCGTACCCGCCGAGAACGTAAACGCGCCCGAGCCGCCGCGCTGGCCGCCTAATCCAAAGAAGATCACCACGAACACCTTCCATGCCAAGGTGAGCGGCGCCGGGGCGTCCAAGCGCGCCGATCGTGCGCCGCACTTCCGCAAGGGCGGTTTCGTGAAGGGCTATGCCTCTGGTGGTGTGATTGCCAAGCGCGAGGAGCTGCCGAGCGAGAAGAAGAACGATCCCTTTGCCAAGCAGAACCTCAAGAAGGGTGGCGGCGTGAAAAAGTGATACCTGCGTGCTGACCCGCACAGACGTACGCAGGCTAGGAGAGGCTGGACCCAGGCAGAACGAACACCCCCTGGGCGTAATGGCGAGGTTCAGCCTCTCCGCACAAGGAAGAGGTTGGTTATGGCAGCGAGCTTCGCCAAAGTCAGCGCGATGTCGGTGGTGACCGGCAGCGGCAAGCTGGCGCCGGTATCGGCGATTCCTCGTCGTTGTTGTCAGTGACGGTTCGGTTACGGTTGCTCCTGGCACGGCGCGACCCGTTGTGGATGTCACTGCCAACGCCACGTTTCCGCGTGCCTCCAAGATCGCGTCGATACCTATCGTTTATGCGACTGGTACGCCGCCGGTCGTCAAGGTTGATCCGATTCCTGTTTTTGTCACTGGAACGGTGCCATGACGGACATGGACACCAGCGGCACATACGTATGGAGACCGGCGCTCTCCGATGTGATCATCACTGCCTATGGGCGGTGTCAGATCAGGCGCACAGACATCAATGTCGACCACCTGCATGATGCAGCCATGGCCTGCAATCTACTGCAGGTGGAGTGGTCAAACCAGCAGGTCAATCTCTGGACCGTGGAGCTGATGGCGACTTCTCTCCTGGAGGGCGTCGCCACCTATGATGTGGACCCCACCACCGTGATGATCATGGCGGCCTATATCTCGACTGGGCAGGGACCGCAGAAGGATCGGATCATCACCTCGCTCGATCGCGACACCTATGCGGGCTATCCTGACAAGGAGACGCCAGGGGTGCCATCGGTCTACTGGTTCAATAATCAGATTCAGCCCACGATCACACCGTGGCCGCCGCCCAATGCCGATCAGCCGTACACGCTGAGGTATTACCGGGCACGGCAGCTCCAGGATGCGAGCTTGCCCTAATGGGCAGACGCCTGAGGTGCCGTTCCGGTTTCTGGAAGCATATGTGGCTGGGCTGGCGTTCAAGCTGGCTGAGCTGTATGCGCCTCCTCGGATGGAGGATGCTGGGGCGTGCCAACAGCACGTTCACTGCTGCCGCCAAGCGCGATGTCGAGGACTCACCGCTGCGCATCGTGCCAGCGCTCACCGCTTACACAAGCGCGGTGTATTGATGGGCGGCTTCGCACCAAAGGGCCACGCCCAGGTCGATCCGCAGCATCCGGCTGCGTTTGCGATCTGTGAGCGTTGTGGCTTCTTGTACAATCATTACAAGCTGAAGTGGGACACCCAGTTCCACGGCAGACAGATACGTCGCACCGGGTTCCTGGTCTGCGACAGCTGTAACGATGCGCCCAATCCGACGCTGAGACCCATCGTGCCGCCGTCCGATCCGGTACCGATCCTCAATCCGCGTGCCGAGCCAGTGCATAAGCATGTGGCGCGCTGGCCGGGTGAGCCGTTCTCGCAGCCCTATGAGGGCCTGTCAGACGTACCGGAGGACTAGGATGGCAAACGCCCTCTATCCGTTATGGAAACAGGCCCTGATGAGGGAGTTCGATCACGACAAGTCGCTTGATCAGGGCGATGACAACAATGCGCCGTATCTCTCGCTGGTGACCATCCTGGATGGGTACGCCTATTCGCCCGGTCATCGAAGTTCTACACCAGCCTCACCAATATCGTTGGACGTCTGTGAAGCTGATCGGGTGGGGTTGTGGCTGGAACCACCTTCAGTGCCGACTCGGTCGTTTACGAGGACATCGTCGGAACCATCATTGGCGCGATCGCCATCCATCGCCATAACGCTGGCATCAACAGCACATGGCGGCTGGTGCTGTACGAGGACACAGGTGTGATCGGTCTGCCGTTGACGGCCAATGGTGGCAACATCATCGTTAAGTGGAACCTGCTGGGAATCTTCTCGCTGGGGACACCGCCGTGAACGATCCGCTGAAAAGCTCGCATCTTGCCGAGCAGGAGCTGTTCGAGAAGGTGGGCACCTTGCTCAATGGTGTGCCGGTGGAGATGGCGCGCGGCATCGCGATCAATCTGCTGATCAACGCCATTCGTCAGTCGGTGCCGTATCGTAAGGATGCTGAGGCGATGATGAATGAGCTTGACGGGTCGCGCCAAGACGCTGCTGCTGGATAAGCATTACGACCTCGGTGACGGGACAGCGGCGAACGGTGATCCTGTTTACGCAGGTAATCGAGGCGCCGTTTCATGTCGAGCAGGACGTGATTCATCACGGCTGACAATGATGGTTGAGCATGACACCGGCAGACTATCCGTTGGAGCTTTATCGCGGAGACAGCGGGCGCTGGCGGTTCAAGTTCTCGTCCGCTAGCGGTCAGCCGTCTGATCTGACCAGTGTCACCCCCAAAGCCGAAATACGCGATCGACCGGGCGGGACGTTCATCGTTGCGCTGACGTGTATTGTTACGCTCCCAAACATCGTTGACATGGTGCTGTCGGCTGCGGACAGCGCCAAGCTGCCGCCCAAGGGTGCTTGGGATTTACAGCTCACGTATGCGTCGGGTGAGGTTCAGACGCCGATCGGCGGCGCGGTCACGGTGACGGCGGATGTGACGGATAGTACGGATGCGCCATGACCAGCACAGATATCGACAACATCGAGATTGTTGAGGTCACAGGGCCGCCTCCGATCATCGAGGTTCTGCTTCCCGGTGACGCGCCGAGCATCGTTGCTGTCATCCCAGACTACCCGATTGTCCCGCAGACATCTCCCTGGTCGGTGCGACAGGTCCAGTTGGTCCACAAGGTCCGCAGGGGCCACAGGGTGATCCTGGTGCCGACAGCACGGTACCGGGGCCGCAGGGGCCAGCGGGTGTACCTGGAGCAGCTGGAGCGACCGCCCGCAGGGCTCGCAGGGAGTGCAGGGGCCACCTGGGCAGCAGGGGATACAAGGCAATGCGGGACCGACTGGACCGGTAGGACCGCAGGGCGATCCGGGTGCCGATAGCACGGTGCCGGGGCCTGTGGGTCCAACGGGAGCAACCGGAGCGCAAGGACCAAAAGGCGATCCAGGAGCACAGGGCGCACCCGGCGCAACCGGATCACAGGGTCCAACGGGAGCGACTGGATCACAAGCGTCCTCAGGGCAATCCAGGAACGGCGGGCGCGGCTGGGGCGGCGGGTCCGCCCGGTGTCGTCGCTGCAACGGCACCGATTCAGTATGACGGTGGCACGCAGACCGTCTCGATTGATCTATCGAATATCGCGCCGAAGTCTTCTCCGGTATTCACTGGCGATCCGCAGGCACCGACGCCAGCGACAGTCTGACAACGACACGTCGATCGCGACGACCGCATTCGTGAAGGGTGTTCTTGGCACGGGTCCGTGCTGGCAACCCCGGGCTGGACGCTGAATGGTGCCGGGAACCTGTCAACCCTCACGGCGCTGGGGAATTTCGGATCAATCATTTACGTGAGTGGCAGCGTCACCGCCTTAGATCAAAACCTAACATTCCGAAATAAAGCCACGGGGCCGATTGCTCAGGTTTCTGACAACACCAGCAACTCTGGTCTGGCTTCCGCTAACTATCCACCCTGAAAAACAATGTTGCGGCACAGCCTGCCATCATCGCCGTTGGCGGTTCCAGCACAGATCGCAGCCTTCAATTGGTCCCAGCGGGCACAGGCACGGTGCAGGCTCCGGACCATGGCGGCGGGCGACAATTCGACCGCGATTGCCACGACTGCGTTCGTCAAGGCGCAGCCGGGTGGCGGCTTGGCTGTTGTGCGTCTCGCCACTGCTCCTGGCTCGCCTGCCAACGGGAGCTATTGGTATGATCTCTCGACCGGCATTCTGTCGATCTACGTCAACGACGGGAACAGCTCGCAGTGGGTGATGGTGTCGCCACCAAGCTGGCATCCCAATCTGTCACCGTAGCTGTTCGCGCTGACGCCGCGCAGTCGTTCATCGCATCACAGCAAACGCAGGCGCGCAGCAATATCTACGCCGCACCGCTCGATGCGATGGCGTATAGCGGGATGCAGGTCAACGGTCTGATGGAGGTGAGTCAGGAGAGCGGCAATAAGCTTGATCGCAATCAACAGCCTCTGACGTTGTTGATGGTAATTGGGTGGTCTCGCGTCAACGGAACGATGGCGGGAAACAGACAACAGGTCGCGGATGCTCCTCCGGGTTACGCTAATTCTGTGAAGCTGACTATCACAACCGCACAAGCATCGTTGACAGGCACAGAGCGCACACACTCTATTGTGCAATTGAAGCTTGTAGAGCGTCACGTCTTCAGTTTGGTACGGCAAATGCACAGCCAATCACCATCGGGTTTTGGTCGAAAATTCACCGCCCTGGTATGTACTCAGGTGTCTTGCGCGTATCCGATACTTCAAGAGTTTGTTCCTTCACGTTCACGCAGAATGCTGCCGACACCTGGGAATACAAAACCGTAACGATACCCGGCGATGTTGGCGGTGGCGCATCGTGGGCACCTGCATTCAACGCGGTTTGGGGATATCTGAGCTTCACGATGGCGGTAGGCCCCAGCATGCAGATAACACCGCTGGTGTGGACTGCTGGCAACGGTTTTGGGGCCACCGGCTCTGTGAACGGAGTAGCAGCAACCAGCGACACGTTTCAGATTACGGGTGTGGTCATCCTCCCCGGCATCCAGGCTCCAACTGCTGCGCAGTCGCCGTTCATCATGCGGCCTTATGATCAGGAATTGCTGGCGTGCAAGCGTTACTATCGCAAGATGGGTGGCCTGGGTGTTGCAGATGCTCTCTGTCTGCAAGGATGGGGGCAGCCAACCTTTACAACGACTATTGCTCTGGAGCCAGCCATGCGTATCCCGCCCGTGATTACTCGTGTGGGCGCGTGGACGGTTTCTAATACTACTGTGGCTTTTTATATAGCTACCAACAGTTTTTGTGTTCAGCTTAACGCGACTGCTACTGGGTATGTCATGTGTTACAATACCGATGCTACTGGCTATCTTAGCCTTGATGCGAGGCTGTGAAGCATGGCCATTGACTTCCCAGCTCTCCGATTGTTGGCCAGACATACCTGTTTGCTGGTGTGACGTATACCTATACGGCGAGTGGGGTGTGGGCTGGTGGAAACACGGCAACAGGCATCGTCTACACTCGGGTCAGCCGCAATGCCCACGTCGGCAAATCCCGGCGACTTCTGGTAACGACCTCTCGACTGGTTTGTTGTCGGTCTACGTCAACGACGGCAACACTTCACAGTGGGTGCAGGTTTCTCCGGTCCCGGCGCAGCCACTAGCGACGGTGATAACGACTGATGCGCTCGCCAACAACGGGCTGCAGGTCAACGGTGGCATGGAGATCAGTCAGGAGCTTGGCGCGACGGCGTTAGCCACTGGTGGTGGCTGGTTGGTTGATCAGTGGTCGGGCTCGCTAACGGCAAGCGGTGCCGTGGCAAGCTGGCAGCAGGTCACTGATGCTCCACCAGGATACAACAACTCAGTGAAGCTAACCATCACAACGGGGAAGGCCTCATTAGCAGCGGGAGATTACTGTGTGTTCTATCAGAACATAGAGGGTTATCGGACCTCCAGGTTGCAATGGGGGAAGGTAACCGCTCAGCCTGTGTCGATTGGGTTTTGGACAAAGATACACCGGCCTGGGATGTACTCCGGGGCCGTGCGCAACGAAGCCACCAACAGGTCTTATCCGTTCACGTTCACGCAGAATGTTGCCGATACGTGGGAATATAAGACGGTCACGATCCCGGTGACACGACTGGGACTTGGACAGGAAATACCAACACTGCTGGTCTCACCCTTTTATTCGCAACAGCGATGGGCACGACTTTCAGTGCTCCCGCTGGTGCGTGGGCGGCGAGCAACTTCTATGGGTGCGACTGGCACTACCAACGGCATTGCTGCTGCGACGGATACGTCTCCAGCTCACCGGAGTGGTCGTGCTCCTCAGGCATTGAATTGCCTTCGGCCGCCAAGGCTCCGTTCATCATGCGCTCACTTGATCGAGAGATATCGCTTTGTCAGCGATATTTCTATAACGGCGTGCCTTCGCTACAGGGCGTCAATGGTGCGGGTGGTACGCTTATGAGCAGAGCGTCGTGCATTCATCCGGTAAAAATGCGGATGGCACCTGGGCTGGTGTTGACTGCACCTCTCCCCGTCTACGATGGAACAAATGTTTCAACTGTCACATCGCTTGGGGCTAACTTTTCGACTGCAGATGTTCTGGAGACGGAGTGTACTCTTAGTGCTGCTGTTGGTGCTGGGCGGGCACCGAAGGTCTACCAGGGTTCTGGCGGCAATCTCAATGTCAGCGCGAGACTCTGATGCCGATTGACTTCCCAGCTCTCCGTCAGTCGGTCAGCAGTACAGCTATGGTGGGCTTAATTATGTTTTCACCGCGCAGGGGAATTGGGTTTCGCCGTCTGTTGCTCCGCCTGTCCAATCTACGCTTATTCCCTCTGGCTCGTTGATGCTGTTTCAGCAGTCGGCTTCTGCCCACAGGATGGACCAAGCAGCACATCGCATAACGACAAGAGCCTTCGCGCGCGGTCAGCGGCGCCGCTGCGTCAGGAGGTGTGCAGGCGTTCTCCACCGTGTTTGGGAGAACTGGAACGGATGGCTTCACCTTGACGCCAACCACGATGCCAAGTCATGCGCACGGTATGTACGATCCGGCGCACTCGCATCAGTATATGTACACCTATGGTCCCGATCACTACGACGCTGGTGGTGCTGGAGTTTGGCGGTCTGGGGTTACAATTCTTCGTCCTGGCAACAAACCTATGGATCAGGCACTGGCGTTGCCACCTACGGCGCTGGTTCTGATGGGGGCACGGTCACGGGCTCGATATCAGGGTTCTGTATGTGGATGTTATCATCGCGAGCAAAGACTGATGGAGACGGAGAAACCCAGAGCCAATGGGCGACATGAAGTGTCCGCTGTGGAAGAAGCCGATGAAGTCGGTGTGTCACACCTGTAGCTGGTGGACCCACATTCGCGGCAAGCACCCGCAGGGTGAGGAGATTGTGGATCAATGGGGCTGCGCCATCGCTTGGCTGCCCTGCTGATGATCGAGAACTCGCAGCAACAGCGCGCGACCGGCGCAGCAGTGGAGAGCTTCAGGAACGAGATGGTCAGGCTAAACCAGAACGGAGCGGCTCATGCGATTGAGCATCATCCTCAAGCAGTAACACCGTCACCATTGACGGCGTGAGTGAGCTGACTCGATCTCACCATCTATCCTTCTCTTGAGGGTCTCCATGCTGGTGCAATGGTCTGGCAGCAGAGGGCATCTTGAGTTCGATAACTCCGGGTACCCCGAGGTGGACTTCACGGCAAACGAGACCATCACCGACATCAGCCCGTACCAAGACATCATCGATGCATGGTACGCGATCGCCACCCTAAAGCCTGACTTCGATGCGGGCAACGTCATGATCGACATACTTACAAAGTAGGAGCTTCCAATGGCTGGCGATTCATCTGATTGCCACGGCCCGGAACGACGAGTTCGCAGCTCGGGTGATGATGATCTCCTACAAGGTGGGGCAGATGGTCTCTTCGGAAGACCCTGCAACAGCGGATCACGAGGTGCGCATGGGGTATGCTGGAGTGGTGATTCGAGGGGCTGATAACCCTAAGAACACGCGGCGCATGTGATCCGGGCAACCCGACTATCGCTGCCACGATCGAGATGATCCAACCAAGTACGGATCGAATGTCCCAGATGGAGATATCGAGTTCGCCCTGTCGAGCATCTGGACGGCCAGGGCTAAGGCGTTCAGCCAGTCCACACAAGTAGGTGTTGCCCCGACAGGCGCACCTCGCCGAGTCCATGATGGCGCTACGGTACATCTACGAACAGGATTACTTGGGCTTCCGGGCTGGCTCGATGATGGCGGCGGCGCGACCGCGATCTCCGCATGGTACGATCACGACGTGAGTAGCGATCGTCCTGGGGGCCAGTGATCCCGCTGTACACGCTGGAGCCCGGTTTTTTCGCGATGGGAACGACGTGTTTTGGACCTCGCTACCTGGGGGCAAGAGTATGTTCACGACCGAGCTGCATCCTATTCTTTCATCGATGAGGACTTGTTCTACATTCCGATGAGTGTGAGGGCTCTGACACAGCCGATCCAGATGCTGCGGAACGAGATACGCCGGGTGAGGTAATAGGAGGGTGTCGTGTACTGCGGCAGGGACTACTCCCCTCAAGAGCGGAATGAGTCCGAGGTCATCGGGCTCGACTTCGTCAACGATCTGCAAGCGGGCGAGACACTGATCAGCTCGGCCTGGACGATAGCAGGTTGTATCAGGGGTCGACACCGATCCTGGCGATCACCCGTCGGGTCCAGCAAAGGTGGTCACGCCAACCTTTGGAACGCTGAAGACGGCAACCATCCAGCGCATTGGCGGGATACTTCCAGGCGTGACCTATCGCGTGAAGGCTATAGCCATTACCACGCTAGGCAACACGCTGACCTCGTGGTCGCACATCAGGGGCATCAGCGATGACATATAACGAGGCGGTGTCCTGGCTGCAGACGATGCTGGAAATTCCGCTGAACCAGACGGATGTCAACTTCCAGCGTCTTGTCCCGCTGATGTTCCCTCTATGCAGAGGGGCGCATCTACACTGATCTGGCGTTCCTGGTGACCGACGATCACGCAGCAGGACAGGGTGACTGCGCTCAATCGCGAGCTGGCATTACCGGACAACGTGCGACAGCTGGATCAGATCAGTGTGTGCACCCCGGCTGGGTCGCGATCACCAACTCTAGCAAGCGGAAGACACTGGAGCGGATCACGCCAGCGGCGCTGGATATGTTCTGGCCGCAAGCCTTCGTGCAAGGCCCAATGTGCCGCAGAAGTACGCCCTGATTGGTGGCACGCCGCAGCCGTTTCTGCACTGGACCGCCATATGCGTTAACACCGCCGCCGCCGCTGCCGGTGACCCCGCCGCAGGCGTGGTTCCAGGTCGTGCGAATGATGCCGACGCCAGACAAGAGCTTCACACCGTGGAGCTGACCGGCACGATCCGCCCAATACGCTTTCCCGACCAACAACAGAGACGTTCCTCAGCACGAGGTATCCTCGAGCTGCTGATGTGCGCCTGCATGGTGTTTGCTTGCGGTTATCAACGTGATTTTGGCGCCCAGGCGGAAGACCCGGCAAAGGCCGTGAGCTGGGAGATGCAGTACCAAGCTCTGTCAAAGGTGTGACGGTCGAGCAAGCGCGCATGCGCGGTGAGGGTCCAGGCTTCACGGTGCAGCCGCCTGCGCCTGCGGCTCACCCGCCGAGGTCTCCTGATGGCTCGTGGTAACGCCCGCCATACAGCCGGGTTTCCAGTCCCAGGCTACCCAGGTTCAGCCGGGGTGCGCTTGGTTTGCTGGCAACCTTCGTGCGCTGGCGGCTTGGCTTGTTGGAGAAGGTCGGGGGCTGGACGCGGCTCGTGCAGGAGCCTGTTTGCCGCCACGATACGTCTGATGCACGCTTGGCTGGACCTCGACAACCGCAAGAACTTGATGGTCGCGACTGACCTGGGGGTGCAGCTCCTGGTCCAGGACTACGGTCTACGGGCTCGGCAAGCAGATCAATGTTTCGGACGCGACGTTCGGCGTCACCATCAACACGACTGAGGTGACGGTGCTGACGGCGGCTGCCGTCAAGGCGGGAGACTCCTTTCTTATCCAGCTGCCGATCTCGGTCGGTGGACGTATCATTGATGCCAAGTCGGTTTTCACGATCAAGAAAACCGTCCCTGGTGGCTTCGCCTTCGATATGCCGATTGCCGCTCTCGTTACCGAGGCTGGCACCACATGGTATTCGTTTGTTCACGAACGACCTCGTCAATGTGATGACGGTGACCTGGAAGACGCACGGGTTCATTGTTGGAAGCCTAGTCACGTTCGCGCAAACCACGTCTCTCAAGCTCGGTACTGTTGGAACGTGGGAGCAGGTGAATTTCACGGCTCCTGCTGGGACCGTGATCGTGGTCGACACCGTGCCATCGGTGGATACCTTCACGTTTCAGATGGGCGCGCTTGGAACTGGCAATGGTACGGGAACGGCAACGCATCAAGTCTACGACGGGTCGGTGTCCGAGGCAGGATGTTGCCACGCCGTCTGTGGTGATTGGGGTTTCATCGGCCCGACCGATCGGCAATCCGCAGAGGATGGGCTGGTCCTTGGACAACCTGGGGCAAAACGGGGCCTGATGCTGCGCTCGGGCGGCCCGCTGGAAATCTACACCCGCCGATCACGGAATGGCCCGTGGATCGATGTTGTCGGCTTCAGCGCCAGCTGCGAGAGCAACATCATGTTTGTAGCCACGCCGCAGGCGCAGGTGCTCTTGCTTGGAACGCTGGCGGATAGCAATGATCCAGAGAGCTTTGATCCACTGCTGATACGCTGGAGTCATGTGGGCACGTACGACGTCTGGATACCGGGGTTAAAAGTCAGGCCGGTCAGATGCGTGCTCTCGCGCGGCTCCATGATCGTGGGCGGCATCCAAGCTCCGCAAACGACGCTGGTGATTACCGACACTGACGCCTGGGCGATGAACTATATCGGTCCGCCGCTGGTCTACGGCTTCACGATGATGGGGACTGGGCTGCGGGTTGATCTCGGACGCTTGCGATCGAGGTCTTGGGCGCACGAGCGTACTGGATGGGTCGAGAAGGGGTTCTGGCAGTATGGCGACGGTGGCGTGCAGCCGCTGCTGTGCACGGTCTACGATTACATCTTTAGTGACATCGATACGATCGTAACGTCGCGAAGATTCACGCGGCGGTAAACTCAACCACCAACGAGATCGCGTGGTTCTTTCCTTCTCTGCTGCTGCGTTGGCGGATGCAGGCAGGTGAGAACCTGCTGATTCTTTTCGCAGGACTTCGATCAGCTGGTCGCGCATCGGAAGTCGGGTCGCGAAGAGGGAATGTGACGCTTCAGGCTCGTTCTATATTTACGAGCCGTGGTACGTGAAGTACTGGCTGGTACGACGACGTCGGGTTGATGCCTGTTGCGTGGTGGAATGACGATCTGCAGGGCAGCTGAGAACATAAGCTTTTGCGCCGGACGGGACCGACACGGCGGCCCTGTTGCAGGAAACTGCCACCACTGGGATGCACGCTGTCACACAGACGTTAGATCAAGTTTGGCCAGCGAACGACCTACACGTTCTCGGTCTACGCTCACATCAGCTCGACGCGGGAAATATAACGCTGCGCGCAGTGACCGGGTTTGGAGGCGTGTACGCGACGTTCAATGTGGCGTCAGGGACGGTGCTCGCGACGGGTGCGACATCGCCATCGCTGTCGGTCGTGCAGCGCAACGGTGCTTCGATGACATACTCGGCACTGGGCCGGCGGCAACGGCTGGTACCGCTATGCGTTCACGTTCACCAGCGATGATGGACCAGAGCTGGAGCTGTTTCATCAATCTCACGAATGGCACCGTAGATCAATTATCTGGGGTGCCGCCAGCTGGTGCGCTGATCTGGGGTGCTCAGCTAGTGCTTGGGTCTGATGCGCTGCAGTATCAGCACGACAGTCCGGGTTCCCGATCGCAGAACGAGTGCACCAAGTATGTGAAGTACAACACGGTGGAGAAGGCCTGGGACAGCGGCACGCTCTTTGGCGTTCGGCTTGGATCGACAGCAGCGTGTGGGGACCACCGCTGGGGCGAGATACGAACTTCCGCATCCAGCAGCATGAGCGCGGCTACGATGACGACGATCAGCCGATGCGTGATGTCTTTGCGGAGACTGGCTACACTGGCGTTAGGTGACGGCTCGGCGATAGCTCTTCATCGATCAGTGCAGCCAGACTTCAGGTGGTTCGGGCGGGACGGCGAGATTGACGGTCACGCTCAAGACGACGAACCATGCCGGTGGTCCTGTGCAGAACCATGAGCGTTATTCGATGACTGCCGGGCACGCAGTATTTCTCGGCGCAGTCTCGCGCGCCGTTACGCGGCAATGCGGTACGAGTGGTCGCCGCTGCTTGGGTTCTCGGCTCGTGTTGGGCGCCACGACCTTTCGAGTGAAGCCAGGCAGGCAGACGCCCATGAGGCTCGACGCTCTCATCGGCAATCAGTTGCTGATGGCGCAGTCGATCTTTGCCCTGGCCGATCACATTCGGTGCGACCGGCGCTTACATGGCGCCCGTGAAGTTTGCCGAGCTTCCGAAACCACCTAGCGCGGGGATGATCAACTGCGTCAGCGACAGCAAGGTGCATTCACTCGGAAGCTGCCGTGAGCGGTGGCGGCACGAACACCGTGTTGGCTTGGTACGCTGGGACGAACTGGTTGGTGCTGCTGGGGTGCCGCTGCTTGCTGTTGCCGGTGTTGTTGCAACAAATCCCGCCCCAACTTCGAGTAGACGTATGTGATGATGGGATTGGGGTGAGCTTCACGCCAGAGCTGCCGCGAGTAATCGTGACTATCGATGGACAGATCACCAACTCTCTCAATGGCGGCGAGACAGACGCGCAATTGATGTGGGGTATTGGGGGTGGCCCCGGTTTACGGAGCTGTTCCGCCAGCCGGTGCGACCGCGCCATCGGCACACCGGATTAGATCTGTATCAACCACAGGTGGCGGATCATTCACGCCATTCTCACAGAGTGGTTGATCACCGGGCTTACCAGTCAGCTAACATGGTTTGGTTTACTTTGAAGGCAGTCTCGGGAACCGGCTCTTTGTAGGATATCACGCTCACGGCGCATGAACTGATGTGAGCCCCATATGAGCGATGATCAAAGTCTCTTTCAGTCTCCGCCCAGGGCGCATCCTCCAACAGGTGATGATCCCACGAGGACTGCGAGCAGCGACGACGACTTCGACAGGCTGGCGGGAGAATGTCAGGTTGACGGTGCAGGCGTTGCAGGCGCCGCATGCAGCATTTCAAAAAAGGTTCACTGCGAAGCTAATTACTGGACCCGAATCCCCGCCCTGATCGGCGTACTCCAGCCCCCGGCCAGCGACGAGCGTGGTCTTGCAGAGCTGGAGCGACGATCGTGCCGTCGGTGTGCTGAACAGTGACATCGGTAGTGATCGAGGCGTGGACGTTGCGTATGTGCATGGTCTTCGGCGTTGCGCTGCGTGGCCGCCGCTGGAGGCGCAAAACCACAGTGGTCGGTGGCGGCACTGGATCGAGGTGTTAAGGTACGACCCGGTGCGATCACTCCCCGACCGAGGTGTCCACCCAGCTAGCATGTGCACATTGACGGCTGATGCCGCGCTGGTGATGATCTGCAAGCGGTCGTTGGTTGAGGTGAGCAGCAACATAGTCTAATCACTCCCTCCTGGCTTTCCGGTTTCCCACCATGACGGTAGCTTCGCCGCTTCTGCCTTGGACGCATTTCCTCAATACGCTTGGTCAGCTTCTGCTTGCTGATCAGCGCCGAAATTTGGAAACTCGCCTCTTCCTGCTCTTCTGCTTCGCTGCCGTCTGGCGGTTTGGCTTGCAATAGCAGCAGAGCTGGATCAGTTCCTCGCCTTTGGTCCACGGTACCGGGCCGCCGTCAACGACGCCGGTACTGTCTTTGCAGAAGGTGCCGCCGCCCTTGTTCGTAGATCACCTCATCGATCCCAGTGGGACGTGTCGGTGCGCTTTCACCGAAGTCCATAGCAAACTCTGTGGCCGTGCCAAGATAGTTCACGTAGCCATCGCTTACGCGTACAGAGCCGTCATTTATCAGATGAACCGCTGGTCGCAGCATTTCACACCTATAGCTTGAGCATGACATTCCAAAAGGCGCTCGGCTGCATGACGTTGAACGGTACGCTGGTGCCGCCAGCGCACCAATACACAAGACTGATGCCGGTGCCAGCGTAATCGAGCTTGGAGCATCCAGGAGTATCCCGAGCCACCGTCATCCGCGAAATGCCGGTCGAAGGGCTCAGACTCTGTCAGCCTTCTGGGCATGCCGTGCGTGTGGCCTGGGTCAGAAAAGGAAATACCATGGGATACCACATCTCAGCCGCTGTCGGAGTGTGGGACTCCTGAATATCCCCAAGTCCTCCCGTGACTACCAGCACCAGCGCTACGGCAAGCGCGCGTCCCAGGTAGGGTTGTGCTGTCAATCAGCACGCGCTTAAGACCGCCACTACCGGAAACTGGCGCGGCGACATCGTTTAGTTAGCCACAGCAGCAAACGAATAGCGCATTGCGCATCATCGTGGGCTCGTGTGCTGGCACCTCGCCGAGCGGGTCACGAATCAGAGCCATCGTTCATAATCACCCAACCGGGGTCAGCCACGTTCTTGAAGGTGAAGCTTGGCGTCACCCGTGGTGAAAGAAGGCGTTGGGGCCGGTGCTCGCAATCTACCTTTGCACCGGATGAAGCCGATCTCATCGATGTACTGCAGCGTCTGTTCTGGCGCGAGCGTCACCTTGCGAGCTGGAGCAACGAGGACGCCGTCGGGGTGTGCTGCACCGTAACGGCATTGCTGCCGGTGCCACGAAGTTAAGAATATGAAGGGTTTTTATATTGCGCTGGACCCCGGAGTGCGGAGTGCGCCACCACATCGGTGGTGGTCGCAGCAGTCGCGATGTTGGTGCTGGTGCGGCCCGGTTGGTGGCTCCGCTGACATTATCCATCCAGGAGGCGTGACATCGATGGACCCGGCACTGCCGGTGACGACCTGCACCTTGTCGGTTGTGCTGACGAGCAATAGCATGCGAGGCCCTGCAGGCGCTGGGTGCGCAGAGTCAGCGAGTTTCTCCATGATTCGCCAGGGCACGGCCCACTAGCGGTGTGATATCCTTCGCGAATCAAGACCACCCCTAGTGGGATGCTTGCCCATGCCGCTCGGACCCATGAAGACCAAAGCCCAGAAGCAGGCTGGGATGCATGAGGTCATGGGTGAGTTCAAGCGCGGCAAGCTGCGCTCCGGGTCGAAGACCGGGCCGAAGGTCACCAACCGCAAGCAGGCGATCGCGATCGGGCTCTCGCAGACCGGTCAGTCGCGTTACGCCGATGGCGGCATTGTCGAGCACCACGACGATCCTGATCTGCCGCCGCTGCAGGATAATGCGCGGCTAGAGCAGCAGATTCATTACCCGCCGGAATATCTCCAGACCATGGACCTGCTGCAGAAGCAGGCGGATGAGAACCTCGGCGAAGGCTACCAGCCCTCCAACTTCTTCCTATCGACCGCGATCGCGAGCGGCCCTGCTCCTGCGTCCTATTCCCTCTCTCATTCGCACGCCGCGCCAGCGGTGGGTGCGGAGGACGCAGCCCGGCGATATCGAGGAGCTGTTCGACCACTCAACCCGCCACTCAGGCAGGACCGGCGTTCGCCACCTGGATGATGGTGGCGGCGACGGCAGCGGTGGCGGCGGCGGCGGTTGGCGGCGGCTGTGGCGGCGGCGAGGGTGCTGGCTGCGGATGTTCGGGCGACTCTTGCGGCTGCGGTGCGTGCGGCGGTTGCAGCTGCGGCAGCAGCCGGCGCTGGCACCGGTACTGGCATTGGCGGCATGGGTGGCGCCCTGGAAGCGGCGGCCTCGGTGGCGGCAGCGCTGGCAGCAGCAGCGGCGGCGTCGGTGATGCTGCGGGCGCAGCTGCAGCGGCAGCTGCAGGTGCCTTCGGTGCAGGCGCCTTCGGTGGTGTCGCGGGTGCTGCCGAAGCGGCTGGCATCGCGGGCGCTGCCGAAGCGGAAGGTGGCGGCAAGGGCGGCGCCATGGGCGTCGGCTTCGGCAGCACCGGGTGGGGCGCTCCCGGTGTCTCTTGGCTGGCGTCCAGCCGCCGGTGCTCCTGGCTGCCGTCGGTACCACGTCGGCAATGTCGGTGCTCCCGGTACCACGGGCCTCGGTGCTGTGGGTGCCTTCGGTCCCGGCGCGCATGCTCGGTGTCGGCGGCCTGCTCTCCAGCGGCATTTGCTGGCGGATATTACGGGACTGGTGGTCCCGGCATTGCGTCCGGTGCGCTAGGTGCGAACACGGCGGCTTCTACGGTTCCGGTCCCGGTGTCGGTCTCGGCTATAGCGGTACGGGTGCTCCTGGGACAGGCGCCTTCGGTGCCGAGGGCGATGCTGGCGGCGGCGGTCAATCGGCCTCGGTAACGCGCGGGCGCATCCTATGGAGGAGGCGGCACAGCCAGTAGCGGGTTCTCTTCGCTGGTGCCGACATTATCGGAATGCTGCCTCAGGTCTCGCTGGCGGCGACGCCGACCAGGCGGTGGCCAAGGCGGTGCAGAGCAAGGTGGCGGCCGAGGTGGCGGCGGTCCTTCACCGGGCGCGTCGCCTGCTCGACATCGGGGTTTGATGCCGCCGTCGGAGGTCCCGCTGGCGCCATGACGGCGGCGAATGCCGCTGCTGGCTAACGCCAGCCTTGGGGCTTGCTCCTGGCGGCGGCGGCTGGGGCACGGGCGAAACCGGAGTAGGCAACCAGGCAGCTGCTGCGGTCGGAGCCCTCGGTGGCTTCGAGGGTGAGTAACACCGCGACCAGCACGGCAGCACGGCGCAGCATCGCGGTGAGGGTGCTGGCACTGGCGGCGGCACTGCTACGGCGTCGGCGGATGATACGACGTCGGATGACTGCTGCGCCCAGCAGACGGCAGCGGCAGCGGCGGCTGATCCGTCGGCGACATCGCGATCAGGACGCGGATCAGACTCGGTGGCAGGTGTGGTAAGGGCGGTGGCAAGGGGCGCTTGCCGCGCCTGCCGGGGCTGAACCCACGGCGCTCGCATCGTGGAATCACCGCGTGACCCCGGCAGGTCCTGGTGCGTCGCCCGTCTCCACCGGCTTAGACGCGATGAATGCTGCCGCGCAGGGCATGTCCGTGGCATGCCCGGCGGCATGGCGGCGGTGGGCAACATTGGCGGTGCGGAGAGTCTCGGCGGCGCCTCTGGTGGCGGCGGCTGTAGGGCACGCGGCGTCGGTGGATGTCGGCAATCAGGGCGCCAGCATAGGGCTGGCAGCTCCCGGCAGCAATACGTAACCGAACGAAGTACAA
>ERZ1370068.6657-contig-5628_pt1 | contig 33852 bp, 36 predicted proteins | sample MGYA00561227_ERZ1370068 | MGnify/ENA primary metagenome ERZ1370068 (study PRJEB38410, sample SAMEA6850437) | metagenome | study: Metagenomic assessment of the ecological functions of the soil: analysis of the soil microbiota associated with the...
TCAGTTACGTATTGCTCAACGTGGCACGCGCGGCGCCCACCGCTGTGCGCCATGCTGCGCGCGGCGGCCGGTTGCGCTTGATATCGGTTCGGTCGGTTTCGGCCGGCAGCGTCCGCAGCACCAGTACGAAGATCACCAGCGTCAGCGTCTCGACCAGGAACTGGTCAGCGCCAGATCGCGCGCCGTGGAACGCGAATATTTAGCGCCGCAGCCGCCCGGTCACACCGACCAGCAACACCGCGGCCAGCTGGTTGCGCATCACCGTCGCGCTGGAGCGCGGCGGCCAGCACTGGCAGCCTGACCACCACCCGCGGGGCGAGTCCCACAGTGCAAACCTGATCAGTCGCGGGCACCCAGCGCCAGCACCACCACGGGCACCAGCACCAGGGTGCACAGGGATCACCGGACTGCGTCGCCGGGATCGAGGCTGGGTCGTCGCCGTCAGCCGCCGACAGCAAGTCGGCGCCGTGGACGACGGCGTCGTAGATGCGGTCGGCGCGTCTAGCGGCAAATTCGGAAGCGGCGCAGTCGAGACTGGAAGAAGAACACCGCCGTGCCGACGGCGAGCACGAGCACGCGACAGCAGCAGGGCAGGCCCGGCCTCGTGCCACAGGGCGAGGTCGTCGTCCCCGCTCGCCGGGCACCGTGCCGGCGTAGCTGTCGAGCGCATCGCCGAGCCGGGTTTGGCCAGCAGGCCGAACAGCAGCCCGGTCGGCGGCCAGAATCGCCGGGAGCGGCAGGCGAACATCTGGCGGAGTGGTCGGTGCATCCCCGCTGCGAGGTGCGCTGGGCGCCGGCCGCCGCTGCGGCGCGAACGCGCCCCACAGGAAGCGCAGAGCTGTATGCGGTGGTGAACACCGAGCCGAGCACGATGCTCGAGCGAGCACGCGATAGGTGCCGCGGCGCCGCCGAGCGAGTGTCAGGCCGTTGCGACGAGGGCCTCGAGAAGTCGGCCCTCCTTGGCGACGAAGCCCAGGAACAGGCGGCAGCGCGGCCATGCTCGCGGCCGCGCCAGCGTGATGGCGCTCGACCAGCAGCGGCCTGGCTGCGCCGCCCGGAGCCACGCCAGCCTGCCGGATGTCGCGCGCCGGTACGGCGTGGGTCGATCACGCCGAGCGACCATGAACAGCGCGGCCTTGAACATACGGCGTGCGCGCACAGCATGGTCAGCCCGGCCAGCATCATGTCGCCTGCCGCCGGTCCGCCCGCCGACCGTGATCAGCCGAGCTGGCTGACGGTGCCGAACGCCGGGGATCAGCTTCAGAGTCGTATCTTCGCGCACCGCCCGCCAGCCCGCCAGCAGCACGGTGAGCGCAGGCGCGGGTGACTCACGGTGGGCCGCCACGGCGGCAGATCGGCGAAGCGGTGTCATCCAGCGCGCACCGGATACACGCCGGTCTCTGACCATCGCCGCGGCGTGCAGGTAGGCGCTGACCGCGTCGGGGCGGCCATCGCGCCGGGCAGCCAGAAGTGCATCGAACGATCGCCGATTCGGATCAGCGCGCCGAACAGAACCAGCACGACACCGACCGATGCCGCCAGGCCCGGTCGGCGGTGCGGCGATCAGTTCGGACAACAGAGTAGGTGCCGGACGATGGTTGCCGAGCACGATGATGCCGACCAGCATGGCCAGCCCGCCGAACGTCGTCACCAGCAACGCCTGGGTGGCGGCGCGCCGGCTGGTGGCGCGTTCCGGCGTAGTGGCCCACCAAGAGGAACGACAGCACGGTGGTCAGCTCCCAGAACACGTAGAGCACCAGCATGTTGTCGCTGACCACCAGAGCCGAACATGGCGCCCGGAGAACGCGACCAGCTCGGCGGCGAAACTGGGCAGCCGCTTCTCGGTGTGCCCGTCGTGGTGGTGGAAGTAGTCGGCGCAATAGAAGAGCACCAGCGCGCCGATCGCCCAGCACCAGCACGCTCTCATGATCGCCGCGAGCGCGTCGAACCGCAGGCGTGATGTCCATCGACAGCTCGGGCACCCACGCCACGTTGACGCGTCGGTGCGCCAGGCGCCGGGCCAGTTGCAGCGCCACCCAGACCAGCGAACCCGAGCGGAACCAGCGCCAGCGGGTAGAACGCCATCCGGCCCCCACCGGTAAACGAGCAGGATTGCCAGCGCGGTGGCGACCGCGTGGGCGAGAAAGGATGGCGAGCAGTGGCACTCCGAACTCGCGAAGTCAGCGGGGGTGTCAGCCTGTTGGGGCTTTGGCCAACGCGCAGTCTACGTGGGCGGATACAGCTACCATCCGGCTCGTGGAGCTACTCGATGAGTCGTCGTGGTCGGCGCAAGGCCCGACCGGCCTGATGCTGGCGTGTGAACTCGCCTCGGCGGCGTGAACGGTCCGGGCTGCTCGAGGAACGCACCGATACGCCGAACATCACCAGGGCATTCGCGGTGCATGCCCGCACTCTGGAGCTGCTCGACGCGCGCGGTTCTGGCCGACGAGCTGCTGCCGCAGAGGCGTGCCGGTGTGCGAGGTCGCACCGCCCGGCGGCGCAACGCTTGAACCTGCGGGAGCTGCCGACCCGGTTCGGGATGGTGCTCATCGTCCCGCAAAGCGGAACCGAACGGGTGCTGCAGGCGCGCGCTGAACGAACTCAGGCGTGCCGATCGTCCGCGGCGCCGAGGTCGTCGGGCTGACGCAGGACGGCGACGGCGTGACGGTCGAGTGCGCCGAGGTGGCGACAGCGTGCGCGCCGAAGTACGTGGTGGGGTGCGACGGCGCCCACAGCACGGTCGGCAGTCGGCTCGGCATCGACTTCGTCGGCAGGCAGTACGAGACGCACATCCTGCTGGCCGATGTGCGGCTGACGCGCGCGCCCGGACGAGACGTTGACCGGCGTGACCAACGAGAAGGGCGTGGTGCTGCATGATCCCGTTCGGCGACGGCTGGTTCCGTGCGATCGCCTGGGACCGGTTGCGCGAACAGGCGCCGCTGACGCGAGCCCGGTGACGCTGGAGGAGATCCGCGACTCGTTCCTGCGCATCGCCGGCGAGGACTTCGGCATGACCGAGATGCGCTGGAGCTCCAAGGTTTCTCTGCGAGCGACGGCAGGCAAGGCACTACCGGACCGGCCGCGTGTTCCTGGCGGGCGACGCCGCCCACGTGCACTCTGCCGCTCGGCGGGCAGGGCATGAACACCGGCATCGGCGACGCGATGAACCTGGGCTGGAAGCTGGCCGCCGCCGTGCGCGGATCCGCGCCGCCGCTGGCTGCTGGACAGCTACGAGGCCGAGCGCCATCCCGTCGGCGCCAGCGTGCTGCGGCTGACCGACGCGTTCAACCAGCTGGTGCTCAGCAGCTCCAAGCGCGCGGCGCCTGCTGCGCACCGCGCTCCATCGGAACGCGTGACCCGGGTGCCCTGCGGCAGGCGGCTGATCGCGCGAACGGCTCAGCGGGATCGGCATCGCCTATCCGCACTCAGCGTGGCGACGACTGGATGGTCGGCCGCCGGATGCCCGACATCGACGTGCGACGGCAAGCGGCGTCTACGAGTTGCTGCGCGACGGGCAAGTTCGTGCTGGTGACGGCCGCGCCGGTGCGAGCTGGATCGACCGGACATCGTGCATGCCGTCGACGCCCATCCGGAGCTGCCCGACGCTGTGCTGGTCCGTCCGGACAGCTATGTCGCGTGGGCGAGCGAACGGCTGCCGATGCCGCCGAACTGGCAGCGGCGGTCGACATCGCTGGAGTCCGGCGGTTCAGAAGTAGCGCAGCCACACGCACAGACCCACGCCAGGGCGGTGCTGAGCAGCGTCACGACGATGCCGTAGCCGGGTGAACCGCCAGAAGCTGATCGGGTGGCCGGCGCGCTGCGCGATGCCGATGGCGACGACGTTGGCGCTGGCTGCGATCGCGGTGCCGTTGCCGCTGAAGCACGCGCCCAGCGCGAATGCCCACCTCACAACGCCCGCCGCTGGTCTCGGCGTCGGGTGCTTGCGCGGCCATGCCCTCGACCACCGGGGTCATCGTGGCGGTGTACGGGATGTTGTCGACGAAGGCGCCGAACACCGCCGGACCCGAACAGCAGTCGCGGTGGCGGCGAGGGCAAGCAGTTATCGCCGAATAGTCGACTCGGCCACCGAGCCCAGTGCGCCGATGACGCCGGTGTGCACGAGCCCCGCGACCATCGCGAACAGGCCCATGAAGAACACCAGTGTCTGACCACTCCACTTCCGGAAGCACCTCGGCGACATCGACATTGGTGACCAACAGCATCGCCCCTGGCCCCGACGCAGCGGCGACGATCGACGGCGCGACATGCAGCACCGAGTGCAGCGCGAATCCGGCGATGACGACGGCCAGCACCGCCATCGCCGCGGACCAGCAGGCGCGGTGTCCTTGATGGCGCGTCGCTCCTGCAGCGCCATCACCTCGTCGAGGTGCACGTCGTCGGCGCGCAGGTCGTCGCGGAACAGCACCCGGGTGAACAGCACGAACAGCGCGAAGATGACCGATGACCAGCCGTGCGCCATGTTGACCAGGAAGTCGTTGAACGTCAGGCTCGCCCGGCTGCCGATGATGATGTTGGGCGGATCGCCGATCAGGCGTGGCCGCGCCGCCGATGTTGGACGCCAGCACCTCGGCGATCAGAGAACGGCTGCGGCGCGATGCGCAACCGGTCGCAGATGACCAGCGTCACCGGTGCGACCAGCAGCGATGACGGTGCACGTTGTCGAGCACCGGCGACGCGACGGCGGTGATGAGCATCAGCATGACCATGAGCCGGAACGGCTTTCCCTGGCGAACGCTTGGCCGCCCAGATCGCCAGGAAGTCGAACACGCCGGTCTGCTTGATCACGCCGACGATGACCATCATGCCGAGCAGCAGGAAGATGACGTTCCAGTCGATGCCCTCGTGCTCGGAATAGAAGATCTGCGGTCGCCCGGGATCAGGCCCGAGGAACCGTCATCAGGCCGGCGGCGACCAGGGACCGTCTTGACCTTGTTCGCCCGCTCGGTCGCGATGAAACCAGAACGCGACGACGAATATCGCGAGCGCCAGCACCGGAGCCAGCACGGGCGGCTGAGATCAGTCGTTGGGGTCCAGCCACCGCCAGGCTCGTGAGCAACCGCTCCAGCGTGCACCGCACCGCTTGAGCCGTCCGCCGCGATCGACGACCGCGATCCAGCGGACTTCTCTTGGTTCGCCATCACGGTGGCGACCTCCGAGCAGGGTGGCGTCCGGTGCCACGGTGGCGGGCTTCAGCGACCGGGTTGGGCAGGCAGTCGCCGACGGTCGAGCTTGCCGGGTCCGTGCCAGAACAGGTCGGCGTGGATCTCGTCGACGGTGCGGACCAGCGCCGGGTCGTCCTGGTACGACTCCGGGATCGTCAGGCGCAGACACCTGGGTGCCGGGCAGCACGGCGATCGGGCGGTCGGAATCGTCGACCACCACGAGCCCGGGCAGCCGGTTGACGACCATCAGCTGAACCGCCTTGGACACCGGGTCATCCATCCGGACCGTCGGCGGGGTCACGGCGATCTCATGTGCTTGCATGGCTTTCGTTCCATTGGGTGCCGGCTGTAATGCGTCATGCGTCCTCGTTCTCCGATCAGTTCGTCGACCCGTCGTTCCAGCGAGAGAAGACGATCCCGGCAGATCGCGACGATGGCTGTGCAGAATCTCGGCCAACTGGTCGGCCTCGTCGGGTTCGCAGCACAATCGCTCGGGCGGGCACGTCTGAGATCGCGTCCGTCGTAGGTGAACAAGTGCCGGTTGCTGGCGGCGTCCACCAGCAGGCAGAGCCGCTCGCCGTCCCGGGTGACGATGCTGGTGCAGCATGCCGCTTCCGGGCACCGTCGTCCGATCGATACGCATGGCAGCTCCTACCGCAGGTGACGCCAGTCTGGGCGGCCGATCAGCGGCTGACCATCGGGTCTCGACACCCATTCGGAAGGGGATACGACCTGTATGGACAAATGTCTCGCGCGGCGGACCACGCTGGTGGGTATGAACCGGGCGCGAACTCCCGCCGCCGCGCTCTGTTCCGGCGGGTCTTCGCTGATCAACGGGCTGATCTTCACGCTCGGCACGCTGATCCTGGCGCTGTCCCCGGCGACGGTGTCGGCGCGCATCAAGCTCACGGAGATCCCGGTCTTGGTCGTCGGGCTGGCGGTCATGCTGACCGCGAACGCGCTGCTGCTGCGATCGAGTCTTGCCCCCTGGATCGGCCTCGCCGCGTCGATGCGGCGGAGTCGATCACTCCCAGCGCAGCGACCGAGTGGACGACCGCGACATCGGCGACCTGCACCACCTGATCGCGTCGTTCAACTCGATGCTGGACCGGCTCGAGACGGAGCGCACGACTGCGAAGCGCGTCGGCGCTGGCCGCGCAGGAGAACGAGCGCCAGCGAATCGCCCGGGAACTGCACGACGAGATCGGCCAGACGCTGACCGTCGCGCTTGCTGATCCTCAAACGCGCCGTCGACCGCGCGCCCGCGGAGATCCGTGGCGAACTCGCGGACACACAGGAGGCCGTGCGCGCCAGCCTCGACGAGGTGCGCGGCATCGCCCGCCGGCTGCGTCCCGATGCGCTCGAGGACCTCGGCCTGCACAGCGCACTCAACGCACTGTGCAGCGAGTTCGCCCAGGCGACCGGCATCACTGTCGTCAAACACATTGCGTCCGCAAGCGGATCGGCTGAAGCCCGAGCGTCGAGCTGGTCTGCTATCGCATCGCGCCAGGAAAGCCTGACGAACGTCGCGCGGCACGCCGAGGCGCAGCAAGGCGTGGCTCGACCTGCACACGACCGCCGATCAACTCGCGCTGCGTATCGCCGACGACGGCCGGGGCGGCGTCGTCACCGAAGGCGCCGGGATCAACGGCATGCGGGAGCGCGCGCTGCTGGTGAGCGCCACGCTGACGATCACCTCGCCGGCGGACGAGGGCACCGAGGTGCGGCTGGCCATCCCCTTGTGCGGACGGGGCGCATTGATGCTCGCCCAGCCGGCGCGGATCCTGCTGGCCGATGACCACGCACTAGTGCGCAGCGGGCTGCGGATGATCCTCGACGCCGAGCCCGACCTGCAGGTCGTGGCCGAGGCGGCCGACGGGCACGAGGCGCTCGACGCGCTCGCGCGACACGCCGGCGGACCTGGCCATCCTCGACATCGCGATGCCGCGGATGACTGGGTCTGCAGGCCGCGAGGGAGATGAACCGCACGCATCCGCACGTTCGCATCCTGATCCTGTCGATGTATGACAACGAGCAGTACTTCTTCGAAGCGCTCAAGGCGGGCGCGTCGGGTTATGTCCTCAAATCGGTGGCCGACCGCGACCTGCTCGAGGCCTGCCGGGCGACGCTGCGCGGCGAGCCGTTCCTCTACGCCGGCGCGGTGACCGCGTTGATCCGCGACTACCTGCACCGCGCTCGGCGAGGCGACGCCCTGCCGGACACCATCCTCACGCCGCGTGAGGAGGAGGTGCTCAAGCTGATCGCCGAGGGTACTCGGCGCGGGAGATCGCGTCCACGCTGGGCATCAGCGCCAAGACGGTCGACCGGCACCGGACGAACACGCTGGCCAAGCTCGGCCTGCGCGACCGCCTGGCGTTGACGCGCTACGCGATCCGCGCGGGTTGATCGAGCCGTGATGCGTCGGGCGGGGCGGGTATCGCGAAGCGAACGGGGATGGCGTGGGAGACAACGCCGATGCCCGCGCCGAGGATCGGCCAGATCGGCCAGAAGTACCAGGCGCCTGCCGTGAGGCCGACCGCCAGCCACACCGTGAGCACGATGACGACCATCGCGAGGTAAGCGCCGAGGTGAATGCGCACGCCGAGCCGTGCGGCGCGCCGTCGTGCGGCCTGGCGCTGCGGATCGTTGCGACGAAGCTGAGCGAGCGGCAGGTCGGCGACGAGTTGGCGCAGCTCGGCGGTGGTGTGAGCGGCGAACGTGGCCTGCAGCCGGTTCTCGTACTCGTCCATCGCGAGGTAGCCCTGCGACAGCGCCTGGCCCAGCTGGTTGGCGGTCCTCTCGCGGTCGCGATCGCCGGCTCGGACAGACGTGGCGGCTGGTGCGGTCATGGTGCCTCCGGTGCTCGATCTTGACAGTGGCAAGTTCTAGGTCGACTATGCACCTCTCAACTTGTCACTGTCAAGATGGTGTTGAATCGGATTGTGAACACCGAGGCTCCCAAGGTCGTCAGCGCGAGCCGCGAGATCGCGGCGCCTGCGGACAAGATCTTCGAACTCATCGCCGATCCATCGCTGCAGCCACGATGGGATGGCAACGACAACCTGGCGGAAGCGCAGCCGGCCAACGTGTGCGATGCGGTGGGTGATGTGTTCACGATGACGATCACCATGGGCAGCGTGCGCGACAACCACGTCGTCGAGTTCGAGGAAGGGCGCGCTGATCGCGTGGCGGCCCTCGGAACCGGGGCAAGAAGCCGCCGGGCCACCTGTGGCGATGGGAGCTGGAACCCCTCGACGACACCACGGACGCTGGTCACCCACACCTACGACTGGTCGCGGCTGACCGACGAGATGCGCCTGCCGATCGCGCGTGCCATCACCGCGGACAAACTGCGAGGCGTCGATTGAGAGGCTTGCCGAGCTCGCCGAGCGTCGGCTGATCCAGCGCGCGGCCGAGAACGCCCGCAGCGACTCCACCTGATCAGGTCCAGCGACGGTCGCACGGCTTCGCGGGCGTTCGCGACGTCGGCGGCGGTCACGTCGGCCGCATCGATCGAGCGGCGCATCGCGGTCAGCGCGGCCTCGCGCAGCAGCGCCACGCAGTCGGCGGCGCTGTAGCCCTCGAGCTCATCGGCCAGTGCGTCCAGGTCGACGTCGTCGCTGAGCGGGATGGATTTGCCTGCGGTGCGCAGGATTTCGCGGCGCGCCTCGGCGTCGGGCGGCTCGACGAACACCAGCTTCTCGAGCCGGCCCGGCCGCAGCAGCGCGGGGTCGATCAGATCGGGCCGGTTGGTCGCGCCGAGCACCACCACGTCGCGCAGCGGCTCGATGCCGTCGAGTTCGGTCAACAGCGCGGCGACCACGCGGTCGGTGACGCCGGAGTCGAAGCTCTGCCCGCGCCGGGGTGCCAGCGCGTCGATCTCGTCGAGGAAGACTAGCGACGGCGCCGAGTCGCGGGCGCGCCGGAACAGTTCGCGCACCGCCTTCTCCGAGCGCCCACCCATTTGTCCATCAGCTCGGCGCCCTTGACCGCATGCACCGACAGCCGCCCGGAGCTGGCCAGCGCCCGCACCACGAACGTCTTGCCGCAGCCGGGCGGCCCGTAGAGCAGAACGCCGCGCGGCGGGCTCGACGCCGAGCCGCTCGAAGGTCTCGGGATGCTGCAGCGGCCACGAGCACCGCCTCGGTGAGCGCCTGCTTGGTGTCGGCCATGTCGCCGACGTCGTCGAGCGTCACCGATCCGACCGAAACCTCTTCGGTGGCCGAGCGCGACAGCGGGCGGATGACGGTCGTCGCGCCGATCAGGTCGTCCTGCGTCAACGCCGGCGGCTTGCCGTCCGCGCTGCGCCCGCGCCGCCGCCCGCAACAGCGGCCTCCCGCACCAAAGCGGACAGATCGGCGACGACGAAACCCGGTGTGCGCTCGGCGATTTCATCGAGGTTGAGCTCCTCGGACGGCACGTCGCGCAGCAGCACCTCGAGCAGCTGCCTGCGGACGGCTGCCGTCGGGCAGGCTCAGTCCGAGCTCGCGATCGCACAGGTCGGGCGCCCGCAGCCGGGGTCGACGTTGTCGGGCACGGCGGAGGTGGCGATGAACGCCACGCCCTTGGTGGCCACCGCGCTTGCGCAGTTCGGCGAGGATCAGCGTCGCCACCGGGTCCGGTGGTCGACGGCAGCAGCGCGTCGATGTCGGTGATGAGCAGCACGCCGCCTCCGTCGCGCACGGTGGCCACCGCCGATGAGACGCTCTTGAGCCTGTCTTCGGCGCGCAGCGCGCCCACCTCGGGGCCGTCGAGTTCGACGAGCCGTCGGTCGGCGCACACGGCACGCACCAGAGCGGCCTTGCCGACGCCCGCGGGCCCGGACACCAGCACGCCGAGATTGGCTGTGGCCCCGAGTGTTTCGAGCAGTTCGGGCTGGTCGAGTGCGAGCTGCAGGCCATTCGGTGAGCCGGCCGGCCTGGGCGTGGGAGCCCTTGAGGTCGTCGATGTTGACCGTCGCCGACTTGCTTCGGGGTTGACACCGTGTGCTGGCCCGCCGTTGTCGGCCCGGTCGGGGTCACCCCGTCGCCCCAACTCACCACCGAATTCGGTTGCACGCTGACCGGTCCCGCGGGTCGACGCCGGTGACCGTCAACAGTTCGGAGGTCCAGGTGATGCCGACCGACGACGCCAGCGCCGCGGTGGCCGCCGACGTCGAGATGTCGGGGCCGAGGTCGCGCGGCAGCAGCGACACCGTGTCGCCGACGGTCATCACCTTGCCGAGCAGGGCCTGACGCAGTGTGGCCGACGAGATCGACTGGGTGGCCAGGTTCGAGCCGCTCACCGTCACCGACTTGGCGCCGTAAACGGTCACCGCCGAGACGATGACGGTGGTGTCTTCGCGCAGCCCGGCGTTGGACAGCGTCACGTCGTCAAGCAGTGCGGAGCCGGTCGGCGTAGCCCGCAGGCGCCACCCCGGCCACCGCGGCGGTCGTACGCGAACCGGTCAGCGACACCGCGTCCCACTCCCGAATGCCAAGGGCCGCAATGGCTTCCGGATGCAACCGCACCACGCCGCGGCGCGCGTCAAGCGCCGACGTGTTCAGGCGCGCGGTCAGCCTGCAGGTGGCTCATCGGCGGATCCTGCGCGACCTCGGTCTGCGTCATCTCATCGCGTCCCGGCCTGCGCAGGCCGAGCCGCATCATCGACCGGCGGTGCGGCTGCGCCCGGCGGATGCGCCCGGCGCGCCGCGCGTTGTTGGCGTGGTTTGTCGTCCCACACCTCCGGATGCTCCGCCAGGAAGCGCCTGGTGCGGATGGCGAACGGGATGTGGATGACGTAGGCGACGATGATCACCAGGATAGTGATGTAGCCGTAGAGAATTGACGCCGCCACGAGGATCGCCAGCGCCGCCAGCAGCGGGGCGACCATGTTCGGCGACACCGAGAAGGTGTGGATCTTGCGCATCGGGAGCGTGCTGACGACCAGCAGCGAGACGCCGATCATCCAGATCACCACGGCCAATTCCGATGTCCACCAGCCCTCGCCGAACTGCATCTTGGCGGCCAGCGGACCGATCGCGCCGATCGCGCCTGCCGGGGCGGGCATGCCGACGAAGTACTTCTTCTCGTAGGCGGGCTGATCGACGTCGAGCATCGCGTTGTAACGGGCCAGCCGCAATACGATGCAGACCGCGTACAGCAGCACCACGATCCAGCCGACGCGCGACTGCGAGAGCAGGGTGCCGTAGACGATGAATGCCGGTGCCACACCGAAATTCACCGCGTCGGCCAGCGAGTCGATCTCCTCGCCCATCCGCGTGATGTCACCTTGAGGGCGCGCGCGATGCGGCCGTCGAGCGCGTCGAGGATCGCGGCGACCGCGAGGAAGGCCATCGCCTCCGTCGGTCGGTTGTCGAGCGCGAACTTGACCGAGCTCAGACCGAGGCAGATGGCCGCCACCGTCATCGGCGCTGGGCAGGATGCGCAGGCTCACGACGGGCGCCTTGATGCGCGGTTTCACGGCAGCTCGGCCAATACGGTTTCGCCGGCCAGCGACGCGCTGTCCGGTGGTGACCAGGACGTTGGAGCCCGCGGGCAGGTAGGTGTCCAGTCGCGACCCGAAGCGGATGAGGCCGTAGGTGTCGCCGATCGTCACCTTGTCGCCGACCTTGAGCGTTGCAGACGATCCGCCGCGCCAGCAGCCCGGCGATCTGCACGGCGACCACCTCGACGCCGTCGGGGGTGCGGATCACGACGCTGTTGCGTTCGTTGTCGGCGCTGGCGGCGGCGAGGTCGGCGGACCGAACAGCCCGGGGCGGTGTTCGACGGCGACGACCTCACCGCTGATCGGGGCCCGCTGCACGTGCGCGTCCAACACCGACAGGAAGATGCTGATGCGCGGCAACGGCGTTGCGGGCAAGCCGAGTTCGGCGGGCGGCAGCCGCTTCCTCGATGACGCAGATCGAGCCCGTCCGCCGGGGCGACGACTGAGGCCCGGGCGCGTCGGTGGCACTCGCGGCGGGTGCCGGAAGAACGCGGCGTGGGCGACCGCCGAAGCCAGCCCTGCGCGCCGCAGCCACTGTGTTGCGGTGGCCTGCCGCGGCGATCGCGAGGCTGACCCCGACGAACGGAAGGCCCTCGGGGTGCATCGGCGGTACTGCGGAACGCACCAGCGCCACGAGTCGCGCGGAGCCTGATGCTTGAGGTCGGGGCGTCTGGCCATCGTGCAGCGATTCTACGGGCGGGTAGACCGGCCCATACGCGCTATGCCAGGTCCCACACCTGCACTGGCGACCCCGCGGCGACCTCGGCGACGTCCTCGTCGATCTCCAGCAGGCAGTTGGCCGAGGCCAGCCAGCGCAGATGGTGCGAGGCCGGCGGCCCGTAGCTGGTGACGGTGCCCGCGTCGCGGTCGAGCACGCCGCGGCGGAACTGACGCTTGCCGCGCGGCGAGGTCAGGTCCTCGGCGAGCACGCGCCGTGCGCCGCGGCCCGGTCCGGATTCGGCAGCCCCATCGCGGTGCGCAGCGGCGCGCGGATGAACACCTCGAACGACACCAGCGCGCTGACCGGGTTGCCGGGCAGCGTGATGATCGGCGTGCCGTTCACTGAGCCCGCGCCCTGCGGCATGCCGGGCTGCATGGCCACCTTGACGAAGTCGACCTCGCCGCCGAGCGCATCCTTGACCACCTCGTAGGCGCCTGCGCTGACGCCGCCCGTGGTGATGATCAGGTCGGCGTCGCCGGCGTGGCGGCTCAGCGCATCGCGGAACGTGGCGACGTCGTCGCCGGTCATCGGCGCGGCGACGACGTGAGCGCCGGCGTCGCGCACGGCCGCGGCCAGCATCACCGCGTTGGACTCGTAGATCTGGCCGGGCTGCAGCGGCGTGCCCGGCGCCACCAGCTCCGAGCCCGTCGACATCACCAACACCCGTTGCCGCGGAACCACTTTCAGCTCGCCAAGCCCGAGCGCGGCGGCCAGGCCCAGCGCGGCGGGCGTGACCACCTGGCCCGCCCGCAGCACCGTGGTGCCCGCCGTGACGTCCTCACCGGCGCGGCGGATGTGCTGGCCGGTCGTTGGCGCTCGCGCGGATGGACACGGTGTCGGTGGCGCCGTCGGTGGCCTCGACGGGCACCACCGCGGTTGCGCCCGCGGGCACCGGCGCACCCGTCATGATGCGGTGTGCCGTACCGGGTTTCAGCGTGAGCGGGTCGGTGCGGCCTGGCGGGGATGTCCTCGGCGACGGGCAGCAACACGGGCTGCTCGGGTGTCGCGGCGGCGACGTCGTCGGCCACCACGGCGTACCCGTCCATCGCCGAGTTGTCGAACCCGGGCAGCGACAGCGGCGCCACCACGTCGTCGGCCAGCACCAGGCCGAGTGTCTCGGCGAGCGGCAGCGTGACCGGCGGCTTGCCGGTGATCAGGCCGGCGACGACGCGCCGGTGTTCCTCGACGGTGCGCATCAGACGGGGAATGTCACGCCGGTGAGCTCCTCGGACACCGTCCACAGCCGGCGCTGGATGTCCTCGTCGTGCGACTGTGCGCTGGACTCAACGACTTTCGGGTGGCCGCTGCTGCTTCGCCGATGCCGCCGGGTCCGTAGTACTGCGCCGCCCTGCACGTCGGATCGGTGGCCGCGCGCAGCGTCGGTTCAGCGCGCCCATGTCGGCGGGCTGCGCGATGAAGTGCGTCCAGACAGAACTGGCTGACCTGCCGGATGCCGGCCGGCATGTTGCGCATGCAGTTCGGTGTCTGGCAGCGCCGGGGTGCGCGGCGACGTGCGATTGTCGGGGCACCCTTGGCTTTCAGCCGCCGCTGCAGCTCGTAGGTGAACAACAGGTTGGCCAGCTTGGACTGGCCGTAGGCGACGACGCCGGTTGTAGCTGCGCTCCAACTGCAGGTCGTCGAAATGGATCCGGCCAGATGCGGTGGCCGACGCTGCTGACCGTCACCACCCGCGACCCTTCGACCGGCAGCGATGTTGTCGAGCAGCTGACCGGTCAGTGCGAAGTGGCCGAGGTGGTTGGTGCCGAACTGCAGCTCGAAGCCGTCCTGCGTGGTCTGCCGCGTCGGTGTACATCACGCCCGGCGTTGTTGATCAGCAGGTCGATGCGCGGGATAGCGCGGCGCGCAGTTCGTCGGCCGCCTTGCGGACGCTATCCAGCGACGTCAGGTCGAGCTCCTGCAACGCGACGACGGCGTTGGGGCTCGCCGCCTTGATCCGGTCGGCGGCGTCGTTGCCCTTGTCGAGGTTGCGCACCGCCAGCACGACGTGCGCGCCCTTGTCGGCGAGCACGGCGGCGGCTTCGTAACCGATGCCGGAGTTGGCGCCGGTGACGATGGCGACCCGGCCGGATTGATCGGCACGTCGGCCGCGGTCCACTTGCTGCTCATGGGCTCAACATACTCAGCGCTCAGTCGCCTTGCGTCGCCGGTTAGTTTCGTTCTGTGGGTATGCGAGTGGCCGCGACGATTGTCGGCACGCTGATCGGTGCCGTTGTGGTGTTCCTGGGACTGCTGCTGGCCGGGCTGCGGTGGCAGCTCGGGCCGGTGGTGGACTTCGTTCGGCGGATGAACCGGTCGGTGACGAACCCGCGGGTGATGCGCACGGCGGGAACCGCAGCGGCACGCAGACGTCGGTCATTGCAGCACGTCGGGCGCAAGTCCGGCCGGACCTACGAAACGCCCGTCGACATCATCGACAACGACGACCGGCCTGCTCGATCGCGCTGCCGTACGGAACCCGTGCCGACTGGACTGCGCAACGTGCTCGCCGCCGGTGCCAGCCACCGTGGTCACGCAGGGCGAGCGATGTCGACGTCGATCCGGCCGACCATCGTCGCCACCTGCGGATGTGGCGGACCTGATCCCGAGACGGACGATGCGAACGCTGCGGCTTGTTCGGTGTCAGCCAGTGTCTGCATCTCGAAGAGATCATGAATCTGGTTGAGCCGGCCAACCCGCCGAGCCGAAAGGCACCGCTGGTGTGGGCGATCGGCGCCGCCATCCCGTGGCTCGTGCTGCGCGGTCGGCCAGGTGGTGTGGTTCGCGCTCGATCGGCCGGCTGGCTGTGGTGCACGATCTGGCCGCCGCGGCCGTCACGGTGCTCGGCATCGTGGTGTTCGTGGTCGTGGTGCCGCTGTGGCGTTACCGCGTGCACCGCTGGGACATCGGGACCGAAGGCGGTGTACACCCGCACGGGCTGGCTGGTGCAGGAGCGGCCGGATCGCGCCGATCTCGCGGGTGCAGACCGTCGACACCTACCGCGGCCCGCTGGACCGGCTGTTCGGTCTGGCCAATGTCACGGTGACGACGGCCTCGTCGGCGGGCGCGGTGCGCATCGTCGCGCTGGATTCCGACGTCGCCGACCGGGTCGTCGCTCAGCTCACCGACATCGCCGCGCTCGGCGCGCGAGGACGCGACGTGACCGCTGATGCCGGGCAGGTGTGGCAGCGGCTCAGCCCGCGGATGCTGCTGGTGCACCCGGTGCACGAGGTGCTGCGCCAGATACCGCTGCTGATCGGCTCGGTGGTGCTCGGGTCGGCGACCGGCAATCCCGATGTGGACGCTGTTCGGGCTGGCGCTCGTCGTCGGCTACGGCGTGGCCCGGTGGTTCACCACCACCTATCGGATCGACTCCGAAGAGGTGCAGCTGCGCACGGGTGTGCTTCAGCGCAAGGTTCTTTCGGTGCCGCGCAACAGGATTCGCTCGGTGTCGACCGACGCGCGGCTGTTGCACCGGCTGCTCGGGCTGACGGTGCTGCGGCGTGAGCACCGGTCAGGAGGCCAGGGGCGACGCCGCGTTCGCGCTCGACGCGGTCGCAGGCCGAGCAGGTGCCCGGCTGAGGGCGATTCTGCTGGCGGATTCGCTGGCTCCTGCCGAGGAGGAGCGCGTCCGCGCCGGGCCGTGAGCTGGCACGCTGGCAGCCGTCGTGGCTGCGCTACAGCCCGCTGAGCTTCACCGGGCTGGCGATGATCGCGGCCGCGGTCGGGCTGGTGTATCAGGCGGGCGCCGGTGCGGCACTGCAGGATTCGCGGCTTGCCCGGTCCGGGGTTGGACGCGGCGGAGCGCTTCGGGGTCGTTGCGAGCGTGGTCGTGGCGGCGGTTGCGGTGCTGGTCGCGTCCGTGGTGCTGTCGGTGCTGCGGTCGTTGGTGACGTACGGAAACCTGGTCGCTGCGTCGCGATGCGGACGCTGCTGCACCTCGAGCACGGCCTGCTGCGGGTGCGCGAGCACACCTTCGACATGCGCCGGTTGCGCGGCGGAACGCTGCGGGAGCCGCTGCTGGTGCGGCTGTTCGGGCGGCGCGCGGCTGGACGCGGTGATGACGGGCGTGGACGGCGCGGGCGAGGCGTCGCTGCTGCTGCCGCCGTGCCCTCGGGCGACGGCCGAGGCGGTGCTGTCGGAGTTGATCGCCCGGCCGGACGTGGTCACCGGCCCGCTGCGCGCGCACGGCGCGGTGGCGACGCGCAGGCGCTGGACGCGGGCGTTGGCGCTGCCTGCGGTGCTGCTGGTCGCGATGGTTGCGCTGTACTCGCGGACGCCGGTGTGGCTGTGGCCGGCGTGGGCGGTGCTGACGGTGTGCTGCGCGCTGCTGGCGGTCGACCGGTCGCGGGCGCTGGGGCATCGGGTGGACGCGGAGTGGCTGGTGGCGCGGGCGGGCAGCCTGGACCGGCGGCGGGACTGCATCGCCGCGGCGGGAATCATCGGGTGGACGGTGCGCCAGACGCTGCTGCAGCGGCGGGCCGGGGTGGCGACGTTGATCGCCGCCACCGCGGCGGGAGTGAAGAGGCTATCGAGGTGATCGACGTTCCCGCGGAACTGGCGTGGTCGATCGCCGCGGCGGCGTCACCGTGGGTCGCCGACAATGAGTGGGCGACCTGAACGCTGACCGGGCGGCGCGGGCCAGGCTGGACCGACCGTCGCGGGAGATCCGGCGGCCGAGCACTCGCCCGTCGCGCCGGGTCAGGCTGTGGTTGCGCTCGGCCAACAGGTCCAGCTTCTGCCGACGCGGCTGAGCCCGTCGAGGCCGCCGTCGGAGTCGCGGGCCGGTGACGACGACTGCACCGGGAAGAAGTGGTACGGTGTCGCGCAGTGAATCCCGCTGTCGCCAAAAGCATTTCGGTGGCGCAGCGGTTGACGGGGCGATGATCATCGGCCGCGTTGGCGAAGGGTGAACGCCAGAAGCCGAGGCGACGCCGACTCGGCGCTAGGTCAGGCTTCGCTAAGCGCGGTCAGGTGCCGCAGCGATATCGGCCCTGGTGTACGCGCGCACGGGCTTCATAGATCACGCCATCGGGACTGGAAGTAGAGGACGGTGTGCGTGCGGCTGTCCTATTCGCTGGTGCTGCGCGCGATATGGATTTGCCGCGTAACGGTCGAGCTAAAGCCCTCGGTTGTCGAGTCGTCCGCTCCGGGCGCCAACGACTGTTCTCATCCATTGAGGTGCGCGTCGGCCGTCACCCAGCTAGTCGACGTCTTTCCTCCCGATGGCTCGGGTGTTCAGAAGGTCACCATGACGCAATCCACCGGGCCGGGTCGGACGCCGTAGCGGGCGATCGCCCCTTGCGGTGTGCCCGACGCTTCGGTCTGATTCCGGATCGGCGACCGGGCATCGGCCGTGGGTCGGTCAGCCGCCGGTTTGTGCCGAATGTCGGCTAGCCATAAGTTCTGGTGCGACGACGGCTGGGCGCCAGACTCGCCAATCCGACTGCTGCGACGTAGGGGAGCGCGTAGGCGGCGGGGAAGTGCCCGTCGGGGCGAACCCTTCGACGGCCAGCGTGGGCCAGCACGAACGTCGCCGTCGCGACGCCGGCGATCAGCAGTGCTCGGCTGCGCTCCACACCGGCAGGGTGCGTGGCAGATCGCGGGCAGCGCCCGATTGAACACCGATCGGTCCCAACCACAGAGCAGCGTCATTTGCACCGGTCGTCACGACAAGTCAGAATCAGCAGCCAGACCAGCCGAAACAGCCCCACCACTGTCCCGTGCCGGCCTCGGGCTGAGGTAACAGCCACGGTGGGGTACCCGACAAGCGCGACGACCACGACAGGAACCATCTGCCACAGGTATCACCGCCATCACGTGTGTTGTTCGCCGCGGCCAGCCTGCCGCTGCCACCGCGATCGCCAGCAGCTCGACGCGTCACCGCAGGCGCCGCCGCGAGCCAGAAGCCGCAGCTTGGACCGCGGCGAATGCAAACCAACGCCGCGGTGGGCGGAAAGTTGTTCTGCTCGGTCGCGCCGGGCGATCCGACCATGCTGATCGGGTAGCAGCGCAGCGCCGAGCAGCGTCGCCAGCACGATGAGCGGCCCGGCGGCGGCGATCAGCACACGGACGGCGGCCCGCCAACGCCCCGCCGCGCCAGCAGATCCCGGCCTGATAGATCGCTCCCCAGCACAGCAGGTAGTTGGCCGTAGGTGATTATCGGCAGATGCCAGGCGCGCGCCGCAACGTCGACGAGCGCGACTGGCGATCGCCAGGACGGCAGGCACCAGCAACCCCCATCGCCGGTGTGCCGCCAGCGCGACGGGTGTCAGCGTCAGCACGGCGAGGTAGACCGGCACAAACCACAGGTGCATGGCGACCGCCCAGCCGCCGAACCGCAGCGCCGACCGTCCGACGCCGACCCGTTCCAGCACGCGCGACGGCGGCCAGCGCCAGCCCGACGTAAGCGCGTGGTCGGTCCCAGGATCGCGGCCAGCCGATTCAGGACCCAGTCGGTCCAGTGGCGGCCGCCGGCTTCGCGCCATCGCGTGCAGGACGCCGCGCTGGCGTATCCGCCGACCAGGAAGAACACCGGGCACGACTTGAAACAGCAGGGTCGAGCCAGCGTGTCCACGGCAGCACGTCCAGGGGATAGTCGTTGCCGAACTGGCCGTCGCGGAAGGTCACCGCCGACACGAGCCAATGGCCGATCACGACATACGATCACGGCGACGACCCGGTAGACGATCGGCCGACAGCTCGCGGGCCGATGCCGCGTCGGTGGTGCGATCGGCACCGTCGTGAAATCACTACATGATCCGTAGCCAGGCTAGCCGTCACGCCGCCGCAGGAGTGCAGAGCCACCGCGGCACGTGTCGTGCGCCACAATCGAGGGCATGATCACCGGCCTGGCACACAGTGGCGTATGCGTATCCCGACTGCGAGGCGGCGGTGGCTTACTACCGCGACGTGCTGGGATTCACTGTGCTTTCGCCGCCGTATGTGATGGACGGCGACGCGATCCGCGCCGACGATATGAGCGAGCTGTTGACACGACCCAGCGATGAAGGCCGCGATCGTGGGGTTCGGTGACGGACGGCGACCGTGTGCTCGAGGTCATCGAGGTATCTGCGCGACCGACGGTGGTGACTCGCGGCGCGACGGCCGCCTTCGCAGACCGCGGGCTGTCGCACGTATGGGCTCATCTGCCGACGACCTGCAGCGGACCCGGAAGACGCTGGAGGACAAGGGAGTTCGCTTCTGGTCGACGGTATCGCCGACATCGCCGGGGTGCGCACCACGTGGTTCGCCGATCCGTGGGGTGTGGTCTTCATCCTCGTCGAGAAGGGCAAGCCCGAGCGTCCGTATTTCGCGCAGTTCGGCTAGCCTCCGAGTTGCGCTGATTCGTTTGCCGTTTACTGTCGGGCCATGGCTATCGGCGGTGTGTCGTTCGACATCGACGGCGTCCTGGTGACGTCGTGGAAGCCGATCGAGGGTGCCGCCGAGACTTTGCAGGTGATGGCGTGCAACCAGATTGCGTGCTCGTATCTGACCAACACCACGACGCGGACCCGCGTGCAGATCGCCGAACTGCTCACCGAGGCAGGCATGGCTGTGCGCGCCGACGAGGTCATCACCGCGGCGGTGCTCACCGCGGAGTACGTCCGCAACCGCTATCCGGACGCGCGGTGCTTCCTGGTCAACAGCGGCCAGATCGCCGAGGACATGCCCGGCATCGACATCGTGTACTCGAGCGAGTTCACCGGGCCGAAGGCGCCGGAGACCCCCGATGTGGTGCTGCTCGGCGGGGCCGGGCCGGAGTACAGCCATCTGACGCTGTCGTGGGTCTACGACTGGATGGCGCAGGGGGTGCCGGTGGTCGCCATGCATCGCAGCACCGCCTGGACCACCACCGACGGGCTGCGTGTCGACACCGGCATGTACCTGATCGGGATGGAGGAGACCTCCGGCCGCAAGGCCACCGCTGTCGGCAAGCCACGCGCCAGAGGGTTTTCTCGCCGCCGCAAGCCGTCTCGGTGTCGATCCCGACGAGATGTACATGATCGGCGACGACCTCAACAACGACGTGCTGGCCGCGCAGGTCGGTCGGGATGATCGGGGTGCTGGTGCGCACCGGCAAGTTCCGCCAGGACACGCTGGACCGGTGGGCCGCAGACGAATTCGCGATGCAGCCCAATCACGTCATCGATTCGGTGGCAGACCTGCCCGAGCTGCTGGGGCTGTAGGCCGCTCTACAAGGCGGCCAGCCTCGGTACCAGCTCCGCCAGGCGTTCGGGTGTATTCGACGGGGGTGCCGGTCCGGCATCAGATCCCATTGCGAGATACCGGCCGCCGCGTACCGTTCGGAATCGGCTGGGAAATTGTCGGGGTCATCGAGGACCGGGCCCATATACGTGGCGGTCTTGCGGATGGCGTCGTAGTCGCGTCCTCGGCGTCCGCAGTGCTTTCGCAACTACTTCAGCTTGTGAGCGACATCCTCGGTAGTGGTTGCCGGAACAGGTTGCGGCGTCCGCATACCGCGCCACCAGTAGCAGTGTCTTGCGCTCACGCCGCCGCCTCCGATGAGGATCGGTGGCCGAGGTCACTCGGTGGCGCTGGTACGCACATAATGTTTCGGCGAGTTGGTAGTGGGTCCCGTCATATGGGCCGTTGTCGTCGCTCCACATTCACAAAGCAGATCTGCAGGGTTTCTTCCAGGCGTTCGAAGCGTTCGCTCACCGGCACGCCGACGGGTACACCGGAAAGCCCGACCTGCCTCCGCTCGTACCACGAGGCGCCGATGCCTGGCTGGGCGCGGCCGGCGGAGAGCACATCCAGGCGTGGTGACCACCTTGGCCAGCAAGCCTGGGTGTCGATACATGACCCCCGTCACAAGTACCCCCAGCCACGCGCCGCTGGGTCCGTGCGGCGACGTAGCCGAGTGTGGTGTACGCCTCGAGCATCGGCTCCTCGGCTTTGGCCATCGGTCCATCTGGAGATAGTGATCCATCACGGTGAGATTCGGCGAACCCCGCCCGGTCCGCGATCGCCGCAGCCTCACCGGAGTGTCCCGGCCGTCTGTGCAGGATCCGACGGCGTCGAGAAGTTCCAGTAGTGCAAACTCACATCCATGAGGCCAATCATCAGGTGCTGTGGACACGCGGGCAGAGTGAGGAGCGAGCTCGACTAAAGTCGGCGCGTCTCGAGGCGTACTTCTCGGCTGTGCGGTTCTCGGTCGCGGAGACGAGCTTCTCCGGCGTGATCACGTTCGCAGACCGCGCGACGAATTCAGTGCCGCGATAAAGGACACCGGCACCGTCATCTGTGGCAAAACCGGCGGCAGCGTGCCGTCGGCGATCAGCCGCTGAAGCAAGGGGACGCCGCCGTTCTCGGAGTCGTCAGTGCACGCCGTTCGAGTACGGAACCAGGGCGAGCCCGTCAGTCACCGGACGAAGTTCGGGTCCAGATGAGTCCGTGGTGCCGCCGACGTGCCCAGCAGATCGATCCCGGCGGAGATGCCTGTCAACACGACGCCTGCTTGCCATGCGGCACGCATTGCCGACGTCAACACCGTGCAGCCGCCACATCGCCAGCAGGCCTGCCACGCTGTCCACCGAACACGCACACCACGTCGTGGTCGAGCAGTTGAGCGCTGATGTCATCGACGTTCGGCATCAGGAACAGCGTCAGATGTGACGCGCTGAGCCCGCGCACCTGCGCGGCGTCAGTCGAGGCCAGTGCAGCACGGTCAGGTTGTCGCCCTGCGCAGTGGCCACAAAGCAGACCCGCGGCGCCCGTCCGCTCACGCCGGCCAAGTCGATCGCGTACTCGGTCGAGGGCGCTGAACTCCCAGCAGCACGTCGACCCTCGCGGAAGCCTGCCGCTCGTTGCGAGGATGGTCAGGGGCATCGGCGGACATGGCGCCAAACGTACGCGCGACTACTGGCTCTTGCGATGACTTATCTCGCCAGCGGTGGTCTGATACTCGCATGACTGAAGAACGCACTGACTGCCACCATGCACGATTCAGGCGCCCGTTCAGGACGTGGTGTTCGACGTGCTGGCCGACCCCGTCGACGCATGAGGCAATCGACGGCACCGGCTGGGTGCGCGAGTCGCTCGACGGCAAGCCGCTGATCCGAGACCGGCCAGATCTTCCGGATGGCGATGTACCACGAGAACCACCCGGACAAGAACTACGAGATGGCGAACCGGGTCGAGGTATTCGACGCCGCCGCGATGCCGTGGCCTGGCAGCCCGGTCAAGGCCCGGACAACGCCAATCTCGAATTCGGTGGATGGTTTTGGCGCTACGACCTCAAGCCGGTCGGCGTCGCCCAAACGGAGGTCACGCTGACCTACGACTGGTCGAGCGGTGCCGCCGATCATCTGCGCGAGCACATCGAGTTCCACGCCGTTCGACGCCCAGCACCTGGAGAACTCGCTGAAGCATCTGGCGGAGCTGGCCGAGGTGCGCGCGCGTAGCTGATTTCGGCGCGCAAACGGTCCGCTCAGCGTCCGTATCGCGCGCCGAAGTCACGCCTGCAGCGTGCGCACCGCCTCGATGCGGGCCTTGAGCTGATCGGTCGTCGCCGCCGCGATCGGCGGTCCGCCGCAGATCCGGCGCAGCTCGTTGTGGATCCAGCCGTGCGGCTTGCCGGTGCGGTGGTGGGCGATCGACACCAGCGTGTTCGAGTTCACGCCGCAGCTCGCGCAGCTGCCCATGCGTCGACGGCCGCGGCACCTCGCCCGTCGGCCGGTGCGCTTGCGTCAGCTGCTCTTCTTGCCTGCGCCGCAACAGGTCTCGCATCTGCTCGGCGTCGAGCAGGCCGGGGATGCCGAGGTAGTCGGCCTCCTCTTCGCTGCCCGCCGGCGTCGCGGTGCCGAACGACGAGCCGTCGAAGATCACCTGGTCCAGCTCGGCGTCGGCGCCCAATGATTCGAAGCCGTTGTCAATTCACTTGGCTCGGACTTGCGACGCTCGACGTACTCCGTCGTCTTCCTGCGACTCCCGGTGCGGCTTGCCCAGCACGTGGTTGCGCTGGGCTTCCATCTCGCTGGCCAGCAACAGCAGGTTGGGCACCGACGGCAAGAAGATGCTCGCCGTTTCGCCCGGGTCGCCGGGACCGCACGAATCGGCCGATCGCCTGGGCGAAGAACAGCGGCGTCGACGCGCTTGTCGCGTACACCCCGACGGCAAGCCGCGGCACGTCGACGCCCTCGGACACCATCCGCACCGCCACCAGCCATGGGCTCGGTCCCCGCGGAGTACTCGCGCGATGCGCGCTGAGGATCCGGGGTCGTCGGAGCAGCACGACCGTCGGCGTCTGACCGGTCAGCTGGTCAGCACCGCCGCATAAGCGCGGGCGGCGGTCTGGTCGGAGGCGATGACCATCGCGCCCGCGTCCGGGCATGCCGCCCTCGCGCAGCTGGCTGAGCCGGGTGTTGGCGGCTTGCGAGCACGGCGGGATCCACTCGCCTGCCGGGTTCAGCGCGGTGCGCCACGCGCGGGCGGTCTGCTCGGCGGTCAGCGGCTCGCCGAGGCGTGCCGCGTGTTCCTCGCCCGCGCTGTCCCGCCATCGCGCCTCGCCCGAGTAGGCCAGGAAGACGACCGGGCCGGACAACGCCGTCGGCGAGCGCCTCGGCAGTAGCCGTAGGTGTGGTCGGCCGACGAGCGCATCAGACCGTCGCCGTCGGGTTCGTAGGTGACGAACGGGATCGCACTGTCGTCGCTGCGGAACGGCGTCCCGGTCAACGCCAGCCTGCGGGTCGCGTCGCCGTAGGCCTCGCGGATGGCGTCGCCCCAGCTCTTCGCGTCGCCGCCGTGGTGGATCTCGTCGAAAACGACGAGAGTGCGGTAGTTCTCGGTGCGCACCCGGTGCCGGGTCGGGTGGCTGGCCACCTGCGCGTAGGTGACGACGACGCCGTGGTACTCCGACGACGTCTGCGCCGACGAGTTGGAGAACTTCGGATCCAGCGCGATCCCGACCCTGCCGCGGCCAGTGCCCACTGCGTCTTCAGATGCTCGGTCGGCACGACGACGGTGATGCGCTCGACGGTGCCGTCGGCCAGCAGCTCTCCGGCGATGCGCAGGGCAAACGCCGTCTTGCCTGCGCCGGGCGTGGCTGACGGCGAGGAAATCGCGTGGTTTGGCGCGCCGAGATAGCGCACCAATGCCCGACGCTGCCAGCCTCGCAAAGCCTGGGTGTCGGGCGCAGCATCTGCCCGCACCCAAGACTCCTCACTGATCGGACAGCAGCCTAGCGCAAGGGATTGCAGGCGCGCACGTTCTCGGCGTGTCGGCTATGGCGTGTCAGTCGATGAAGAAGTTGTCGTTGGCGATGAACCACTCGCGACGTTCCTCGTCGGTCATGTCGCCCAGCTGGGCCAAGCCCTCGAAGTAGTGCTCGCGAGGTGCGCCGGGAGCAAACAGCATCAAGATCGACGTCGGCTCGTCGGCCTCGTTTCGGAAGCCGTGGATGCCGCCGGGTGGGACGTAAGAGGAAGTCGTTCGGATGTCCGTCCGATCCAATCGGTGCCGTCATACAGCTTGACGGTTCCCGACAACACGAAGAACGCCTCCGGACATCGCCCGGTGGAAAGTGCGGGCCCGGTCCGCCGCCCTTCGGGGCGATCGTCGACGCGGTACTGAGCCGTAATCGCCGCCGGTGGCTTGCTGGTTGGCCGACGTAGTGGTACTTCAGCTGAGGCCGAACGAGTCGTAATCGGGAGGGTCCACTCCGTTCTTCGCGCGCTCGCCTCAGCCAGGCACTGACCTCCGGTTGATCTTTGATTGTAACGGGCTGGCGGATACGGCGGCACGATTAGTGACATCGCTTGCCAGCCTGCCACATTCAGCCGACGGGAGTGACCACCGAAGTGAGCTCCTCCGACACCGCCCAGCAGCCGGCGCTGCGCCTCGATGTCGTGGGAGCGCCGCGCTGGACGCGACGACCTTCCGGGTAGCCCGCTGTTCGCCGAATCCGTCGGGCCCGTAAGTGCACCGGCCGCCGAGCACGCCGGGATCCGGTCGCCGCGCGCAGCGTCGGCAACGCACCCATGTCCGGACCCTGCATCAGCGGTTCCAACAACGGTCGTTAGTGCCGTCACCGCGACGCGGCAAGATTGCGCGCCAGCTCGGTGTTGGAGCCGCCGGAGATGTGCGGCGACGGCGATGGTGTCGGTGCCGCGCAGGCGCCGCTGGAGCTCATACGTGAAGCATCAGGTTGGCCAGCTTGGACTGTCCGTATGCCCGAATCCGGCCGTAGTCGCGCTCCCACTGCAGATCGTCAGAAGCGGATTGCCGCGGGCGAAACGATGACCGACGCTGCTGACGGTCACGATTCGCGAACCCGGCGCGCGCCAGCGCACGCGGTCGAGCAGCTGGTTCGTCAGCGCGAAGTGGCCCCAGATGATTGGTGCCGAACTGCAATTCGAAGCCATCCTTGGTGGTCGACTTCGGCGTCATCATCACGCCTGCGTTGTTGATCAGCAGATCGATCGAATCGTGAGCCGGAGCGAAGCTGGTCGGCGGCGGTCCGGATGGAGTCCGAGCGAGGTCAGGTCGAGCTCTTGGATCGCCACGCTGGCGCCAGGTTGTGGCCCTGGCGATGCGGCGTCGGCCGCGGCTCTTGCCCTTCTCGAGATTGCGGACGGCGAGCACGACATGCGCGCCCTTCGCGGCGAGCGCCGACGCGGTCTCGTAGCCGAGGCCGGTGTTGGCGCCGGTGATGACGGCGGTGCGACCGGTCTGGTCAGGAATGTCGGCAGTGGTCCACTTGCCCATGAGAATCTCCTACAATCGGTTAAACGGGGCGGGCGCTCCGCTTGATTACGAATATACCGGAACGCACGCCCCGCTTATCTATTCCCGAGGAGTGTGAGATGGCTCAACCCGCCCGGCCGCTGCGCCGATGCGGCGCGTAATCGCGCTCGGGTGCTGGAGGTCGCCTACGAGACCTTCGCCGCCGACGGGCTTGGCGTGCCGATCGACGAGATCGCCCGACGGGCCGGTGTCGGTGCTAGGCACCGTCTACCGCCATTTCCCGACCAAGGAAGACCTGTTCCGGGCGGTGGTGCAGGACCGGATTCAGCGCATCGTGAGCGACGGGCGCGCACTGGTGGCCGGCGACGACCCGGGGCAGGCGCTCTTCACGTTCCTGCGGTCGATGGTGCTCGAGTGGGGGCGACCGATCGTGGAGTTGACCGACGCGCTCGCGGGGTTGGGCATCGATGTCGCGACCGCGATGCCCGAGGCGGAAGGCGAATTCCTCGGGGTGCTCGGCGAGTTGCTGCGCGCCGCCCAGAAAGCGGGCACGGTGCGGCCCGATGTCGATGTGCCGGACGTCAAGGCGATCGTGGTCGGAAGCCAGGCGATGCAGGCGTATCGGCCGGACGCGGCCGAGCGACTCCCTCGAGGTCGTCCTCGACGGCTTGCGACCTCGTAGATCCGCGGTTGCCCACAGGGCGCTGACAGGTCGCCGACGCATAGTGGCGTGCTATGAACCCGGTGAGTTGGCGCTGGGACACCGGTGCTGCCGCCGGTGATCGTCGCGGCAGGCGTCGCCTATGGCTGGGCCTGGCGGCGCGCTGACGCGCGCGGCACGGCGTATATGTGTGGTGGTTCGTCATCGGCGTCGTGCTGACTGCGGTGGCGACGATGAGCATGGTCGGCGTCTACGCAACGGTGTTGTTCTGGGTCAGGGCGCTGCAGGTGCTGCTCCTGCTGTACGTGGCGCCGCGTTCTTTCTCGCGATGAGGTCGGCCTCGTCACCGTGCTGAGCCAAGCGCTCGGACAGCCGCGGGCTGGACCGGGTGTTGTCCAGCCGGTGTGGCGCGATTGGCCGCACAACCCGCGACGACGTCAGCGGCGATGCTTGCCACGCCACTGGCTGCTGTATCTCACCCTGGTACAGCGCCGCCCTGCGGCACCAGGCCATGGCGGCGGCGACCAACGATGCCGTTGCTGCTGGATCGGTTTCGCTGTACTTCTACGCCTCGGCTGCAGGCCGATCCGGTGCCCGGCGCTACTCACAACTGATTCTCACTCGTCATCAGCATCGTGGAATCGATCAGCGACGGCCTGCTGGGCGTGTGTTGTGGCTCAGGCCGTTGATCGCCGTCGACTACCACACGCGCATCGACCGCGGCACTGGGATCGAGCCAGCGAGATTGACCCAATCGATCGGCGCCGGCGTGCTCTGGCTGCTCGGCGACGTCCTCGGCGTCGCGTTCATCGTCGTGCCGACGCGGTTCTTTCTCTGGCCGAGGAGAGCGAGCCGTGACTGCACGGCACCGGTCAGACGCCAGTGAAACCGCGCGGATCGCGGATAGGGCTCGATGAATAAGGCAGCCGGTTTCGGGCCTGTGGTGGGAGAACGATCCGCAATTGCGTGAAGCGGATGCGTCGAGCATGACCGTGCCGCTGCTGGGCACCGCTGGCCGTGTCGGGTTCGCCGGAGTGCCTGGTTCTTCGATGTTCCTGGTGGTCGTCGTCGCGTGATGCTGGCGGCCTACGTCCTCGCGCGCAGCGCGCAACGCCGGTGGCGGCGTGGTGCGCTGCGTCCGCCAGTCTCTGAACTGCCGCAGCGCGGCCAGCAGGCCGACTCTGGCGCCGGTGGCGTCGCCTTCCCGCTGCGCTGTTGGTGGCGTCCCTCGCACTGCTGACCATCACCGCGATGGCGGGTCCGACTCCCGACGCGCGGTTTTGCCTGCGCAGCCGCGCCGTGGTCATGCTGGTCATCGATGTCTCGGAGTCGATGGCGGCCACCGACGTGCCACCGAACCGATTGGCGGCCGCAGAAGGAAGCGGGGAAGCGGTTCGCGGATGAACTGACTCCCGGAATCCAATCTTGGGCTGGTCGAGTTCGCCGCCGGAACCGCAACGCTTCTTCGATGTCGCCGACCACCGACCGAGATAGCGTCAAGGCTGCGATCGATCACCGCGACACGCGGCAAGCCCAGCACGGAGACGCACGGCGCTACCGGTGAGGGCAGGTCTTCACCAGCATTGCAGGCGATCGCTGCGACGACCGGGGTGCTTCGGCCTGGGTGGGGACGGCCCAGTACCGCCCGCCCGCATCGTCCTGAACCCGACGCGCGGTGCGCTTCGTGCCGGGGAGCCGGATGCGCCGCGGGGGCGCGTTCACGGCAGCTCACGCCGCCAGGAACAGGGTCGTCGCGATGAATCCACGATCCTTCTGTTCGGCACCCCGGATCGGAACCGCTCACAGGCTCGACGATGAGGACCTTCCTTTACGTACCGGTCGATGACTCGGCGTTGCAGAAGATCAGCGAAATCTCGCGGTGGGCAGATTGCGTTTCGCGCGGGCAGTCTGGATCAGCTCAACAGCGTGTACGCCACGCTGCCAGACCATCATCGGCCACCAACCGGTGCCCGGCGACGCCAGCGCGGGATGGATTCGGCTCCCGGGGCAGCTCGCCCTGATCGCCGCATTTCAAAGCTCGTTTCTCGCGGTCCCCGCTTCAACCGGCGGTTGCCGGACTGATTCTCAAGCGGCAGTCTGCGATTGATCAGAGAGGCGAGCAACGCGCCGATGGCGCTGAGCGCGACGGCGATCCGCAGGCGCTATTCCCGCGCTCGCGTGGCCTGCTCCCGACTCCTGATGGCCCATCTGGTCGCTCGACCGCGCCGAAGTCCTTGTTGGTGAAGCTCGTCGATGTTCACCGGCGGTCGACGCGTTTGGCCTTCTCCGCCCGACAATCTGGTACGATGGATTTCATCATCCGCCAGGTCGCCGACGCCTGGCACCGGCAACCGTTTCGTTCTTCATCGCCGCGCCCGGCCGGGGTGCCGAACGCGATCGCAGCAGGAGATCGGGGAAACGCCGTCGTCTCTTGCGGCGCGCGCGCGGTGGTAGGCGCCTTGCGGGCCGCATGTCCCGGTTCAGTCGGGCTTGTTCTCTTTGCCGTCGAGCTTAAGGATTTCGATCCCCGGAAGCTTCATGGCGGCGTCGCTTCCTCGGACCCTTCGGCACCGCGCTGACTCGTCTGGAATGGATTGCAGCGCGCGACGATATCGCCTGGCCGGTGGCGGTGCCGTCGGCGGAAGGCGCCAGCCGACTTGTCGTGGCGGCGACGCGTGCAGCGAGTGATCGGGGGCCGGGGCGACGACGAGCACATTGGCAAGCTTCCTGCGCGAATGCGATCAGGACCCAGATTCACGCCCGCGGTCACCTGGCGGGGCGAACTGCCGCGGGGCGGCGCGCTGGGCGGCGATCAGCCGAAGTTCGGCGGGCACATCAGTCGCCTCCCCATCAGGCTGGGATTCGTCGATGATCAGCATGATCACCGCCCAGATCGGCGCAGGCACCCGTACGTCGTGGCTCGGCTGGGCGAGCGCGATGGGTCAGCGGGACCAGTGCGCCGGGAGCATGAGGCGTCACCGGCAGGTGCTCCCCATGCGCGACAGCGCCGGGCAGGCGCGACGGAGATCGGCCGCGGCAGGGTCGGGCGCGCAACCGGCGCATGCGCCGATCGCCGACGCGTTCGCTCGCCACTCGGGTACATACCGCCTAACAGCGCAGCGGCAGCGCCACCAGGCAGCAGCACCAGCTTCGGCCATCAGGGTTCTCGGGCAGACCCAGACGACGACAGCAGACTCGAGCCGGAACCCGTCACCGCATCAGGGGCGCGCCCGCTCCGCTGGGAATCGGCTGTGCCGGGCAGTTTCGGACGATGGGCGAACACGACCTTGCACTCGCCCTGGTCGAGTGCTAAGAATGCAGTTGGCACTCGCGACCGGTGAGTGCTAGGTCGGGACGGTGAGGCCGGGCCGCACACGCGAGCATATCCAGCCGTCCGTCGCGGGCACTGCGCCCGACCAACAAGACGTGCCATCCCCAATCCGGAGGAATCACTTCGCAATGGCCAAGACGATTGCGTATGACGAAGAGGCCCGTCGCGGCCTCGAGCGGGGCCTGAATGCCCTCGCCGACGCGGTACGAGGTGACGTTGGGTCCCAAGGGCCGCAACGTCGTCCTGGAGAAGAAGTGGGGCGCCCCACGATCACCAACGATGGCGTGTCCATCGCCAAGGAGATCGAGCTGGAGGACCCGTACGAGAAGATCGGCGCTGAGCTGGTCAAGGAAGTCGCCAAGAAGACCGACGACGTCGCGGGCGACGGCACCACCACCGCCACCGTGCTGGCCCAGGCGCTGGTTCGCGAGGGCCTGCGCAACGTCGCGGCGGGCGCCAACCCGCTCGCCCTGGAAGCGCGGCATCGAGAAGGCCGTCGAGAAGATCACCGAGACGCTGCTGAAGTCGGCCAAGGAGGTCGAGACCAAGGAGCAGATCGCTGCCACCGCCGCCATCTCGGCCGGCGACACCCAGATCGGCGAGCTGATCGCCGAGGCCATGGACAAGGTCGGCAACGAGGGCGTCATCACCGTCGAGGAGTCGAACACCTTCGGCCTGCAGCTCGGAGCTCACCGAGGGCATGCGCTTCGACAAGGGCTACATCTCGGGTTACTTCGTCACCGACGCCGAGCGTCAGGAAGCGGTCCTGGAGGATCCGTACATCCTGCTGGTCAGCTCGAAGATCTCGACCGTCAAGGATCTGCTGCCGCTGCTGGAGAAGGTCATCCAGTCCGGCAAGCCGCTGCTGATCATCGCCGAGGACGTCGAGGGCGAGGCGCTGTCCACGCTGGTCGTCAACAAGATCCGCGGCACCTTCAAGTCCGTCGCCGTCAAGGCACCGGGCTTCGGTGACCGCCGCAAGGCGATGCTGCAGGACATGGCCATCCTCACCGGTGGCCAGGTCATCAGCGAAGAGGTCGGCCTCTCGCTGGAGACCGCCGACGTCTCGCTGCTGGGCAGCGCCCGCAAGGTCGTCATCACCAAGGACGAGACCACGATCGTCGAGGGCGCCGGTGATCCCGAGGCCATCGCCGGGCCGGGTGGCGCAGATCCGCGCAGGAGATCGAGAACAGCGACTCCGACTACGACCGCGAGAAGCTGCAGGAGCGCCTGGCCAAGCTGGCCGGCGGTGTTGCGGTGATCAAGGCCGGCGCTGCCACCGAGGTGGAGCTCAAGGAGCGCAAGCACCGCATCGAGGACGCGGTGCGCAACGCCAAGGCGGCCGTCGAGGAGGGCATCGTCGCCGGTGGTGGCGTGGCGCTGCTGCAGGTCGGCTCCGGTGCTGGACGAGCTGAAGCTGTCCGGTGACGAGGCCACCGGCGCCGAACATCGTCAAGGTCGCGCTGGAGGCACCGCTGAAGCAGATCGCCTTCAACTCGGGCCTGGAGCCGGGCGTCGTCGCCGAGAAGGTCCGCAACCTTCCGGCCGGCCACGGCCTGAACGCCCAGACCAATGAGTACGAGGATCTGCTCGCCGGCAGGCGTTGCCGACCCGGTCAAGGTGACGCGTTCGGCGCTGCAGAACGCGGCGTCCATCGCGGCGCTGTTCCTGACCACCGAGGCCGTCGTCGCCGACAAGCCGGAGAAGGCCGCCGCCTCGCATGGGCGACCCGACCGGCGGCATGGGCGGCATGGGCTTCACAAAGTCGCCAACGACGAGGCCCGGTCCCCTTGCGGGGCCGGGCCAGCTGTCGGTAACGGCGAGGAGTGCCGTTGCGGGCCGCCCGCACGCATACTTCGGCGCAGACCCGTGGCCCACAAGCCCAGCACTCGCGAACAGGAAACTCACCGGGAACTACGCGCCCGACGCGCGGATCGCCCGCAGCCGCCCGCTCGGCGGGGGCGGAGGTAGTTGTCGCGACTCCTCGAAGTCTGCGCACAGGCGCGTAGACCGAGGCGGATTGGCCGGGCGAGCTCGTCGAAGCGCCTGCGACCAACGCCGGCCGCCTCGCCGGCGAGACCGCACCCAGTGCTCGATCGCGAGGAAGCTACGGCGGTCTCTGATGGTCTGGTGCGCAACTGTCGCTGGGAGTGGCAGCAGGTGGCTTTGGTCGGGGCCGTCACGGCCCGCACGGCGGCGGATAAAGCCGAGTCTGCCACGATCGCCGTGACGTGATGTCCCACGAAGATGCAAGTCAGCCACCATCGCCGACTGGGTGACGCGGAAGGCTTCGCCAGCAGGGGAGCGGGTCTGATCCGGCCGCATTGCCCATCTTGAACATGCTGGCTGAATACTCACCGTCATGCGTGCGGCGTCGGCGAACGGCAGTTCGGTGACGTCGGCCTGCTGCGGAGTTTTCGGAGAGATCCGCTGATCGTCCAGCCCGAGCTGAGCCGCGCTGGTCGACCAACGAGCCGTTTCGCAGTTACTTCCTTCGGTGGAATCGCGCTGCGTGTCACCCGGCAGCACCGCCGCAACCGGTTGGCGAGGGAAGCGTGGAGGTACCGCCAAAGATATCGTCGCAAAGAGCTGTCACGCTGTCCGCCAGCACATGGTCGTGGCTGGTGATCTCCCAGCAGCTCCGCGCGAGCAGCTGTCCGCTGCGTGCGCGATGCGCCCCATGGTGTGGAAATTCTCTCGGAGCGGCGCGAGGTCCGCCGGCGTGAAGCGTTTTTCGGCGAGTTCCAAACCAGGCGGTGAGCTTGAGCGCGCCGGCTCGATGCCGTGCCGTGATCGGGCCCGTCGCGTGCTCGGCTGCCGATCGTGGTGTCGGTCATGGATGCAAGCACGAGGCGAGTCAGACGCGCTTGAGTACAATCATAAAGACAACAAACACATGTTCGCCCCCAGAGCGTAACGACGCAGCGGGGAACTCAGCCGGTCTCGAGCGGCCGCACCGTCGTCCTTGCCGGGGCCGGGTTTCGCCACCGCTCCCGGCGCTGCCTTGCGATGCAACACGCCGGCGCGGCTCGGCGCTACGACTCTTCAGCGCGGTCGGTGTCAGTCGAGCTCGCCCCTGCCCGTCGACGATCAGCGAGTAGCCGCCGGCGTTCGCGCGGCGGCCAGACAAGCGTGACGCCGTCGTGGCTGGCGGTGTTCTTTGCGCGTGCTGCTGCCGATCGGGACCGACGTCGATCACGCCATCGGCGAGCACACGGCTCGACCGCCAACGGTGTGTGCGTGGTAGTCGTCGCCGACCGTGATCAGATAGGCGTAACGCGCAGAATCGGCCAGCTGCGCCGGCCAGCCGGTCGAGATCGACTTTGACGCTCATGCGGCCTAGGCGCGGCGCGGGCTGGCGGCCGACGGACAAGTCGGCTGCCGCGTGACGCGCGGCGGTGGGCACGCCGTTCTCGGCGATGACCTCGCCAGATACGCACCGTCGCGACATAGCCGTCCGCGGCCTGGTCCAGTCGACGACCGCCCGCTGGCAGGTCGTGGGTGATCACCGGCTTGTGCAGCCGCACTGCGGCATGGTCGATCACGTTGAGATCCGCCTTGTAGCCCACCGCGATTCGGCCGCGGTCGGCGGGAACCCGGCGACCCTCGCGGGCACGGATGTCAATCATGCGGATCACGTCGGCGACGCTGCATCCGGCCCGACGCTGGCGGTCGCGTGCCCAGTGGGCCAGCAGGAACGTCGGATAGCTTGCGTCGCAGATCATTCCGTATGTGCGCACCACCGTCGCCCAGGCCGAGCACGAC
>ERZ1370068.11007-contig-9658_pt1 | contig 33845 bp, 56 predicted proteins | sample MGYA00561227_ERZ1370068 | MGnify/ENA primary metagenome ERZ1370068 (study PRJEB38410, sample SAMEA6850437) | metagenome | study: Metagenomic assessment of the ecological functions of the soil: analysis of the soil microbiota associated with the...
TTACGTATTGCTCCAAAGGTTCTGGTCACCCGCATGGCTGACACCTTCACGAAAACCGACGGCGATCTGCGCGCGGTGCTCCAGACCATGTTCAGCGTCGCCGGAGTTCCTGTCCGAGGGCGCCTGGCAGGCGAAGCTGAAGTCGCCGCTCGAGATGGTCGTCAGCGCCGCGCGCCGCTGAACGCCGACGTCACCGACACCTTCGCGCTCGCGCAGCGTATCGCCGATCTCGGCGAGCCGCTCTACGGGAAATTGGAACCGACCGGATATTCGAACACGGGCGGACGCGTGGACGAACACGGCCGGCATCCTCGGACGGATCAATTTCGGCGACCGCGCTCGCGGCCGGTCAGATTCCTGGCGTCAAGGTCGACACCTGAGCCGGTTCAACTTCAAGCGATCCGCACGCCGTGGCCGGCCGAGCTGCTCAGCCGGCCTCCGTCCGCATCGACGCTGGCGGCGATCGAAAAAGGCACGCAGGACACGAGAGGCGACCCCCTCGATCCTCGTCGACGCTGGTCATCGGTTCGCCCGGATTTTCAACGGAGGTAAGCGATGCTCACGCGGCGCTTCTTTCTTCGTGCCTCCGCCGTGGCGATGGCCGGCGTCGGCGTCGCGCCGTCTTGGCTCGTGCGATGCCGCCGCTCAAGGCGAGCGCCGCAAACGCAAGATCCTCGTCGCGATCTTCCAGCGCGGCGCCGCCGACGGCTTGAACGTGGTCGTCCCGTTCTTCGAAAGACGCTACTACGAGCTGCGTCCGAGCATCGCGGTCCCGCCGCCGGGGAAGCCGAACGGCGCGATCGACCTCGACGGACGCTTCGGGCTGCATCCGTCGCTGCAGGCGTTGAAGCCGTTCTGGGACAGCGGACAGCTGGCGATCGTCGAGGCCGCCGGCTCGCCCGATCCGACGCGCTCGCACTTCGATGCGCAGGACTTCATGGAATCGGGAACGCCCGGCGAAGCACCAGCGAGATGGCTGGCTGAATCGCGCGCTGCCACCGCGACCGCGGCGACCCGTCGCCGCTTCGCGCGATTGCCATCGGCGCGCAGCTGCCGCGCACGCTGCGCGGCAGCCGACGCGGCCAGTCGCCGTCGACAACCTCGCAGCAGTTCCAGATGCGCAGATCACGGCAGCACGCGCCGAGCATTCTCGAGAGCATGTACGCGACGACGGCGGACGCGCAAGCTGATGGCGCTTCGGGAAGGGAACGTTCGAGGCGGTCAAGATGATCGAGTCCATCAGCCGGCGCCCGTACACGCCCGCCAACGGCGCGCAGCATGTCGGCGAATTCGGCCGCAGCTTGCAGCAGGTCGCGCGCCTGATCAAAGCCGACGTCGGCGTCGAGGCGGCCTTTGCCGACATCGGCGGCTGGGACCATCACAGCAACGAGAGCGCCGCAGCTGACGAACCTGCTGCAGCAGTTCGGGACGTCGCTGGCCGCGTTCGCGCAGCGACATGGGCGATCGCATGGAAGACATCGTGCTGGTCACGATGTCGGAGTTCGGCCGGACCGTGAGTGAAGACGGCAACGCGCGGCACCGACCACGGCCACGGCAACGTGATGATGGTGCTCGGCGGTCCCGTGCGCGGCGGCACGCATCTACGGCCGCTGGCCGGGCCTGCGAGCCCGAGCAGCTCTACGAGCGCGCGACCTCGCGGTCACGACCGACTTCCGCGACGTGCTCGGCGAAGCTGGTCAGCGCACCACCTCGGCCAGCGGATCGATCCGCGTGTTCCCGGGTTCACGCCCGGTGAGCCATTGGGGTTGCCGGACCTGAACGCCCACCTTCAGTGCGGCTGTCCAATTGGTGACGACCGCTATCGAAAACCCGCGAAGACCGTCGAGCGAGAGGATGACGATCGGCATTGCAAAACAGATGATCGCAGGCTTGCAAGACGTGCTCCCGCCGTCGAACTCTGCGCGAGAGAATGTTATAGTTCGACTCGCATGGCAGTCGCCGGACACGACCGATTTCCGATTCTTCATCGACAGACATTTCTCCGCTTCAACGCCGCCACGCTCAAGGACGCGGCCGACGCGCTACGCCGCGCACCTCGACGAGCGGCGGCGTCGATGTTCATGACGCTGGCCGGCGCGATGAGCACGGCCGAGCTCGGGCGTCTCGCTCGCCGGAGATGATCCGTCAGCGACAAGGTGCACGCCATCTGCTGCACGGGCGCGAACCTCGAGGAGGACGTCTTCAACCTCGTCGCGCACGACGCACTACGAGCGCATTCCGCAACTACCGCGACCTGACGCCCGCAGGACGAGCAGGACCTGCTCGAGCGCCACCTCAACCGCGTCACCGACACCTGCATCCCCGAAGAAGAGGCGATGCGCCGCATCGAGCGGCGTGCTCATCGAGCGACTGGATCGCGCGCCGACCGCAGCCGGCGAGCGCTACTTCCCGCACGAGTTCCTCTACCGCGTCTGATTCGCAGCGGCAAGCTCAAGCAGCTCTACGAGATCGACCCGGCCGACAGCTGGCTGCTCGCGGCCGTGCGAGAAGAACCTGCCGATCTTCGTCCCCGGCTGGGAAGACTCGACGCTCGGCAACATCTTCGCCGCGCACTGCATCTCAGGCAAGGTCAAGAACGTCGCACACGCGTGCAAAGCGGCATCGAGACGATGATGGCGCTCGCCGAGTGGTATCGCGCGACGGCGCCGCAGCAGCTCGATCGGCTTCTTCCAGATCGGCGGCGGCATCGCCGGCGACTTCCCGATCTGCGTCGTGCCGATGCTGCACCAGGATCTGCAGCGCGACGACGTGCCGCTGCTGGGGCTACTTCTGCCAGATCAGCGATTCGACGACGAGCTACGGCTCGCTACTCGGGCGCGGTGCCGAACGAGAAGATCACCTGGGGCAAGCTCGGCGTCGACACGCCGAAGTTCATCATCGAGTCCGACGCGACGATCGTGCGCGCCGCTGATGTTCGCGAAAATCCTCGGCTGGTAAACACGACGGTCAGCGCAGAGCACGCAGAGCACGCGGAGACTCCGCGTCAAGATGAGCATCACGCACTGCGATGGCCGCGGACTCAAGGCCGGAGCACGCGTCGGGCACTCATGTTGCTGGGCATCGGTGCGATTGGCGCGCCGTCCGTTGCGGGTGCACAGGCAGTGGCACTGGCGTCAGCGCAACGACCGAACGCCACTGAGGCTGCCCCTTCGTCCGGCGTTTGATGTCGCTTCCATCCGAGAGGTGCCATCGCCCACCGAAGACGTCGCAAGGCCGGGCTGTTTCACGTCAGGGGTGAAGATCGACGGATCGCGCTTTGCGGACTACGGATTCAGCGTCGCTCTCGCCGAAGTTGATCCCTACGCCTATCGCGTCGAACACGTATCAGGTGGCGGGACCCAGTTGGCTGGGCGACACGCGATGGAACATCGTGGCTCAAGATTCCAGATGGTCGACGCCGCGGCGCGCGCGCGCCGGAGATGATTGTCTGAACGCTTCTGGGGGAACGGTTCAAACCTGGCGCTACACCGTGAGAACCGCGAGCGAGGCCGTTATGCGCGCTCGTCATGGCCAAAGGCGGGCCACTGCTGAGAGAAGCGGCCGGCGGCGAAGGGATTCCGAGGTGCCGGCCTGAGTGTTAAGAATGAAGGCAGGGGGATGGGATCTCGGCGGGCTGCGGGAATGATGCGTTTGACGCCGAGTCCGAGCGGCGGCATGCAAATGGAAATCGCGAAGGTCACCATGGCTGCCTTTGCGGAATATCCTCACACACCATGGATCGGCCTGTCGTTGATACCACGGAATTGAAAGCCAGCCATCAGCCCAGCTCCGACGTGCCGGTCCAGGCGATGACCTGGAATGAGCTTCGCGCAGAAAGTCGCGGCGTTCGCGGGATTAAGTGCATTTGGTGTCCGAGGTGCAGTCCCTGACGCCGAGAGCGTGAGTCTGGCGTCATTCAGGCCGTGAAGCGCCTCGGTTTGGCTACGGCCCCGCAAAGCGCCGGTCGAGACGCTGGTCGTCGATCACGCTGAGAAAGCCAACCGCAAACTAGTTGTTCTCTGCGTGCTCCGCGTGCTTTGCGTTGTCCGTCGTTGTTCGTAGTCGCTCGATGACGTCCACGACTTCCTGATACGTCTTCGGTCCGTCGGACCGAAATGAGCGCGCAGGTTCATGTGGGCACTCCAGTCCTGCCGCGCGCGCCGTCGCTTCCAGCCGGCTGATCGGATCGATGCCGATCGCCTTGCAGCGTCTCGGCGACTTCTTCCATCTCCGCGCCCGCCGCTCGCCGTGGACGACGACGCGCCCGCTCGTGTAGTCGGCGAGCTTCTTCCAGTCGATCCCCGGCCAGCGTCTCCTTGAGCGACGCGAAGACGAGATCGTCGGCGCCGAACTTCGTCGCCGCCATCACGCACTCGAACAGCAGCGCCTCGATGCCCTTGACGACGATGCTGCGGCACATCTTGACGGCCGCCGCGCTGCCCCGACCTTCGCGCCCTCGAGGATGTCCATCTTCATGCCGAACGGCGACAATCATCTCCGTGAAGGTCGTTCGCGCCAGCGCCGCCGAGGCAGCATCGGCACTTTGTGTCCGCATGGCGAGCACCGGGCGCCATCACGGCGGCTTCGACGAAGCTCGCGCCGGTGGCGGTAATGACGCGATCGATGTCCTGCTTCAGCGCAGGCGAAACGGAGTTGATGTCGGCGTAGAGTGTGGCGGCTCGTGAGGAACGGCGCGTTCTGCCTCGCCGCCTCGAGCGCGGAGCTCGACGTCACGGCCGAGAAGATGATGTCGGCGGAGCCGCCAGCTCGCGCGGCGAGTTGACGATGGTGACGACGTCGGGTTTTCGGCTTGATGTCGTAGGCGAAGATGCGCTCGACGCCAGCGGATCGCAAGTCCGCGCGCGATAGTCGAGCCTGCTTCGCCGAAACCGATGAAGCCGATCGAGAGCATGAATTGGGCAATCTAGCGCATCTGGTTATCTGGTCATTGACTTGAATCATTTCAAATGCCCAAATAACCAAATGATCAGATGTCCACAATCTCAGTGAGCGGTAGCGCACCGCTCGCGCGCCGACTGGCGCTTCGCGCTGAAGACGGCCGAGGACGTGGCGCCGCACGATCGGCGAGCGCGCTGAACGCGACCGTCATCGTGCCCGCGATGACGCGTAGAGTATACTGGCTGACGCGCCGCGATCTGCAGCGACTGGCGCGCCGATGATCGGGCTGAGCACGCCGCCGATGCGGCCGAACGCCACGCGTCGTCCCGACGCCCGTGCCTGCGAATCGACGTCGGATACACGTTCGCCGCCAGCGCATACATCGTCGTCTGCGTGGCGTTGACGAGGCCGCCGGTCGATGCCGAGCATGACGAACACCGGCACGACGTTGTCGCGGCGTGATGTCCATCATCGCCAGACGCCGGCGCAGCCGGCAACCGATCCGGCCGCGAGCATCGTCAGCATCGTGACGCGCGAGCCGATACGCGGAATGATGAACGCGGCGCCGAGCGCGAACGCACCAGCACGCCGAGGTTCCACGCCAGTCAGGCCGTAACTGGCGGTGCCGACGTCGAACTTCGCGCCGATCGAGCATCGACGGCACCCAGTTGGTGCCCATGTAGGCGCCGAGAGAAGCAGAAGAAAGCAGCCGAGCAGCGCGATCGTGTCCGCGCGGAACTCCGGGCACGAACAGCTCGCCGATCGACGCCTGCTTGACCGACGCCTCTTCACGCGAGTCGACGAACACCGCATCGTCGTCCGGGACGTTGTGGCCGAGCCTGCGCAGCATCGCGCGCAGCTCGCCCCATCGTTCCTGCAGTCTCGCCATGTAGCGCGGCGACTCAGGCAGCACCTTTGAAGAGGAACGCCGCGAGCACCAGCGGCAGCGGCGCCGCCGACGCCAAACAGCACGCGCCAGCCGCAGCGCGGCAGGACTGTAGCCGCCGATCCAGCCGGCAAACGCGCCGCCGAGCGGAATGCAGATGACCGTCAATGTGACGGCGAACGGGACGTGTGCGCGTCGGCACGTCATCGGATGAAATCGCCGTCGCGGTCGGCATCGCGCCGCCGAGGCCGAGGCCCGCGAGAAACCGCAGGACAATGAGCGTCGTTGACGTCGTTGGCGAACGGCCACGCCGATCGTGAGGACGCCGAAGGTGACGACGCTGCCGAGCAGCGCGACTCGCCGGCCGAACTTGTCGCCGAGAATGCCGCCGATCGCGCCGCCGACCATCATGCCGACCATGCCGGCTCGTCAGGACGTAGCTGAATGGACCGCGCGTCGCGATGTGCCAGTCGCTGCATCAGCGCCGGAATCGCACCGCCCATCACCTGGTTGTCGAAGCCGTCGAGGATGATCGTCATCGCCGTCGCGAAGACGAGCAGCTTCTGATAGCCGCCGAACTTCCCGTCGTCGAGGATCGGCGCCGACGTCGACAGTTTTCATTTACCTGCTTCCTCCGCCATCGCTTGCTGCCCACGGGCGTGACTGGTTGAAAAGATCACATGGAGCGCCATGAGCGCCTGCAGCGGATGCGCGCCGGCCTCGACGAGCGGACCGACGTGCTCGCTGACCTTGCCGCCCTTGCCGACGTTGACCATCTCCTCGGCGGCCGTCCGCTGCTTGCCGTGGAGGTTGTACTCCTTCGCGACCGATGTCGAGGTCGTTGACGATGCGGTTGCGCAGGTCCTGGCTGTGGCGCGACTCGAACAGCAGCTTGTTGAGGCCGTAGCCCTCTGACGGCGGGTGCTTGTAGAACAGGAAGCCCTGGTTCTTGAACTTGCCAGTCGCCGACTTTCGCGTCGATGGTCGGACTTCTTGTGCGCGCGCTCCGGCAGGAAGCGCATGATGCCCAGCCCGTGATGCCACGTCGGGATGTAGTCGATGAGCTCGCCCTGGTGCGCGCCGATGGCGCCGAACATCACCGCCCAGCTCAGCAGCTCCGGTGTTGCCGACCTCGTCGAGCTGCGTGCCGCGTCATGTCCAGCAGCGCGTCGATGTTGCCGGCCTCGAACTGCGAGACGAGCCAGCGATCGAAATCGAATTCCGGATGCAGGTACTTCGTCGTGCCCGGGAAGTGCGACATGCCGCCGCTCGCGATGATGGCGACCCGCTCCTTGCGTCCCTTGACGATCTGCGCCGAGCGCCTTGCCGAGCGCCTCGCAGCGCTTGGCCGTCGGCAGCGGCGGCACGTAGACGTTGGTGAAGAACGGGATGACCGGGATGTTGCGCTTGCCGATCACGCACTCGAACGGAATCGAGAACGCGTGGCCGAGCTCCGCGTCTTCGGAGTAAGCGATGTCGAAGTTGTGCTCGACGACGAGCTTGTTGAGGATGTCTTCGGCCATCTCGCGGTGGATCGGCAGGTTGTGCTCGCGGCCGGCGAATCTCGCGATGGCGCGTGTCGCCGGCGACGATGGCAGAACGTCGGGACGCAGCTGACCGAGAACGTCTCGACGTGATCGGCGCCGAGGAACAGATGATGACGTCCGGCTTCGGTCTCGTCGAGGACCTTGCCGAGCTCGTTCATCGCGCGGCCGGCCTGCTCGAGCTGCTTCGGGTCCTCGTCCGGCGGACGCGTGAACATAAATCAGCCATCGTTAGCACGAAATTCAATTTCTGTTCATGACGCCGACATCATCGGCAGAAACAGCGGCAGCCCGGCGGTGAATCAGGCGAGGGCCAGTTCGTCCGGGATCGTTTTTGACGGCGGCATCCAGTCGTTAGTCCTGGACGGCGTCTTCGACGACAAACAGGCGCGCCTGCAAGCCTCAGTCGATTCGGCGGCCACCTTGTTCTCGAGGCGTTGCGCAAGATTTACGATGCCGGTCCGGTTGCCGATGAGCTGACCGGTCAAAGAAGCGCGCTCACCGTAGTCCGGCCGCCCAGGGGAAACTGACTTCGATTCTAGCCGCGGTGCACGGTCCGACCCAACGCGCCCGAGCGCGCATTCGTGATTTTCCACTGTGCAAGAGCAGGAGGTGCCCCGATCACTTTCCTTTCCGCTTTTGTGATTTTATGAGCGAGATCGCGATCCATCATCCGCCCGGTTATCGCGCCGGCGGATTGAACTGGGCCTTTATCGGCCTGCTCTACACCTCGTCTACATGTGTCGTTACAATCTCGATCGCGAACACCGCGATCAGTAACGAGTATCATTTCAGCAAAGCCGACATGGGCGCGATCATCACCACCGCGCTCCTCGCTTATGCCTGCGGCCAGATTCTCGAATAAGCTTGCTCACCGATCATCTCGGCGGCAAGCGCGCCATGCTCATCGGCGCGGCCGGAACCGTGATAATGAACTTGCTCTTTGGCCTCGCCTCTTCTGGGGATTACTCTGGCTCTTCGTCACCATTCGCGGGATCGACGGCTACCTGCAGGCGTTCGGCTCTCCGGGCCTGGTCAAGATTAATGCCGCCTGGTTCGGGCATCGCGAGCGCGGCCAGGTTCGCCAGGGCATCTTCGGCTTCATGATTAGTCTGGGGGCGCTTCGGGATTTTAATCTCGGACCTGCGCTCTGGCCGGATTCCTTTTCCTTGGCTTATGTGGCGAGTTCCGCCGCTGCGGTGGCGCTGGCTTTTCTGGGTGCCGGCGGGAATCACGCAACCCCTTGGTCGCAATTTGCATGGCGATTGTCGTGAAAGACACGCCCGGCCGAAGCAGGCTTTCCCAGTCCGAGACGCCGAGGAAGGAGATCCAATCAAGCCCCCGCGAGGCGTGAAGTCGGTCCCTGCTCACGATTGCCTCGAACCCGATCGTCTGGATCGTCGCTCTGTGCTTACGCCCTGCACCGGCGCGGTTCGGCCGGGGATTGATCAATGGTTTCCGCGCGTTTCATGGGCGAGGTCTACTACGTGGATTTCAAAAGTCGGCCCAGTTTCAGCTCGTTGGCTTTCTCATTCCTTCTGTCGCTTTTCCGCCGGTTCCCAATCTCCGGCTATGTTTCCGATTACACTTTTCAGGGGCGGCGGGCGCCGGTCGCGGCGGGACTCTATTTCCTCGAGACCTCAGGCATCATCCTGCTGCGCAGCCCAGTTCCAAAGCGTAAACGCCACCGTTTTTTTTTCTTCTCGTCCTGATTTCTTTCCACTGCGAACGCGACCCACTCGATTCTTGGGATGGCAGCGCGTCGATGGACATTGCGCGGAACAGATGGCTGGCTTCGCGTCGGGCGTGATTGATCTTTCAATATTTCGGGGGCAGCCTTGCCGGGCTGGTGGCGGGGCGCTCCTCGATCGCAGCTGGGGGAGCTATTTCTACTTGCATGGCTCCGTTCGGAGTGATTGGCGGGCTGCTTATGCTCTCGATTCTCGGAAAGGCGAGTCTGGCCAAACCAGCCGCACAGCCCTTGCACGTTGTTAGCTTCGAAGCAGGTCAGCGGCTTTCCGCGATTTAGAACAACGCCAGCTGTCTCCGTTAGGCCGGCGAAAAAGCTGCAGGTCGAAAGCGGTGGCCGTTCGCGCCGAAGCCTGCGCGTTTGCAGCCCGCGTGGAAGAGCGCCCCGAATTTGCTCGGCAAAATCCCTTCGCCTCGCGTCCGCGATTTGGTGCCGCGGGTCGTTCGACTTTACTCGTAACCGCCGCGCAAATGCCCGGATCCGGCCGAGGCACCGCTTCTCTTTGCGGTCGGGAAAATGATGTTCTTCCAGCCAGCGCTCGAAAAGCGGCGCGACCGCATGCGGCGGCGTGACGACGGCGCAACCCGCAAATCGCGCCCCCGCGTCGCCCGCCGCCTTCGAAGCTAGCAGCGCGGCTACTCGTGATTCGGCCGGCCCGGGTATGCATCGGGGGCGTCATGACAGCCTACGGGAATCTCCAGCCGCGCGCAATTGCCGCACCGCCTCGAGCCGGGCGCGCGGGGGTCGAAGTCGCGGCTCAGGGACGCGCTGGAGTTTCGGATCGAGCGAGGTGATCGAGATGTTAACCGCGACCGCGTGGTCTTGGGCCAGTTCGCCTAACAGATCGAGGTCGCGAGTCACGAGCTGATTCTTGGTGATGATCCCAACCGGATTGCGAAAACGCGCCAGCACTTCTAGGCAACTTCACGCGTGATCTGCAGACGGCGCTCGACCAGGCTGTATACGGATCAGTCACCCGCTCATCACCAAGGTTTCCGGCTTCCAGCGTGGAGAGAAGTTCGGCCTCCAAGAGTTCGGCGGCGTTTTCCTTCACCACTGATTTCGACTCTCGAAATCGAGTCCGGCGGAAAAGCCGAGGTATTCGTGCGTCGGCCCGCGCGTAACGATAAATGCAACCGTGCTCGCAGCCACGGTAAGGGTTGACGTCGACTCGAATCCGACATCCGGGCTGTGGTTAGTGCGCGATGATCGTTTGCGTGAAATCGCGCAGGTAGAGCGTGCGCCGTGGCCGGTCCGGATCATATTCGTCCCTCGGGATCCGGTTCGAGGTGGAGCACTTCGAACGATTAGCCGGATTGGTTGAAGCGCACGCCTGGCCATGAATTTCGAGGGCGCAGTCGGCCCATAGTTGGCCGAGGTTTCATCGAAGGAAGCACCCTCTGCGTCATATGTGTCAACAAGTTCGTATGAACATATATCGATTGTCCAGCAAACTTGGCGGGAATCCCAGGGTGGATCGGCCAGCTCCGTCGGGCGATTCTGAGGTCAACGACCGCAATCGTCAAATCGAGCAAGGACTGCTCGATCCACCAGCAATCAGCCCTTTTGGCTTCCTTTGCCCGAGGTGTCGCGAAGGGTGATGGTGCGATTGAAAACGAGTTTGTTCGGGCCGTGAATCCGGATCGAGCGCGAAATAGGCCAGGCCGCTCGAATTGATAACGCAGTTCCGGCTGCGCTTCGCCTAACGACGGTTCGCATTTCGCGGTCACGACTTCGAGTGACTGCGGATTGATGAACGTCTTGAAGTCACCCTCTGCGTCCGGTTCCGGGACGGTGAAGAGCCGGTCGTAAAGTCGCACCTCGGCGTCGATCGCGTGCGCCGCGCTCACCCAATGGATCGTGCCCTTGATCTTGCGATTGGAAGTCGCGCCGCCTGACTTGCTCTCGAGATCGGCCGTGCAGCGCAGCTCAGATCACGTTGCCTGACGCGTCCTTGATCACTTCGTCGCACTTGATGATGTAGGCGTATTTCAGGCGCACTTCGCCGCCCGGCTTGAGCCGGAAATATTTCGGCGGCGGCGTCTCCATGAAGTCGGCGCTGCTCGATGAAGAGCTCGCGGCTGAATGGCACCTTGCGCGTGCCTGCAGCCGGATCTTCCGGATTGTTGACGGCATCGAGCTTCCTCGGCTTTTCCCTCGGGATAATTGGTGAGCACCACCTTGAGCGGATGGAGCACCGCGAGCCGGCGCAAGCGCGGTCTTGTTAAACTCGTCGCGCATCGCGTGCTCGAGCGCGTCGACCTCGGTGAGCGACGGATATTTCGTGATCCCGATTCGGTAGGCGAAATCGCGCAGAACGCTTGCGCGTCACGCCACGCCGCCGCATCCCGAGATGGTCGGCAGGCGTGGATCGTCCCAGCCGCTGACGAGCCCTTCATCGACCAGCTGCTTGAGCTTGCGTTTGCTCATCACGGTATAGGTGAGGTTGAGGCGCGCGAATTCGTATTGGTGCGGAAGCGGCCGCGGGAGATCGAGCGACTCGAGGATCCAGTCGTAGAGGGGGCGATGGACTTCGAATTCCAGCGTGCAAAGCGAGTGGGTGATGCCTTCGAGGTAATCGCTCAGTCCATGCGCGAAATCGTACAGCGGGTAAATGCACCACTTGTCTCCGGTTTGGTGATGTGCGCGCGTGCCGGATACGATAGAGGACCGGGTCGCGCAGCCAAACGTTAGGCGCCTGCATGTCGATCCTGGCGCGCAACGTCCGCGCGCCATCGGGAAATTCACCTGCCTTCATGCGCGCGAGCAGATCGAGATTTTCTGTCCACAGAGCGGTTGTGATAGGGTCTATCCTTTCCGAGTCGCCGGTATTCGTCGGTCTGCCTCCGGCGTCATGTCGCAGACGTAGGCTTTGCCATTTGCGCACGAGCTGCTGCAGCGAATTCGTAGATTTGATCGAAGTAATCTGAGGCAAAGAGCGGAGCGCCGTCGCCTTTCAGTCCGAGATTTTCGTCCGCCCAGCCGTCAATCAGCCAGCGGATATCGGCCATGATGGAGTCGATGAATTCCGTCTCTTCCTTTTCCGGGTTGGTGTCGTCCATCCGCACGTTGCAGATGCCGCCGAATTCGCGCGCGATCCCAAAGTTGAGGCAGATCGCCTTGGTGTGTCCGATGTGGAGATAGCCGTTCGGCTCTGGTGGGAAGCGAGTGTGAATTTTCGTGCGCTTTCCGCTTCGCACATCTTCTGCGACGATTTCGCGGATGAAATCGGTTGGCGCGGTAGGTTGGTTGGCGGTCTCAGGCATGCGCTCGGCGCGACGGTAATCACGCTGCCAGGTTGTCATCCGTGTCGCGGGCGCAAAATGAAACCGGTCTACGATCTGCGCGATCTCGAGTTGGGAAACTGTCACTCGCGGAATCTCCCCGCCGATCCGACTCGGAGTCCTCGGTAACCCGGTGGCGCATTCGCTTTCTCCGCAAATGCAAAACGCCGCCGCTCTCAAGGCCAGCGGGATCGAGATGCGTGCCCGCTTCGAGATTTCGCCTAACGAGTTAAAGGCCGCCTTGGAACAAATGCGCGAGCTCGGATTTGTCGGGGTGCAACCTCACATCGTCCCGCACAAGACCGCGCGCGGCTGCTTTGGTGGATGAAGTCGACGCTCGTGCCCAGGCAGATCGGTGCGATCAACACCATCGCCTTTCAGAAACAGAAGTCGGCTGGGCTGGAATACCGATGGTCCAGGTTTCTATCACGCGATCAGCGAAACGTTTCGCGTCGAACTGCGCGGCTTAAATGTTCTCATTCTCGGCGCCTGCGGGGAGCGGGGTCGCGCGCTCACCTGGGAATGCGCCCTGGCAGGTTGCCCACGGCTGATCCTGGCAAACCGCGATTTTCGCAAGGCGCCAAAAATCTCGTCCGCGAAGTTGTCGGTCATCTCTCCCGGGACGACGACCAGAAAGAATGGCTCCAAGGCAATTCCATGGGAGGATCGCGTGCTTGCTTCAGAATTGGCCCGCGCCGATTTGCTGGTGCACGCGACCACCCTTGGCCTGAACCCATCCGACCCGTTGCCGGTCCCGGCCCGGCTGCTCCGGCCAGACCTGATGGTTTACGACCTCAATTATGCAGCCCGGTTAAAGTCCGCTCCTGCGCGCGGCCGAGACTGTAGGCGCGCGCGGGCCAATGGTCTGACGATGCTTCTTCACCAGGGCGCACTGGCGTTCGAGCACTGGTTCAATCAGTCCCGTCCTTGGACGCGATGCGGACCGCTCTCCAGACCTGGGATCTTCGCGGCGGGTCGGGATCACGCGACCCGAGTCAATCACCGCGCCGCGAGCTGCTGAAAAACTCCCTCAGTTCGTCATTGTAGAAATGGCCGTCTTCTTCCGCGGTTGAAACCAGAGACAAATCTGGCCGTCCGGAGCGAGGTGTTGGTCGAGGTCATCAAGAAAGAACCGCCATTCCTTCTGCCTCCAGAGATGGTGAGACTTATGACCATTGAAGCAAATCATGAAGGCGGTGATGAGGTCGAACTTGGGAGCCTAGTTTCGACAGCCTAACGAGCGGCCGGATCTGCCAGATGACCCGACTAAGTCCGAGCATAAGAATCATGTCGCTGAAGAAAGCACTGTCATCAATATCAGGCCAGACAACGCGTCATGACCGAAATATTGAGAGATGAAGAGAAAGTAACCGGCACCGCAGCCAAGATCGAGGATTCGTTTGCGGAGTCCGCGATCCAAGCAAGGTCACGCACTCGACGCAGGTTCACCGCCATCCATTTCCTGAAGGTTGAGATACTAAGCCAGCCATTGCCCGGGTCGCGCGCGGTGACGTTTGCGCAACGCTTCGAATTGAGTTGGGATCGACGGCGCTAATCAGGCCATCCAGGCCAGGCGAGAGTCCATGTCGCCAATCGAAGAACACCCGCTTTAAATGGCGTTGCGCACTTTCAACGGCGCGCCAGTTCCCAATCTTCCCTACCTTCTCTGCCAGTCGCATTGCAGCCCTCCCCTTTTCGTAACTTTTGCGACTGCTTACCCGAGCAGCAACCCCAAGAATGCAATTACAGGGAATCGTAATCTGGTTGTCAGCGATCCGTGATTGCCTTCGCGAGACCTCGAATCATCCCATCAATGGTTCCACGAGAAACCCGGAGATGCCTCTTGCAGCCCTCACCTCAGTCTCTCCCTCAGGGAGAGGAGGACGCAAGCGCCAGCGTGAGGAGCTCAACGTCCCTTACCCATTTATGAGATGACTTCGAGCGACCTGCTTGAGACTGCCTCAAAGTCTGCGGGCGTGCGGGAGCTGGCTGACGCAGCCATTTGCGAACGGTTGCTTGCACTCGCTCGCGCGCCTGCGCCCTCGGCATTGAGCCAAACGGCGTTCATAATTATCTAACTCGACTTCGAGATATCCCATGCGTTGCGCCATAAGCTCTGCGCCGGCTCCCAGCCTGCGGTGGCGGGACTCTGGATGAATCAAGACTGGCATAGGTTTGCACCCAGCGAGAGTCATCACTCAGCAGGGTGGACGGCAAATGTTGGTCGACGAATTCACGCGCCGAGTCCAGACCAAAGGTCCCGTGAGCAAAAACGCCGTGGACTCTGTTTTCACTCAAGAGTCTTAGCGCCAGCTTCAAGAGCTCGAAAATCCTTCCGGACCATCAATCACAATAACATCGTCCGGGCGCGCCAGCTCGGGTAGAATCACAAGTGAGTCACCAAAGCGACACTCGACATTGTGACAACCCTGCGGCAGACGGCGTTCGGCAACCGCGGCATCAGGTGATTCAGGGTCTGATTCCAGACTAACGATTAAAGCATTGGGAAAGAGAAGAGAAAGGACGAGGGTGCTGAGGCCCGGGCCCGGCCGGACTCAATGATCCTTGCACGGACGCAGCAGGGCGATGAGCGCGTAACAGAAGAAAGCTCACTTCGGCGGATGCCTTTGCTCTCATGCGACAAGCCCTCAGTAGCCGCGAGATAGTCAGGCAGAGAATGCGCCGCCTGGGCGAGAGCTTGCTCCCAGCGGACGCGGTTGGATTCGAGTGCCGGGATTCTTTCATCACGGGTTTTTGGGCGGGGGCCGATAATGTTGACGCTGCTTGCCGGCCAAGATACACCCTTTCGGCATGAACGAGCGCCCGACAAAGAAAGCCGCCTACGGCCCGTGGCTGGTCGCGCTCGGCGCCGCGCTCTGGGGGACGGAAAGCGCCTGGCGCATCCCGCTCAACAATTTATTCGACGCCGAGGTGATTGTTTTCTGGGAGCACGTGCTCATTCTCATCATGTTTCTGCCTCTACTGGTCGTTAGGCTAAAATGAACTTCCGAAAATCAGCCGCTCGCACCTGGGGTTATCTGATCTTCTCCCGGCTTCGCCGGTTCTGCGGTCAGGACGGTTTTCTTTACCCTCGCGCTCAAGCACGGGAACCCGACCGTGGTGAATGTGGTCCTCAACATTCAGCCGGTGATTTCCACCTCTTGGAGCTTGCCTGCTCTTTGGCGACAAGTTATCGCCGCGCTTTTATCCATTCGCCGCCATCGCCATCGCCTCCGGCATTTTGCTCTCGGTGGATCATCCCGACTCATTCGGTCTCATTCGCGAAGCCGGGCTCAACCTTGGGACCGGTTATGCCCTGATCTGCGCGCTTTTCTGGGGACTCTCGACTGTGGCCGGACGCGGAGTTATGACCGGGATGTCGCTTAAGTTAGCCGCGAGTTTGCGGATTGTGACTGGACTTGTCTGCATGACCATCATTCTCGGAGTTATGGCAAAACTGCGCGGACCATCTCTCTGGCCGGCGGCGGCGCAGGCTCATCCGCTCACAGCTATCGGCGCGTTTGGTCTTACTCGCTGGTCTCTCCGGAGCGATCCCGCTTTTGATCTATTTCGAAGGGTTACGTCTCACCCGGGCTTCGACCGCGGGTTATTTCGAGATGATGCAAACGCTCGCGGCAGTTTGCATTACCTGGGGATTCTTTCACGCCGCCCTTCGGCCTCACCAAGTCATAGCCGCGATTGTTCTCATGGCGGCCGTCGCCATGGTCCAGTGGGCGCAGAGTAAGGTCACGGCTTAATGAGACCTGACTCTGTCAGTTGCCTTGTTGGTAGGTGGGTCGTTTGTCTGATCCTGCCTTTGATCGTTAGCGGCTGTCAGAAAACCGGCAAGCTTTCCCCTGAGTTGACAGCCCGGTTTGAAAAGGAAGGGATCGTCAGACGCGCGGATGACCTGACCTTCCGGCGAACAACTGCGGTTGGTCAGCACGACCTCGACCTGGGATGAAAGAAGAGCTTCGATCGTGGTCACGCACGAAAGCGTCTTTCTGCATGTGAACGGCAAACCGCTGGTCGAGATCACTCCGCGTTCGACCGGCATTCACGACATTCACCGCGATCACGAACGTCTGAGCTTGCGTGCCGGTGGCGGCAAATCGGCCGCCAACTGGTCCTTCCGGCCGCCGGAAGATTCGGAAGGCTGGACCGACGATATCCGGACGGTGATCAGGAACGCCAGGCATCGTTAGGCGCCCTCATCATTGAAGCTGGGAGTTGCATCTCACGGAGATTGGCGCTTCTTCTTGCCCATGAACATCCGCCGTTTGCCTGTTTCTTTCGCCGCTTTGGTGGGTCTGCTCCTTGCCAGCCTGCACGCGGCCGAGACCAAACCCGCTCCGCCGGCCGCGAAAAAGCCGGTAGTCAACGAGTATCAAGGAATAAAGGTCGAGGACGATTATCAATGGCTGGAGAACGATAACGACGCGGCGGTGCAGGCCTGGTCGAAGGCGGAAAACGAGCGCACCCGCGCTTACCTCGATCGCCTTCCTGCGCATGCCGAGCTGGAGAAACAGTTAACCGAATGGTACGCCAAAATTTCGCCGAGTTACTCTTCGATTGCAGCCCGGCCGGGGGTCTTATTCGCGATGAAGTTCCAGCCGCCCAAACAGCAACCTATGCTCGTTAGGCTGTTCTGCCCAGGACCTCGGTTCCGAAAAGATGCTGGTGGATCCCAATCAGATCGACAGCAAAGGCACAACCGCGATTGATTGGTATGAACCCTCGCTCGACGGCAAGAAAGTGGCGGTCTCACTTTCCAAAGGCGGGAGCGAAGACGGCACCCTGCACTTTTACGATGCCGGGATGGCAAGGAACTCGGAGACACGATCGCACATGTGCAATACCCGACCGCGGGCGGGAGCGCGAGTTGGAACTGCGGACGCGACCGGAGTCTATTACACTCGATTTCCGCGCAAGGGCGAGCGACCCGATTCAGACCTTAACTTCTATCAGCGGGTTTATTTTCATAAGCTTGGGACACCGGACAGCGCTGACACTTACCAGGTAGGAAAGAGTTTCCGCGGATCGCGGAGGTCGAGCTCTGAATCTTCCGCCGACGGGAAGTATGTCCTCGCCTCGGTCGCGAACGGTGACGGCGGTGACTTCGCACATTATCTCCGCGGTCCTGGTGGAGAATGGCGACAGATCACTCGCTTCGAGGATGGCGTTAAACTGGCTCGCCTCGGACGAGACAACGCTCTCTATTTGCTTTCCCGAGCGGATGCGCCCGCGCGGCAAAATCCTGCGGCTAAGTCTGGATCAGCCTGGAGTTAGGGAAGGCCGTCGAGATTGTGCCCGCCGAGTGAAGCGGTCGTCCAACAACTCGAGCCGGCGACGAACGCGCTTTATGTTGCTGGATTTGTTAGGCGGGCCCTCTCAACTGCGGCGCTTCGATCTTGATGGGCAAGAACGGGGCGACCATTTCGATTCCGAGTATTTCCAGTGTGCAGGAGTTAGTCGCGGGCGAGAATGGCCTGCTCCTTTTCCGTGACCAAAGTTATACGGAACCGGCGGCATGGTTTCAGATTGAAGCTGGAGACCTGTCGCCGAAGCCGACTGGCTTTACGTAATACCTCGCCGGTTTCCTTCGCCGACATCGAAGTGACGCGTGAGATGGCTCCTTCCAAAGATGGGACAGAGGATTCCGCTCAATATTCTCCGCCGCAAGGGAACGAAGCTGGATGGAAACAACCCGACTTTGCTTTACGGCTACGGCGGTTACGGGCTGAGCATGTCGCCGACCTTCGATTTTACCCGGCGCGCCTGGTTTGATCGCGGCGGCATTTATGTCGTGGCCAATATTCGCGGGGGCGGAGAGTTCGGCGAAGAATGGCATAAGGCCGGTAACCTGACCAAGAAGCAGAATGTCTTTGATGACTTCGCGGCTGCCGCCCAGTACCTGATCGACAAGAAATACACGAACTCGAATAAGCTCGCGCTCTTGGGTGGAAGCAACGGTGGCCTGCTCATGGGCGCACTCATCACTCAAAACCCGATCTGATGCGCGCGGTGGTTTCGGCGGTTGGTATTTATGACATGCTGCGAGTCGAGTTAGCTCCTAATGGAGCCTTTAATGTGACCGAGTTCGGGACGGTGAAAGACCCGAGCAGTTCAAAGCGCTCTACGCATATTCTCCCTATCATCACGTGAACGACGGAACAAAATATCCGGCGGTCCTGATGCTCACGGGCGCAAATGACGGACGAGTCGCGCCTTATCATTCGCGGAAAATGACTGCGCGGTTGCAGGCGGCGAACAAGTCCGATTATCCGATTCTGTTACGGACTACGAGCAGTGCCGGCCACGGTATCGGCACCGCATTGAGTGAGCGGATCAAACAGACAGCAGATATCGATAGCTTTCTCTTCGCGCAGCTGGATATGCAGCCGGCAAAATAGCGATTCGGTCACTCCGCGTTCGCTAACCGCAGGACGTCACGCCAACCGCGCGACGATTTCGGTCACGGATGTGAAATTGGAGTGAGGAGCGCCGCCTAGAATTGCGATAGTTTCTCCTTGCCGGCTGGTTGCCAGGCGTGCCCCTGCCAGAAAGCTTGCAGGGCAGTCGGGCTGCCTCGGAAGATATTGCGTTCCGCTTTTCTGACGTTGGCCACACTCTTCGGGAACATGGCGCGCGGAAGATCACACTTACCATCACCCGTGTATTGCCAAAGGTGCCACTGATCCCAGGGCGCCGTGCTGCGCGGTTCGGCATGATAGTTCGCGATCCATAACCAGCAATTGGCAAGGGTCTGTCTTTGCCACGAACTCACGCCGCCGACCGTTCAGCATGGCGCGGAGCCGATACTCGCTGCCATAAACACCGGGATACTTGCCGGTCCGCTGCCGAATCCGTTCCACAAACGTGACCGCCTGATCGACTCGCATCGTGCCGCCCGGATAGTGACCGTTCTTCTCAAAATCGAGGACCAGCAACACTCTGTCCGGGCGCAGCGCTTTGCGCATGCCACTCTGAGGCCACCATGTCCAGGAAATGGTCGGCTTGCCGAACCGGATCGGTCGCATCGCCAAAGTGGTAGGCGCCCCAGAGCAAACCCGCGCGCGTCGCAGCGTCCTGCCGGCTGCCGTAGTAGGAGTCACGATCGAACCGCGGATAGGTGGCTTCGTGAATCACGCCGACGATGCCTTCACTCTTCATCCGCTCGAAGTCCACCCGCATCAAGGTCGTAGTGCGACAAATTGACGACGCTGTTCGAGGCCAGCGCGCAAACCTGGCAAGCCTGGAGCAGCAAGAGGATCCGAGTGACTGAAACTCTCATCGGTCGAAAGTCATGCTGACGCCGTCTAAAGCAAGCGGAAAGGATGCCAGGCCCGCGATGATTTCCCGATAAGCGCTCATTGCTGGTCAGTGGACAAAAGATCAATGGTTGACCACCAGAAGCAGAGCAGGGGGTTGGGTTCGTCGATCTCCGCCGGGAGTTGGTTTTCGACATCGGCAATCAACGCAAAGAGGTGTGATATGCTGACTGCCGATGCAACTTTCTCCAAAATTCGAAGAAGCGCTTGTTTATGCGACCCGGGTCCACGGCGGACAACTGCGGAAGAAAACAAAGGTTCCCTTACATTGGTCACTTGCTGGGTGTGACTCGCAATCGCGATGGAATACGGCGCGAATGAGACGGAAGCGATCGCGGCCTTGCTCCACGACGCGGTGGAAGATTGCGGCGGACCGGGAGCGTCAACGCGAAATTGACGGAGAAGTTTGGCAAAGAGGTCGGCGCGATTGTGGCTGGTTGCACCGACACCGATCAAATTCCAAAGCCGCCATGGCGGGAGCGAAAGGAAAAATACATAGCTCATCTCAAGACCGCTTCGACTTCGACGCGCCTTGTTTCTGCTTCGGATAAGTTACACAACACCCGGGCAATCGTGCATAACCTGCGCGAAGAGGGCGAGGAAGTTTGGCAGCGCTTTAATGCTGGGAAAGAAGGCGCGCTTTGAGTATTATCGTGCGCTGGTTACGGCCTTTCGCGAGCATGGCAGCAGTCCACTAATTGATGAATTGGATCGGGTCGTGACTAATATGGAAAGACTGGCAAAGTAAGACCCGGGTCGCAGCAAGGTGGATCGGCCGCTAGGTGGATCGGCCGCCCGCGAGCGATTTAATCGAGCAAGGGACTTGCTCGATCCACCAGCAGTTCTTTATTCGTTAGGGCTTGTAGGCAAAGCCGTCGTTAAACCAGTTATTGCAGCATTCGCCCGAGCCACCCCAGATAATCATCCGGTCTCCAACCCAGACCGCGGTCTGATCTCGAACGTGGCGCGGGCGCGTTCGTGGTCGTGATCTCGGTCCATTTGTTATTCGCGGGATTGTATCTCGCGCCGGTGCCAATAGGGTTCCCCGCGGCATCAGAGCCGCCCCAGACGAGGTATTCTTTTCCCGACCAGACGACGCTGGGGCCGAGTCTTGGCATGCGGAGCATCCGTCCGGCTGATCGTGCGCCAGGCGCCAGTCTTGGTGTTATAAAGGGCGCCGTCCGGCAGCGGGCGGAACCGCGAATCGACTCCGCCCCAGACAAAGAGATTCACGCTATCCCAGGCGGAGGCAAAGAACAGCCGGGGTGACGGCGCGCCTGTGGTGGTGATAGGCGTCCAGATGTTGCTGCGCGGATCATAAAGTGCCGCCGTCATTTACATAGGTGCCCAGGCTGATTCCACCCCAGACCAGCATTTGCGATCCGGTCCAGACCGCAGCCATATGATTTCTCGGCGAAGGCGCTCCGATTGTAGCTACGGGCGACCAGGTATCGGTGACTGGGTCGTAGAGTGCGCCGTCATTGACGTCGCCGGCAAAACCAATCGCGCCTGCCCAGACGATCATGCGATCGCCAGTCCAGACGAGCGCGTGGCCGAAGCGCGGTGAAGGCGCGCCGGTGAGAGAGGTCGAAAGCCATTCATCCTTCACCGGATTGTAGCGGCCGCCGGTGTTGAGAAAGTTGAGTCCATCATCTCCGCCCCAGACGATCATTTCGTGACCAGTCCAGATCGCGGGATGACCTTCGCGGCCGGATGGGACGTTGTCGGTGCTCGTGGCCGTCCACTGGTTGGTTGATCGCTTCCAAAGTCCGCCGGTGTCGGCAAATGGAACCATGGAAGAATCCTGGCCGCCCCAGACGATCATGTGATCGGTCCCGTCAATCCGGGTAAATATTGCCGAATGAGCGGTGCGCGCGGTGGGTGCGTTCACGATCGAGATCGGGGTCCAACTATCAGCGGAGACGGTTGTAGCTATGGCTAAGGGAAGCAGACAGAGTGAGAATCGTCGGGTAATCATAAGTATTTCCGGCTAACCGGGTTTTGTTTTACCGGGAACGGGAGTGACTCGTCAAGATTCTTATTCGTCGGAGCCATCTCGTCGACGCGGGACGCGCATTGTAACCGTGCGCTATGAGCGCCGTGATTCGCGAAAAGATGCTGCGCTCGGCGGCCATAGACCCCCGCTGCGACCGAGAGGTCGCACTTTTTGAGGCCACTGATTGCTTCGAGCTTATTTGTGACTACGAATAACTGTAAGTCCAGCGGTTTCGGACGTTAGGGCGCCGACACGTTCACCTTGCCAGGTGGCGACCAGTTAGAGGAAGCGCCGCTAACGCCGTCGCGGGAGACAGTGCTCGGAATAAGTAATCACCGCTTGCTGCCGGAAGATAATTTGCGGCGGTAAGAGTTTGCCCCGTGATCCAATCCTGGAATGTCCCGCCGGGGATTTGAACTTGGGCGTCGAAAGCAAACCATTGGCCGGCGGCGTCGTGCTCCAGGTTACGGTTAAGTGGTTTGATTGACCCGCGCCTTTGGCCGGAACCTGAACTGGAATAGCGACCGTCGAGGCCGCGCCACTAATCTGGTCGGAAACGGGATAACTGCACGGCAGAGTTAAACGCAAATTGAAGAGGAAGTTCCGTGACTCGCACGCCTGAATCAAAAGGGTTCAGTCCGCTGAGTCTCGACTAATTCGCGCGTGGCGCTGCCGATTAAGCTCCAGCCGACGGTATTACCCTGACTAGCTCTGGCGATTCGCGGATTAATGGCTTCGTCATCGACTTGGATCTCGCAAATGGATTGGGCGAGTGTCGTGGTTAGGGTATTACCTACCGCCCAGCCGGCCCCACCCGGTTGAGCGGTAGCTACCGCTAAGATAAGTGTAGGATCCTCCCTGGGCGCTGGTAACTTGTCGCCAGACCTGGCCGTCGTAGTGCTCGATAAGACCCTGGTAATGTCGCTCGTTCCGGTCGAGGTAATGGTAGCCAACCGCCCAGATATCGCCCGCCGCGCTCGCGGCAATTGCATTCAAGACGTTGCCTTCGCCGGGAAAATCTTCGCCCGGAAGAAGCGGTCAAGGATGACCCAACACCATGAAGCAGAAGAGTGCGTCCGCGGGTCCCATCGGAGTAGAATCCCGCGGCCCAAATCGTGCCATCAGCCAGGGCAGTCACGGAACTCCAACGAGCTGGTGGCAGACCACCTGGATTCGGGCTGGGAACAACGCTCCAGCTGGTGCCATCGAAGTGGAGGACAAAGTGTGGCCGCGGCACTCCCCAAACTGAGAGAGCCGTAGCCCACCGCCCAGATGTCGTTAGGCTGAGTCCCGGCAATACCATTCAAGGCGTTGTCTCCGGCGCCGGCGTTGGGTGAGGGGACGATCGTCCAGCTGCCGCCGTCCCAATGTTCCACCAAGGTTCGATAGACGCCGGAGTTGCTAATGTAGTAACCGCTCGCCCAGACATTGTCCGAGGCGAAAGCCAGAAGGGATGAGAGATAGGCCGCGATCGAGGCTGGATTTGGGCTCGGGATGATTGTCCACACAAGGTGCCGTTGTAGTGCTCGATCAAAGTCTTTTGTGCGCCGGATTGAGCAGTCTGATAACCGCCAGCCCAAACGTCATTACTCGCAAAGCCGAAGACCCCGCGAAGATAGGCCGCGCCTGGGCCGGGAGAGGGAACTGTGACCGTGGTCCAGCTTCTTCCGTCAAAGTGCTCGGCCAGCGGACGATCGTTGACTCCGTCGTAGTGCGAACCGACGGCCCAGACAGTCTCTGTCCGCGAGTGCGCTCACAGCGTAGAACGAATTCGACTGTGCGGGCGTTCTTATCTCTGCCCAAGCCGGCCCGCAGATCACGCGTGCATCGGGCGCGAAGGAAGCGTGAAAACACGGACAGTCTCGTGCTGAAACTAGCTTCGATCCGTAATCCTGACTGAAACAGTTTCGGTAAGAACTAGCAAAGGAGCAAGGTCGCGAGGACACTCACTGGGAAATTGAGACGCGCGTTAAATCTCATAGCTATGCCCTCATTCTTGCAGGCGCATGAATCTCGTCTTACGAAAATGAAAATGCCGCTCCCAGGGCTGGCTTTTTCAAGAATAGATTTGTAACCAACCTGTTACATCCGGTCGGTATTCCAGCCTTGGGAACGCCGGGTATTTGACCGGCGCGCTGGAACCCCAACAAAGGCACGGCGCTTTGGAAGCGCCGCGGCGGTTTCCCGTAACCCGTAACGCAGCCCGAAGGGCGAGGCCAGGCTTTCAAATGCGAAGCAACTCCGAAGGCGTTCGCGAGCCAGGCCGGCCCGGGCTTGGGTGCGTATTTTAGCGTCGAAGGCGCGAACTCGATTTCGAGCCTGGGGCAACGCCCCAGGGTAGATGATCCGGCGGAGATCAAAGCGCTGAAAGCGCGATTCATTTCGCATGTAGTCGACGAACGGTCCGGACCAGCGCAAAGCCAGCGATGAGACGCGCCTTCAGCGCTAATGTTTTTTGCGCGTAGGTCCTGGGGCGTCGTCCCAGGCTAGGAATGATTAGAGCGCCTTCGGCGCGCTAAACACGCTACGGGCTTGGCCGTAACGGATGTGAAACAACGGCCGGGCTTTCAAAGCCCGGTCGCTCTATCGAGCGCTACGGCAAACCACCGTTCCTTGATAATCAGACTTATGTTCGTTAGGCCAGCCGCTCCCCGGGGAGAGAAGGAAACGAACCGTCGCGCGCAAATCGGTTTTGGATCTTGAAATTTGGGGGATCGAGCGCACTGCTGTCGGCCGCGGGTCGCCGGGGCTGTAACCAAATTTCTTGAAATTGTTGTTGCAGGGTTCAGCAGATGATTCTAAACATGGATCGTTCTGGGGGAACAGCCGCCCTTCATGTCCTTCGGACGTGGGGGGCGACATTTCTGTCTCCGAGGGATTATGGTGCGGCTGGGCCAGAGCGACCGGGCGCGCACGTTTGCCGCTTCGGAATCGCCTGAAATCCTGCCGGCCGAATTTTTCTAAGCGAAGCGCTCCGTGCGGTGCAGGAGCCTCTCCCACCAGGAGCGATGGTGAGATGTACCAGTCGATCGTGGTCGCAATCCCTTCCTGCGGGTTGTGCAGCGGTTGCCAATCCAGCTCGCGCTTTGGCGAAGCTCGAATCGATCGCGTAACGCCGGTCGTGGCCGAGGCGGTCGGTGACGAAGGAGATCAGCGTCGTGGGGCTTGCCGAGCCGGTCGAGAATCAGCTTCACGACGTCCGAGGTTCACCATCTCGCCGTCGCCGCCCAGATTGTAGACCTGCCCCGGTTTGCCTTTGAAGAGCGTGGCGACGAGAGCGGCGCAATGGTCTTCGACGTGAATCCAGTCGCGCACATTGATCCCGTCGCCATAGACCGGGAGCAGGCTGGTCGCTCGAGCGCCTTGATGATCATGAGCGGGATCAAGTTTTCCGGGAATTGATATGGGCCGTAGTTGTTGGAGCAGCGGGTCACGATCACGTCCTGGCCAAAGGTGTGATGGAACGCGAGGGCGAGGAGGTCGGCGCCTGCTTTGCTCGCGGAGTAGGGGAGCTGGGCGCGGAGCGGCGATTGCTCGGTGAATTTGCCGGTTTCGCCTAACGAACCGTAAACTTCATCGGTCGAGACCTGGATGAAACGCTGGACGCCGTGCCGGCGGGCGGCGTCTGCAGCAACACGCTCGTGCCGACGACGTTGGTGTGAATGAAATTTTGCGGGGAATTGATGCTGCGATCGACGTGCGATTCGGCCGCGAAATTGATGATGGCGTAGAACTGCTCTTCATGCAGGAGCGTGTCCATCTGGTCGGCATTGGCGATGTCGGCCTGGAAGAATTCGTAGCGTTCGCCGTGTTCCTCGACCACGCCGTCGAGATTGGCGAGATTGCCGGCATAGGTGAGGGCGTCGACGTTTGTCATGTACGCCGGCTTGTAATGTTGCAGAATGTAACGAATAAAGTTACTCCCGATGAACCCACAGCCGCCTGTCACCAAGATGCGCATTGGAGCGCTACCTAGCAGCGGAGCACGAGCCCGCGCGAGGAGAAATTGAGTCCCTCCGCCGGCCTCGCTCGCGGAACGGCTGGCGGCGCTCGATTGGACCTTCTGGGGCATTCGTCGCCCTGGGCGCGTTCCTGCGCTTTCTCTTCCTCAGCGATGAAGCCGCCGCACTTCGACGAGGGGATCAACGGCTGGTTCGTCGATCAGATGATGCGGACCGGTTCTACCGTTACGACCCGACGAATTATCACGGGCCGCTTCACTTCTACATTCTCTTCCTCTCGCAGGCGCTCTTCGGCCGGCACATCTGCGCGCTGCGCCTGCCGGTCGTGCTGGCCAGCATCGCGGTCGATTTTTGTCACCCTGAAATTTGAGCCGCTGGTTGGGCCGCGCGGTGAGCCGGATCGCGGCGCTGGCCATGGCGATTTCGCCCGGCTTTATTTTTTACGGCCGCTACTCGATCCACGAAGTGTGGCTGCTCCTTTTCTCGATGCTCTTCGTGCTCGGCTTGCTCGGTCTCTGGCGGTTTGGGACGCGCGGTTATCTCTGGTGCGTCGGGGTCGGCGTCGCCGGCATGATTCTGACCAAGGAGACTTACATTATCCATATCGGCTGCGCGCGTGATCGCGGCCGGCGTGTCTCTGGGTTTCGCACCGCCTGACTCCGATGCCCGACCTCGAAGCGGGCGCGCCAGCAGTGGGACCTGGCCGACCTTGCGATCGTGCTCTGGCCGGGCATCTTTTTCATCGTCTTCTTTTACTCCGGCACGTTTCCTGCAATTGGCCGGGAGTCAAAGGTCTGTATCAGACCTTTGCTGACCTGGTATCAGACTGGCTCGAAGGGCAATGGCCACGAGAAACCATGGCCTTACTGGCTGGAGTTAGTCCTGCGCTATGAATGGCCGGTCTTGATCGGGCTGTTCCTCTGTCTGGTCTGCCAATTCTTTCAGAGCTTCGTCACTCGCTATCTGGCGATCTATGGCGTCGGAGTCTTTGCGGCTTACAGCATCATTCATTACAAGACTCCATGGATTATCATCAGCATCGTCTGGCCGCTTCCTCTTTGTCTTTGCGGCCGGCGCCGCGGCGCATCAAAATTCCTCCGAAAGCCTTTCGCGTGGTTGGATTCGCGGTCGTCGGGATTCATCGTTGGCGCACTCCTTAGTTATCCGGTTCAGGCAGAGCGCGGTCAGCGGAAAACTGCTCCTGGGGGAGTTATCTGGGCGAGTCAGTGAAGGTTACGCTCGCGGCGCAGCACGAGCCCGGTCTGTGGAGAAATGGGCTGGCGTTTGTTTGCTTGTGCGATCCTTGGAGCTTTGCTAGGCGGCGGGATAGCCCTGGTGATGGAGTGGCGTCCGGCAAGTTAGCTGAACCGCTGATGCGCGAATATTCAGCGCGCGGTGGTTGGCCTGGCGCTGCTGGTCGTCGCTCGGCGATGGCAGTGTCGCTGAATTATTTTCGCTGCTCGCACCGACACCGAGCCCTATGTCTATGTCCAGACTTACAACGATATCTTTAAGTTGATGAATCCGGTGATGCGGTTGGCCGCGTAATCCCGTTGAATTATCGCATGGTCGGTCACTTTCATCCGCACCAGTACCTTATCCTTTCCCATGGCTGCTGGGTGACTTTCCGAACATTGGTTATTACGAGCAGCAATAACTCTCCCGGGAAAATGGATGCGGATTTCCTCGTCGTGCAGTCAGACCGGATCAGTGAAGTGGAAAAGAAGTTGCACGAGAAGTATTCACCGAGCCGATGACCATTCGGCCCTACCAGGACCCGTCGAAGCTCTTACTTCAATACCCGGAGCTTCCGGAAGTTGTTCCGCAGCCGGCAACCTGATTTTGTGGGTAAACCGGCAACTACTCCGGCGCCAGCCGCGATGAAGTGGTTCTCCGCGGGGCTGACCTTCGTCAACGTTGCCACGATTGCCGGGCTATTGCTCGGGATCCTGGGCAGTGGGCTCGATGAAGGTTTTGCGGGCTCGCGCTCATCCTCGCAACCGCCGCGGCGATCTGGGCGTGGATTCGGAGCCTCGCCTTACGTCGCCCGCCAGAAGGTGGTTGCCCCTACCGCCGCGCACCGCTGCCGAAGATCGAAGCGGGCCCAGCGGCGACTTTGCGGGAGAACCCGAGGCAAGTCGGTCACGAACCGCGCCGCCGCCGCGACGCTGGCATTTTTGGGGCTGGGCCGTTGGGATTGTCTTTTGCGATGTTCGGCGTTCGCTCCTTCTGCTGGCTCCTCTGGATCGATGGCAACAACCTGAAGATTCAGTCGCCTAACAATCTCGGCGACCTCGCGCTGCACTCACCTACATCAAGTATTTTGCCAACGGCGTCGCGCTTTGGCCGGACAATCCGATCCATGCTTTCAGCCGGCTGCGTTATCCGGCCGGGATCGATTTCTTTAATTCGCTCCTGCTTCTCCAGCATTTCGATCTCCATGCGCGTGCTCGTCTGGACCGGGTTGCTGGGTTCGGTGGCGACCTTCTACGCGCTTTATCGTTGGGGCGGGGCGTTTACCGTCGCAGGTTTCTTTTCAACGGCGGCATCGCCGGCTACGCCTTCTTTCGCACCCACGAATTCACTTCGCCGATTACCAGGGCGAGAAGATCGCCTGGAAGAGCATTCCGCTAACGATGTTTCGTCACCCAGCGCGGATTGCTCTATGCGATTCCGGCGGGCTTGCTGCTCCTCCTGCATTGGCGGCGAAAATATTATCCCACCGCAGGTCGATGAATCGCTTCCCGGGCGCGCGGGGCCTCGTTCCATGGTGGGTCGAATGGTCGCTCTACGCCACCATGCCGCTCTTCCATGTCGCACACGTTTCCTCGCTCTCTCCGCTCGTGCCTGGGTTTCTGGCTGCTCATCGGCACTTGGGAGATGCGCAAAGAGATCGCGCTCCTGCTCGCCGCGGCGTTTGTGCCGGCGACCTGGATTGTCTGGATGATCACGGATCATTTCCAGGCTGGAGTCGATCCTCGCCTGGGCCCGGGCTGGCTGCAAAGCGATCCCGCGTTTTCCGATCCCACGTTGTTCGCTTCAGCTCTCGGATTCTGGTGGGAGAATTTCGGCCTGCTTTTGCCGGCGATGATTGTGCTCGTCGGTTTGGTTTGCTGGCGGTTTCGGAAAAGATCGTGGAGAATAATGCCCTGGAAATCAGGCCTCGCGAGTCTCCTTTCGGCCCTCGGGATGCTCTCGATTTTCGGCCTCTTTGTCTTCATGGCTGATGATCCAGGCAGTCCTTCAAACGGATGCCCTTGGCTGAAACTCTCTTTTCTCGTCGCATTTGTAGTCTTTGCAGGCCTAACGATCACAGCTCTCAGGCAGTTCGAGTTCTGTTTTCGATTCTTTCGCCTTCGTGCTACCAGCTGCGGGGATCTTTCTCCTTTCGCCATTTTCGTGAAAACAGCGCCGTGGGGTTGGGACAACACCAAGCTCATCATCTGGGCCTACTTCATTTGCGCCATTTTGTGGCGGATCTGATCGCAGCAATGGTCGATCCCGATCCGCGCCGGGATTTGTTTTCTTCTCTTTCTTTCCGGTTTCGTTGGCCTGGTCGGCGGAATGAAAGTCGGCACCCCGGGTTTCGACATCGCGGATCGAACGGAACTCAACGCCATCACGCAGACGTTCTTCGTCAGGTGCCGATCAAGGAACGCTTTGCGGCTTTTCCAACTTACAATCATCCGCTCCTGCTCAATGGCCGGAAGCTGGTGCTTGGACATCCGGGCCATCTTTGGACGCAGGGCTTCAGCGAATATGGAGTGATCGAACAGCAGTTACGCGTAAGTTGATGCTCGGCAGTCCCGACTGGCGGCAACAGGCGCGAAGCCTGCACGCGCGCCATCTCTCTTTGGGGAAAACAAGAGGAACAAAACTATCGTGGAAGCGCGCAGCCGTGGAAGGGACAGGCTGCGGTGGTGGCGAAAGGTTTCTGGGGCACAATCTACGACCTCGGGCGTAACCCGGCGCTGCTGCGCGGCCCGTAGCGGCTGGATGCGATTCGTGTTAGGCAAAAGCCTGTCGTTAGGGCGACTGCCAGGAGGAAACCAGCGCGCTCACGCTTCGTGGTGCCGGTTGGGCGATTGGGGCGGGCGAAGAGGCTCTCGGCCACCTCGGGCACGGGGCCGGAATTTTTCGCCGTGCGCGCCAGCCCGCCGCGAAAATCTGGCAGCCGATCGCGAGGGTCCGCCGCCAGCTTACACCCGACACTTTTTGCTTCGGCGGGCAATCCGGCGGCGTTCGCTGCACGGGAATTCCACAGATCGCGCCGCCCCGAGTCTGGCGGCGGCGCCGATTGCGCTTCGATCGTCCGTCCGAAGGTCATTTCCTCGAGGCGCAATTCGTTCAAAGAGGGTCCGCCTAACGACTCGCAATGGGCCGAGTCACTAAAAAGGCGGTCGCTGAGTGGGCCGGCCCAAAGCGCCGAGGCCGGCGTTGGCGATTGCGCGTCCGGGGGTCATGTTGCGCCAGTGGCACCAGTCGACGGGTGCGACTACCCACGAGCACGAGGTCGTAGCCTTCCTCGGAAAGCCGCCGCCATCGGCCCGCAAATCGCAGGGGATCGGTAAGCCCCATCTCCGGCGCCAGAAAATATAGGCTTCGACCGTCGGAAAAGCTTTTTCGCTAGGCCGATGGCCGCGATGCAGACCGTGGCCATAACCGAGAAGGTTTGTCGCCGCCGCCAGCAACCGGACGTCTGCGGGCAATGTCCGCGCTTGCATCCATCGAGCCGCGTTGATCCCGACGGCAGATAACAAAATCGTTCCGGATCGGAGGAAAACTCAGAAACTCGTCCAAGACCGGCCCAACGCAGTCGGACTCTGTCGCAGACTGGAATCACGAGAGCGAACTCCGGGCCGGCGCATCGAGATCATTTTCAACGCCCAAGAGAGTAAGCCAAGCTGGAGGCTATGCCAGTTGAGGAGGCGGCAGTTTCTCGAGGCCAGGTTGAGGGAACGAGGCTGGCCTTCCGCAACCGAGGCGTTCACCGGTTTGCGCGCGCACAGCGAGTTGCCAGAGGTCACCAACCTGACCAACCTTCTCCGCGCTCCCAGCGAAATCTCCCTCCTCTGGTCGCGCCGGACCGAAAAACTTCATCTTCTGAGTTGCTGAGAGCAAAAAAGCGGGCGCGCGTTTTCACGGCGAACGCCCAGAGCGGCGGCGGCGATCCCCGCGAGTCTGGGCAAGCGCTTCCGGGTGATGATGACGCCGGCACAAGGGGGTCGCCGGGGAAATGGCCGGCACAAAGATCGGATCGGCCGCAGGGGAAGCTTGTCACGCAGACGGCGCTTTCTCTCCCGGCTGGAGCCAATCGAGCACGTCCGCCACAACGAATGCAAACGGCGGCCCGTGAGGAGTAGACCCGGGAGAGTGCCAAAGATCCAGGTCCGGCTCAGCCGCTTTCATTCACAAAATAGGCAAACTTCCAGCTGCCGCCGATCCCGCCGGATCCCCGCGCGATAGCCGGAATAATCCGGACGACGGATCGGCAAACTGCGGCGCTGCGCGCCATAGTAACTTCCCTTCGGAACAAAGCGCTCGAAACGATTCCATCGAGCTCGATCCAAAGATTGTTTTTCATCCCAGTATTTGAAAACGCCTTCTGCCGGAACCTTCCGGTTCGAGGCGATTAGCCGAAGTCCGGGGTCATCATCGACGGGAGTGTGTTGACGTCGTGCGCGCAGAATCGCCTTGGCGCAGCCGTCCGACGAAAGCCTGCAAATCCAACGCCGCCCGCATCTTCCCCCGGCGATTGTTCAGCGCGGTAAGGCGGCGGGTTTCTTCGGTGGTTTTTTCGAATCGGTCGTCGGGCAGGCAGTGAAGCTCGGGGCAAAGACGGAAAGCGAGGCAGCAAAACGATCGGTATCTTCATGGTTTGGAAGCAGTCGCTTGCCAGAGCGACACAATCATCCGTCGGAAACAAGCTCGGCCTTCGTGGATGTGCGCCGCATGACCTCCGCCGCCAAACCGTTTCCGAGTCCCGGATGTTTGATAAAGACAAAATAAAATACCTGGTAAAGAGATCGCGCCAGCTCGACGCCGGAGTCGTTAGGCGAAGCGGACCTTCGCGCAGCTGCCCGCAGCACACTTGCCGCGACGTTCAGCCTCGCGCGGTCGCGGAATGCTGGTGTAGTGCGAAGACCGAAAGCCTGGAGCCGATGCGCGTCGGAAGTCGCCAGCAACGGTTTGCCAGAAGCGCGGCGCGCAACTCTCTCGTCCCCGACGGCTGAGATCGAACCAGCCTTTATGGAAATGAGCAAATCTCGATTCCATCGAAACAATCCGATCTCCCGAAGCAACCGCTCGCCGATCGATGCCCCAAGAACGAAGAAAGGATGCGGCGCGAAACAAAGAGATTTCGGTCGCCCAAACGCGCCCGCAGCGCCCGCAGATCCGCGAATGTCCGAAGATTTTCCACGTCCGCCGGCCTAACGTTCAAGAGCACCACATCGGCCCCTTCCAATCGCATTTCGGCCGCCTGGATCAGAACGATCCCCATCGCCGCGGCGTCGGCAAAACTTCGGCCCAGTCAAAAACCTTGTTGTGCAGCGATTGCGAGTGCCCCAAAACCAAGCGCGCGAGCCCGTTCCAGCAACTGATGGGCGGAGTAATCCGAGCCGATCCTTCGGGTCGTCGAGGCGTATGGATATGCAGGTCGACCTTGACCCACTCTTCCCCTTTCACTCTCCTTCGTGGTCTCCATTGGCGAACAAGCTAAACGCAGGTTTCGCGCCTTGCCTCTTACATCTTCAGCCGCACGATTGCGAGCGGATTGCGAGATAATGTCCTATTCCGCGAGGGTGCGGTCCGAAGTGGGCATTACCGCCAAAGCAACGAGCCGAAAGAAAATTCCTTGTAGCGGTTGCCATGACAAGATTGGTGAGCACTAACGAATGGAGTTACCGGACAAGCTGAGGATTTATTAACGAGCAGAGGCAGCCGCTCCCCCGGCTGACTGGTCCAGATGAACCACTGCGCATTGATTCGCTCGGATTGATGCGCCTCGTGTCGTTCCTCAGAACACCGAAATCGGCTACTACCGTCCAGGATGAGGAACTAACCTTGCAGAACTTCGAAAGCCTCCGCACCATTTCAAAAGATGCTGGAAGGCAAAGGCGAAAAAATGGCCTGAGCCTTGGATGCAAAAGAAAGCCGGGCACCTGTCGGAAAGGGTTGAGAGGAAATGCCCGGCTCCGTTATTTTCCCCTAAGAGCGGACTTTGTAGGGGACTGACCGGTTAGAGTTCAAGAACATTCCTTTCTCTTTCAAATTAGGACACTACCAATTACGGAGGCTGCTTGCTTTCCGTGGCTCCTCATTCAACTTTCCTCTCCGCGCTCGGGTGGTGAAATGGCAGACACATGCATGTTTGAGGGCGCGTATGCCGTAAGGCATGGGGTTCAAGTCCCCCCGAGCAGACCTTAGGTGGATCGGCCGCTGGTGGATCGGCGAGCTCCGCGGGCGATAATCGAGAGGCCTTTGCGAAAGATTTCCGAACTACTACCTAAGGCTTATTGATCCGCGGACGAGTCCAGCTTAGCCTGTCAGGTTCGAATCTGGCAAAAATGGAAACACCGGTACAGATTGCTTGAGCACTCGACGAGGCTCGTCAGCCCGCGCCGCCGTGCGCGATCCGGATGAAGAACTTGCACTCGACTCGTTGAACCTGCTTCGGCTGATCGCTTTTTTGAAAGCGAGCTCGGCGTGACGGTCGAGGACGATCAACTGGTGGTCGACAACTTTGCCAATTTGCGCGCGATCAGTCCCGTTTGCTTGAGGGCAAGGGCGTGCGGATGACTTGAGTTGTTTGCCCGGCGAAAGCAACGCAATCGCGTTTTAGCCAGTCACTGCAATTTCATGCTTTGGTTCGCGCCCGAGAACTCCGAATCGCGACCAAGAAACTGAGAAGGGCCAGAGGCAGGAACATCGGAATCCAAAGCCGATGCTGGCCGAGCAGACCGAGAGCTACGAGTGCATAGCCGGCGCTGAAAGCGATGGCGCCCAACGCCAGGTTGCCTTTTTCGAGATCATCCAGAGAAGCGACGCCAGCAACGCCGCTGCCAGGACAATGCCAGACCAGCCGACCGCGACCGGTGCTGGGTGAACGTGCGAAATTTCCCTGAATCGTCGCGATCGCGCCGGAAAAGATGTTCGCCGGCTGGAGCGGGTCCTCGGCAGCAATGCGTAGCG
>ERZ1370068.8918-contig-7734_pt1 | contig 33844 bp, 46 predicted proteins | sample MGYA00561227_ERZ1370068 | MGnify/ENA primary metagenome ERZ1370068 (study PRJEB38410, sample SAMEA6850437) | metagenome | study: Metagenomic assessment of the ecological functions of the soil: analysis of the soil microbiota associated with the...
CCAGCTTTTCGCTGTATTGCCCGATCGTGCCTGCTGCATCGCATCGTCGAACGATCGGCCGCGCACGACGACGTTGATCGAGCGCGACGAGTCGGCGGATAGCGCATGCCGCGGCGATAGGCGATCTCGCGCTCGAAGAACGCCGCGTAGTCCTGCGCGGCACGCGAGCTGGATGCTGTAGTGCTCCGGGATAGAGCGTCTGGACGATCGCTTCGCCCGCGCGCTCGCCGCGGCCGGCGCGGCCGGCCACCTGCGTGAGCAGCTGAAACGTCCGCTCGGCGGCGCGGAAGTCGGCGAGGCCGAGCCCGACGTCCGCCGAGATCACGCCGACGAGCGTGACGCGCGGAAAGTCGTGGCCCTTCGCGATCATCTGCGTGCCGACGAGGACGTCGAGCTCGCCGCGCGCGAACCGTCGAGCAGCGACGCGTCAGCGCGCCCTTGCGGCGGACCGAGTCGCGATCGACGCGCGCCGATGCGCGCGTCCGGAAACGCGCTCGCGCAGCTGCTGCCTCGACCCGCTCGGTGCCGAAGCCGGCGTGCTCGAGATACGGCGCCGCGCACTTGCGGCACGTCTTCGGCACCGTCGCCGAGTAGTTGCAGTAGTGGCAGCGCGCGCGCCAGCCGCTGCCGCGCGGTGATGCACGGTGAGCGACACGCTGCAGTTCGGGCACTCGAACGTGTCGCCGCACTGCCGGCAGAAGACCGCCGTCGCGATAGCCGCGGCGGTTCAGCAGCACGAGCGACCTGCTCGCCGCGCTGCGAGCCGCTCGCCGATCGCCTCGACGCAGCGTCGCGGCTGATGACGACGTCCGGGCCCTGCGTCGCGCATACTCGTCGCGCATGTTGACGACGCGCACGGCGGCCAGCGGCCGATCGAGCACGCGCCGCTCGAGCGTCGACCAGCGTCGTAGCTTGCCGGTCGCGCGCGTTCTGGTAGCGTCTCCATCGACGGCGTCGCCGAGCCGAGCACGACGAGCGCCCGCTCGCGGCTCGCGCGCACGATCGCCACGTCGCGGCCGTGATAGCGCGGCGTCTCCTCCTGCTTGTACGAGCTGTCGTGCTCCTCGTCCACGACGATCGAGGCCGAGTCGCGTCGAGCGGCGCGAACACCGCCGAGCGCGTGCCGACGACGACGTCGACGTCGCCGCGGCGGATGCGATGCCACTGATCGTGGCGCTCGCCGTCGGAGAGCGCCGCTGTGCTGGATGGCGACGCGGTCGCCGAACGCGCGCGCGGAAGAGCGCCGGCGACCGACGGCGTGAGCGCGATCTCCGGCACCATCAGCAGCACCCGGCGTCCGGCGCGGCAGCACGCGCTCGGCGAGGCGCGAGATAGATCTCGGTCTTGCCGCTGCCGGTGACGCCGTGCAGCAGCGCCACGCGAAACTCGCCGCGCGTCGGCGAGCGGCGGACAGCTCGACCGGCTGCGCGGCGCTGCTCTTCCGTCAGCTCGCGCGTCGGTCGTCGGGCGCGACGCCGGCGCATCGCGGCCCGCTCGAACGGATCGCGCTCGTCGCGCTCGGCGTCAGATAGCTCGCGAGGCCGCGTTCGACGAGCCGCCGCAAGGACGCCTGCTGTCACGCCGCGCTCTCGAAGATCCGTCAGCGGCAATCCCGCCCGGAGCGCGGCGAGCAGGATCTCGAGCGCGGCCCGCTGTTTCTCTGTAACGGTGGGTCCGCCTTCTCGTAACGGTGGGGTCCGCCTCCAGGCGGACCAGTCCGAGTCCATGGGCCGTGGCTCGCACGACGCGCTGTCGTCTTGAACGCGCGTCGCCTTGCCGCGCGCGCCGGGCGGCATCGCCACCGCGAGCGCGTCGCCGATGCCGGCCACGTAGTAGTCGGCGACCCAGCGACACAGATCGACGATCGCCGCCGGCAGCAGCGGCTCGGCGGTCGAGCGCCTCCGACGATGTCCTTGACGTCGGTCCCTTCCTCGACGAGCGCATCGTGCTGCGACGACGCAGCCCGTCAGCGTCGCGCGTCCCGACCGGCACGCGGACGCGTGCGCCGATCGGCGGCAGCGTCGATCGAATCGGGAACGCGGTACGTGAGGAGATCGAGGAACGGAACGGGAACCGCGACGGAATGAACAAGTGGAAAAGTGGAAAACTTGACAAGTGGAAAAGTAAGTGTGAAGTATCGCGCCTGCTTACAGCTACTTCCACTTTTCCACTTTCAACTTCTTCCACTAGGATTTCCCGGACTCGCTTCATATCCTCCCACACCTCGCGCTTCGCCGACGGCGTTGCGCAGCAGGTACGCCGGATGGATACGTCGGCATCAGGATCGCGTCGCGGTACTTGAACTCGCGGCCGCGCATCCGCGTGATCGGATCGGTCGTCCGCAGCAGGCACTGCGCCGCGAACTTGCCGAGCGCGACGATCACCTTCGGCTTGATCGATGTCGATCTGGCGGAACAGGAACGGCTCGCACTGCTCGACTTCGTCCGGCTCGGGATTGCGGTTGCCCGGCGGCCGGCACTTGATCACGTTGGCGATGTAGACGTCGCTCGCGCGTCAGGCCGATCGCTTCGATGATCTTCGTCAGCAGCTGGCCGGCGCGGCCCGACGAACGGCTCGCCCTGGATGTCTTCGTCCGCGCCCGGCGCCTCGCCGACGAACATCAGGTCGGCGTTCGGGTTGCCGACGCCGAAGACGACCTGCTTGCGGCCGAGCGTGTGCAGCTTGCAGCGGCTGCAGTCGGCCGAGGTCGTCGCGGATCGCGCGTAACGCGTCTGCTTGCGAGTGCAGACGCCAGGGTCAATAGGTTCAAGGGTTCAGTGGGTTCAACGGGTTCAGTGGGTTCAGTGGGTGCAGTGGGTTCAGTAGGTGCTCTGGCTTCGATTGGTTCAGCGCGGCTCGTGTCGCGTGCGCCATTCTGGTTCGAGGCGGACGCCGTCGACGCCGAGCTCTTCGAAGAACTCGAGATGCGCCTTGAACTCTTCGCTCACGGCTGAACGGCAGGCATCAGTCGATTCGTCTCGGAGATCGTAAATCATCGCGCGACGGTGGCCGTGCGCGTTCAGCAGGACTGTTCGACGCGGTCGAGAATCGCATCGGCAGCCACGCGGTCCTTGCTCTGGAGCGGGAGCGCCTGCTCGCTCGTCGGCGCCGATGATGCGTCACGGCGTTGGTCGTCGACGTCGAACCCGGCGCCGGGCTGCGACGACGTCGTTGGCGACGATCAGATCGACGTTCTTGCGGACGCGCTTGTCGCGCGCCTTGCGCGAGCAGGTCGCCGGTCTCCGCGGCGAACCCGACGAGCACGGGCCGGCGCCGCCGCGTCTGCCGACGACTGCCCGAGGTCCGCGAGGATGTCCGGCGTGCGCTGCGAGGGTGAGCGTCAGCGGTTCGCTCGGTCTTGGCGATCTTCTCCGGCGCTGCGTCGACGGGCGCGTAGTCGGCCACTGCCGCCGCCATGATGACGACGTCCGCATGCTCGGCCGCGCGCATCACGGCTGCGTGCATCTCGGCGGCGCTGGCGCACCCGATCACTTCATCCGCCGACGGCGGCTCGATGCGTCGTCGGCCCGGCAACGAGCGTCACGTTCGCGCCGCGCCGCGCGCGCCTCGGCGGCCAGCGCGAACCCCATGCGTCCGCTCGAGCGGTTGCCGACGTAGCGAACCGGGTCGATGTCCTCGTAGGTCGGCCCGGCGGTCACCACGACACGCCGGCCGCGCAGCGCCGAGATCGCGGCGGCGCAGACAACGCGCTCCGCGGCGGCCACGACGTCCTCGCGGTTCGGCGAGCGCGTCCCTTGCCGATCCATCCGCACGCCAGATACCCCTCACCCGGCTCGACGAAGCGCACGCCGCGCGCGGCGAGCGTCTGCAGGTTCCGCTGCACGGCCGTCGTGCGCGAGCATGTTGGTGTTCATCGCCGGCGCGATCAGCACCGGCGCCCTGCGTCGCGAGATAGAGCGACGTCAGGAAATCGTCGGCGATGCCGTTGGCGAACTTGCCGATGACGTTGGCCGTGCACGGCGCCACGAGCAGCAGCGCGATCTCGTCGGCGATGCGCGATGTGCTCGATGTCGGCGTTCATGCCCGGCTTCCACTGCGACGTGATGACCGGTCGCCGCGTGATGGCCTCGAACGTGACCGGCCCGACGAAGCGCGTCGCCGACCGCGTCATCACGGCGACGACGTCGTGGCCGCGCTTCTGGAGCCCGCGGCACACCTCGACGGCCTTGTAGGCGCCGATGCCGCCGGTGACTCCGAGCGCGATCAATGCCATGGTCAACTCCCAACTGCCAACTTCCAACTCCCAAGCAACTCCCAACATCTGGGGGTTGGGAGTTGGGAGTTGGAGAGTTTACTGAGCGTCGTCGATTTTGACGACCTTGCGGCGCAGGATTTCGCGTCTGCGCGATGGCGATCTTCTTGTCGCCCGTCCTCGCGCGGCACGGCGCCCGTTCAGCAGCTGCCGCGCGCGCTGGCTGGCGAGGACGACGAACTCGAACCGATTCTCCTTGGGTGCTCTTTCCACGGTGTCTCCAATGAAATCGACGAAATGACGAATTTACGAACTTACCAATTTACCAATTCCCCAGTTCTATGACGCCTGCGGCTTGCTGAAACGTCTCGATGATCGTTTCGGCCGTCGCCCGCATGACCTTCACGCAGCGCGCGCTCGGCCAGCACGATCGGCGCGCAGCCGATCGACGGCCGCGTCGAGCTCGTCGTTGACCACGACGTACTCGTAGGTGCGCGAACTCGCCGACCTCGCGGCGCGCCGACCTCGAGCCGCTTCTGAATCTGCGTCTTCGGTGTCCTTGCTGCGGCCGCGCAGCCGCTGCTCGAGCACCTCGGCCGACGGCGGCAGCACGAAGATCGCCGATCGACTCGATGCCGCTGCTCCGCACCTGCCTGGCGCCCTGCACGTCGATCACGAGCACCAGGTCCTGTCCACCGGCAAGGCACCGCTTCGGTGTCGGACGCCGCACGTGCCGTAGTAGTTGCCGAAGACGTCCGCCCACTCGAGAAACTCGCCCTCGCCGACCATCGTCCTCGAAGCCGCTGGCGGCTGATGAAATTATAGTCAACGCCGTCCTGCTCACCGGCGCGCGCCGCCGCGACGTGTACGACCGCGACATGCGCAGGTTCGGGATCCGCTGGACCAGGCGCTCGACCAGCGTCGTCTTGCCGGTGCCCGACGGCGCCGACACGATGAACAGCAGACCCCGGCGCCGGGCGGAGTCGGCAGGGCTACTCGACATTCTGAACCTGCTCGCGCATCTTCTCGAGCTCCGCCTTCGCGTTGATGATCAGCTCCGACACGTGCAGGCCGTCGGCCTTCGAGCCGATCGTGTTGACCTCGCGGTTCATCTCCTGCAGCAGGAAGTCGAGCTTGCGGCCGCACGGCTCGTCGGCCGTCGGTCAGCGCGTCCCAGTGCGCGAGGTGCGCGCGGAACCGCGTGACCTCCTCGCTGATGTCGGAGCGCTGCGCCGGCGCGCACGATCTCCTGCGCGATCATCGCCTCGTCGACCGGCAGGTCGAGGCTGATCTCGCGCACGCGCTCCTGCAGCCGCGCCTCGAGTGACGTCCGCCCTGCGTCCGCCGCGCTCGGCGACGCGCTCGATGAGACGACGCGAGGACTGCTTGCCGCGCGTCGAGATCGGTCGCGCAGGTGGCCGCCCTCGCGCACGCGCATCGCGTCGAGGTCGGCGAGCGCCTGCTCGACGGCGGCTTCGACGCTCGCCGCGAGCTGCGCCTCGACCTGCGGATCGGCGTCCGTCGGCGCGATCGCTGACGCTGATCGCCTGCGGCAGCCGCAGCAGATCGCCCGGCGTCAGCGCGCCCGACACGAGGCCGCGTTCGCGCGCCTGGTCGATCGCCGCCGACAGCGCGTTGGCGAACTCCTCGTTCAACTCGACGGTCGGTGCCGCCGGGTGCGCAGCTGCACGGAGATCTGCAGCTCGACGCGCCCGCGCGCCAGCCGCTTCTGCAGCAGCGCCCGCACGCGCGGCTCGACCTCGGCGAGCGACTGCGGGATCCGCAGCTGGATATCGAGGAACCGATGATTGACCGCCCGCACGGTGACGCCGATGCGTCGCGCGCTCGTCCTCGTGCGTCAGCGAGGCGAAGCCGGTCATGGACTTGATCATCGAAGCGGGCAGCCGGCAGCGGGAACTGGCAGTGGTTCATACGCGTTCGGTTCGTCGGTCGGCTCTTCCTGCAACTGCAGTTCGTAGAGTTTCGCATACGCGCCGCCGCGCGCGAGCAGTTCGTCGTGCCGGCCCGTCTCGACGATGCGGCCCCGTTCGAGGACGACGATCGCGTCGGCGCGCCGGACGGTCGACAGGCGGTGCGCGATGACGAACGACGTCCGGTTCGAGCATCAGCGTCGACAGCGCGTCCTGCACCAGCATCTCCGACTCGGCGTCGAGCGACGAGGTGGCCTCGTCGAGGATCAGGATCGGCGAGTCTCGCAGGATCGCGCGCGCGATCGCCAGCCGCTGCCGCTGGCCGCCCGACAGCCGCTGCCCGCGCTCGCCGATCATCGTCTCGTAGCCGCGGTCGAGCGCCGACGATGAACTCGTGCGCGTGCGCCGCGCGCGCCGCCGCCTCGATCTCCTCGCCGGCGCGCCGCGGGCGTCCGTAGCGCGATGTTGGCGGCGATCGTGTCGTCGAACAGCACCGTCTCCTGCGTGACGATGCCGATCTGCGCCGCGCAGCGACGCCGAGCGTCACGTCGCGCAGGTCGCGCGCCGTCGATCAGTGATGGCGCCGCTCCGTCACGTCGTAGAACCGCGGCATCAGGTTCACGAGCGTCGTCTTGCCGGCGCCGCTGCGGCCGACGATGGCCAGCGTCTGCCCGGCGCGCACCGTGAACGAGACGCCGCGCAACGTCGGCGTCCTCGGCGCCCGCATACGCGAAATGCACGTCGCGGAACTCGATGACGTCGCGGAAGCGGCGGCAGCGCCGCGGCGCCCGGCGCGCTCGCGAACCTCGCTGTGCGTGTCGAGCATCTCGAAGATGCGCTCGGACGCGGCCATCGCCTGCTGCAGGTTCGCGTTGACGCGACTCAGCTTCTTCGCCGGCCCGTACATCATGAAGAGCGCCGCGATGAACGCCGACGAACTCGCCGGTCGTCAGCCGGCCCGACGCGATCTCCTGGCTGCCGTACCACAGCGCCACGGCGAAGGCGACGCCGCCGATGAACTCCATCAGCGGCGGCAGCACGCGACAGCGCGCTCGTCACCTTCATGCTGGTGCGATAGAGGCGATCCGACGCCGGCTGGAACTTCGCCGTCTCGCGCTCCTCGGCGCCGAACGCCTTCACGATGCGGTGACCGGTGAACGCCTCGGCGGCTGACGTGCGTGATCTGCTCGAGCGCTTCCTGGCTGCGCCGTCGTCGTCCGCCGCACGCGCTGTCCGAGCCGAACGAGCGGGTAGACGACCAGCGGCGCGCCGGTCAGGCAGACCATCGCGAGCCGCGCGTCGTAATAGAACAGCAGCGCCGCGAAGCCGACCAGCGACAGCGACTCGCGCGCGAGGTCGCCAAGCGTCTCGGAGACCGCCTGCTGGACCTGCGCCGACGTCGTTCGTGATGCGCGACATCAGCCGGCCGCTGGTCTGCGCGCGAGAAGAACGCCGCCGACTGACCGAGGATGTGCGTGAAGAGCACGGTTGCGGAGATCGCGGACGACGCGCTGGCCCGACGTCGGTCATCAGGTACGCCGGAGACGTAGCGCCGACGCCCTTGATCAAATAGAGGACGAGGATGGCCGCGATGATCTGGCCGAGCTCCTCGTGCCTCGGGCAGCACGCGGTCGAGGATCGGCTGGATGAGCGCGGCAACGCCGGCCGACGCGGCGCCATACACGATCATGGCGGCGAGCCGCGCCGGCCAGCCGCCCGCGGTATGGCCGGGCGTACCGATCAGCCGCAGGAAGGCGTTCACTCGCTGAACCGGTACTTCAGCGAGCACCCACAGCGCGACGACGCCGTCGCGCCAGCCGATTTTCTTGCCCTCGTCGTAGCCGCGGCCGTCGTAGGTGATCGGAACCTCGTACACGCGATAGCCGCGCTTGAAGATCTTCGCCGTCATCTCCGGCTCGATGCCGAAGCCGTTCGGACTCGCAGCGTCATCGACCGCAGCACCTCCGTCCGCATCACCTTGTAGCAGGTCTCCATGTCCGTCAGCATCGTGTTGTAGAGGACGTTGGTCAGGAGCGTCAGCAAGCGGTTGCCGAGGTAGTGCGTGAACAGGAACACGCGGTGCCGCCCGAGAAACCGCGAGCCGTAGACGACGTCCGCGCGGCCGTCGCAGATCAGCTCGATCAGCTCCGGAAACTCCTCCGGCGAGTACTCGAGGTCGGCGTCCTGAATGACGACGAGGTCGCCGCGACACGGCGCCGAAACCGCGCCGCAGCGCCGCGCCCTTGCCGCGATTTTCGCGGCTGCAGCAGCAGCGTGAAGCCCAGCTCCGCGCTGCAGCCTGGCCAGGATGTCGCGGGTGCCGTCGGTCGAACAGTCGTCCACGACGATGAGCTGCGATGCGCAGCGGGACGGCAAGCACGCGGCGGATGATCTCCTCGACCGTCGCGCGCCTCGTTGAACACCGGCATGACGACCGACAGGAGCGGCTCCGGTCAGCTTGTCCGCGAAGGCGTGACATCAACGGCTCGAGTGCCAGCGCCAGGCGTCCGCAACGATCGTGTCGAGCTCCGGCCGGCGAGCTGTCCAGCCGAGGTCCTCGCGGATGCGTTGAGCCGACGCGAACAGCACCGCCGGGTCGCCGGGCCGTCTCGCGGCGCGGACGTGCGCGCGACCGCTACGGCCCGTGACGCGCTCCACGGACGCGATGACGTCGCGGACGGACGACGGCCGCTCGGTGCCGACGTTGTAGCTCGCGGACGGCGCCGTCCGCTTCGAGCCGGCGTCAGCGCGCGGACGTGCGCGTCGGCCAGGTCGGTCACGTGGATGTAGTCGCGCAGGCAGGTGCCGTCGGGCGTCGGGTAGTCCTCGCCGAAGATCTCGATCGGCGCGCCGCCGGACGCCGCCTCGAACGCGCGCGGAATGACGTGGATCTCGGGCGAGTGATCCTCGCCAAGCTCGCCGTCGGGATCCGCGCCCGCCGCGTTGAAATAGCGCAGGCTGATCGACCGGATGCCCGTAGGCGCGCTCGAAGTGCGGCAGCGCGTGCTCGATCGCCAGCTTGGTCTGCCCGTAGGCGTTGATCGGCGCGGTCGGGTGCGTTTCGCGGATCGGCGTCTCGACCGGCTCGCCGTACACGGCGCAGGTCGACGAGAAGATGAAATGGCGGCACCGCTCCGCCGCCATCGCCTCGAGCGTGGCGAGCGCGCCGGCCACGTTGTTGCGGTAGTAGCCGATCGGGTCGCGCACCGAATCGGCGACGACGAGCCACGCGGCAAAGTGCATGACGGCCGACGGCGCCGCTGTCGCGCAGCGCCCGGCGCACCGCGTCCACGTCGCGGATGTCGCCTTCGACGAGCGGCGCGCCGAGCGCCGCCTCGCGGTGCCCGGCCGACAGGTTGTCGTAGATGACGACGCGGTGACCCGCCTGGCGCAGCGCCTTCGCGGCATGGCTGCCGATGTAGCCGGCGCCGCCCGTCACGAGCACGGTCGAGCGGTCAGTGCCGGCCAATGGAGTAGTAGGTGAACCCGCTCTGCTTCATCTGCTCCGGCGTGAAGAGGTTGCGGCCGTCGAAGATCACCGGCGATCGCATCAGCTTCGCGCATCTTCTCGAAGTCGGGCCGCCGGAACTCGCTCCACTCGGTCACGATCGCCAGGCAGTCGGCGCCCTTCAGCGCGTCGTAGCTCTTGGCCGCGAACGTGACGCTGCGTGCCGAAGATGCCCTTGGCCACCTTCGTCGCCTCCGGATCGTAGGCCTGCACCGCCGCGCCTGCGGCGAGCAGCGCCTTGATCAGCGGCATCGCCGGCGCCTCGCGCATGTCGTCGGTGCGCGGCTTGAACGCCAGGCCCCAGACCGCCGACGGTCTTGCCCTTCAGCGAGCCGAAGTGCGCTCGCATCTTGGTGACGAGCCGCGTCTTCTGCGCGCTCGTTCACCGCTCTCGACCGCCTTCAGGATCTTGAAGTCGTAGTCCTTGCTCCGCGGCGAAGTGCGATCATCGCCTTCACGTCCTTCGGAAAGCAGCTGCCGCCGTAGCCGACGCCCGGGAAGAGGAACGACGCGCCGATGCGCTGGTCGGAGCCGATCGCCGCGGCGCACCTGATCGACGTCGGCGCCGACCAGCTCGCACACGTTCGCCACCTCGTTCATGAACGAGATGCGCGTCGCCAGCATCGCGTTGGCCGCGTACTTGGCCAGCTCGGCGCTGGCGCAGTCCATCATCATGATCGGCGCGCCGGTGCGCGTGAACGGCGCGTAGAGCTCCTGCATGATCTCGCGTCGCGCGCGGATCCTCGGCGCCGATGACCACGCGATCGGGCTTCATGAAGTCGTCGATCGCCGCGCCCTGCTTCAGGAACTCCGGGTTGCTGACGACGCTGAACGGGATGCGTCGTCTCGCGGCGGACCACTTCGCGGACGCGTCGCGGCCGTGCCGACCGGCACCGTGCTCTTGTCGACGATGACCTTGTAGCCGTTCATCGCGCGCGGCGATCTCGCGCGCGACGTCGAGCACGTGCTGCAGATCGGCCGAGCCGTCCTCGCCCTGCGGCGTGCCGACGGCGATGAAGATGATGCTCGCGACCGCGGACCGCCTTCGGCAGCGTCGGTCGTGAACGTCAGCCGCTTCTCGTGCGCGGTTGCGGCGGACCAGCTCCTCGAGGCCCGGGCTCGTAGATGGGCATCTTGCCCGCGCTGCAGCATGCGGACCTTCGCCGCGTCCTTGTCGACGCAGACGACGTCGTTGCCGCTCTCGGCAAAGCACGCCCCCGCAACGAGCCCGACATAACCGCGTACTAACGACCGCGATTTTCATCCGTTCTGTGGCGCTAAGTGGCTCGTGATTGATGCACCCTGCCGTCGTGCGCATCCTCGTCGACTACCGGCCCGCCCTGCGGCAGCGAACCGGCGTTGGCGAGTACATCCACCAGCTGGTTCGCGCGTACACCGCGGCACACGCTGACGAGGAGGTCCTGCTCTTCACGAGCTCGTGGAAGGATCGCCCCGCATCGACCGTTGCGGCCGACACCGGGGCGCGTGTCGTCGACCGGCGCATTCCTGTTCGCATTTTGAACTATCTCTGGCACCGCCGTGAGTGGCCGCCGGCGGAGATGCTCGCAGGCCCGGTCGACGTCGCGCATTCCGCGCATCCGCTGCTGCTGCCAGCGCGACGCGCCGCGCAGGTCGTCACCATTCACGACCTGTTCTTCCTCTCGGAGCGCTCCGAGGACGCGACCGCCGAGATTCGGCGCGACTACGCCGCATCTGGCCACGTCGCACGCGCGGCGCTGCGGACGCGGTGATCACGTCGACGCAGTGCGGCGGGCGCCAGATCGTCCGAGCGCCTTGGCGTCGCGCCGGACCGCATCTACATCTGCCGCCCGGCGCTCCAACGTGGCGCACGCTCGGGGCATGCGCCGAATGTGCCGCTGAACGGATGCATCCTCTTCGTCGGCACGCTCGAGCCGCGAAAGAACGTCGGCGCCCTGCTCGACGCCTACGCGCGTCTGCTCGCCGAAGCGGTCCGCCACGCCGCCGCTCGTGCTGGCCGGCGGTGACGACCGCCGCCGCCGATTGGCTGGCGCGCCTCGAGCGAGGCTCCGCTTGCCGGGCATGTCACCCACCTCGGTGCGTGCTCGGACGCCGAGGCGGGAGGAGCTGTATCGCTCTGCGCGGGTGCTCGTCATGCCCTCGCTCGACGAGGGCTTCGGGCTCCCGCGCTCGAAGCGATGTCCGCGGGCGTGCCGGTGATCGTGTCGTCGCGCGGCTCGCTTCCCGAAGTCACGGGCGGCGCCGGGGCGGAGATCGATCCATCGGATGTTCCAGCGCTGGCAGAGGCGATTGAGCGCGCCGTCGTGGATCAACACGTGGGCGACGGAAGCCGCCGATGCCGGCCTCGCGCGCGCGCGTGCGTTCACCTGGACCGAGTCGGCGCACACGCTGCACCGGGCGTATCTCGATGCCACCTGCGCGACGTGCCGCAGGGCGGACCGTGATGGCCCGCCAGCTCAATGAGAATCGCGTATCGACGCACGCGAGCTTCGCGGCAAGCCAACAGGCGTGGGCCGCTTTCTCGGCGAGCTGCTCGCGGCCTGGAAGACCCTGCCGGACGCGCAGGCCCACGAGTTCGTGCCACTCGCGCCCGACGGCTCGGAATCAACGGGCGGGACGCTGTGGGAGCAGATGGTCCTGCCGGCGCTGGCTCGCAGGGCGGGCGCCGCCGTGCTGTTCGCGCCGGCTTACAGCGGACCCGTTCTGCCCCCATGCCGATGGTCGTGGCCATCCACGACGTGTCGTTCGCCGCGCATCCAGAGTGGTTCGCCTGGCGCGAGGGCGCCCGGCGTCGGACGGCGGTGCAGCTCGCGGCTCGAGCCGCGGCGCGCGTCATCACGATTTCCGAGTTCTCGAAGCGCGAGATCGTCTCCCATCTGGGCATCGAGGAATCGAAGGTCGTCGTGGTCTATCCGGGAGTGACGCCCTTCACGAGTGAGGTCAAGCCAGAAAGGCTCGCCCCACAGGTGCACGGTGCTCTTCGTCGGCTCCATCTTCAATCGCCGTCATGTTCCAGAGCTCATCGAAGGCTTCACCAGGCTCGCCCGCGCCCGTCGGACGTTCGTCTCGACATCGTCGGCGACAATCGGACCTTGCCTCATGTCAATCTCGCGGCAATTGTTCATGCCAGCGGCCTCGACGATCGGATTCACCTTCGGTCGTGACGTCTCCGATCAGGAGTTGCAGGCGCTGTATGCGACCAGCGCGGCATTCGTCTTCCTGTCCGATGCGAAGGGTTCGGGCTGACGCCGCTCGAGGCGCTCGCCTCGGGGCTCCCGGTCCTGCTGCTGGATACGCCGGTCGCGCGCGAGGTCTGTGGCGACGCGGCGCGTGTGCGTGCCCCGTGCGGACCCGGCGCTGATCGAAGACGCCCTGCGCGCGCTGCTCTTCGATCCCGGCGAGCGCGAGCGAGTTCGTCATGCCGCCACCCACGTCCTCGCGCGATGCTCGTGGGCCGATTGCGCCGCGCGCGTGTTGCGCGTGCTGCTCGAGGCCGGGCGTGGCTGACCTCGGAATGCCGCGGCTCTCGATCATCATCGTCACCTATAACTCCAGGGGGCATATCGATGAATGCCTCCGGTCACTCATCGAGAATCGCCCGCCGTCGATCACGAGATCGTCGTCGTGGACAACGCGTCAACGGACGGCACCGCCGCCGCCATTCGCGCGCGGTGGAATGCTGTGCGCGTGGTCGACGCCGGCGCGAACCTTGGCTTCGCCCGGGCGAACAACCTCGGCATCCAGCAGACCTTCGGCGAGCTCATCCTGCTGCTGAACCCGGACACGTCCATTCCCGCTCACGCCGTTGACATGTTGCTCGGGGCGCTCGACGCGCGGCCCGACGTCGCCATCGCTGGTCCACGCCTCGTCAACGCCGACGGCCGTGCGGAGCTCTCGTTCGGCCGCATGATGTCGCCGCTTGCGGAGGTCCGGCAGAAGGTGCTGGTTCGCGGAAGCGAGGCGCGGTGGGCCGATCGCGACGTATGTCGAGTCGATGACGCGACGGGAGCGCGAGCGTGGACTGGGTCAGCGGCGCCTGCTTGCTCGTGCGCCGGACCGACGCGGAGTCGGTCGGGCTGATGGACGAGCGTTACTTCATGTGCGCGAGGACGTGGATTTCTGCCGCCGCGGTGCGCGCGCGCGCGGGCGGCGCGTGCTCTTCTATCCGCGCCGCGGAAATCGTTCACATCCGCGGGCAATCGCGAGCAACGGCGTCTGCCGCCGACCGAACAGGCCTATCGGCGGAGCCAGATGGCCTTCTACGAAAAGCATCATCCGGGGTGGGTCCCCTGGCTGCGCTGGTATCTGAAGATTAGAAGCCGTTTACCCGATAAACGATCGAGCCATGACATCGAACCGGCCGGCGATCAGTTTTCCTGGAGTGTGCCCTTCGTGCGGCCGACGTGTCCCTACGCGGTTAAAGGAGTGCCGGTGCGGTTTTCAAGCAGGATAGCGCGCCGCCGGTCGTTGCCGATGAAGTAGCGAAGCACCGGCGCGCAGCGGACCATCGGGATCGATGATCCTGATCCTCGTCGCTGCCTCTCGGCCTGCGGCGCTGCTTACTACATGTTCCAGTCGCGCCAGCCAGCGCCGCCGCAGCCCGCAGCCGCCATGCCAGCGCCGCTGCGCAGCAGGACCAACCGACGCGGGAACCAGTCGCGGAGGCGTCGACACGTTGGTCGCGCCGGTGACCGGTAATCTCACGCCTACGCGTGTGTCGAATGATGTCGCTCCGGCTGCCCCGGCCGCAGCTTCGCCTGAGCTCCATCGAAGATGTCGTCAGCGCCGCGCTCCCTGCGGTCGCGTCCATCGACCGCCGGCACCGGCCGCGGAAGCGGATTCTTCATCCGGCCCGACCTCGTGGTGACCAACAATCACGTGATCGAGGGACAGAGCTCGGTCACGCTCCAGGCGGGCGGAAACAAGTTCACCGCGCGCGTCATGACCGCGTCGCCCGGGTTGATATCGCCCTGCTGCCAGGTCTTCAATCCCAACCCGCAGCAGCCGACGCTGCGGATCGGCACCGCCGCGAACGCGCGGCCGGCGAGGAAGTGATCGCCATTGGATACGCGCTCGGCTCCCTGTCGAACACCGTCACACGCGGCATCGTCAGCGCGTTGAGGCAATCGGGCAACGTCACGCTGATTCAGACGGATGCGGCCATCAATCCCGGCAACAGCGGAGGGCCGCTCCTCGATCGGAGCGGGGCCGTCATCGGCATCAACTCGATGAGCATCAGCAAGCAGGTCGGCGAAGGGCTCGGCTTCGCGATTGCCATCGATCACGCGGTCGCCCTGGTCAACGGCCGCAACACCGTCACCACCACGACGACGCCGCTGGCCGGCCTTGAACCAGGCGATGGGAGGGCCATCGGACGCCGAGACGGCGCGCGCGAGGGGCGCGGCGGAGTACGAGCAGGTCGTGCAATGGGCCGCGCGCAACGGCGATCGATATCGACGACAACTGGCAGCGCAACGCGAAGCTGTGCATCGCCGGCACGCGTGCCACAGGCGGCGACCGCGCCTGGTTCGCGCTCTATGCGCCGCCGACGGCGTCAGGATGGCGCGCAGCGACCGCTATGACTGCTTCAGCTGGATTAACGACTTGAAAACCGCGGCGGACCAGATCCAGGTCCGCATGAACGAGGCCGCCGAAGCCGCGCGCCGCGACGGCGTCTATCCGGGCACGACCCGCGACATCCGCCGCAAGTCACAGATGGACTGGTCGGGCTGGGATAGGTAAAAACTCCCAATTCCCAGCTCCAAATCCCAAATCCAAACGGAGCCCCGAACCCGGATCCCGGATCCGGATCCGGCCGGATCCCGCTAAGATTCCAGCAGTGCGAATCGCGATCGATGCCCGGAAGCTCCACGACTTCGGCATCGGCACCTACATCCGCAACCTCCTGCGGCACCTGGCGCGGATCGATCAGGACGAACGAGTACGTGCTGCTCTGCCACGAGCCCGACCTCGGCGTGGCCGCGCACGCTCGGCCCGAACTTCCGCGCCGTCCTCGAGCCGTCGCCCAACTACTCGCTGCGCGAGCAGATCCACGTGCCGTGGGTGCTGCTGCGCGAGAAGCCGGACGTCTATCACGCGCCGCACTACGTGCTGCCGCCGGCGGTGCCGCTGCCGCGTCGGTCGTGACGATCCACGACTGCATCCACCTGATGTTTCCGCAGTACTGCCGAACCGCATGGCGTATGCCTACGCGCGGGCGTCGATGTGGAGCGCGCGCGCACAGCGGTCGGATCGCATCCTGACGGTGTCGGAGGCGTCCAAGCGCGACATCCTGCGCTTCTTCAACGTGCCGCCGGAGAAGATCGTCGGTCGTCTACAACGCCATCGACGAGCGGTTCTGGTGAGCCGCCGGCCGGACGCGATCGACGCGCGTGCGCGAGCGCTACCAGCTCGATCAGCGGTTCGTGCTCTACGTCGGCAACATCAAGCCGCACAAGAACCTCGTGCGGCTCATCGAGGCGTTCGCCGATGCTGCGCAGCGGCGAGTTCGACGATGCTGAAGCTGCTCATCATCGGCGACGAGATCTCGAAGCTGCCCGGCGCTGCGGCGCGCCGTGCACCAGCCACAAGCTGCACAAGCACGTGCGCTTCCTCGGCTTCCTGCCCGACGACACGCTGGCCGTCGCTCTACCGCCTGCGCCGCGCGTGTTCGTGTTCCCGTCGCTCTACGAAGGGTTCGGCCTGCCGCCGCTCGAGGCGATGGCCAGCGGCACGCCGGTCGTGACGTCCGAACGTGTCGTCGCTGCCCGAGGTCGACGGGCGACGCCGCCGTGCTCGTCGATCCCTACGACGTCGACTCGATCGTCGACGGCGTCCGCCGCGTGCTCGACCGATCCGGCGCTCGCCGACGGAGCTGCGGCGCAAGGGTCTGATGCGGGCGCGCGAGTTCTCGTGGGAGCGTTCGGTCGCGACGGACGCACGAGCATCTACCGACGTCGTGGCGCGCGGGTGGCAGCTGATGACACCTCGGTGAGAGTCGCGCTCGTCCACGACTGGCTGACCGGCATGCGCGGCGGCGAGAAGGTGCTCGAGGCGCTGTGCGAGCTCTATCCCGACGCCGACATCTTCACGCTCGTTCCACGTGCCGCGGGCTCGGTGTCGCCGGCGATCGAGCGGCACCGCATCATCACGTCGTTCGTGCAGCGGCTGCCGTTCGCGCGCACGCAGCTATCGGCAGCTACCTGCCGCTCTTCCCGGCCGCGATCGAGCAGTTCGATCTCGACGGCTACGACCTGCGTGATCAGCTCGAGCCACTGCGCCGCCAAGGCGGTGGTCGTGCCGGGCGCGGCCCGGCACATCTGCTACTGCCATTCGCCGATGCGCTACGCCTGGGATCAGTTCGACGCATACTTCGGCCCGGCACGCGTGGGCGCGTCGGCGAGCCGCTGGGTCTATCGGCCGATGCTGGCGCGGCTGGCGCGATGGGACGCGGCGACGGCGTCGCGCGTCGCACCGCTTCGTCGCCAACTCGCGCCACGTTGCCGGGCGGATCCGCCGATACTATAATCGCGAGGCGACGATCGTGTATCCGCCCGTCGACACGATCTTCTTTCATCCCGACCGACCGTCTCCCCGGGTCAGCCACTTTCTCGATCGTGTCCGCGCTCGTGCCGTACAAGCGGATCGACCTGGCCATCGACGCCTGCCGCGCTGGCGGGCGCCGCCTGCGCATCGTCGGCGACGGACCCGACCGCGACGCGGCTCGAGCGGCAGGCCGGCGGTCAGCGTCGACGTTCCTCGGCCGCGTCACCGACGACGAGATCCGCGACGAGTACCGCGCGCGCGCTGCGCGGTGATCCTGCCGGGCGAAGAGGACTTCGGCATCGTGCCGGTCGAGGCGCAGGCGTGCGGCCGCCCGGTCGTCGCGCTCGCGCGCGGCGGCGCGCTCGAGACGGTGATGCACGGGCGAGACCGGCGTGCTCGTTCGCACGAGTCGACGTCGGCATCCGCTGCGGCCGCGCTCGAGCAGGCGCGCTGCGACGCCGTTCGACCCGGACCGCATCCGCGCGCACGCCGAGCAGTTCTCGCGCGAGCGCCACGTCGAGCGGATGCGCGCCGTGATCGACGAGACGCTGGCCGCCCCGCCGGGACGCGATGGTAAGGCGCTACAACCGGCTGCTCGTCGCGTTCTACGTCGTCACGCGACGCGCTGCTGGCGATGTGGGCGTTCGTCCTCGCGCTACGGCATCCGCTTCGAGAGCGGCCTGATCCCGGTCACCGCAGGGCTATCCGCCGATCGAGCAGTACCTGCACGTCGCTGCCGTTCGTCGCCGTGCTCGACGCCGCTCGCCTTCCAGCTGCAGGGCGTCTACCGCCTGCGCCGCGGCCGCTCGCGCGTGGACGACTTCTTCGCGGTGCTCATCGGCAGCATCCTCGCCGTGGTCTTCGGCGTCGTCGTCGACGCTCTACGTCCAGGCCTACTACGCCTCCGACGCAGCGCGAAGGCGCGCGGCGCCTACGAGGTGTCGCAGCTCGTCTGGGCGCTGTTCCTCGTCCTCAACGTCATGTTCACCTACGCGTCGCGCGAGGCCGTTCGCGAGCTGCTCGAGCGGCGCTGGCGCGCCGGCATCGGCCTCAAGCGCATCCTGATCGCCGGCGCCGGCGACCTCGGCCGGCATGGTCGCCGACCGCATGCTCCAGCATCGCGAGCTCGGGCTATCAGGTCGTCGGCTTCGTCGACGACCGCGCCGGCGGCGATCACATCGGCTACCGCGGCCTGCCGCTGCTCGGCACGCTCGCCGAGGTCGGCCGAGATCGCGCAGCGCGAGCGCGTCGATCACCTCTACGTCGCGCTGCCGCTCGAGGAGCACGCCGAAGCTGCTCGACCTGATGGAGATCACCAGCCGCGAGTGCATCGACGTCAAGGTCGTGCCCGACCTGCTGCAGTTCATCGCGCTGCGCGCGCGGCTCGAGGACCTCGACGGCCTGCCGGTCATCAACATCAACGACGTGCCGCTGCAGGGCTTCAACGCCTGGCTCAAGCGCGCGACTCGACATCGCGCTGTCGGCGGCGGCGCTGCGTCGTGCTGGCGATCCCGTCGGCGTCATCGCGCGCGCTCGTGCAAGCTGGACGTCGCCGGGACCGGTGTTCTACCGCCAGGAGCGCATGGGCCTCGACGGCAAGCGCGTTCACCGTCTACAAGTTCCGATCGATGTACGCAGGACGCCGAGGACGCGCACCGGCCCGGTCTGGGCGCGCGACGACGACCCGCGCGCGACGCCGGTCGGGCCGCTGGCTGCGCCGGCTCGACCTCGACGAGCTGCCGCAGTTCTGGAACGTGCTGCAGCGGCGACATGTCGATCGTCGGGCCGCGCCCGGAGCGGCCGTTCTTCGTCGAGCAGTTCAAGCACCGCATCCCGCAGTACATGCTGCGCCACAAGGTCAAGGCCGGCATCACCGGCTGGGCGCAGGTCAACGGCTGGCGCGGCAACACGTCGCTCGAGAAGCGCATCGAGTACGACCTCTACTACATCGAGAACTGGTCGGTGACGCTCGACCTCAAGATCATGTGGCTGACGCTGGTCCGCGGTCTCTTCCAGCGCAGTCTGACCGCTGTCTCAGCCGAGCCGTCGATGCCACGAATCGTCGTCACCGGCGCCGCCGGGTTCATCGGATCGCACCTGTCCGAAGCGCTCCTCGATCGCGGCCACTCGGTGGTCGGCATCGACAACCTGCTGCACCGGCGACATCGCCAACATCGCGCACCTGCGCGACCGCGACTTCGAGTTCATCCGCCACGACGTCACGCAGCTACATCGACGTCGACGGGCCGGTCGACTGCGTGCTGCACTGGGCGAGCCCGGCGAGCCCGATCGACTACCTCGAGCTGCCGATCCAGACGCTGAAGGTCGGCTCGCTCGGCACGCACAACGCGCTCGGCCTGGCCAAGGCCAAGGGCGCGCGGTTCGTGCTCGCCTCGACGTCCGAGGTCTACGGCGATCCGCTCGAGCACCCGCAGACGGAGACCTACTGGGGCAACGTCAACCCGATCGGCCCGCGCGGCGTCTACGACGAGGCCAAGCGCTTCGCCGAGGCGATGACGCATGGCCTACCACCGCTACCACGGCGTGGACACGAAGATCGTCCGCATCTTCAACACCTACGGCCCGCGCATGCGGCTGCACGACGGCCGCGCGGTGCCGGCGTTCATGTCGCAGGCGCTGCGCGACGAGGACGTCACGATCTTCGGCGACGGCACGCAGACGCGCAGCTTCTGCTACGTCACCGATCTGGTGGACGGCATCCTGCGGCTGATGGAGTCCGACACCAACGACCCGGTCAACATCGGCAACCCGCACGAGGTGACGATCGAGGAGATCGCGCGGACGATCATCAGGCTGGTCGGCTCGACGAGCAAGCTCGTCTACCGGCCGCTGCCGGTCGACGACCCGAAGCAGCGCCGGCCCGACATCACCCGCGCGCGGACGCATCCTCGGTTGGGAACCGAAAGTCGGCCTCGAAGAAGGATCTGCTGAAGACCGTCGATTATTTCAAGGCGAAACTGGCGTCACGGTAGGTGCGATGAGCACTGCCGCGTTGCGCGATGAGCACTACCGCGGATCAGTGCAAGGTGGCACCGCTGGTGCGGGGAGATCGGCACTCTGCGCGGGGCCCGCGCCGACCGACCGGCCCGAAGTCGACTTGCACCAACCCGGCCCGCTTGCACCGACCCGGCGCAGCCTGCTCGCACCGACCCGGCGCAGCGTGCTCGCACCGATCCGGATTACGGCGGCGCTACGTTGATCAGCCGCCGCAGCCTGAAGAAATAATCACCCGCCGACGCCAGCGTGAGGACGAGCGCGAGCCAGATCGCCGCCTCCACCAGCGGCGACTTCTGCATCTTCCAGTTGAAATACATGATGACGACGTTTGCCACGATGAACGTCGCGGTCGCGAGCCTTGCCCAGCAGGGACGGCCTGAACGTTCGCGGGTCCGATCGCAAGGTTGACGATCGCGACGACGCCGACGATGACGATGTCGCGGCTGATGACGAGGGTGGCGTGAGCTCAGAGCGGCACGTGGTTCGTCAACGCGATTTGCGGCACCGTGAGCACGACGAAGGTCGTCAGCGAGCAGGAGCTTGTCGGCCATCGGGTCGAGCCACGCGCCGAGGCTGGTCGGGTGGCTGGTCAGGCGGGCGATGAGGCCATCAATCGCGTCGGTCGCGCCCGCGACGAGGAACACGGCCAGCGCAGCGCCGAGATGGCCGTAGACCGTCAGCAGGACGAACGCCGGAATCAGCATGATTCTCGAGAATCGTGATCTGATTGGCGAGCGTCAGGTAGCGCACGGGCGGTCAGCGCGACTGCTCGAGCCCGCGGAGCCGTTCGATCGGCGGCAATCGCCTCAGCGCCGCTGACCGGACGCTCGATGTCGAAGCGGCCTCTCGTCCAGCAGCGGAAGGACCCCGGCGGACACCGCGGCGGCCGGCTGCCGGATAGTTCAGGTGCGACTCGCTCATGTCGCTGATGGCGGGCGCGCGGCGAGGCGGAGCCTGCAGCGCCGGATGCGTACGCTGCGATGACGCGGAGCAGCGCGCTGACGGCTTCCGCGAGATCCACGCGCCGCAGCGGCGCACGCGGCTGGAACGGTGATTGTCGAAGGCGGGCATCACGCGGCCGCGGCCACCACCTGCGATATCCACGGCGACGCCCAGTGCCCACCGGTATCGGTGGTGACGACGCGCGTGCCTGGCGCGGCGCTGCAGCACATCCTCGAGGCGGATGCCGATAAGCGCGGCCAGATCGCCTCGCATGATCCGCTCTGCCGACGACAGCGCGCGAAACTCCTCGGGCAGTCGCGAGTCGCGTGCCTTGGCTGCCACCACTTCGGCCTTCTTGTCGTAGCCGGAGAACGGATCCGCGGTCGCGGCATTCGCGATAGCGCCGTTTCCGCGCCCGCGAAATCGCCACGCTCCTCGAGCGACTCTCCCGCCTGCGCGAGCGACACCGCATCGGACGGGTCAAGGGCGACCGCGCGATTGAACTGCTCGAGCGCCGCCGCCGCATCGCCGCCGCCGCCGTTCGACCATCCCGAGCTCGCGGTAGAGCACCGCGCTGTCGGGCGTCGCCGCCAGCGCACGCTGAGTACGCCGTCCTGGCTTCGTCGAGACGCCCCGCGTTCATCGCTGCCGCGCCGCGGCAATCAGGTTCTGGATCTCGCGAAACTTCAGCACGTCGATGCGCGAACCGAGAGGTTCGACGAGCGCCGGATCCGCCTTGAGCGCCGCCTCGAAGGCCACGCGGGCGTCGGCGTCGCGATTCATCGAGAGGAGCGCCTGCCCTTTTCCCGCGAGCGCCGACGCGTAGGACGGCGTGCCGCGGAGCGCCAGTTCGAACTGGTCGAGCGCGCGCATATAGTCGCTGCCTGCGCCAGCGCGACGTAACCCTCGCCTGTCTCGCGCCGGCAGCGGAGTCCGGGACGCCTTCAGCGCCGCGGCAAACTCGCGCTCGGCGTTCCTCAGGTCGTCACTCTGCAGGAAGCGCCATCCGCGCTCGACGGCGGCCGCCTGTGGCGCGGCGGCGGGCACCGCGCGTCGGATACACGAAGTCGGGGTATCTCGGCGTCGGTCGGCACCGGCGGCGGCGCCTTCATGGCGCATGCGGCGCAGAGCAGCAGAGATTACGAAGGTCGAGGTGCGAGAAGTGCGCAGCGAACGTCCATCACTGCTGCTCCGGCGATTCCACGGCCGTCAAGTCGTTCGATGAAGTCGTCGCGGCACGTCCGCCTCGATGACGACCTTGCCCGTTGGTCGCGACGTGGCTGATGACGCGCGCGACGCGATAGAGCCGTCCAATCTGCTGCCGGTCGAATTCCTTGCCGCTGTCGAACGGTGATCGTGACGCGCCTGCGTGTCGAGCGCGAGCCGCGACGCGATCATCTGCAGCAGCTCGCCGGCGCCGCGTTCCGGTCGTCGCGGAAATGAGCGCCGCCGACGGATCCGGCGTCGCGCAGCCGGCGCCGCTCGTCCGCGGTGATCGTGTCAATCTTGTTGACACCGCCACCATCGGCGACGTCCGCGGCGCCCGACTTCGTCGAGCACTGCGCCCGCGCGCCGCCATCTGCCGCTCGCGATCCGGGCTGCCGGCATCGATGACGTGAAGAATCAGATCCGCTTCCGCCACCTCTTCGAGCGTCGCGCTGAACGCGGCGACGAGCGCATGCGGCAGCCGATCGATGAACCCGACCGTGTCGGAGACGAGCAGTCTCGCGGTTGTCGGGCAGCCGCACGCGGCGGACGAGCGGATCCGAGCGTCACGAACAGCGCGTTCGGACGCCACCGCGGTCTCGTTCGGTCAGCCGGTTGAACAGCGTCGTCTTGCCGGCGTTGGTGTAGCCGACCAGCGCCACGGTGGGCACGGACCGCTTCTGCCGCCGCTCGCGCAGCTGCGACCGGCGCTGCCGCACCTGGTCGATCTCGCGCTGGATCGCCTGAATGCGGACGCGAATCCGCCGGCGATCCGATCTCGAGCTTCGTCTCACCGGGACCGCGCGTGCCGATGCCGCCGCCGAGCCGCGACAGCGCCGTGGCCGAGCCGACCAGGCGAGGCAGCAGATACTTCGAGCTGCGCGAGCTCCACCTGCCACTTTGCCCTCGCGCGTCCGCGCGCGCCGCGCGAAGATGTCCAGGATCAGCTGCGTGCGGTCGATCACCTTCCGCTCGATGCGCTCCTCGAGCTGCCGCAGCTGCGCGGGACTGGAGCTCGTTGTCGAAGATCACGACGTCCACGTCGGCTTCGTCGCACGCCGCCGCGAGCGCACGCGACCTTGCCGGATCCGATGAAGGTCGCGGGATCGGGTTTCGGCCGCTCCTGCAGCATCCGCAGGACGACCGTCGCGCCGGCCGCGTCCGCGAGCCCGGCGAGCTCATCGAGCGAATGATCCGCATCGCCGCGGCTGGAAGGAGTGACGAGGCCGACGAGTGCGGCGCGTTCGGCGAGTGGGGACACAGGCGATCCTAGCAGGTATCAGGTATCAGGTTTCAGGTGTCAGGCGTGGCCTCGTGCGCGCCTCCGGTTTGTCTTGGCAAGGGAGCGCGAGGAAGGCGCTGCGCCTCGTACCTAAAACCGAATCTTTGCCCCGATCGAGCGTCGAATCCGCGACGTGAATGCTGTCGATGAAGCGAATCCGGTGCGGATTGGTCTGCATCACCAGCGAGCTGGTGCGCGATGCCGTCGCCGAAGAACCGCACGCCCTTCATCAGCGAGCCGTCGGTGACGCCGGTCGCGGCGAAGATGATGCTCTTGCCCGGACGCGAGATCCTTCGATCGATAGATCTTGCTTGAAGTCCGTGATGCCCATCGCGCGGCAGCGCTCTTCGTCCTCGGGCTTGCTGATCACGAGGCGCGCGAAGATCTCGCCGTTCGAGGCAGCGCATCGCCGCGGCGGTCAGCACGCCTTCGGGCGCGCCGCCGGTGCCCATCACCGCGTGCACGCCGGTGCCGACGACGGCGGCGGCGATGCCGGCCGACAGGTCGCCGTCGCCGATCAGCCGGATGCGCGCGCCGGTCGCGCGGATCTCGGCGATCAGCTTCTCGTGGCGCGGCCGATCGAGCACGATGACGACGAGGTCCTCGACGCTGGCGGCCGAGCGACTGCGCGATCGCGCGCAGGTTGTCGCGCACCGGCGCGTCGAGATCGACGACGTCGCTGCGAGCTCGGGCCGACGACGAGCTTCTCCATGTAGAGGTCGGGCGCGTGCAGCAGCCCGCCCTTCTCCGACGCGGCGAGCACGGCGATCGCGTTCGGCGCGCCGGTCGCGCAGAGGTTCGTGCCCTCGAGCGGATCGACGGCGATGTCGACCTGCGGACAGCGTGCGGCCGACTTGCGCCTTCGTGCGCCATGCCGACCTTCTCGCCGATGTAGAGCATCGGCGCCTCGTCGCGCTCGCCTTCGCCGATGACGATCGTGCCGTCGATCGGCACGGTGTCCATCTCGCGGCGCATCGCCTCGACGGCCGACGTGGTCGGACTTGTGGCGATCGCCCTGGCCCATCGTGTGCGCGCACGCGATCGCCGCCTGTTCGACGACGCGCAGGAAGTCGAGCGAGAGTCAGAGTCGCTGAATTCGACGTCTATCGCCCGGTACGGAGGCAGCTCACAGCGCGTCGGCCTGTCCGTCGCGGTAGCCGAGCAGGTAATCGGCCTGCATCATCTTGTGGATCTCGCGCGTGCCTTCGTAGATCACCGCGCCCTTGCAGTTGCGATAGAAGCGCCCGACCGGGTACTCGTCCGAGTAGCCGTTGGCGCCGTGAATCTGCACGGCGTCGCCGGCGCGCGCGCTCGGACGCGACGGTCGAGAACCACTTGGCCAGGCCGGTCTCGCGCGTGTTGCGGCGGCCGTGGTTCTTCAGCCAGCCCGAGCGCAGCCACAGCAGGCGCGACGCCTGGTAGTCGGACTCCATCTGCGCGATCATTTCCTTCACGAGCTGGTGCTGGCCGATCTCGACGCCGAACGTCTTGCGCTGCTTCGCGTAGCTGCACGCTGGCGTCGCGGCACGCGCGGATCAGGCCGGTCGCGCCGGCGGCCACGGTGTAGCGTCCCTGGTCGAGCGCGAACATCGCGATCTTGAACCCTTCGCCCTCGCGGCCCGACGCAGGTTCTCCGCCGGCACCTCGACGTCGTCCATCTTGAAGAAGCCGGTGTTGCCCGCGAGGATGCCCCACTTCTCCTTCAGCGTGCCGCTCGAGAATCCCTTGAACGCGCGCTCGACGATGAAGGCGCTGATGCCGGACGGGTCGCGCTGCTTCTTCTTCTCGAGATCGCGTCCAGGCGAACACGAGGAAGTTGTCGGCGACGTCGGCGAGCGAGATCCACATCTTCTCGCCCGTGAGCACGTAGCGATCGCCCTTCTTGATCGCGACCGTCTGAATGCCGCGCGCGTCGCTGCCGGCCGACGGCTCGGTGAGCCCGTAGGTCGCGATCTTCTTGCCCTGCGCCTGCGGCACGAGATACCGCTGCTTCTGGTCCTCGGTGCCCCACGACGAGCAGCGTCAGGCAGTTCAGCCCGGCGTGCACCGACATGATCACGCGCAGCGACGTGTCGACGTATTCGAGCTCCTCGCTCGCGAGGCCGAGGCTGACGTAGTCCATCCCGGCGCCGCCGTACTCCGGCGGCACGCGAGACGCCGAGCAGCCCGAGCTCCGCCATCTGCGGAAGGATGCCGCGGATCGAACCGGTGCGCGCGATCGAGCTCGCGGATGCGCGGTGCGACGTCGCGCGCGCGCCCACTCGCGGACGGACTGCTCGAGCAGCTGCTGCTCTTCTGTCAGGTCCAGGTTCATCATGGGAAAACGTCGAATCGTACGTCACCACCGCGGCGCTACCGCGCGCTAAGCCCGAGGCGTTCTGCGGCGCTGCCGCCGTTGACCGCGATCTCGAGGCGGTCGCTGCTGCCGAACGAGCGCGCAGACCGAGCCCGGCGCCGCGTCGGCGTACGTCGCGACGACGCCGCGACGACCCGTTGCCCCGCGGCCGTGATGCTGATCGACCTGTCGACCGCAGACCCGCTCGAGGCGTGCCGCGATCGATGTTGGTCACGAGGTTGCCGAACCGGTCGACGCGCAGAACTGACGCCCGACGAGCTCGCCGCTCCCGACGTGCGGGCTCGGGCACGTCGAGCCGCTGCCAGCTGGTCGACTGGCGCGGCCGAGCGCGCCGAGGTCGATCCCACTCGCCAGCCACGCGGCCGCCGGCGCGAATCGATCGCGCCCTTCGAAGCGTGCGGCTGATGGTCGGCCGCGCGTATCGCCGCTCCGTCAGCTCCACGACGCGCCGCGGCGAGCGCCTCGTCGAAGCACCAGCGTCAGCAGGCCGTTGTCCGGGCGCCACGAACCGGTATCAGCCGCCGTCGGCGCGCGATGCCGCGCCGCGCGGAGCCGACGCCCGGATCGACACGACGCAGAGAAACACGGTGCCGTGCGGAAAGTATCTGAAGGCGGCCGCCAGCTCGAGCGCGCCGCCAAGCACGTCCTGCGGACCGATATCGTGCGTGATGTCGACGAGCGTCGCGTCGGGACAGATGCCGAGCGCCACGCCTCGCATCGCGCCGACGTAGTGATCGCGCGTGCCGAAATCAGTCAGCAGCGCGATGATCGGTTTGCCATCGGCGCGCGGTCCGCAGCGGGCTTGCGAAACAGCACCTCGCGCAGGTTGTTCTTCAGCAGGAACGACTCGGTGATGCGCAGCGGCTCGAACATCCGCTGGATGTCGCGGTTCACCAGCGGCCGCTGCTTGCCGCGCGCGCGCGGCATACGGCCGGTATTGCAGCGTCTGCCGATCGACGACGACGTACTTCGTGTACGTTGGCGGCGCCAGGCGCGCTCGACTGCGTCGTGCTGAACTGCGCCAGCAGCGCGCCGTCGGGCCGGAGCAATCCGCACGAGCTCCGCGCGCCAGCGCCTGCGCGGCCTTCCGATCGAGATAATCGAAGATGTCCCAGCACAGGATGCCGTCAACGCGATGTCGTCTGCCTGCGGAAACCGCTTCGCGAGGAACGCCGGCAGCTCCTCGACCTTCCCTTCGCGCAATGTGCCGGTCGATGTCTTTGAAGACGTTCTCGACCAGGATCTTGCAGCCCAGTTCCTCGCCGAAGAACGTGACGTTGGTGCCGACGACGGGGCCGAGGTCGAGCAGCAGCGGCTGCGACTCGCGCGTTCAGGCTGGAGAGAAACTTCGAGAGCGCCTTGGTTGGATGAGCGGGTGCATCCGGCGCCGGCTTCAGCGGCGTCCGGTTCGTCTTTCCGCTTCCGAGAGAAGAGGTCTGAGAGGACAACGACGGAATGATAGACCATCCGTCGTTCGTGGTTGGTGGCTGATGATTGGTCGTTACGCGTCAGCGACCAGTCCGCAGACCACGAACCACAAACCACGAATCGCATAGTGCGCGGCCGCCGGCTGCGGAGGGTGCGCCGACTGCTGCTGCTCTGTCTGTTGCTGCTGCTGCTGCTGTTGTTGTGAACGCTGCTGCCCGCCGCCCTGGCTCTGCGCCTGCGGCTGCGCCGCCCTTGCGCTGCATGTCCACGCTGCCGCGGAAGTGCGCGCCCTCGGCGATGGCGACGCGCGGCGACACGATGTCGCCGTCGACCGATCCGCCGTCGCGGATGTCCACCTTCTCGGTCGCCGTGACGTTGCCGTTCACCTCGCCGAGCACGATGACCGCCTTGGCGAACACCTGCGCCTTGATCTTGCCGTTGGGTCCGATCGTCAGCACGTGATCGCGAAGCTCGATCTTGCCTTCGACGTGCCCTTCGATCGGTCAGGTCCTCGCTGCCGTTCAGCTCGCCCTTGATCACCACTGACTTGCCGATATTCACGACGTCCCTCTCCATCGATTGCTGCCGCCGGGCTCCGGCTGCGCCGGCGCACTGGCCTGCGCCTGCTGGCTGTGCAGGTGCCGCCGGCGCCGCCGGGTTGCCCGGCCCTGTCGGCTTCACCGCTTCATCACGCTTCCACATCTGGTCCTCCGACTCTTGGCAGCCCCAGGGGTGAACCGAGGAGCCTGTCAGTGCGCGCATTGCTGGTCCCGTGGCAGGAGCCTTCTGAGTGTATATCGGCCGCTCGAAAAGTTGTCTAGGCTTTTACGAGCTGTGATTTAGGCGAGGTGCTACGATTCGAAGACGAGCCGTGCAGCGCATCTATCTCGACCACAACGCGACGACGCCGCTGCTGCCCGACGGTCGTCGACCGGATGACGGCCGGTGCTTCGCGACGAGTTCGGCAACCCGTCGAGCGTCCATCATTTCGGTCAACAGGCGAAGGCCGCGATCGACGAGGCGCGGACCGACGTCGCGCGACCTGATCGGCGCCGAGCCGTCCGAGAGTCGTCTTCACCAGCGGCGGCACCGAAGGCGACAACATCGCCATCCGCGGTGCAGCGGAAGCGCTCGAGGCCGACCGGACGCCGGCATCTCGTCGCCAGCGCCATCGAGCACGAAGCCGTGCTCAACACGCTGAAGGCGCTCGCCAGGCGCGGCTGGCGGACGACGCTCGCTGCCGGTCGATCAGAGCGGCATCGTCTCGCCCGACGCGCTTGCGCGACGCGCTCGCGCGACGACACGGCGCTCGTCTCGGTGATGCACGCCAACAACGAGATCGGCACGATTCAGCCGATCGCCGAGCTGGCGCGCGGTCGCGCACGAGCGCGGCGCGCTGTTTCACACCGACGCCGTGCAGTCGGCGGGCAAGATCCCGATCGACGTCAAGGCGCTGGGCGTCGACCTGCTGTCGATCTCGGCGCACAAGTTCTACGGACCGAAGGGCGTCGGCGCGCTCTGGATCCGGCGCGGCGCTGCGGCTGCTGCCGATCATGACCGGCGGCAAGCAGGAGCGCAGCCGCCGCGCCGGCACCGAGAACGTCGCCGGCGATCGTCGGCATGGGCGTGGCCGCGCGGCATCGCGCGCGGCAAGATGGCGGACGAGGCGCGCGCGGCTCGTCGGCGCTGCGCGATCGGCTCGAGGCGCGGCATCCTTCGCGCGCGTCCCGGGCACCGTGGTCAACGGCATCGCGCGTCGCCGCGCGTGCCGAACACGACCAACATCAGCTTCGATCGCGTCGAAGCCGAGTCGCTGCTGATCGCGCTCGACCTCGAGGGCATCGCGGTCTCGACCGGCTCGGCCTGCTCGTCGGGCACGCTCGAGCCGTCGCACGTGCTGAAGGCGATGGGCTTCCGCGCGCACCGCACGCAGAACTCGATTCGCTTCAGCCTCGGCGCCGCCAACACCGAGGCGGAAGTCGATCGCGTCATCGCGGTGCTGCCCGGGATCGTCGAGAAGCTGCGCAGCCTGACGCGCGCTGCCGGCGCAGAGCGTACGGACGTCAGACGTGGCGACCGTTTGAGTCGTCGCGACGTTCACAACCAGGCAATCACGTAGGGTTGATGAATTTCGCATTCTGAATTACCGGGCGTACCAGAAGCATGCGCATCGTCGTCGCCATGTCGGGAGGCGTCGACTCGTCGGTCGCCGCGGCCCTGCTCGCCGAGCAGGGTCACGACGTCATCGGTCTGTCGATGCAGCTCTACGATCAGCGGGCGGCGAGCAGACGTTGGGCACGCTGCTGCACGCTCGACGATCTGCACGACGCCCGGCGCGTGGCCGCCGCCATCGGCTTCCCGCACTACATCGTGAACTTCGAGCGGCAGTTTCGGGAGACGGTCGATCTCGAACTTCGTGCGCGAGTACGCCGTCGGGACGCACGCCGCTGCCCTGCGCGCACTGCAACAGCGACCTGAAGTTCTCGACGCTGCTCGATCGCGCGCGCGGCCTCGGCGCCGAGCACGTGGCGACCGGCCACTACGCGCGCGTCGAGCGCGACGCCGACGGGCCGCTGGCTGCTGAAGCGCAGCGCCGATCCCGAGAAGGATCAGTCGTATTTCCTGTTCTCGCTGACGCAGGAGCAGCTGGCGCGCGCGGTGTTTCCGGTCGGCGACTCTCGCGAAGGCCGAGGTGCGCGAGCAGGCGCGGCGGCTTGGTCTGCGCGGTCGCCGAGAAGCCCGACAGCCAGGAGATCTGCTTCGTCCCCGACGGCGACTACGCGTCGTTTGTCGAGCGCAAGGAGCCGGCGGTCGCACGCGCGGGCGCGATCGTCGACGAGAGGGCCGCGAGCTCGGCACGCACGGCGGCGTCCATCGCTTCACGGTCGGCCAGCGGAAGGGCCTGGGCATTGCCTCGACGATTCCGCTCTATGTACTGAAGATCGATGCGGACGCCGGCACCGTTACGGTAGGCTCGCGTGACGCGCTCGAGCAGACGCGGCTCACGGCGTCAGGCGTGAACTGGATTTCGATCGAGCCGCCGTATTCGCCGACCTCGCGTCGCCGCGCAGATCCGCCACCGGCACAAGCCGGGCGCCGGGACCGTCCGCGCGCTGCCAGACGGCCGGGCCGAGATGATCTTCGATCAGCCCCAGCCCGCCATCACGCCTGGCCAGGCCGTCGTCTTCTACGACGGAGATATCGTCGTCGGCGGCGGCTGGATTGAGTAGCAAATCCCAAAACCCACAATCCCAAAACCCAACTCCCATCCTGAAATCCCAAGCAGCTTGTCCTCGCGACACCGTGCTTCTTGGGATTCGGGATTTGGGATTTGGGTTTTGGGATTTTAGGCGACGCCAGGCTCCGGTGGCGGCGTGACGATCGGCGCCGCCGGCGCTCCTCTCCGCATCTGAAGCCACGCGAGGATCGCGGCGCCGAAGCCGACCGTCCACGCGAAGTACTTCGATCAGGTAGCCGACGAAAAGAGCGGCGCGCCGAACCCGCCAACCGCCAGCGCGAACAGCCGGCCGATAAGCGTGAGGCCGGCGATCGCCACGAGACCTGTCGCGACCACCAGGTAGGGATTACGCTCGGTGCGGCCGAACCGCTCGAGGATCCATCCGCCGGCGATAAGGGCGGTCGCGGTAAAGCCGACGAGCATCACCACGCCCACGAGGACGATGCCGAACGGCACGAGAATCAGCAGCGGGATGCCGATAATCGAAATCACCAGCGCGATGATGGTGACGACGAGCACGGGCACGAAGAGAATCTCCGCGAGCAGCCCCACGAGTCCGGCGCGCAGCGGCTCGGCCGCGATGCGGGCGGCAATCTGCTGGACGGGCCGCTGTCCGACCGCGGTCACGATCAGCACGAAGAGCATGAACATCAGCACGCGCGCGATCGTCGCCGTGAGATTGCCGACCCTCGACGCCAGTGACCCGAAGATGAGGTTCCGGGCGTTGATGCGATAGGGCGGAATCGACTGCCCGTTCATGTCGATGCCCACTTCGTTGACCTTCCCCAGGACCTGCGCCCCCGGGTCGCGCTTGAACGGACCGCCGACGGCCGTGACCTCGCCGCGCACCACGGCACGCGGTCCGAGCGTCAGGCCGCCCGTGACGGCGACGACGTCACCGGTGACCTCGCCGTTGATCGTCACCGGGCCGCCAATCGCGACCACGTCGCCCTCGACGCGCTCGTTCTCATTCACGGTCACGGAGCCGCCGCCGATTCGCACGATGTCACCCTTGCGTTCCACCGAGCGCGCGGGCGTTTCAGGCGCAGGCGCCGGGGTCACCGTCGGTGCGGGCGCGGGCGTCGTGCCCGGGGCCGGTTGCGCGCCCGGGGCCGGTTGCACGCCCGCGGCCGGCTGCGCGCCGGTCGCCGATTCCGGTGACGCGAGCTGCCGCTGTTCGGCCGCGCTCAAATACGTCAGCTGAACGATCGTCGCGGCATCGGGGCCCAGGCGGTCTCGCAGCTGCGCCGCCGTCAGCGTGTCGCCATCAACAGTGACCGCGCCGTTGACGACCTGGATCATCCGCACGCGCGAGTTGGCCGCCTTCGGGACGAGCGCGATGCCCTGCTGCAGCGGGACGACGTCGTAGCGTGACGCCAGCTGCGTGCGGAGCTCCGCGGCCGTCGCGGTCTGCGCGTGGACGACGATGTAGGCCGTGCGCGCCATCAGCGCCACCGTCAGCATGGCGAGCGCGCAGAGAATCTGCTTCCTCATACCTGTGCATCTCCGAGGCGTCCGGCGCCGGCAATCCGCTGCAGCGCGTAGAACGCAAGAATTCCAAACAGCTCGACACCGACGAGCGCCGCGGCCCAGGCCGGCGTCACGAGTGCGGAGGCGATGACCCCACCGACGTGAACGAGCGTCAACCACGAGTTCAGCGCCACCGTCGCGTAGGACACGAACCACGGCACCGCGCGGCCGGCTCACGAAGGCGAGCGTCCTGATGAACACCGGCGCCAGGCTCGGTGACGCGAGATAGATGGCCAGGGCACCTGCCGCGACGAGCACGGACGCGGCGATCCACCCGAAGGCCACGAGCCGGCGTCTCCTGCGCGCGCCACTGCCACGCGGCGGTGACCGCCTGCTCGACAAACGCGGGCTGCGGCTCGATCCGGGGACGGCCGTAAACAGCTGCGCGAAGGCGGCATCGGCGGCATCGTCGTGCCCCTGTTCCTCCTCCGCGAGCCAGCGCTCCAGCTGTTTTCGGTCCATGTTTCGGTCTCTGATCGTGTGCCTGTTCACGTTACGGAACCTCCGAGGAAACGGTTTCAGTTTCCACACCCACCCCTGCTCCGCGAGAATTCCGGCCAGTTCCTTGCGCGCCCGGTGCAGGTAAGTCTTGACCGTCCCGGACGGAATGCCCAGAATTTCCGCGATTTCCGGCTGCGTCAGCCCCTCCTGGTAGCGCAGCACCCACCACTTCGTCGGCATCCGGCCGGATGCGGGAGAGCGCCGCGCCCATGGCCGTGGCCAGCTCGCTTTGCCCGGCGAGCTCCTCGGGCGAGGCGCTGTCGCGGTCCACCGTCGCGCCCTGGTTGCCTGCCTCGGTGAGCTCGTCGAGTGAAGAGGTGGGCAACCGGTTGATCCGGAGGTAGTCGATGGTGATATTGCGAAGAACCTGGAAGAACCAGCTCGAGAACTTGCGCTCGGGATCGAACGTGTTCAGCCGCTGGTAGACCCGCAGAAACCCCTCCTAGGGCGAGATCTTCGGCCAGGGCGCGGTCGCGCACGAAGCGGAAAATGAAGTTGACGGCAGGCGTCGGCACCGCGTGACCAGCTCGCGATACGCGGCTTCAGAGCCGGCAAGTGCCTCCTCGCCAGTTCGGCGTCGCTCGCTGCCACGGACACCGACTATACGGCCTGGCCTACGGAGCCGTTTCAAATTCCAAATCCCAAATCCCAAAACCCAAACCCCAAGTCAGATTGGGATTTCTCGCTTGGGATCTGGGATTTGGGATTTGGGATTTGGGCTTTGCTACGGCTTCGACAATCTCGTTGGTCGGCGGCGCTACGAGGCACGCGGCGTTGTCGGTGGTTTCGTCGGGAACGGGAAGCCTGTCGATATAGCGCTCCGCGTCGATCGCCGACATGCAGCCGGAACCGGCGGCGGTCACCGCCTGCCGGTATCACGTGATCCTGGACGTCGCCGGCGGCGAACACACCGGGACAGCTGGTCTTCGAGCCGTGATGCGTGACGATGTAGCCTGCTTCGTCCAGCTCGATCTGGCCACGGAAGAGCGCCGTGTTCGGCGTATGGCCGATCGCGATAAAGACGCCGTCGAGCGGCACGTTGGTCAGCTTGCCGGTCTTCAGGTTGCGCACGACGATGCCGGTGACCTCGCCGCGCTCGACGTCGTTGATGTCCGCGATCAGCAATACGTAACCGAACGAAGCACA
>ERZ1370068.6616-contig-5589_pt1 | contig 33842 bp, 34 predicted proteins | sample MGYA00561227_ERZ1370068 | MGnify/ENA primary metagenome ERZ1370068 (study PRJEB38410, sample SAMEA6850437) | metagenome | study: Metagenomic assessment of the ecological functions of the soil: analysis of the soil microbiota associated with the...
TCAGTTATGTATTGCTCAGAACCGGCACATAGCGGATACAGCGCCAGCTCGACGGAATCACGTATCGACACCTGCCCATGGATGAGGGCTGGCCGTTCTGGCGTCATAGCGGTCTGCGAATCATCTGTCCGGTTGGGATGTGCGCGGCGTTGAAGTCGGCACACCCTGTGCAGAGGACAAGGACCAGGGGAGGCGTGGTCGCAAGCTTAGGTTCGCTGCATAGGAGTGTTGCTCCGGGTTCGGTCGCGTGCTGCAACGCGGCGTGGTCGCCGTGGGTTAGCAGGTGAACATGCCGCATCGCGGCCCTGGCCGGTCAACTCAAGGTCGCAGCGTCAGGGGCGCAGAGGGTGCGTCATGGCGTCTCCTGTAGATGGTCGGGGCAGGGTGGTTGGCCGAACGCGTAGGCGTGTTTGCACGGCTCGCAGCCGCGCACGTAACCGCTGGCCTCGTAGTCGCCCGCGCTGATCGCGTTAGTTCCATGTAGCGTGGTTCGTGGTTCGCCTCGGGAGCAAGTGCGGTCACATCCGTCACAGCGTCACGTTGCCGGGGCTGTCTGTGACGCCAGGTGGACGCTTGTGACGATTCCATGCGAGGCGAACCCAGGTGGGTTAGATACCGTGACCACGCGTCGTGCAGGCGGACCGCTTGTATCCCTTCGCGGTCTGCCTGTTTGGCGCGGACTGTGCCGGAATGGACGTCATATTGGCGGAGCCGGTTGGCTGGGGCCGGCATCGTTCAACGGCTTGCCGCGCAGATCTGACCACGGTGATTCATCGAGGCTGCGCAGTGCCTCCAAGAGGTCTTCTGTGAACATCACGGCCATCGGCAAACACGGTGCGGACGTCGCGTAGCAGAAGCTACCTGCACTTGCTGCCTCCGGATTGCGTCACCAGCGTCACTGCGGCCGTCCTTGCCTGGGTCGGCTAATCGCCGCCGGCCGCGTCGGCGATGGCGCGAGCAACGCTTCCCACATCGTCGGCGTCGCGAGTTCCGTGACACCGCCGGCATTCGCCAGGTACTGCAGCAAACGCTGTCGCGGGTCGCCGGCCCAGGACGAAAGCCTCTCCCTGAGCTCATGCCCTTCCGCGTGCCGCAGTGCTGAACGCGACGGTCGGTCGGTGCCGCTTGCGCATCCGCACCACGACCGACCTGAGAGCAAGGTGTCGGGTAGTCCGCCGAGACCGGCGAGGGCGACAGCGCAGTGAAATGTGGGGATCTCCTCCGTCTCGCAGGTCTTGCCGCGGACGACGTATCGGCGCCGGCGACGGCACCGCGTCGCCCGGCGCTGAGCAGCCCGCGGATCTCCCTGTTGCCCGCCTTCGGTCCGTCTGAACACGGTGTCTATCTCGTCGTAGATCGTGGGCGCGTACCGCCGACCCGTGGAACAGATAGGCGGGGGTGTGACGTTCACGGTCGATCGTCGGCACGAGTAGCTCGCGACCGGACGCCCGCCTTCCCACCGCCCGGCTCGGTGACAGAAACGCAATCCGCGGAGTGGAGTCCCATCAGTCCAAGAGGTGGGTGTGCGCGATCCACAGCGCGTGCGCGACGCGAAGCATGTTCGGACGGGCAGGGCGACGAACCGCGGAGGAACGCTCCACCGCGCCGAGGACGCCGCAAATCGCTCTCGTCAGCGGGTCCGGACAACCCCGCATGCCGGATCGCGCTGCCTCCGCGTAAGGGCTTGAGCAGCGAGTAGCCGCTCCCGCGGGGACCGTAAAGCACACGCCGACCGACCTTGATGCACGGAAGGTCGCCGAGTCTGCATGCCCGTCGCACGGCGCCTGATCCAGGTGACGGCCCCTGCAGCCGAGAGCAATTTGGTCACTTGAGCGACCGTCAGACCGCAGCGCAATCCGACTCGCGTAACCTGATCGATAAGACTCATATCGAGGACGCCAGACACATCACGGTCCTGTCCACTAAAGGCCGGCGAGCGTGATGATGCACTCGGTCCGCGAACCCTACCCAACATCCCCAGGCCGGGAAAGCCTCGAGACGGCTCAGCGGACATCTCGCGCGCTTATCTGCTGGGCTGGACGTGGCGGCACGGCCTGGTGGTGATCACCGCCGCGCACTGGGCGAAGGCAAACGGACGCCCCGCCATCGCGTCGGCTCGGACAGCGTCGTGAACATGCCGCCGGCCAGGCCGGTGGACATGATTTGCCCGTGGCATATCGCCCGGTCGGAGATGAGCTCGCGAGGTCACGCAGCCCGTGCTCCGCGTACTGATCTGTGGTCCCGCGACGTACACGCGTGAAGAACTGATCCGCAGTGGCGGAAGCCCTGCTGGGTCGCTGCCAACCGAGTTCTGCGGCATGACGCCGAGTGGGCGGCTGGACCGCCTTGAGCTGACGCGACGGCGAAGGCGAGCCGCGGCGCCGCCCACCGGCCATGAGGATCTGGTTACGCCACGTCGCCGCGCTGTACACGAAGGCGGTCGGCTCGGGCAGCAAGATACCGCTGATGTCGAGGACGAGCTACGCAAGTGAAGTGGCGAGCCTGGGCCGTCGACTAAAGGCGGCCGGGTGCTGGTCCGGCAATGGATACGAAGATTCCGCCAACACGCGTTTACCTAACGATCAACGGGGTGCGCGACGAAGCCACGACGCCGGCAGGTTGCGAGGCCGATCCCCGCAGCACGTGATCGTAAGGTCGGCCCCACGTTCTGATCATAATGGCCGCGCCGAGCGAGATCGGCGGCGGCGGTCGTGCCTCGCTGGCGCCACGACCGGCATGAGGCCGTTGCCGCGTTATGGAGCAAGCTAACGCGGCACGGCAGATGGCTGCAGGCCGAACAAGGTCACCGCCGACCTGGGAGTGGCTGACGGGTTGCGCTCGCACCGACCACGGTCGCCAGCGAAGTGCAGCTGAACGTTGTCGCTGTCGCAACGCTGAGCTGCACCTCGGCAGCATGCGCCTCGATCAGGTCACCGGGACCAGGCTGACCGCCGCGCGCCGAGCTGGAGCAGTCTGGCTGTGTCGATGGGGTAGGCAGGGCTCGGTCTGCGCGGACGGTGGTATTGTCCACAGATGATCCCGGCACGGTGCGTCAGCTAAAGGGTACGCGACTGCATCCTCGCGGCTAATCCAGACAGGGGCGGACTCCGCCCACCGCACAAAGCCAGAGTCACGAGCCACCTGTGGACGCCGCGCAACTGGGCGGCGTTCCTGACTGGCTGTCAGCGGTGAAGATGACGAGCTTTCACCCGGCGTATTGTTGCCGGCGATGACCGGCATGCGTCGCGGAGGCGCGTTCGGCGTTGCAAAGTGGCGAGATTCGTCGACTTTCGGGAGCTGGCACGGATCGCGTGCGCTGCCGGTGATGCGCTCGTCGTGGGCGACCAGCGCCGTGGGGAGCGGATCGAGTCCGGTGGCGCATTGAAGACCGGTGGCAAGGCCCGCGTGGTCGACGTGGACCCGGCCAGATGCCGCGCTGCGGGGCAAAGCACCACTAACGCTCGCGTCGGTCAGCCTCCACCGGCCTGGATGACGCGCTGGCACTGGCGGCCTGGCGGCAGGTCAGGCACCCGGAGCGGTTCAGCAGAGCCCCGCCCGGTCAATGCGCGCTCAGGGCGAACTGCCACCTCAATGAGATCCGGTTGCACGATTCCGCACACGCATGCACGCTGCTGCGCCAAGGCCGGCGAGCCGGTCAAGGTCGTCTCGAGCTCGGCCACGCTCGGCGATGATCACCTTCGGCGTGTGTACACGCACACTTGCCGGGGATGCAAAGGCGCGACGTCATTGCGACAGTCGCCGCGTTGGTGCTCGGCTCATGACCGGTCGTGGTATCAGCGGGGTATCACGAGCGCCGTTATGCCCGAATCACAAGATGGAAAGTCCCGGAAATACGCGCTTTTGTGTGTCCGGAGGGGACTTGAACCAACGGCGCTGGGGCAGGCGCCAGACACATCCGCACATGCCGCGATCCGTGTGCGGCTCGATCGAGTCAACCTTCCAGTAAAGGTCTGATCAGAGTCGCCGTGTTGCGACGATCGCCGAATCTCGCTCCCCTCTCGCCCAGTGGCTCCCACCAGCTGCGCCCGCGGACGCCGCAGCTTGCCGGTTACGAGAGCCGCTCCAGCACCATGGCCATGCCCTGGCCGCCGCCGACGCACATCGTCTCCAGCCCGATCTGCTTGTCGTGCCACTGCAGCGAGTTGATCAGCGTGGTGGTGATGCGGGCGCCGGTCATGCCGAACGGGTGCCCGACCGCGATCGCGCCGCCGTTGACGTTCAGCCGGTCGAGGTCGATGCCCAGGTCGCGGTAGGACGGGATGACCTGGGCGGCGAAGGCCTCGTTGATCTCCACCAGGTCGATGTCGTCGATGGTCATCCCGGCTCGGGCCAGCGCGCGCCGCGACGCCTCGACCGGGCCGAGTCCCATGATCTCCGGCGACAGCGCCGACACGCCGGTAGCGATGATGCGGGCCAGCGGCGTGATGCCCAGCTCGCGGCCTTGCGTGTCGCTCATGACGACCACCGCGGCGGCGCCGTCGTTGAGCGGGCAGCAGTTGCCGGCCGTGATCCGCCCGTCCGGGCGGAACACCGGCTTGAGCGCGGACACGGCCTCGATGCGTCACGCCCGGCCGCGGGCCGTCGTCGGCGGAGACCACGATTGCCGCTCGGCGTCGTCACCGGCGTGATCTCGCGGGCCCAGAACCCGTTCGCGATTGCCTTTTCGGCCAGGTTCTGCGACCGGACGCCGAAGTGGTCCATGTCCTCGCGGGTGATGCCCTTGAGCTGCGCCAGGTTCTCCGCGGTCTGGCCCATCGGCATGTAGATGTTCGGGAAGGCCGTCCTCGCCGAGGGTCGTGCCATGCGTCGCCGCCACTGGCGGCCGCGCACCGATCCGCCCTCGGGCCTCGGCGAATATCGGGTTGTGGGTGTCCGGCCAGCGAGTCGGAGTTGCCCTGGACGTAACCGGGACACGCGTCTCCACGCCGGCCGAGACGAAGACGTCGCCCTCGCCCGCCCTGATCGCGTGGATCGCCATCCGAGTGGTCTGCAGCGAGCGACGAGCAGTAACCGGTGATGGTCGCGCCCGGCAGCGTCGTCGTAGCCCGAGCGGCGACGGCGACGACGCGGGCCATGTTGAAGCCCTGCTCGCCGCCCGGCAGGCCGCAGCCGAGGAGCAGGTCGTCGATCTCGTGCGGGTCGAGGGCGGGCACCTTGTCCAGCGCGGCGCTGACGATCGTCGGCGGCGAGGTCGTCCGGACGCATCTCGACCGAGCGAGCCCTTGGCGGCCCGTCCGATCGGGAGATCGGAGCGGTCGCGACGATGACACGGCTTCGGCGCGGCGTACTCCGATCGTCCCACCAGCCCGGCGAGTCAGTCGTCGGTGGTCTCCGTCACGGATTCAGGCTCCGGTGGCCTGACGGGCGGCCGGCGACGAATAATCCGCGCCGCAACGCGCCGCGCCGGCCGACAGAGTCGCGGCCGTGCAACTCGGTCGCGACGACCTCGGTGCCTGGATGCATGGCCGCTGTCGCTGCCGCACGAGCGCCACCGGCCGAGTCCGGCGCAGCGCAAGCGGAGTAGCGCCTCGGCTGTCGGTGTAGATGCCCGAGCGCGTCAAGACCGACGGAAGCAACGCGTCCGACGGCCTCGAGCGTAGCCCTCCGCGGACGGGTGAAACTCGTCGTCGCCGAACAGGTCGTCGCGGCTCGCGAACAGCGGACCGAGCATGTCGCCGAGCGACACCGTGCGGCCACCCGCCTCCACGACGGCGATCGTCTGCGCCGCGGCGAGATTGCGCGACATCGCGCCGGACCAGGGTCGCGCAGCGGCTGGCCGATCGGGCGGATCGTGCCGAGATCAGGGCAGGTACCCGACGACGACCTCGGCTGCCATTGCTCGCGAGAGTCCTGCACCGCGGCCGCGAGATGGCGAACCGCGTCGCTGGGCTTGACCCGATGGGTCACGTCGTTGGCGCCAGATCACGATCACGGCGATATCGGGCGGCTCGGACAGCCGAGCGACCTGCTCACCGAGTTCGGCGGATTCCGAGCCCACGACGGCGACACTTCGCGATCCGCACGGGCTGATGGGCGATAGCCTGACAGGCCGCGCACTGCGCACCGCTGCCGGCGTGTCGACGTCGCGATGACACGCCATAACCGGCCGCCAGGAGTCGCCCAGCCAGGCCACCGTGATCGGATCCCGATCAACCGGGACATCAGGGCGCAGAGCCCAGACCGTGTCGTGCGCGGCCGGCGGATCCGACTCCGGAGCCGGAATGCGACGCCGGGCCAGCCGGGACTGGCTGACCGTCAGACCGTAAACGGTCGCACCGACGCCGAGGCCGAGGGCGCCGCCGAGCCCACCGCCGCCGTACGCCGCGATGCGCTGCGTGCGCTGGCCCGGCCCCATTCCACAACCTCCTGCCGGCTGCGATGCCGGCCTGCCCCGAGATTAGCCTCGGCGACGTGGCTCTACTACGAATCGGTGGTTGATCTGATCGGCAACACCTCCGCTCGTCCGGCTCCGAGCGGTCACAGCCGGGCTGTCACCGACGCCATGGCTGGCCAAGGTCGAGTACGTCAATCCCGGCGGTTCGGTGAAGGACCGCATCGCGGTCCGGATGATCGACGCCGCCGAAGAGTCCGGCGAGCTGCGGCCGGGCGGGACGATCGTCGAGCCGACGTCCGGCAACACGGGCGTCGGCCTCGCGATCGTCGCCCAGCAGCGCGGATATCGCTGCGTGCTTCGTCTGCCCGGACAAGGTCAGCAGCGACAAGATCGACACGCTGCGGGCGTATCGGCGCCGAGGTGGTCGTGTGTCCCGACTGCGGTGGCCCCGGAGGATCCGCGGTCGTACTACTACGGTGTCGGACCGGCTGGCCCGCGAGATACCGGGCGGCTGGAAGCCGAACCAGTACGCCAACCAGAACAACCCGCGTGTCCCACTACGAGACGACCGGCCCGGAGATATGGGAGCAGACCGAGGGCCGGATCACCCACTTCGTCGCCGGCGTCGGCACCGGCGGCACGATCACCGGCGTCGGGCGCTACCTGAAGGAGGCATCCAGCGGACGGGTGCTGCGTGATCGGCGCCGATCCGGACGGCTCGGTGTACTCCGGCGGCACCGGGCGCCCGTACCTCGTCGAGGGCGTCGGCGAGGACTTCTGGCCCGCGACGTTCGACCAGGACGATGTGCGACGAGATCATCGCGGTGACGCGACGGCGACTCGTTCGCGATGACCCGGCGGCTGCGCCCGAGAGGAGGGCCTGCTCGTCGGCGGCTCGTGCGGAATGGCGGTCGTCGCCGCGCTGCGCGCGGCCGCGGGCCGCGGCCCGGACGATCTGGTCGTCGTGCTGCTACCGGACGGTGGTCGCGGGTACCTGTCGAAGATCTTCTCCGACGCCTGGATGTCGGACTACGGCTTTCTGCGCGCAGCAGGGTCAGACCACGGTAGGCGACGTGCTGCGGGCGAAGTCGGGCGAGACGCCGCGGCACTCGTCCATGCCCACCGAACGAGACCGTGCGCGAGGCAATCGACATCCTGCGTGAGTACGGCGTATCGCAGGTGCCGGTCGTGCAAGGCCGAGCCGCCGGTCACGGCCGGCGAGGTGGTCGGCTCGGTCGGCGAGAAGCAGCTGCTGGACGCGTTGTTCGAGGGCACGGCAGCGCTGGCGGATGCGCTCGAGCGGCACATGTCGCCGCCTCTCCCGATCATCGGGTCGGGTGAGTCGGTGACCGACGCGGTATCGGCGCCCGTCACGGCGCTGACGCCTCTGCTCGTCCACGTCGACGGCAAGCCGGCGGGCGTGATCACCCGGCAGGACCTGCTCGGCCATCTCCGCCGGTTCGGGGGCTGAGTGCGAGCTGCCAGCGATCTGGCATTGGTGGGCATATCCGCGGTTCCGACAGCGAGAGCTGCATACGTTGAGCGGGTTCGGCGGGGTCGGGGGAGCGGGCGGCCGCCAGCGGCGCACGCGCGGCTACGGTGAGCGGATGACCGGCTTCAACACCAGGCCATCCACGCGGGTCAGGAGCCGGACCCATGACCGCGCGCATCACCGTGCCCCATCTACGCGACCTCGACTCCACAAGCAGGACGGGGTCGGCGGCCTGCGCGGCGGATACGAGTACAGCCGCAGCGCAAACCCACCCGGACCGCGCTGGAAGTGGCGGTCGCGGCGCTCGAGGCTGACGGCGCACGCGGCTGGCCTTTGCCTCCGGGCTTGCCGCCGAAGACACCTTGCTACGAACCGTGTTGCCGTCCCGGCGACCACGTCATGCTGCCGGACGACGCGCGTACGGAGGACGTTCCGGCTGGTCGCGCGGGTGCTGGACCGCTGGGGACTGGAGCACACGCGCAGTGCCACTCCGGGATCGAGATGCGGTGCGCGCTGCCGCGGTCGGCCACGCACCAGGTCATCTGGTGTGAGACGCCGACGAACCCGTTGCTCGGTATCGCGGACCTGGCTGCGCACTGGCCCAGCTCGCCCGACGGCGCCGGGCCCGGCTCGTTGTCGACAACACGTTCGCCACGCCCTACTTGCAGCAGCCCATCGCCTTAGGGCGGACGTCGTCGTGCACTCGACGACGAAGTACCTCGGCGGCCGATTCCGACGTGATCGGTGGGGCGCTGGTGACCGCCGACCTCGAACTCAGCGCAGGAACTCACGTTCCACCAGAACGCCATGGGCGCGATCGCCGGCCCGTTCGACGCGTGGCTGGTGTTGCGTGGCCTGAGACGCTCGGGGTGCGCATGGACCGGCACTGCTGCCAATGCGACCGTGTGCCGTACCTACCTGCTCGACCATCCGGCGATCAAGCCGGGTGTACTACCCGGCTGCCGGATCACCCGGGCCACGAGGTCGCCGCGCGGCAGATGCGCGGCTTTGGCGGCATGGTGTCGTTCGCCTTGCGGGGCGGCGAAGAGGCGGCGTTGAAGGTGTGCGCGCTCACGTCACTGTTCACGTTGGGTGAGTCGCTCGGCGGCGTCGAGTCGCTCATCGAACACCCTGGACGGATGACGCACGCGAGCGTGGCCGGTTCCATGCTGGAGGTGCCGGGCGACCTCGTCCGGCTGTCCGTGGGCATCGAGGATGCCGGACGACCTCATCGCCGACCTCGCCCGGGCGCTGAGCTAGCCGCCCATGAGTTGCCGCGCCAGCCCGTCGTCTGACGACGAGGGTCCTCGGCTGCTACTCCGGCAACCATCCGCTGGAACCCGATCCGGCTCGAGTTCACGATCGCCCTCGCCGAGCGAACTCGGTAGTAGCTCGAAACGCCGTGGAGAGGTTCGTCGCGCTGCGCGGCTGGCCACGCACGAGAATTGCTCGTTGCCCATGACGCTGACTCACCTCGATGCGGTTGCGGCGGCCAGCGAGGATCCGACGTTCAGCGGCTACGGACTTGGCACCGACGATGATCCAGTCTTTCAGCGGGATGTACGACGCGTCGGCGCGTATCGCCAGTGGCTCCCTGATTGCCGCCGATGCGGTAGTCATCGGGTGCCGTCGAGCACGCGCTGAACATCGCCGGCGGGCTGCATCACGCGATGCGCGAGCTATGCCTCGGGATTCTGCGTTTTCAACGACGCGGTGCTGGGGATCCGACGGCTCCTGGCGGACGGCGCGCAGCGGGTCGCTTATGTCGATATCGACGTGCACCACGGCGACGGCGTCCAGGCGCGCTTCTACGACGACCCCGCGGGTCTTGACCATCAGCCTGCATCAGGACCCGCGGACGCTCTTCCCCGGCACCGGTATGCCGTCCGAGCTCGGTCGGGGCGAAGGGTGGGGTCCTCGATCAACGTCGCATTGCCGCCAGGTACTGACGATCAGGGTTGGCTGCGGGCGTTTCATGCGGTCGTGCCCGCTGCAGTGCGGGCGTTTGCCCCGGATGTCCTCGTGACCCAGTGCGGGTGCGATACCCACCACGAGGACCCGCTCGCGAACTTGGAGTTGACGGTCGACGGTCAGCGGGCCGCGATCCAGTCCTTGCATCGGCCTTGCCCACGAGGTGACCGGTGGGCGGTGGCTCTCCTTCGGCGGCGGGGATACGGAGTGGTGCGGTGCGTTCCGCGCACCTGGACCCATTTGATCGCCGAGATCTCCGGACGCCCGGTCGATCCGCGCAGACCGCGATTCCGGCGTCGTGGATCGCGATGGTGCGTCGTCGCCGCCCCGAGCGGCCGCCCGAGCGGATGGGTGAGCTGGCCACGAAGCCGCATGCTATCGATCGATCCGTGGGTGCCCGGTGGCGATTCGTGGCTGGATCGGGCGATCGGCGGCCACCCGGCAGGCCGCGTTCGCCCGCTACTCGGCCTTGATCCGCACGACCCCGACGACTGATCCATGCTGGAGCGCGACGAGCTCAGTCAGCCGGCGCCGGTACCGCGGCGCACTGGGAGGCCGACGTCGTCGCGGCGGGACGGCGGCATCGCTGCACCTGCGACCGATCACTCCGGAGGATGCCGACGCGATCGTCGCGTTCCGGATGACCGGCTGTCGAGCCGAACCCGGTACCTGCGGTACTTCCTCGAGCGCATCCGCGAATCTCCGAGAAGGAGCTGTACGGAGTTCACCCACGTCGACCACCACGACCGGGTCGCGATCCTTGCGCCCTGCTCGGCGAGAACGTCGTCGCCGTAGGCCTCACGAACGAGAGCCCGGCACGAACGAGGCTGAGGTCGCGTTCGTGGTGGCTACGAGCGAACATCAGGGCCGCGGGATCGGCTCGGTAGTTGTGCCGGAACACCTGGCCGCCGCCGCCCAGGAGAGCGGCTCGTCTCGGTTCGTTGCCGTGGTGTTGCTCGAGAACCAGGCGATGCTGCGGGTAGTTTCGCGATGCCGGCTACGAGGTCGGCGAAGCTTCGACGGCGGTGAAGTGCACCTGGAATTCGACGTCGCGCGACCCCGCCTGACCGAGTCGGTCATGCGCGGAACGGAGCGCACGCCGACGCCTGGTCCATCGCCCGGTTGCTGTCCCCCGGCCTCCGGTAGCGGTCGTCGGAGCGAGCAGCGATGAGGGCAGGTCGGCAACGCCAGTCTTCCGGAATCTGCTGCGCGCCGGTTTACGGCACCGCTCTACCCAGTCAATCCGGACGCGCATCGACGTCCACGGCGTTCGGGCGCGCACCGAGCGTCTCGACGTGCCCGATCCGATCGACCTTGCGGTCATCCGCGTGGCGGCACCGCATCGTCTCGTGCTCGACGTGGTCGAGCAGTGCAGGCACACAAGGGCGTCCACGGGCTCGTGGTCGTCAGCGGTGGCTTTGGCGAACGCGGCGACTCCGCCGAGCGGGAGGCTGGCCGGTCGGCCCAGCGCCGTCTCGTTGAAACGGCGCGTGGCGCACGGCATGCGGGTCGGTCGGCCCGAACTGCCTCGGCTTGGGTGAACACCGATCCCGCGGTGCGACTGAACGCCACCCTCGCGCCCCGATTTCCCACCCACGGGCGGGCGGGCTTCTTCTGCCAGTCGGGCGCACTGGGCGTTGCCGGTGCTCGGGGAAGCCGCCCGCCGCGGGCTCGGGGTGCTCGACCTTTCGTGTCCGGCGGGGCAACCGCCCGATGTTTCCGGCAACGATTTGATGCAGGTAGTGGCAGACCGACGATGCGGACGGATCTCGCCCTGCTGTATCTGGAGAGTTTCGGCAATCCGCGCAAGTTCGTCCGGGTCGCTCGGCGGGCTGGGTCGTCGCGCAAGCCCATCGTGCGGCGGTGAAGAGCGGCCGCGGTTCGATGGTTGCCGGGCTGCAGCACACATCCGGTCGACGTGCCCGAGGCGAGCGTCCAAGCCCTGTTCGAGGCGTCCGCGTGGATCCGGGTCGACACGCTCGGCGAGTTGTTCGACGTCGCGCGTGCTACTCGCTTCGCAACCATTGCCACCAGGTGATCAGGGTGGCCGCCGTCGGGAACTCGACCGCGCTCGCCGTCCTGGTCTCCGACGCGTGTAACACCGAGGGATCTGCAGCTGACCCGACTTGTCGACGTCAGGTGTGGACACCTCGCCCGAGCAGCTCGGTGACGCGGTACGCACCGCGATCACGGACGATGAGGTCGACGCGGTCATCGCGGTGTTTGTGCCTCCGCTGCAACACGTTTCCGGTAGAGCGGCACGCGGTAGCCCTGCGGGAGGCGGCGGGCAGTACGCGACGACAAAGCCGTGCTGTCGACATTTCTGGGCTTTGACGGGTGCCGGCCGCGCTCGCTGCACCAGGCGATTCCGCGCCGGCCTATGGCTCGGTGCCCGCGTACCCGTCGCCGGAACGAGCAGTGCGGTCACTGGCTCGGGCCGTCCGGTAGTGCGCGATGGCGGGCTCGTCCCGCCGACGTGCCGCCGGAAATTAGCGGCGTGGACGTCGCGGCCGGCCGGGCCGTCGTGGACACCGCGCTGGCCGATGCGCCCAACGGTCGCGCGCTCGATGATGGTGAGACGGTGCGGTTGCTCGGCGCATACGGCAGTCGTGCGTGGTGCCGGCAGCGGATGCCTGCAGGAATCGAGCGGGCTCCTGCGGCAGCTCACCGACCTCAGTTCGCCAGTGGCCCTCCGCGCCGGGAGTGCCGTGCGGCTCCACCTGCAGGAGCCGGACGACCCTGCGCGCGGCATGGGGATTCGCTCGGCCTGGCTCCCGACGCTGCAGTCACCGCGTTCAGCGCATGGCTCCACGGGGCCGCGACGTGGTGATGGACTTGCAGGACGATCGTTCGTTCGGGGCCCTGGTGTCGTTCGGCGTGGGCGGCGTCGCTACCGAGCTCCTCGGCGACCGGGCCTACGCGGTCGTGCCGTTGACCGCCGCCGGCCGCGTCGGCACTGATCACCGGCCCGAGAGCGGCTCCGCTGCTGACCGGCTATGGCGGCGAGCCGCCGGCCGACACGAGCCTGCCACTCGCCGAGCTGGCGCTGCGCGTGTCCGCGCTGTCCGACGAATTGCCCGAAGTCGTCGAGCTGCGGCTGACAGGCGTAGCCGCGCCGTCAGCGTATCGGTCCTGACGGCCAATGGCGCGCGTGGCGCCGTCGGTGCCGCGGGCTGACAGTGGGCCGCGCCGGCTGCGCAGGTTCTGAAACCAGCTCGGACCCGGGCCGGGCGAGTTGAGTCCCGGCGGGCCTGGTTTCTGCAGGATCACGCGGGCTTCGTCTCGCAGCACGGCCCGGGCCAAGCGGGCGGCCTGCCCGTTCGTGATCTCGCCGCAGCCCCCCGGGTTCCCGACCACGGTTGGTGCGTTGGCTGGTCGCGGTGCTTGCGAGGATCACGCTACGGTCGGGCCGAGATCGGCCGTGCAGGCGGTATTCGGGGCCGGTAGCGGACCTGTCCTCGAGCGGCGGGCAAGTTGCTCCGCGGCTGTGCCGGTGACCTCAGTCATCCCAGGCGAACTTCGGCGTTCCGCGCGGTAGAAGGCATATTCGGATGGCGGTGATCCGATCGGGAAGAGCGCGCCGTTGCTGGCGTTCGGCATCGGGATGGTCGCCAGGTGGGATGGGGCAGGCTGGGGCAGGTGAGGGCGGGTGGCGATCCGGTGCCCGGTCTCGCTGGCGCGGCGGCCCCACCACCGGCGTCGGTGACGGCGCCATCGCGGTGCGCCGGCCCCAGCGCCAGCACTCGTGCTGTTCCCAGGTGCAGCGTGAGTGCGGTGATGCCGCCGCCAGTCGCGATCACGACCGCTACGCTCCCGGCGCCCGCCGAGACCGTCCGTCGCGACGCGACCGTCGAAGGCGGCGTGCGCGGGGCGATGATGAGGTCGGCGTTCGGCCGTTCCCCCTCGCCCTGCCGGAGAGCGGCTCGCAGTTGCTCCTCGTTAGGGCTCATGTCACACCGCTTTCGACCCGTAGCCGGGCTGAGGCTCGGGCACACGTGCTCTTGACTGTGCCGACCGCGACGCCAAGCGTGGCGGCCGTCTCCCCTGGGAGAGATCGCAGTAGTAGCGCAGGACGATCGCTGCGCGCTCGCGCGGGTTCAACTCGCGCAGCAGCCGACGTATCTCGTCACGCTTCCTCGCTCGCCGCAAACGCGGCGTCGGGCTGGCCTTCGTCAGGCAGCGCGTCCGATGGCCGTTCGCCCCACCATCGCCTGCAGCGTCGTGTCGATGTGACTGGTGACGAGGATCCGTCGTGCGTAAGCGGAGCGGGATCGGTCACTGCGTGTCCCACTTCAGGTACAGCTTCGTCAACGCCGTCTGCACCAGATCCTCGCCACGATGGTGGTCGCCGGTCAGGAGGCGGGCGGCCTGCAGCAGCGTCGAACCATGCGTGTCGACGAACGTCCGAAAGGCGGCTTCGTCAGCCACTCACCTCCTCACGTTCCTAGACGAGGTGGTGGTGCTCGGACGTTCCCAGGTTGGGCTCAGAGTGCGGTCCACATCGCGCGGTGGGGCGAGGCCGTTCTCGACGAACAGGTCACCCTCCGCGCGCCATCCGTTGGCGGCATAGAAGCCAACTGCAGTCTTCCGGGCGTGGCACCACCAGCGATCGCCCGCCTGGCTCCGACGACGTAAGTCGTGACGCCCCCTGCAGAACGGCTCGGCCGATGCCCTGACCGCGCCGGTCGGCCGCCGTCGCCAGTGCGCGCAGCCGCCACTGCGGCGCAGGCAGCTCGACTGGCCACGGGAACGGGGTCGGATACACGAAGCACGTTCCGAGCACCACGTGGAAGTCGTCCAAGGCGCCGATGTGCACGGCAATCGGGGATGCCATCACCGGGCAACGGATCCTCCGGACGGAGGGCCGGCCGCAGCACCGCGCGCCGGAGCGCCCTGGTCCGCGCCGGATCGACCACCTCGACGAAGAACCCCACGAGATCGTTCTCAGCTCGCGCGGCGGCGCCGCCGCGCGCCGCGCCCGCAGGTGGTCCGACACGACGTACTCACCGAGCCGTCCGCGTGACGGCATGGCAGCACCCCGCCCGCCGTTGCGCCGCCCGACCTCGTGCACGAAGGCGACCAGGCGCGGCAAACTCGTCGTCGAGCATGAAGATGTTGATCACCGCTCCGCGTCGTCGTGCACCGCTCGACCTCAGCCAGCGTGGCGGCGATGGTCTCCCGAGTCGGCGGCCAGGCAAAGTCGGCGAATCCGTCCGCGGCGACGTGCGCGGTCGGCCCGCCATCGGTGATCACCATGATCACCGGCTCGGCGAAGCGGTGCTTGTCGATGTGTCGGCGGGCCAGCATCAGGGCGTGCTGCAGGTTGGCGTCCTGGACCCGATCCCAATCGTGGTCGATCAGCGCTCGCGGTGACACGACCCGGCGTAGTCGCTGAACCCGATGATCTCGATCGCGTCCTGCGGATGCCTGGTCGTGACGAGCGCATGCAGTGCCGTGGCGGTCGTCTTCCGCCTCGCCCCACGCGCCGCGCAGCTCCATCGAGTACGACCATGTCGACCAGCAGCGCGACTGCGGCGCGAAGCTGCGACGCTCGGTCTCGACGACCTCGAAGTCTTCGGCCCCGACGTGGATCCGACTGTCGTCCCGAACGTCGGCTGCGGTCCGCAGCACGGCGTTGCGAACGGTGCGGACGACGTCGAACGGCTGCTCGTCGCCGAAGCTGCCATCTCCGCGGCTCGCGCCCGTGATCTCGCCGGCGGCGCCAGCGTCGCGAACGTCGTGGCTCCCTCGGCCCCGCGAGTCGAGCTGGGCGAAGACGCGTCGCAAGGCGGTCGCTCCCGAGCCGGCGCATCGCCGCGCGGGGTCAGCTGCAGGCTCCTTGCTCGTCCGTTGCAGGTAGCCTCCTGGTCCTGCAGCTCCCGCTCGATGCGCCGCAGCGCGGCGAGTTGATCGGCGGCGGATCGCCCCAATGCGCGCTCGACCATGCGTCCTCGTCGATGTCGGCGAGGCTTGCCCCGGGATAGTCCTGCAACGACAGCTCGGTGAGTTCGTCGAGGTCGGCCAGCTCCGCCAGCGCCCCGGTGGCGTCCGCATAGCCCATCGGGTTGGTCGCCGCTCATCCGCTCGCCGCCACCCCAGGCCAGGATCTGGGCGGGCCGCGCGCAGCGAACCTTGCAGCCGGCCCATTTCCTCGGCCAGGCCGGCGTCGCGGAGCGCCTGGTCCATCAGCCCAGCGAGCTCTGCGCGCTGCTCCGGGTCAGCGAGTCCAGGAGACGTTGGCGCCGCGGCCGCCCGCCGGGCCAAGGAGTCCACCAGCTCCCTGAGATTGTGGGATTGTCCGGAAGAACGACCCGTACTCGCGCATGAAAGTCGTCGAACCATTCCTGCGTGTGCGCTCACCGCCGCGCGTCAGCGCTCGAGCATGTCGTTGAGCGCGTGCATCATCTCCCGGACCCGAGCAAGATCCGCTGGAGTGGCCGACTGCATGGCGTCGCGCAGTCCGGCGAACTGGGCGTCCAGCACTTCGCTGCGCAACAGGTCCTGGATCTGCTGGTACTTCTCCCGAGCTCTCCGGCGAGCGCCATTGGTAGTCGGCCAGGGCCCGCACTGCCCGTGAGGTGTCCTTCGGCAGGGCGTCGAGCTCGGCCTCGGCCATTCGGGCGCTGTCGTCCGGATCCGGAAGAGCGCCGTCCGCTCCTCGGCCACCGCAGCGCGTCGAGCAGCTCACGCACTCTGGTCGAGCGTGCCGTCCAGTCGGTGGTTGCGGCGCAGCTCGCGGGCTCGGTTGCGAGCGGCTTGCCGCAACGCGGTGCCGAGCCCGTTGCGTACCGCCGGGGCCGAGCCGCATCAGCCGGTTCAGCGCACTGCGCGGTGACATGCCGGCCAGCACGTCGTCGCCGACGTCGCGTCGAGCGCTTGGCGGATGTCGTAGGGGCGGCTCCAACGGGTCAGGGCCGCCGTGCCACGCGCCGTACCTGACTCCGCTCATTACATTGCCTCTTCGCGCGAGCGCTCATCGCGTCGCTCGTCTCCGGCACTCCGCATTAGTGAAATGCTACGCGATTTCGCGCAGGGACCCGCACCTGATCCCACGAAATCGTTACGCGATTCTCGCAGGACCCCGCGCCTCGGCGCGCGCTTGCGCTGTGCTCGTCGCTCTGGGCGCCTACTGACCACTGCCTGATGATCTTGAGATACGGTCGCCAGAGGCATCAAGTCCAAGATCACGAATACGAACTGGGCGGTTAGGCACCATAGACCGTCCGATGACCTGAGGTCTCTTTTGGCGAGCCGCTTGTTCAGGTACAGCCCCTCGAGGGCGAACTCGACCACGGCGGCGTGCGATCCTGACAACCGCGGGACCTTCGCCAATGCCCCGGCTCCAGCCGTTCCAGCAGGCCGGCCAAGCCCGGCACCGATCCGATCTGCTCGAGGAGGGGAGTCCGCCGAAACGGTGTCACCCCGACCTCGACGAGTAGGCCGCCGTCGAAACGCTCTTGGAGCGGCCGCAGGTCTCAGCGCCGGCCAGCCGGGCTCGGTAGGTCTCTGGCAATCGCGCGGCGTAGCAGGTGATCGAGCAACCTCGAACTCCCGGCCTTCGTCGGCGTCGTCGAACTCGACCTTCCCGCGTGACGCGGGATCACCGCCGGCAGGTCGCATACTCGGGCTACGGCGACCGTCTCTCCGGCGATGGCCGCGCGGCGGCACAGCGGAAGCGGCGACCGTCTCGACCCCGCGATGGCAAACCGGGCGGAAACACCGGAACGCTGATCGACTTGCAGGCGGCGTCGCGGACCGGCCCGAGCAAACCGCCCAATCACTTCGAGCAAAGTGCTGCGGAACGAGCGGCGCGGAGTGGCTCGCGTCGTCCCAGAGAACGGCCGCCTCCTGCGCCACTAGGGCAAGTTCGTCGTCAAGAGTCAGCGGATAGTGCGTCCGCACTTCGGCCCCGAAGCGGTCCTTGAGTGGCGTGATGATCCGGCCGCGGTTGGTGTAGTCCTCCGGGTTGGCGCTCGCCACCATGAGCAGGTCCAGCGGCAGGCGCAGCTGGTAACCACGCACTTGGATATCGCGCTCCTCGAGCACGTTCAACAGCGCGACCTGGATGCGTTCGGCCAGATCGGGCAGCTCGTTCACGGCGAAGATGCCACGGTTGGTACGCGGCACGAGGCCGTAGTGGACCGTTTCCGGGTCGCCCAGCATCCGTCCTTCGGCCACCTTGATCGGGTCGATGTCTCCGATGAGATCTCCGACCGACGTCTCGGCGTCGCCAGCTTCTTCTCCGTAGCGCCTCGCTGCGATGCCGCCAGCTCACGCGGCGCCGCGTCGCCGAGCTCCCCGACGAGTGACCGGCACCGACCACAGACCGGCGCAGTAGGGATGGTCGTTGATCTCGCATCCGGCGATGACCGGTGTCCACTCGTCCAGCAACCCGACGAGTGTGCGGATTACTCGGGTCTTGCCTCTGCCCTCGTTCACCAAGCAACACGAGGTCGTGGCCCGCGAGCAATGCGCGCTCTAATTCCGGGGTGACGGTGTCGTCGAAGCCAACGATTCCCGGCAGGGAGGGTTGCTCGCCGCGAGCCGATCAATGAGGTTCTGCCGGACCTCCGCCTTCACGTGAGCGGTGCACATGGCCGGTCGCGCGCAGCTCGCCCAACGTGGCGACGGCGAGCAGCTCGGGTGGCAGAACGGGAGAAGTCACATTTCGACGCTACGTCCCGAACGACCGATCCGGCTAGCGGCCGAACCCCACCGCGCTCGCGCGTTCGCTATGAGGAGAGAAATCCCCGCGACGGTGCCGTCGCACGCCTATACCGTTTGACCATGGATGTTGCGGTTCAGGCCGAGGGCTTGCGTAAGTCCTTCGGCTCGACGAAGGCTCTCGACGGGCTCGACCTCACCGTGCCGCATGGCACGATTCTCGGCCTGCTGGGTCCGAACGGCGCCGGGAAGACGACCGCGGTGCGGATATTGACGACGTTGCTGATTCCTGATGCCGGCCGGGCCTTCGTGGCCGGTGTGGACGTCCTCGCAGATCCGACCAAGGCGCGGCGGCTCATCGGCCTCACCGGCCAGTTCGCCGCACTCGACGACTACCTCACCGGCCGGGAGAACCTGATCATGTTCGGCCGGCTGTACCACCTCAGCCGCGCGGAGGCCAAGCGACGGGCGGACCAGCTGCTCGAACGCTTCGACCTCACCGACGCCGCTGGTCGGTTGGCCAAGACGTATTCGGGAGGCATGCGTCGCCGGTTGGACATCGCGGCGTCACTGATCGCCCGGCCACCCGTGCTCTTCCTTGACGAGCCGACGACCGGACTGGATCCACGCAGCCGCCTGGGCATGTGGGAGGTGATGGAGGGTCTCGTTCGGGACGGCACGACGATGTTGCTGACCACCCAGTACCTGCGAGGAAGCCGACCGATTGGCCGACTCGATCGCGGTCATCGACGCCGGCCATGTCATAGCCGAGGGAACGTCGAACGACCTCAAGGCTCAGGTAGGCGGCACTCGCCTCGTGCTGGTCGTCGAGTCCGCCGGGGAGGTGGGCCGTGCGGTAGAGATCATGCGGAAGGTCGGCGACGGCACGGAGCCGACCCTGGAAGAAGCTGACCGTCTGCGTTCCGGTGACGGAAGGCGCGGGGGTGTTCGCCGAGGTCGTGCGCGACCTCGACGCCGCGGGCGTGCGAATCGCCGACCTCGGCCTGCGCCGCCCCACGCTGGACGACGTATTCCTCCGCCTCACCGGCCACGCGGCGGAGACGTGTGGATGATGCGCCAACCGAGGACGACGGAGCGACCAACCGATGACTTACCGTCCAGGCTGCCGTCCGCGAGCACGCGGCGCGACGCGGCACGATCTTCGGCGACTCGTGGGTGATGACGATCCGCCTGATCAAGCAGATCGTCCGGGTGCCTGACCTGCTCGTCTTCTCGATCGTGCAGCCGGTGTTGTTCGTGCTGTTGTTCCGATATGTGTTCGGTGGCTCCATCGATGTCGGCGGTTCCCAAGCGGACTACGTCGACTACTTGATGCCCGGGATCTTCGTGCAGACGTTGCCGTTCAACGGCGCGGCGACCGGAATCGGGATGGCCGACGACGTGCAGAAGGGCCTGTTCGACCGCGTTCCAGTCACTGCCCATGTCTCGAGCTTCGATGTTGCTGGGGCGGGCAATCTCCGATCTCATCCGGGCCACGCTGATCTTCCTGATCATGCCGGGCGTCGGCATTTCACCGGTTTCCGCTTCAGCGGCGGATTTTGGGGCGCCATTGCCGGCACGTTCATCATGCTTGCGTTCACGTTCGCCTTCAGCTGGATCGGCATCTCTCATCGGCCTCACCGTCAAGACGGTCGAGGCGGCGCAGTCTGGCGGCTTCATCTGGCTGTTCTCCTTGACGTTCGCGAGTTCCGCCTTCGTTCGCACCGACACCATGCCGATCCTGGCTTCAGGGCTTCGCCAACATCAACCCGGTGACCGTATTGGTCAACAGCGTCCGCCGCTTCTACCTGTCGGATTCCCTCTGCGCGCAGCTCGGGGTGCCCGCCTCGGCGGCCAGTTGCTGCAGGCTGCGGCCTGGTTCTTCGGGATCTTGCTGGTGTTCGTGCCGTTGTGCATTCGCTCGCTCCGCCGGAGGTCTCGCTGAGTCGCATGAGCGAGCGAGTATCGAACGCGCGCGTTGGGGCGGGCAGTCGTGAGGCGATCGACTCGCTCGACGCCCGGCTGCTGCGTGAACTGACCACCGATCCACGCATGGGCGTACTCGAGATGTCTCGTCGGCTCGGCGTCGCGCGCGCCACCGCCCAAGCTCGACTGGATCGGCTCGTCGCCCGCGGAGTCATCGCGAGCTTCGCCCCGCAGATCGATCCGGAGGCGCTCGGCTATCACGTGACCGCGTTCGCCACGCTCGAGATCCGGCAAGGCAACGGCGCGTCCGTGCTGCGCCATCTGGACACGATCCCCGAGGTGCTCGAGGTGCACACGATCACCGGTCAGGGAGACATGTTGTGCCGGCTCGTCGCCCGCTCCAACCCGGACCTGCAGCGGGTGATCGACCGAGTCAATGCCGACGCCGATATCGTCCGCACGTCGACCAGTGATCGCTATGGCCAACCCGGTGCCGCACCGGGTGATGCCACTCATCCAGCGAGCGGAGGACGGCTGAAACCGGTTGGACCGGCCTTTGGACCTCAGCCGGTGAACGGACGGGCGGATAACAACGTGACCTGCATCTTCTTGCCAGTCGGCGTGTCGTAGCTCACCGTCGCGCCTTCGCGTGCGCCAGTGAGCGCTCGTCCCAGTGGTGACGCGGCCGAGTACACCTCGAGGTCGGTCGTTGCGGCTTCCTCCCGGGAGCCGATCAGGAACTCTTCGACATCCTCGTCAGCATCGAAGCTACCTGTACCACCATGCCCGGACCTGCCGTGCCGTTCCGCATCAGGAGCCTCGCCCACCGTCGCGTCCCGCAGCAGCGCCTGGAGCTGGAGGATGCGGCCTTCCTGCTTGGCCTGCTCCTCGCGCGCGGCTTGGTAGCCACCGTTCTCACGCAGGTCGCCTTCCTCGCGGCGATCGTTGATCTCCTTGGCGATGGCCGGGCGGTTAGCGATCAGTTCGGCAAGCTCTTTGCTCAGCCGGTCGTGAGCCTCCTGGGTCAACCAGGTGGCGGTGTCATCGGTGCTGGGCACGGGCTCTCCTACAGGCGGATCAGGTGGAAGCAGAACGTTCGAAAGCTAACATTGTGCTCGGTGACTTCGCGAAATGGCGACCGGCGTGAGCCGTGGTCCCAGGGACCTCGTCCGGCGCATCGGCAACAATGGACCTCGTGACGACGTCTGAGGGACTGCGCCTGATGGCGGTGCACGCTCATCCGGATGACGGAGTCGAGCAAAGCGCGCGGCGACGATGGCGCGCTATGTCGACGAGGGCGCCGAGGTGCTGGTGGTGACCTGTACCGGCGGCGAGCGGGGAGCATCCTCAATCCCGCGCTTGCAGGGTCGTCCCGACATCGAGGCCAACATGGCCAACATCCGCAAAGCGGAAATGGATCGGGCGCGTGCCATTCTCGGCGTCAAGCAGGCGTGGCTCGGCTATGTGGATTCCGGATTGCCCGAAGGCGATCCGCCGCCCCCGCTACCGGATGGCTGCTTCGGACTCGTGCCCGTCGAGGAGGGCGCGGAACGCCTTGTGAAGGTGATGCGCGCGTTCCGCCCGCATGTGGTCGACGACGTACTGACGAGAACGGCGGTTACCCGCATCCCGACCACGTCATGTGCCACAAAGTCTCTGTCGCTGCGTTCGCGGCGGCGCCGGATCCAGAGGCCTACCCGGATGCCGGTGACCCGTGGCAGCCGCTGAAGCTCTACTACGACGTTGGCTGGAGCCGCGAGCGGTTGGCCACGCTCCATGACGCGATGACCGCCCACGGGTTGGAGTCGCCGTTCGCAGAGTGGCTCGAGCGCTGGAAGCAGCGCGCGACAGCAACCGCGGCGAGCGCCGAGAACCTACGGTCACGACGCGCGTGCCGTGCGCCGAGTGGTTCCCGCGCCGGGATGCGGCCTTGATGGCGCACGCCACTCAGGTCGACCCCGAGGGCAGCTTCTTTCGAATCCCGCTGGCCATCCAGCAAGAGGCCTGGCCGACCGAGGACTTCGAACTCGTTCGGTCCCTCGTGGATACCACGCTGCCCGAGGATGACCTGTTCGCCGGCGTGCGGAGAAGGTGGCGAGCTGATGTACGCCGCCGCGGCGGAGCTTGTCCTGCTCTGCGGACAGCGGCGAGGCCAAGAAGGCCGGCCCGCTCGCCCTCGCGATCATCCTGGTCCTGTTTATCGCCTGCTACTTCCTGTTCCGGTCAATGTCGCGTCACCTGCGCAAGGTGCGAACCGAGTTCCCGGTCGGTGCCCCCTGCGCTCGAGCCTCCGGCCGGCAGCGCGCCGAGCAGACCGGCCGACGGGGCGGACGAGCAGGCCGCCGGCCTCGCCGGGTCCAGCCGACTCGGCGTCGCCGAGTTCACGCCTGAAACCAGTCCACCGCCCGAATAGCAGTCATTCCCGGCGTTGCCCGGGCCGAGTGTCGGCCTGCGGCGTGTCAGTCGGAGGCCGACGCGGCGGCGGGCCGCTTTGAGTCTCGCTGCGGCGCCGCTTGTCAGCCACGCGGGCCGCCCGCGCTGCCTGGCTCGGCCGGGTCGGCTGGCGCACGGTGTCGGGTACCAGTGCCGTAGCAATCCGCTTCGCGAGCCGCTGCCTGGCGGCTACCCGGTTCGCGCAGCTGCGATCGATGTTCCGACGCAGTCACGCTCACGGCTCCGTCCGTTGTCAGCGCGCAGGCGGGCCATCAGCCGCGCCCGCTGCGCCTCGGTCAGCACGTCAGAGGCGGCGACGTCCCACCTCAGCTCGACCCGGCTGTCCGCCGTGTTCACCGACCGGCCGCCGGCGCCGGGGAATGGCTGAATCGCTCTGACGGAGCTCTCGCTCGGGAACGACCAGTCCGCGAGGCAGACCCGGGCCACGGGAGATGTGCAGGTCGCCCGTCGGCTGGATCCGCGACGAGGTCGGCATTAGGCGTGTCCCGCAATCCCACGCTCTGCTGCGCGGCGCTCGCGATCGGCGCCTGGCGGCGGTCGTCACCCCACGAAATCGCTGCGCGATTTCGCGGGGATCCCGGCCGCTCCTCGGCAGTGGCTCTGCCACAGCTCTCGTCCTCCGCCTTGCCAAAGCCGCCGCCCGACCGTCGCTCCGCGACGAGCAGGGATTGCGGACACGCCCCTAGCCGCCGCGCATCACGGCCCGGCCGACGCCCCCTTGCACGTCGGCCATCCAGGCGGTGACCTCTGCTGGGTGGCGGGGAGTGACGCCGAAAGGTTCACGGGTTCCCCGTCGGTGACGGCGATGTCGTCCTCGATCCGCACCCCGATGCCGCGAAGTTCGCTCGGTACCGTGCGGTCGTTGACCTGGAAGTACAGACCGGGCTCGACAGTGAGCACGTGTCCCTTGACGAGCGTCCCGCGGGTCGAGACCTCGCGTCGGGCGAGGGCGCAGTCGTGCACGTCGATGCCGAGCATGTGCGACGTTGCGTGCAGTGTGTACCGGCGGTGCAGCCCGGCTCCGGGATGCTCCGGGTCGTCGGCGCAGGACACGTCGGCAGTGACGGGCAAGATGCCCCACGAATGCAGGTAGTCGGCTAGGACCCACATCGCAGCCCGGTGTGCGGCCAGGAAGTCGGCGCCCGCCTTCACTTCGGCGATCCCCGCGGACTGGGCCTCGTAGACCGCGCGATAGATCCGTAACTGATCCGGCGTGTACCTGCCGTCAATCGGCAGGGTGCGCGTGACATCGGCGGTGTAGAGCTCGTCGGTTTCCACGCCCATGTCGGCAAGCAGTAGCTGGCCGGTCAGCGTCGGTCCGTTGTTGCGCCACCAGTGCAACGTCGTCGCGTGAGGGCCGCTGGCCAGGATCGACGTGTAGCCGACGTCATTACCTTCCAGCCGAGCCCGGCGCCAGAACGTTCCCTCGAGCCAGCGCTCGGCGCGCGGCACGGCATCACGCGCGAGTGGGGCAACTCGCGAACGACATCGGCGAATCCGCGGGCGGTGGCGTTGCAGGCGTGCTGGAGTCGGGCGATCTCCCAGTCGTCCTTGACCAGTCGCAGTTCGTCGAGCACCTCACCGAGTCGGGACTGGCTCGCGCCGGGAGCAATGCGTCCACGCCGGCGTCGAAGCCGGTCAGGACTACGGCGTCCCGATCGCGCCAGGCTTCCAGGTCACGCGCCAGATCCCCCAACGGCCGAGTGATCAGACCGAGCACCCGCTCGGTAGTCGGATGGACTGGCACGTTGCCAACCCAGAGTGCGCCATGCAGGCGGCTGGTGAAGTATGCGACGTCCCCAGGAGGCGCATAGTCCCGAACGTAGAGGACAGCGTCATGCCCGAATGGATTCGGTGTCATCACCGAGGACCGCGTCGGCGACCGTCTCTCCGGTCAGCCAGGTGAAAGAGCTCGCCGCCCGAAACGCGTACTCGGTGTCGTTGGCGCGGGTCTCAGAGACCCGGCCGGGACAACGACGAGCTGGCCGGGAAACGCCGCAGAGACGGCCGCCCGGCGCCGCGCGGTGAACGGCGCACCGTCGGCCCGCGCCGGATGCGGCACGGGCGGTGCCGGGTCCCAATCCAGCGCGATCGCTGCCTTGAGCTCCTCGGACATCGGGATGTCGTGCGAACGTGTCGGGCGCAGCGGGCCTCGATTGGCGAACCGTCTCGGGAACAGGAACGGATTGCTCGTCGGTCATGGTCGGGAGTCTAGGAGCGGACCGGGCAACCCGCTGCGGCTGAAAGCGCCGAAACGCTAAGAGGTCGACGGCTCCGGCTCCGGCAGCTTCGCGTAGTACGACGCGGAGTGCCGCTGGATCGTTACCGACTCCAGGCCGAGGCCGCTGACCGTGACGTCGTCGACGGCTATCAGCCGATGTGTCGTCGGACTGAAGTAGAGGATGGACGACTCCAGCGGCAACGGCTTGCCGCTCGTCGAGGGTCCGCAGCCCCGCGCCGCCCGAAGACCCTTGCGTCAGCTCCGAGGGTTGAGCTCGACAGCTGCTGGTACGCGCGTTGGTGGGTGTGCCCGTCGAGGACGAGCGGAACGGTCCCGGCGAGCGGCTCCGGCCATAGCCGGCTCATGCACGAGGGCGACGTCGACCGGCGGGCTGGCCGCTCGCATCGCGGTCGCCAGCCGCACGCCCGCTTCGGTCAGCAACGCCGTGGTCGCCGGCGGAGTCGGTGTCGGTGCCGGCGCGCTTGTCGGGGGTGAACCGGGGATCGCCGATGCCCGCCCACCGGATGCCGGCGACGTCGACGACGCGGCCGTCGTCCAGAACGCGGCACGTTCCTTCAGCGACGACAGGTAGGCCTGGGTGGCGGTGCGCGAGTCATGGTTGCCGCGAACGTAGATGTAGAGCACCGGCACCTGGCTGACTGAGCGCGTACAGCGCGTTCTCCACCGCCGTGCCGTGGTCAGATAGATCGCCCGTGTCGACGACGGCCTGCACGCCGAACTGGCTGACCAGGCTATCCATGACATCGAACGCTTCGGGATTGTCGTGAATATCGGAGACCCACAGCACCGGGATGGCGTCGCTCGGTGGCGCGGTCCGGAAGCGATGCGGCAACGTCGTAGAGCTTGGAAACGTTGGTGACAATCTTGGCTAGTTCCGGTGCGGTAGAATCGAAGCGCTCGCGAATGTCCTGGATATCGCCGATGAGGGCCGGCGCCGACGCGAGCAAGCCGGTGAACCGGGGCTGGGCGAGCGCTTTGGTGTTCCAGGTGACCGCGGTGATGACCGCCGCTGATGATCAAGGCGACCACGGTGGTGATCGCGGCAGCGGCAATCGGCCGCCACCTTCGGAAGGTGAGCGCCACGACCACGCCGGCGCCCAGCAATGCGGCCGCGGCGGTCTTGAGGCCGAGGATGAGCAGCGCGTGGTGGACGTCCCGGCTAATCCGGTTCTCCAGCTGTGCGCCGGTGAGACCACCGCCCAACGCGTCGCGGGCCTGGTCGAGGCGAATGCCGGCGATCGACGCCCGGATGCGCAGCGGGCCCCAGTGACTGTCCATCGTCAGCTTGCCGACCGGGGGTACGTCGATCTCCGTTCCGCCGCTGAACGAAGGCCGCAGCGCCAGGTCGGCCTCGAACGGGTCCGGATCGCCTCGTGCACGGTTCCGAACAGCGCGACGGCCACGGTCGCTCCGGCGAGGGCGAGCAGCACGATCGCCAGCCGGCGATCCCAACGACGCGCGTGTTGCCACCGCCATGGCCTGGCTGACACCACCGCCGTAGCGCGGCAAGACGGGCGCGCAGAGAGATCGAACGCCTACCCTCGGCGTCCGGTTCTGGCGGCGCGGGGCCCGTCGGCTCCCCGTGGTCGGTCACCCATCCATGGTGACGTCACGGTTTGGCTGGCGCCCCGGCGCGGTGGGTTCCCGATGGCTGGACGAGTGCCTACGGTGGGTGTATGCGACGTTCGAGAAGTTCTCATAGCCTTCGTGGCGGCGATCGTCGAATTGGTGATTATCGCCGCGAGCGGCAATCAGTGGGTGACAAATCGGGTCGCGGACAACGCCACCGGCACCGCGTTGGGCAATGTTCTGGCGCACGACGCCGTCGGATTTCCTGGCGCTTCAACCCGCAAACCGACCGGGAGCGAATCTGGGCCGCCCAACTCGTCGGGATCGGCGCCCTCATCGTCCTGCTCTTCGTGTTTGTGCTCGTGCTGACTGCGCGGTCGTCGCGCGTCGTTCTGGGGCAATCTGATCGGCATCTGGGGCTCGACGACTCTCGCGGGCCTGCTGGCCGCGGGGCTGCGCCAGTGGATCGCCTTCCCGACGCTGTATCCGAACGGACATGACGCGCAGGGATTTGGACGATGGGCCAACGCTTTCGTCGAAGGGCCCTCGGCGACCGCGGCCAGCTTTGCGTTAGCCAGCGGACTGCTCACCGGGTTGATCGCGGCCGCGGTGGGTTCGCTCACCAGCGTCCCGGTGGAACCAGAAGTGGCCGCTCCGGCCGCGGCAGCGACCCGAGCACCTTCGGTCTGGTCGCCAGAGACCGCGCCTCCGTGGGGCGAGGCGCCCGCCGACGAGCCGACGACCCGCTGGTCCGACCAGCCGACGGACGACCGAACCGAGGCCTACGACAAGCCGACGGAAACCTACGGTGATGCCGACCGTGATCGCGCGCCGGAATCAAGCAGCGCGCAGCCACGCCGGTACGCCCTCGAGGGAGGTGGTGCTGAGTACTACAGCCCGCGCACTCGGCGGAGCCTGCCGGTGATGACTACCCGCAGCCGGGCTCGACCACCGAATTGCCCACGGTTCCCGCGCGGGAAGCGCCCGCGCAGTGAGTCCAGTCCGCCCGGGACGGACAGCAGCGCTAAACCGCCAACCTCGCGGCGCTGACCAACCTGGGCGCAGCGTGGCCGTAGCCGCCTCCAGGTGCCCGGTTCGCAGGCACGCGACACCAACGGCGCACGATGGGGCCGTGAGCAACCGTCTAGCGTCCTCGCCGAGCCCGTACTTGCAGCAGCACGCCGAGAACCCGGTCGACTGGTGGCCGTGGTCGGATGACGCGTTTGCCGAGGCGCGGCGGCGCAACCTCCCAATGCTTCTGTCGGTCGGCTATGCGGCGTGCCACTGGTGCCATGTCATGGCCCACGATTCATTCGAGCGGTCAGACGTCGCTGCGGTAATGAACGAGCACTTCGTCAACGTGAAGGTCGACCGCGAAGAGCGGCCAGACGTCGACGCGGTCTACATGCAGGCCACCATCGCGCTCACCGGACAGGGCGGCTGGCCAATGACGTGCCTGCTTACCCCGGACGGTGCCCCGTTCTTCGCCGGCACCTTCTTCCCGCGCGCCCAATTCTACAGCTGCTCGCGGCCGCGAGTGAGGCCTGGCGGGAGCATCCGGACGAGTGCGTCAGGCCGGCGCCCGGATAGTGGCGGCGCTGTCACCGACGCAGAGCCTGACGAGCGACGGCCCGCCCGAGCGGGCACACCTCGACCGCGCCGCCGCCGTTTTGGCGGCCGGGTTCGACGCACCTCGCGGCGGCTTCGGAGGCGCGCCCAAGTTCCCGCCGTCGATGGTTCTCGAGTTCTTGCTCCGCCATTACGAGCGCACCGGCGATCCGATGTCCTTGTCGATGGTTGGCACTACCTGCGAGGCGATGGCGCGAGGCGGGATCTACGACCAACTGGCTGGCGGCTTCGCCCGGTACAGCGTCGACGCCGGGTGGGTCGTCCCGCATTTCGAGAAGATGCTCTACGACAACGCGCTGTTGCTGCGCGTCTATCTGCATTGGTGGCGGCGCAACGGTTCGCCGTTGGCGGAGCGCATTGCCCGGAGAGACCGCGGACTTCCTGCTGCGGGATCTGCAGACTCCGGACGGCGGGTTTGCGTCGGCGCTGGATGCTGACACCGACGGCGTCGAGGGTTTGACCTACGTATGGACACCGGCACAGCTAAGCGACGTGCTCGGGGCCGACGCGCCTGCCGCCGAAGCCCTGTTCGCCGTTACGCCCGAAGGAACGTTCGAGCATGGCGCGTCCACTCTGCAACTGCCGGCGGACCCGAAAGATCCGGCGCGCTGGATGGATATGCGTCGTCGGCTGCTCGCCGCGCGCCGTCGGCGAGCGCAGCCGGCCCGGGACGACAAGGTCGTCACGGCCTGGAACGGCCTCGCGGTGGCCGGTCTGGCCGAGGCTGGGGTGCTGCTCGACCGACCGGTCTACCTGACGGCGGCGGTTCGCTGCGCCGATCTCCTGCTCGATCGCCATTTGGTGGACGGGAGACTGCGGCGGGTATCTCGCGATGGTCGAGTCGGTGAGGCGTATGGCGTCGCCGAGGATTACGGCGACTTCGCCGAAGGGCTGCTCGCGCTGCATCAGGCGACGGGCTCGGCGGACTACCTGCGCACCGCTGGATCGCTGCTCGACACGGCTGTCGAGCGATTCGGCGACGGACGTGGTGGCTTCTACGACACGGCCGACGACGCGGAGGCGCTCATCCAGCGGCCGCAGGATCCGACGGACAATGCAACCCCTCGGGGTCGAGCGCTCTGGCCGGAGCGTTGTTGACGTACGCCGCGCTCACCGGTTCGCTCGCACACCGACAGTCGGCGGAATCCGCGCTGGGAATCGTCGCGTCGGTCGGGGTCGAGCAGCCCCGCTTCCTCGGCTGGGCCCTTGCCGTGGCTGAAGCGCTGATCGCCGGGCCGGTGGAAGTGGCTATCGTGGGCGAACCATCGCGCGCACTGAGCGACGTTGCCTGGCGGCTGCGCCCGCCCGGGGCGGTTGTGGTCACTGGGCAACCGGATGCGCCAGGCATTCCATTGTTGGCCGCTCGCCCGACAGTCGAAGGTCGGCCGGCGGCTTACGTCTGCCGCGGCATGGTGTGTGATGCGCCTGTGACCGAAGTAGCGGCGTTACGTCGCCAGCTGGCGGAGCCCGCGCCGGCGAGTTCGTAGCGCCAGCGCGGGACGATGTTTAGACTTCGGTGTTTTAGACCTCGGTGGTGCCCGGCGTGTCGGACTCACCAGTCAGATCCGGCCCTTCGGCGCGCAGCTTGTCCACTTCGGACATTGCGCGGCGCAGGCTGCTGAGCCACTCGTCGGAGTGCTCGCCGACGAGGCGCACGGACCAGGCCAGCGCCTCGGACCGGGAGCGCGCGACACCAGCGTCAACCAGCGTGTCGAGCACGCGCCGCTCGCTCTGCCGAAGCCGCGTCATCACCGGCACGGACAGTGTGTGAACAGCAGCGTGGTGTCGCCAATTGACGCTCCCCACGCCACCTTGCGCCCGTAGCGCGCCTCAGCTTCGTCCGCGATCTGCATTCGCTTCTCCCGGGTTTCCTCCGGAAGCGGCTTATCCGCCCTTCGGCGCTGGCGCCGTCCCCACCTTCGGCGCCGCCGCGGGTGCCGGCAGCTCGCCAATTACGGTGATTTCCTCCCGGTCGACGGTCACCTGGGGCGCGCCGGTGAACCAGTCCTCGGGAAGGCGTCCGGTGAGCCAGCGCTGTCAGGTCGTCGGTTGGTGGCAGATCGGCTTGCTGCCAGCCACCAGGCCGGCCGAAACCACGGCCACGCCCACGCCGGTGTCCGCCACCGCGCCCGAACCCGCCGAAACCGGGTCCGTGGCCGTGGCCGCCAGGGTGGTGATGCCGCCGCTCGGCATCGGATGTGTTTTCGTATCTCATCTCTTCGCTCCTCTTAAATTACATGATTACATGCTTGCACACGTGTCAACCCGCCGTCCAGTCCGCCTATTCCGGAGCTCGCTGCGCGCGGCGAATGGCTCCGGCCCGGCTATGCCGGATAAGTCCGTGCACAACGCAGCGCCACCGCGATCTTCAGCCACGGCGGCCTGACTCCCGCGCTGGGCGGGTCTAGGCTGCGTGATCGTGGGCGTCCGTAGCGCTGTCTACTCCATCTACGAACGTCGGCTCCGTAGTCAACTCGCCGGAAAGCCCATCCCGCAGCACGTTGCGGTCATGCTCGACGGAAACCGCACGCTGGGCGCGAGCGGCCGGATTCGAGGATGTGACCCAGGGTCACGTCGCCGGCGCCAGACGCATATCCGACCTCCTCGAGTGGTGCACCGAGGCTGGGGTCCAGCACGTCACCATCTGGTTGCTCTCCACGGACAATCTCACCCGGCCGGCCGGTGAGCTGGAACCGTTGCTGCGGATCATCGAGGGTGTTGCGGCCGAGCTCTCGGCCGATGGCCGGCCTTGGCGGATCAACCCGGTCGGGGCGCTGGATCTGCTTCCCGAAGCCACAGCCAACGCGTTGAAGTCAGCCGCCGAGCGCACCTCGACTCGGCGAGGGCTGACCGTGAACGTCGCTGTCGGATACGGGGACGACGCGAGATTGCTGACGCGGTGCGCGCCCTGTTACAGCAGCACGCCGCTGCGGGTAGCTCGCTGGAAGAAGTCGCCGAGTTCCTGGACGTCGATCACATCGCCGAACATCTGTACACCTGGGGGCAGCCCGATCCGGACATAGTGATTCGCACCTCGGGGGAACAGCGGCTGTCCGGCTTCCTGCTATGGCAGTCCGCCCACTCGGAGTTCTACTTCTGCGACGCGTTGTGGCCTGACTTCCGCAAGGTCGATTTCCTGCGCGCGCTGCGTGCCTACGGAACTCGGCAACGCCGGTACGGCGGCTGACCTCGCCGCCGCACTTAGCGCAATTAGCCGAATCCCACGCTAAACCGCGTGCCGGGCGCGCAGGCGCTGGCGTGGCCCGGTAGCGTTTCTGGTGGTGATCCGGCCAACCGGACCACCGGGAGGTCCCGCACCGTGCCGACGACCAACGACCGGGCCGGACCGGCGCCCGCTGGACGTTGCGCGGTGCCGCCGCCGGATCCTCGACGGAGTCCCGTCGTGCCGATATCTGGTGCCGCACCTTTCCGCATCGTGTCGCCCGCCGACCCCATCTGGAGCGTCCCATGAGCGCCGCCACGTCTGATCCTGAGCTTCCCCGCGTGTTCGTCCTGGATACCTCGGTCTTGCTCGCGGACCCGGGGGCGCTCGGCCGATTTGGGAGCACGACGTCGTCGCTGCCACTCGTCGTCATCAGCGAGCTGGAGGGTAAGCGTCACCACCCGGAGCTCGGCTGGTTCGCTCGGGAAACGCTCAGATTGCTCGACGATCTGCGCGTGCAGGAAGGCCGGCTTGACGCGCCGGTACCGATCGGAGATGACGGCGGACATCTGCACGTCGAGCTGAATCATGCCGACCTATCTCGTCTGCCCACAGGCTTTCACGTCGACAACAATTCGGCGCGCATCCTGGCTGTCGCGTTGAATCTTGCCGCCGAGGGTCGGGACGTCACGCTGGTCACGAAGGACATGCCGCTGCGGGTCAAGGCGGCGTCAGTTGGGCTGCGCGCGGACGAGTACCGCGTTCAGCCGACCGTCGCCTCCGGGTGGACGGGTATGGCGGAACTCGCCGCATCGGCCGAGACCGTCAATGCGCTGTACGCCGCTGACCGCGTTCCGCTGGTCGCCGGCGATTACGAAGATCTGCCGCGGCGGCCGATCTCCCGTGCCATACCGGATTGGTGCTCCAGTCGCCGCGCGGCTCGGCACTCGCGCGGATCACGCCCGACAAGCACATCCGCCTCGGTACGTGGCGACCGGGAGGCGTTCGGCCTGCGTGGTCGTTCGGCCGAGCAACGCGTCGCCCTCGACCTGCTACTCGATCCCGACATCGGCATCGTGTCGCTCGGTGGTCGCGCCGGCACCGGCAAGTCCGCGCTCGCCCTGTGCGCCGGACTGGATGCGGTCTTGGAGCGGCGCGGCCCACAAGCGCGTCTTGGTGTTTCGGCCGTTGTACGCCGTGGGTGGGCAGGAGCTCGGTTATCTGCCCGGCACCGAGAACGAGAAGATGGCGCCGTGGGCGCAGGCGGTGTTCGACACACTCGGCGCGTTGGTCAGCCAGAACGTGATCGACGAGGTGCTCGACCGTGGCATGGTCGAAGTGCTGCCACTGACTCACATTCGAGGCCGGTCGTTGCACGACTCGTTCGTGATCGTCGATGAAGCCCAGTCCCTCGAGCGCAACGTGCTGCTCACGGTGCTGTCTCGGATCGGCACTGGCTCGCGGGTCGTGCTGACCCACGACGTGGCCCAGCGCGACAACCTGCGGGTGGGCCGGCACGACGGAATTGCCGCCGTGATCGACGCACTACGCGGCCATCCGCTCTTCGCACACGTGACCCTGACCCGGTCGGAGCGATCGCCCATCGCGGCTCTCGTCACCGAGATGCTCGAATATCTGCCCGGATAGTTGGCGATTCGCTCGCGCAGGTTTCTCGTGATCTTGACTTATCGCTCCCGGGCGACGATAAGGCCAAGATCATCGGGAGTGGCTCGGAGTTGTGCGGCCCCGGAGTAGGGCCGGTATCCGGCGTGGTGCGGCCGTTAGGGCCCGGGATGGGTCATCGAGAGCACGTCGAGTACCTCGTCGAGCTTCTCGGCGCTGATCGCCCCGGAGTCGACATGTCCCCGCTCCACGACCACCTCGGCGGATGGTCTTGCGCTCGGCGAGCGCCTGCTTAGCGATCTTGGCTGCCTCGTCGTAGCCGACGTAGTGGTTCAGCGGGGTGACGATGGACGGCGATGACTCGGCATACTCACGGCAGCGTTCGACGTTCGCCACAATGCCGTCGATGCACTTGTCGGCGAACACCCGGGACACGCTCGCGAGCAATCGGATCGATTCCAGCACGTTGCGCGACATGACCGGCAGCATCACGTTCAGCTCGAAGTTGCCGCTCGCGCCGGCCCACGCGACGCAGGCATCGTTGCCGATCACCTGGGCGACGACCTGACACACCGCCTCACATACGACCGGGTTGACCTTGCCGGGCATGATCGACGATCCCGGTTGTAGGTCCGGGATCCATATCTCGGTCAGCCCAGTCCGCGGGCCCGAACCCATCCACCGGATGTCGTTCGCGATCTTGTTGAGGCTATCCGCGATTGTGCGCAGCAATACGTAACTGAACGAAGTACAA
>ERZ1370068.10598-contig-9282_pt1 | contig 33833 bp, 55 predicted proteins | sample MGYA00561227_ERZ1370068 | MGnify/ENA primary metagenome ERZ1370068 (study PRJEB38410, sample SAMEA6850437) | metagenome | study: Metagenomic assessment of the ecological functions of the soil: analysis of the soil microbiota associated with the...
AGTAGCCGCTTCGTTCAGTTACGTATTGCTTTCCGGCTGTGGCTGTTTGCTGCACAAGAGCGCGACGTGCGCGCTGGTGGATATCGAAGGCGCTGGCGTCATGTACGGCGATCAACACGCCAACGTTCACCGACCGTGGCTACACCTTCAATGAAATCGATTTTCGCTACATCGATACCGGAGTTAATCCAGCTGCCGGGGGCATCAACTTTGTCCAGAATAAGCGCGCACTGGTCTGTCTGAATTGAACAAAAATTTTCTGCCCCGGTCTGGGCACTGGATGGGACATCTGACCGGCGTAGCAGGGCTCGAAATCGCTTATTACTCGGGACAGTGGCAAATCCTGACAGGTCCCAACGATGTCCCAGACAGTTGTCGGGACCGGAGCAACCAATCAGTCAGGCTCGCGACTCTCCCGCGCCTGGCATCAAACGCACGGGCCTTCTATTACAATGGCTCAAGCCCATGGTCAGATGGCAGCATCGGCAGAGGTACCGACTCCAGGGCATCAACCCATTGGCAGCGTGGTGATCTCAGCGGCTCGTTCATCCTACCACTGGGCAGTACGCATCTGCATCAATTGGTAGCCTGAACGCTACTGACCACCAGCTTTTACAATCGCCTCCGCACCTACATGACGATCCACGGCGTGCCATGATGATTCTAACCTCGCCGAAGCTGATCAGGTACGAGGTCGACCTCGCCAAACTATGCACTAGCACCGCGAACTCGCCGATGCCTTCTGCGTGCTGCCAGTGGCAGTGCTGAATGATACACGGGCATCCGCGCTCAATACCTTGCCGATCAATCGCTGACCCTTCCATCAGATTATCTGATTTTAGGTCCGCCGGGGGCGGCTCAGCGTGACCACCTGAGATGACGACCAGAATCGATCAAAGGCCAAGCGGCTTTGACCTCAGGCTTCACGCCGCCGACCTTGCCCTACAACATCAGCGGCGATGTCGCGGCGTTCACGGGGCCGAACGGCTGCGACGCAAACCACGCTGGCAGCCGCCGGCAGCTGCGCCATCACCGAGTTCATCCGCAGCGCTTTGCGCTCGGCCTGACCGCAGGTGCTGGTGCCTACCACCTCCACCGGCTCACCGGCGGCGCTCAGCTCGGACTCACTGCGGGGCCGGAACCTATCACCTGCCGGTTCCCGGCGGGGTTCACTGCTACTGCCAACTTTGTGCTGCCGGCGTAATGGTTGCGATTACTGGCTCACCGGCCGGGCTCGTTTCTGCAACAACGTCACTGCCAGCCACGCTGGCGGCAGTTACGTCTCACCGGCGGCGCAGGCTTTGGATTGGGCTTACCGCAGCCTCGGGTAGCTACATCACGGGGCGGCTGCGCGGCACTCGCGCAGAATATCACAGCAGGCGCCGGCAGCTACGCCTGACCGGCTGCAGCAGCGGCTTCAAGCCCGGCCTCTGCCGCAGGAGCGGGCAGCTACGCTCGCTGGCACGAGCCGCGTTCCTCCGCACTGGCACCGTCTTCCCGGCAGGTGATGGCCAGTACGTCATATTTAAGAACTTCAACGACGTAACATTTGTCGTCGACAAGGCCCCGCTCGATGTTCGTCCTGGCGGCGCGATGCCAGCAGTTACAACCTCACCGGCTCAGCCGCCGGGCTCACCGTCAGCACCAATCTCCCCGCAGCCGCCGGCAGCTTACAGCATCACGGGCGCGACGGCCGCGCTCAAGCTTGGGCTTACAGCCAACCCCGGCAGCTACACACTAACCGGCTCACCAGCCGCGCTCAGGCTCGGCCTTGCAGCAGCAGCCGGCAGCTATACCGTCACCGGCACCGCCGCCGGCCTCACCGCAACCGCCAACTTCGTCCTGCCAGCAGCAGCCGGCGCTTACACACTCACCGGTTCACCCGCTGGGCTCGTTTCTGCCAATAATGTTGTCCTATCGGCCGTCGCTGGCAGCTACACCCTCACCGGCCAGGACGTTGGCTTCAACGTCGGCAACAACATCGTCCTGGCGGCCTCGACCGGCAGCTACACCATTACCGGCTCGCCGGCCGGGCTCGTTGCAGCCGTCAATGTCGTGCTGCCGGCAGCCGCGGGCAGGCTACACGATCACCGGTACAGCGGCAGCGCTCAGGCGCGGACTCACCAGCAGCGCCGGCAGCTATACGCTTACCGGCTCGCCAGCAACGTTCGTCACCACCAATAATACGATCCTGTCGGCCTCGCAGCCGGCAGCTACACCATCACCGGTTCGCCAGCGGGCCTGGTCGCCAGGACCGTTGTCACGGCCAAGCTGGTCACGGCCTACGCACCAGGCGTCAATCGCAACGATCTCACCGTCCTCGTGGGCATGGAGTTCGCTCTCACCGTCAACACGCCCTTCAACGGGATTGGCATCCTGTGCGGGACCAACAACACCGGCATCCATGCCGTCGAGTTGTACGACCGCACGACGGAGACGCTGCTACGTTCGGTCAATGTCGACCTGACCGGAAAAGCCGCGGGGACGTTCTACTACGCCAACATGACGCCAATCACCCTCGTCGCCGGGCACCAAATACGCCCTCCTGACGAAAGTGACGGCGGGCGACGTCCAGATACTGGTCAGATGTCGGCGCCACGACCCTGAAGGACTCGCAGCCCGGCAGCGTGTTCGCCTGTTACTCGTACCCGCTGGGTGCAGCGTTCACCACCACCGCCATCGCCGACGCGCAATACGTCGGCGCTCGACCTGTCATATTCTGTAACAGTCGTTGATATCCCCACTTGAGCCAGCTGGTCGGCCGGCCGGGTGGGGCGATGTCGGACGCGAGCGCAGGCGCAAAGCCCGCGGTCTTCGCCAGGCCCAGAAGTTCTTCGAAGACCAGAACGCGCGAGTCGCAAGAGAAGATCGCGGTCATCGCCGAGACCGCCAAGGCAGAAGCCGCCGAGGCCCGCAAGGCTGGCGAGCACCAGCGAGCCCAGACCATCCTGATTGGACTCGCGCGAGCAACAGCAACGCCAGCAGAAGCTGATCGACGATATGTTGGCGCAGGCTGCAGCCAGAGTGCAGGCACGCGCGCGTTGAACTGGCACAGGTCGAAGCGCTCCAGCGAGCACTGGAGCAGGACGAGGAAGACGCAATCTCCGTTCTCCTCCTACACTGAGGTCTCCAATGATGAATTACCCCGCTCCAGCTCCGTGGCTCCACAGCGGCAGCTCCTATGGTACCGGTGACCGCTCTAGTCCCCCGACCCGGTCGACAGCCGATCTTGATCGAATTGGCGGAACATGACGCAGTACCAGCCGCCAGGGCTGCGGCAGAACCTGATGGACTCGCATGAGCAACACCGGCATCTACAACGCCATCAACAACATGCCCTACATGTTTCGACCCAGAAAATTCATCGCCACCGGCCAGGGCGCCCAAGCAGCCGCGGTCAATCCTATCCGAGATGCCGGCACAGAATTCAGACGCCCAGTTACAAGGTCTGCTGCAGCTCCTGGGCAATCCGGCAGGCAGTGGCAACAACTCCGTTCTTCCGTAACCTGGGATTTTGACCATGCGAACCACGATGCAGAGATGGACCAGACTGCAGCGTGCAGCTATAGATGAACTTGTTCCGTCGTCAGTTCGGCGGTCGTGGTCGCCGCATGGGGTGGCGGATGGTGGCGGTGGCCTGGAATGGGCGGCAGCCCTGGCCTCGCGTAGACCTGCCGCCACCACTCAACGCCTGCAGCCCAGCGGCGCGCGCTCTATCGTGGCGGACCTCCCGCTGAGGCGCCCTACATGGCGCAAGCCAACGGCATGGTCTTCAACAACGGCTTCAACCCGATGACTGGTTTCATCGAGAGCGGTACCTCAAGGCCGCTGGGCTCCCAGCGCTCAAGCAGCCTCGTCAGCCATGAACTGGGCGATGAGTTCCATGGCAGGACAGCGTGGGCCGATCCGGCCTCCTCTAATTTCTATCTGGCCCAGCAAGGGCTGCCGATGCGGCTAGGACTACTTCACACACCGGCCAATGGCGCTATGGCCAAGGCCAGGCGCTCTACGACAACGGCGGCTACGGCGCTGACGATCGCAATATCTCCCTGCAGGTGCCACTGGGCCAGCAGCACCCCCATGCCCCTACACCAATCCCGGTAGCCTGCTGGGGGTGGTCATCCTGGCGGATATCCTCCACACCCGGAGGTCCACCTCCCAGGAGGTCCTCCTCAAACACCCGCCGCTCCGTCGCTGGACCCAATCTACGGCCCTACCTTCGGCCGGGCAGGTAATCCCGCTTACGGCTGGGGCGCCACACCCGGCCAGACGGCCGCCAACAACTGGACCCCACCCGGTGGCAATTTCAACATGTATCAGGGGATGCCCTATGCCGGCGGCATGGGGCCCTATTCCGGCTGGCTCCCGCCATGCATCCCGGAACCCAGCAAGACTGGGTGGTCAGGTCAGCCCAGCATGCCGACCGGAGTTGATAGCAGCGGCTATCCCAGTCGGAGGAACAGGCGCACAAATCTCGGAGCGCCGGCTGCTGCCGTACCTAACTCTGGCTGGTTGCCTGAGGTACCAGGAACTCAAACAGACTGGGGTGGTCCCGGTCAGTTTGCCTCCCCGCAACGATGCTGCGCAATGCATGCCTATGGCGTCGCTCCAGGCACCGGGACCACCAACGCCACCGTCGGGCTCGCCGGAAACCAATACTACAACCAGTTTGGTAATCCGTGGGGCTGACACCGAAAGAGCGGGCCGAGCGGGCGCCGCCAGCTCCTCGACGACGAACTCATGCAAGAAGTGCTTGTCGAAATGGAGCGGTGGGCCATCGAGAACTTCATGGTTGCCACCTCGTGGTGGACCGGTGATCGCCGCCGCCGTATCGCCGCCGAACATCTTCGTGAAGTCCGCGACTTCAAACGCCGTCTCGGCAATGGCGCTGCACGGCGTTCCCGCTGAGCGCAAACGCATCGATAGCCTAGAGGACCAGCTATGGCCGAGAGGAACCAACGTCGCCCCGCAGACGACGCGGCCGAACCGCAATCTATTGAATCCATCGAAACGAACTTAGGCTCGTTCGATTTCGATGAGCCGCGAAGCACCTGAGGGTGCCAAGGCAGAACCACCTCCTGCAAAGGAGAAAGAACCCGGTGCCGACGAAGTCAATGGCAACCCTCGCGGGCGAAGCCGAAGACAGAGCAGCCAGCAACCGTTGACGATGACCCTGAAGAAACCCTGAGGGATGGACGCAAGGTCAAACGATCGGAGTTAAAGCGAGGCTATCGTCCCGACTGGGAAGCGCGTATCCAGCAGCACATGCAACGCGAGCAAGCGTTTGCACAGGCCACGAACGGCTTCTCCCAAGCCCAGCAACAAACGGCAACACTACTGCAACAAGCAGTCGAGGTCGTAGCCTCGAGAATGCCGCAGGCACCCGATCCGAGTCTGGTCGATACCGACCCGTTCGAGTACCAGAAGCGGCAAACTCATCTACGACACCGAGCGCGCCAAGCTGGATGACATCGTCGTCCGGCGTGACGCCTTCATGCGGCAGACTCAAGCAAACCAGCAGCAGAGGCATTCAGCGACAACTCCTCCACGAACGTGAGGCCACGCTACGGGCACTCCCGGACCTCCGAGACCCCGTGAAAGCAGCCAAGTTCGTGGAAAACGTCAAGAATCTCGGTGCTGAACTCGGCTACACGCCAGCAGGAACTCGCGCAAGTGCCGAGACCATCAGGCTGATGAAGCTCATCAACCCTGGCGATCGAAGGCAAGCAAATGCGAGCGGCCTACGAGCGGGCGCGTGCCAAGATTAAAGGAAACTGCCGCTGAGAATGCTGCTGATCTGCTCAGACACCACAGCGACGGCGAACAGACGTCGCAAGCGTCGTCTGACAATCATGGCTGCCCGTATCAAGAAGCTGGCAAAAACCCGAACTCTGCAAAAGCCGCAGAGGACGTGCTCTCAGTCAATTTGACTAAAGGGAGGGCCAGCAATGGCCATCTTAGGCAGGTACCACATACCACGTATGACGCGAATCCGTCTGCGTGAGCAGTTCTAGCTAACGCCATTTACATGATTAGCCCCGAGGAGACTCCGTTTCTGAGTCTTGTCGAGCGCGAGTCAATTGATGGCAGACATCCGGAATGGCAGACGGACACGTTGGCCACTCCCGTCATCACCAACCAGCAAATCGAAGGTGATGAATACGCCTACACGCCCATTGCGGCGACGGTCCGCATTGGCAACTACACCGAGATCGCCCGTAAGAGCTATTTGATTTCGGGCTCAGAAGAAAAGAACACCAAGGCCGGTCCTGCCTCCGAACTCGGTCGTGAGCGGCGCAAGAAGGGCACCGAACTCAAGACCGACATGGAAGTCGCACTGCTTGGCCAACAAGGCCAGCGTCGTTGGCACCACGGCCGTGGCCCGCAAGACTGCAGGCTTTGCGGCGTGGATTACGACCAACGACCAGCGTGGAGCTACCGGCGCTGACGGTGGCTTCTCCGGTGGTCTCGTGACGGCCGGCACTCCCGGCACTCCAGCGGGCGTTCACCAAGGCGTTCCTGGATGCGGCCATTCTGGCTGCCTACACTGCAGGCGGTAGTCCAACAACTCTGATGGTCTCGCCCTACGTGAAGACAGTGTTCAGCGACGCTTCATGCATGCGGCCGGCGAACACTTCGGTCATCCAGTCGCGTGTTGAGCACGAGAACCAAGCTACCATCTACGCTGCGGCAGACGCATATCGCAGCGATTTCGGGCTCATAGACATTATGCCGAATCAGTCAACTTGCGCGTGCAGGTGCCACGGCTGCACGCAACTGCCTACCTCATCGACCTCGATAAGGTCGGCAGTGGGCACGTTCCGCGACGTATTCGAGGACCGGCCGGCCAAGATCGGGCGACGCAGAGAAGCGCGTGCTGCTCTGCGAGTACGCGCTCGATCATGAAGAATGAAGCGGCTCACGCCGTCATCTACGGCCTCTTCGGCCTGAGCTCGCAGCGCTCTAACCTTCCTCCCAACTCTGGGGCGCCCTTGTCCGTCCGGTCCGGGGGCGCCTCTTTTTTCAGGTGAACCATGAAGTCGTGAGACCAACCGAGACCAAGCGGTTCCGCGTCAAGCTCCTCCACGGCTACTTTCCCGAGGACCCCGAGCATCCCAAGCACCCGCTGACCGGCGGCATTGAGAAGGTCATGGCCGGCGAGGTCTGGGCTCGCACCGGTCGAGGAGGCCAAGCGGCTGCTCAAGGAGAAAATCGCCGAACTGCCGGATGACTGCGAGCCAGTGCATGCAGCGATGCAGTCATCAAGGGTGGGGCCCTATGGAACCGAGTCACTCGCAGGTCACCTACGAGGAGCAGATTGACCCAGCCAATCCCGGCGCGTGGCGGTCATGGTCGAAGACAACGAATCATACCGCCGCTGGGAGCTGGACCTCGGCGACCGCATCGTTGTCAAGACCGAGCACAAGAACACTGAGCAGCTCCTGGACGACAACGACCGCGTCCTCAAAGAGAACGAGAGGCAAGCGCTGGGGTGATGGCCAGGTCGTCGGCTAGCGTCTCCATGAACCGTCTACTTGGCCACTCCGGTCTGGCCGAGGCCAACAAGCAACGGGATACCTAGTTCTATCAGCGCAAATGGTGGGACGACCCCGACCACCGCAAGTTCCGTAAGTTCAAAGGAACCATCTGATGGCGATGTCGCGACTACGCCCAGCTGCAAGACGCGATCAAAGGCTGGCTGTGGGACCGCGAGGACCTGGCCGGCCGTGTGCCGGAATTCATCGCCATGGCGAGAAGCGACTTCAACGACGAGCTGCGCGTTGCCCAGATGGAGGTCTCGGCCACCATCACGCTTGACCAACGGCATTGGTCCGCTGCCGACCGACTATGTCGCTTGGCGCCGCGTTCTCACCCAGGACAAGCCGGTGCGGGTGCTGGAGTGGGCCGATCCGGCCTGGGCGGAAGACCACTACTATGCCATCGCCCCGCAGCCGTCCTGGCACTTCACCATCACCGGCTACGACCATCAAGACCTATCCGAGCAGCGTGCCCAATCTGACGCTGCTGTACTATCAGACGGATTCCGCCGCTCTCGTCGAGCAACCTCAGCCAACTGGCTCCTGGCTCCGCAAGCCACAAGCGTACCTCTACGGCTCGCTGGTTCATGCCGCGCCGTTCCTGGACGATGACGATCGGATGCAGGTGTATGCGGCGATGCGCAAGGTCGCGCTCGACTCGCTGCGGCTGACCGACTACCGTGGGCCGCTATGGCAAGGCCGTGCAGCGACCCCCGGGGTCGACGCCATGACCGGTAAGATCATTGCCTACTACAGTCAGCGTGACCATCGTGGTGCGGGCGGACACCCAGGGCATCCAGCCGGGTAGTGCTCGTCGTCCGCAGCGGCGCAGAAGATCGTGGACCGCGCCGGCAGCCAAATCACGGTGAGGTAGATGGCCAACATCTACGACATGGTCGACACCTGGACGAACTTCGGCACCACCTATACGGCCATCAAGATGTCGGTGACTAACACCGCCAGCACTGTCGGCGTCGGCGCTGCTGAACCTCACGGTGGGCGGCGCCATCAAGTTCTTCGTCAAGCCGGACGGCAGCGTCGGACTATCGTGACGACAACGCCGGCTGCCACCTTGGATGTCAACGGCACGTTTGCCACCAGCAGCGCCGAACGCTTAGCCCTGGTCAATGGCCGCAACGATGGCGTCGCGACCCCAGCCTTCGCGCTGTGTCGCATCACTGGCCCGACTGCGGCCTATCAGATTAGCGGCATCTGCAGGGCGGCGTCGACGGCCGGCGCATCACTCTCTTCAACACCGTGGCCCAGACCCTGACGCTGAATAACGAGGATACCAACTCCACTGGCGACTACTCGCATCACGACCTTGACCGGCGCCAACCTGGCGCTGTGCTGCCACCGCGCATCTCGACAGCCTCTCTCATCTACGATGCCACAGCACTGCGCTGGATTGTGGTGGGCACAAGCTGATGTCGACCAAACGCGATATCGAATTCCATTTCGGTGAGCACTGGGTCATCGACTTCGAAGTCAAGGACGGTGATGGCACTGTCGTGGACATCACCGGAGCGACCATCAGTGGCGGCTGGTTGATAGCCTGGGGGCAACCGCCGATGACTCGATCGGTTGGCGATGGCATTGAGCATCACCAGTGGTGCCGACGGCTTCTGTACGCTGACCGTGACACCTGCACATCAGACGACGGCTGCCGTCGTGGAGGAGAGCAATTACAGCCTATGAGTTCAGAGTCACAACAGCCACCGGCACCATCACGACCAACGCTCGTGGTGCTCTTGCTGTCCTGCCTACGGTGTTCTGATGGTTGACAAAGTCACCCCGGTCGTACTGGCAATCTCTGAGGATTCAACTCATGACATCAGGACTGCGCTTAGAGACGCGGAGGATAAGGTGAACCGCGCTGGTGACTGATATCAACAAAGCTCTCGTCCAGCTTGAAGCCCTGATTGTGACGCGAACAGCGCGAGATATATAGATGGGCTGGCCTCAATCCAATCAGCAAACAGGGTTCATCGGGTATCCGCAGAACCAGCTCTTCAGCGCTGACGACCTGCGGTACATGCGGGATACCCAGCGGCAATTCCTGGACTACGGCAACTGGCAGCCTGGAATGACCAGGACCAGCCAGTTCATGACCGACCCGATTTTTAATAACGAGGCACAGGCGCCTTGCTCGATTACGAGCAGAGGCAGCTCGATCAGTACTACCAGCGTGTCGGCACACCCGCTGAGCAGTCTCAACGGCAGGGCTATTGGCAGCAGATGGGCGGGCAGGTTTACGGGGTGTTATCCCGCTGCCGCGCGATCCCATCACGAAGACGAAATCAATCCGGCGCCTGACTGATCCCTGGAGTCAGCTCAACAGCATGGGCATCTCATCGGCCTATGCCATGCCGATGTCACAACAGGCGTCCTACGCAAGACGCGAATGCAACTCCGGGCGGAGGTCAGGACCCTACTGGAGCAATTCAGCAATATGCCGTTCCCGAACTCAAGCTATGGCATCCCAGAGAGTTTCAGTCGGTGACCCCGAACTATTCGCAGCAAAACTTCTCGCAGCAACAGGCGCCGGCTGCGCAACGCCTCTAGTCCGTGGGGCAACAACAACGGCTCTCGCGGCAGCCCCTGGGGTAACCCGGCAATTGGAGTGGCCCGACTAGGGTGGGGTGATCAGAGTAGCGGGTGGGGCTGGTAATGCCGCGAGCAAAGGTCATTGAACTCCGCTGCTGACCGGCGCGGTGACGGATGACACTGTGCTCGCATGCAAGTTCTATGCGACGGACATGGACAAAGTCAGGGCGCAGAGGCAAGCGCTGGGAAACGATCAAGGGCTGGCGACGCTTCCATCAGGTCAGGGATGACGATGGCATCGCCCGCGGCATCCACGCCTACTGCAGACCTCAAAGGCAATCCTGTTCTGGTTGCTGCATCCGAGACTGCTGTTCGATGCCTGGATGGGTGGCACTGAATCAACATCACCCCAGTGTGGAAAGATGTCTGGCTGGATGCCAATGCACAAGAGGCCCAGGTTGATACGATTGCTGACACTCGAATGGAATGTCTACCAGCCATCAACAGACACGTCTGCGATCGCGCCGCATGATCTGATTGTCGGAGATATCCATCACTATCTATGGTGCAATAGAACTATTTGGCACTCCAGTATCAGTCGCTACTTTCAGCGTTGTCGAGATTGTTGATGAGTCTATCAGTTCAAGATTGATATGAAGCTTGGCGACAGCTTAACCCGCTTTGCCGTTTTGTTGTTACCGTAGCATTCAGGCCAGGGCTGGTTGATGGAACGGGCGATACTCCAGCAACCAGACCCCGGGCGTGGTCCATTGATAATTTTGGGGAGAACGCGGTCTTCTGCGGCTCGGACGGGACACCCGTCTTCTACTGGCAGCCGACAACGGTTTTCCAACCCCAACCTTATCACCAACAGCACCTTTGACGTTCTTGCCCCATGGCAAGGTGCTGGCTTCTGGACTCTTGGTGCTGGCGTGGCCCATTCGCTGCGAGCGGCGATCCCACGCCGGGTGACCTGATCTACGACGCGTGACGAAAGTCATCACGCCAACAGGCAAAGGCCTTTACCACCAAGTATTCTGGAGGGCTGGAAAGACCTACGAGCTTTCATTTCAGAGTCACGGCAGTCTCGAGAATGTATTACCCTCCGGGTCCTGATTGATGCGATTGATATCTTTCCCAGAGTTGACCTGGTCGATGGGTTCTCCGGCAGTGCCATTCGTACCTATACATTCAGATTTGTGTGTCCGGCCGATCCACAGAAGTTGATATTCCGGGGCACGGCATCCACTGAGCCGGCTCGATATCGATCGACAACGTCACGATGAAGTTGCCAGAGAATGCCCAGCCCCTCAGTGAAGCACCGCAGAAAAACTACGCTCTGTTCGTCGACAGCAACCATATCCTGAACGTTTGCTGGGCTCGGTCGAAGCTGATGGCGACTTCAATCCGATGCTGCTTCGATGGTGTGACATCGACAACTATCGGGACTGGGTACCAAGCACCAGCAATGTCGCTGGCGAACTCTCCGCTCGGGAAAGGTGCTTATGCCGTTTGCGGCGCCCAGGTGGGACAGCGTAATCTGATACTGAGCAATGAGGCAGCCTTCGTCGCCTCCTTCACCAACGCTGGCTATACGCTGCAAACCGTTGCGACTGGCTGCGGTGCGCTGGCAACCCGCGGCATGGCGGTGGTAAATGCCCGCGCCTACTGGGCCTCAGGAGTAGCATCAACTACTACGACGGCCAGCAGGTGGTGCCCGTTGGAATGCAGCATCAAGACCGAGTTCGCCGGCAAGATATCGCTCTACAATGAGAACAAGATTTTTGCCTGGCGCAACGTCGAGTACAACGAAATCTGGTTCCACTATCCACATCACGGATGATGGTGACGAGGTCTCGCGCTACATCATCCTGAATATGTTGGACCCCAGAACCCCTGGGCGTTCGGCACGATGGATAGGACGTGCATGGTCAAGTCAGGGACCTTCCGCAGTCCGATCGGCATCGATGTGCTGGGCAACGTTTGGTACCACGACATCGGCTCTGACATGCCGGGCGGGCTCGTGCTGCCGTTCGTCGAGAGTGGTTACGTTACCGCGGAGGCCGGCGACACCTGGCTGGGCTGCAAGCGCTACTACCCTGACATCGCCGACCAGGTTGGAAATATCCAGGTTCACGGTGACAGGCAAGCGTGCGCCGCAGGGCCAGAGCAACACGCAAGTCATCGGCCCACTAGTGATGGTGCCGAACAAGCGGACGGTCGACTTCCTGATTAGCTGCCGGCAGCTCAAATTCAAATGGGTGTCCGAGGCAACGCCGACCAACTGGCGGCTAGGCATTGTTGGTTTGGAAATGAAACCGGGAGGTCCCCGGAAATGAATAACATCGAACATTTCGAGCGCGTCTGGCCATGGCTGGCGGCGGCGCTCGAGCATGCCGGCAAGACTCACCGCAAAGAAGACCTCCGACGTTGCATCGAGGAAGGAGTCTGCCAGCTGCACCCGCTGCGCAATGGTGCCATGGTCACGACCATCCAGGTCCATCCCCTCTGGTCTCAAGGATGCCAATTGGTGGCTAGCAGGGGTAACCTCCAGGAGATCGTGGAGGTGATGCCCCTGTTAGAGGTCTGGTTACGAAGCGAGGGCTGCACGCGCGCTGTTGTGAGCGGGCGGCAAGGCTGGCTCAAACGACTTCCCACCTATCATCAGATGGGCGTCATCATGGAAAAGGACCTCACATGAGCCTCCAGAAATCGGGTCCGTCGACGGCTACGACCGGCAGCTCCCAGAGCATTCAGAACGTATCCCCTGCCCGAGTGGTTCCAGAGCTATTGGCAGAACGCCCTGGGCCAGGCCACCGGCCTCGCAGAATCAGAACTATCTCACAGCCGGGTTGACCCCGGATCAGATCACCGGCTCGGTCGCGACCAACAACGCGCTGGCCTCATGGCTCAATCGGCCGCAGGTGCCGGCTTACGATGTGTTTGGCATGGCGACGACACCGGCTCCGTTATACGCCTCTGGCGCTGTTACAGACCTTGCACGGTCTGTCATGGGTGGGGGCGGTCGGGGCGCTCCCGGGCCACAGGCCCCGGAGTTCACGCGATGCTCCTACGGTCGGCCAGGCGGCGCAGGCGCAGGCAGCGCAGGCTCGAGCGGCGCAGTTGTTTCCGACCGAGATCGCGCCGTTTATGAACCCGTACATCAACAGCGTTATCGATCCGACGCTGAGCAGAATGCAGCAGCAGCAGAACGACATCAAGCCCGGATTGCGGCCGACGCTGCTGCAGGCGGGAATGTATGGCGGTTCGCGCGAGGCAGTGGCGAGTGCGATCGGTGACCGGGATTACCGAAGCCAGCTGCGCGCAGACCGCAGGCGGCATGCTCAATCAGGGCTGGCAGACAGCGACGCCGCAGGATGCCATGGGCAACGTCCGCCAACAGACCAGCAAACCAACTTGGCGAATGCTGGACTGCAAAATCAGGTCAATCTGGCGAACGCTCAGATGGCCAGCAGTCATGTCGCAAGCCCAGTTACAGAATGCAACTCAGCGCGATATCGCCAATGCGCAAATCGGAGGCAATTTGGCGGGCCAGCAAATGACGCAGGCCAACCAGGTTGCAATGGCCGATGCCGATCGGTTCCTGCGGGCGCTGGCGACACAGCAGACGATGGACACGGCAAACCTGCAGGGGCACGCTCGATATCGCCCGGCTGCTTGCCCAGTTTGGTGGCCGGGAGCAAACGACGGCGCAGAACGCACTGAACTCCTACTGGGGGGACCTGGTCAATCAACTGAGGCCGCTGTCGATCGGCGTGAGCCCCGGAGCCACGACGAGCACACAAACTGGCCTCCTCTGGCACCGGCACCCAGCAGCAGAACGTCGATCTCAGCTCAGATACTGCTCGGTACGCTGGGTGTGCTCGCGCGCCCCGGCTCGCGAGAACTCCCTGCTCTCGTCGGGTCTCGGAAGTCTCTCTGACCCGAAGGACAAGACCGATGTCCAGCATCTCGGCAAAGAGAACGGCGTCGACGTCGTACGCCTACAGATATGCCGGTGACCCGAAGACTTATCCGAAGGTCGTGGGACCGATGGCTGATCAGATCGAGGAGCTGATGCCTGGTGTGACCCACATGATTGCCGGCCATCGCGTTATCAAACATGGCTGATAGGTCTGGATTTTGGCCTGACCTGCTTGACCCCATTCCGACCCGCTCACTCCCTATCTCGGAATCTACGGTAACGCCCAAGGGCGTGTCCGTGGTTCGCCGGCTGGCATGCCAGAGCAGGCGGATGAGGCCAATCCGTTCGTGCTTACCCGCGGGCGCATTCGGGATGAGCTTGAGAACAATCCAGCTCTGCGGAGGACTTTTGACGCCAACACTACTGCCGAGGTAGGGGCCGATCCGGCCAAGCGGCGCTGGTATCAAGCGACAGTGATTGATCGGGCGGTGGCATCGGGCAAGCCTTTAAGTGAGGTGGTCAACAGCCCGAAGTACTATCCAGCCAGTACCACCGGAGCGACCAAGACGACCAATCAGGGCGTCGATGAGTCGCTCTGGGGCGGCGTGCTAACCCGGCCAACTACGCGACCGGCAATTCCAGCTTCGACCGAAACACCGGCCGCTGGGTTGGATTCAAGGTGGCCCGCAGACCACGACCTACGGTTCCGGCATCGGGACTGAGCTAGGCGGCATCGAGGGTCAGCAGGGCCTGCGGTACCGCAAAGGTCATGGGTTATACCGGCCCTGACAAGACGGCGCTTGGTCCTGGAATCGGGATGCGCGGCGAAGACAGCAATATGGCAATGCAAGGAGCTGGGAGTATGCCCGCGAACCCCAATCTTTCTTTGACCCGACGCGGATGGCAGATCGCCAGGACATGGGTGCCGCTGATCCTGCGGTGGCAGCTCAGCAGCAAGCACCAGGACTGTTGGAAGGACTGGCGGGAGGGAAGGGCAGTCTTCTGAGCAGCATGTCCGGCGGCCTTATCGGGTCAATCGATCCGACGACGATGGGCTATCTGGCCATGATTGCCAAGGCCTCAATCCCTACAGCTCGGTCAATCCGACTGCCCTGCTCAAGATGGCGTATGAGAAGCAGCAGGAGGCAGAAAGCTTGCTCAAGCAAAAGCTGAGCATGCGGCAGACCGTAAAATCCGCGAGGGTCAGCTTGGCATCAGTACGAGAGTGCGGAGAAGCGGGCATAGGACGAGTACAACAGAAAGCGGATGGTGGAGGAGGCGCGCAGAAAGGCAGCGGAAGAAATTTATGGTGGCGGTGCCGCCGGCAGCGGTGATGCTCCTGCTCCCGGCAGGGGTGGTGCTGTTCCTTATCTTGGCAATCCCTTGGCCGGCGGTGTTCCTGATGCGGTGCCGATTGAAGTTGATGGCTACGGTCGGCCCAGTACTGGCCCGACCCCCGTGGCGGATGGCACCAGGAGCGCCTGGGCAGAGGGAGCTTATGGGGCAACAGACTTTCCACCAGATACGGGACCAGCACTTGGGCCGGTAGGGCGCCCAGGGCGCAACGCAGGCCCCAGGTGCTCCAACCATTCCTTTCGCCGGCGGCGTTGCTGCGCCTCCGGTGTTCCGGATTTTAGGGGCGCTCCTGCAGCGGCGCCAACGGCGGGGCCGGCTGGAAGCCGGATGACCCGTGAAAAAATTAATCATTATCTGAGCATCTACGGTGACGAAGGTCCAACGGGCAAATTTCTCACAGACCGTCTGAAGGCGCTTGACGCAGCGGAGAAATGGACACCAGTCACCGTTAAAGGCCCAGATGGGGAGGAAACCGTATTCCAGAACGGTCTCGGTCAGTTTAGAAGGGCAGAGGACATGCCTGGTGCTGTTGCGCCTGCTAAGCCGCGCGCTGGGGAGCCCATCCCGACCCGCCTCCAGGCGCAGACATAAAGGAATGGAACAAGAAGTGGACTGATATGCGGGCCGCGCCAGGGAATCACGCCGGCCTCACGCGTGTCGGATGCTAAACTGGTGATTGAGGATATCGGCCGCGCTGAAGATGTTATGGATAAAGCGGTGCTAACCGACAACGGGGGCCCTTGGCGGACAAGTGCTGAAACATGTGGGCGGTACTTCCGCGCATAGCCTTGATGCCCTCCTTAGCAGCATCGGGGATCCGAATCTCTGTCCGATAAGCTGCAGCAAATAAGACAAGAGTCTCCGACTGGGGCTGCTTTCGGCAACGTCAGTGACAAGGAGGGAGACAGGCTAAAATCCTTGATGGGGAGCATAAGACAATCGCAGACCGATGCGGAGCTAAAGTATAACCTCTAATCGCTTCCGTCAGGAATACAACAAGGTCATTCATGGTCCCACGGGGACGCCAATGCCGGGAGCGAAGCAGGCTAGAAATGGTGATTGGTATGTGCCTGATCCCAACAAAGCTGGTGGCTTTCTTCGGGTTGATTATTAGGTCATGCCAGTCACATTAACCCCCGTTGAAGGTGATCCGTTTGCCTCAAGTGCCACACAAGGCAAGGCGTCTACCCAAGGCGGGGCGTAACACTCACCTCCGTTGAAGGTGATCCGTTTGCTGGGGACGCTACGGGTCAAGCTCGATCGGGCCCTGAAGGTCTCCACGCTCCAAGCGATCCAGGAGGGCCTCCGCAGGGGCGGGACTTTCAACTTCAGTGACGAGCTGGCCGGTGCTGGTCGTGCTTCAGGTTTACCGAGGCACCGTCACTCGTTGAAGACATCGAACATCGGCAGCCTGTTGGCTAACCGTCTGTACGGTGATGTGTTGCGTCCCGCCGTTGGCGGTGCGCGTCTTCTCTATGAGAACACGCTTGGCACACCAGGAACAGCAAGCAGCGAATACGAAACCGGCCGCGATGAGAAGCGCGCCTTGCTGAAGGCGGCACAGGAACAACACCCTGGTGCATTGCTAGGTAGCGAGATTGTTGGCAGCTTGGCTGCACCTATACCAGGACTCACTGCTACGTCTTTGGGGGCCGCACGCTGCAAGGGGCAGGGCTGGGAGCCGGCTTTGGCGCTCTCGCTGGGGCTGGAGAAGGCGAAGATTTAACCGGGCGCCTCAAAGGTGCGGGGGTTGGTGGCGCTCTTGGTGGTGTTCTTGGTGGCGCGGCGCCCACGCTTGTGGAAGGCGCTCTGGCTCTTGGACAGCGTGCGCCGTCGCGCCGTTCCGGTCGCCGATGAGTCGCGTTGCTGGTGCTGTTGGGCGGGATATTGAAGTTGACCCGCAGGCTCTCAATCGGATGACGCAGGCCGAGGTTGCAGCCACGCCAACGGCTGCTACGGTTGACCTTGGTGGTGAAGCCACGCGGTCTCTGGCACGCAGTGCAGCCAATACCTCGCCTGAGGCAAAGATTGGCTCTTAATCAAACTCTGGACCCTCGTTATGAGGCACAGAGCGACCGGGTCACAGGGTGGCTTGCAACAATTTTGGTTTCCCCTCTGCGCAGGCAGAGGCCGCTGCTGCTGGAGTCAAGCAAGCGTGCTGCTAACCCAGTGGCCTATAATCAAGCTTATGCGGCTGGTGCCGCGCCATTTGCAACGCCGGAAATGGCGCGGTTAGGCCAAAAGCGATGCTGTCAAGCGGCGATGAAGCGGGCGACCTCCGCTTTGCAGGATGAGGCCGTTATCTCTGGTAACAAAATGCAGCCGTATAGTCTTGAATATTGGGACCTGGTACGGCGCGAGTTGAGTGATGGTGCCAAGAAGGCAGGCTATGATTCCCCGGAGGGACGCAGGCTTAGTACCTTCGCCAAGACCCTCAATCAAGAACTCGACAAGGCGGTTCCCGAATATCAAGCGGCGCGCGCGGGGGCGAAGAGTTTCTTCGAAAGCGAGAATGCACTGGAGGCCGGACAAAACTTCGTCCGCCTGAATAAAGGAGGACTGGACGAGGCCAAGACCGAAATTGCTAAGATGAGTGCGACCGACAGGACATTGTTTCAGAAGGGCTTTGTCTCCCGGTATGTTGAAGAACTCAACCGTATCCCCGATCGCCGTAATGTCCTCAACCGTATTGCGGAATCTCCAGTGGCTCAGGAGAAGCTTAACATTGCCCTTGGCCCGCAGAAGGCCGCTGAAATGGAAGCTTTGATGCGTATCGAGGGGTTGATGAACAAGACTCGGGAGACTGTAAATGTCAACGCAACTCATGGCACAGCCAGACAGTTGATAGAAATGGGTCTTGCGGGTGGCGGGGTCGGCTTCTCAGCATTTTCAGGTGATCCCAAGCACGCCGCAATCGGGTTGCTGAGCGCAGCTCTCTCGCGAGGGCAATACAAGATAAACGCAGAAGTATCCAAGCGTGTTGGTCAATTGCTGGCCTCAAAGGACCCGAAAGATTTCCAGCAAGTCCTCAAGATGGCTGCAAGCAATCGGAACATCGTAGGGGCATTACGTTCGGTGGATAAGCAGATCGCCAGGGCTGGTGGCGAGCAGACTCAATAGTGTAGCCTCGCCCTGCAGTCCCCTCTCAGGGCACACCCAAAGGACTGACATCATGACTGCTCCCTTCCTCGCTTTGATAACTCCGATCGTTAGCGGAGCCCATCCCGACCATACCCTGCCGGGTCCACAGCCTCCGGCTGGCGCACATCCTCCCACCCCATCGTGCTTCCGGGTATGCCCGGCTGGGGTAGTGGAGCCCGCCGCCAGTTGCTGGCTGGCCGGGTGGTCTACCCGGTGGTGGTGGTTCCGGGGCAAGGCGGCCCTGAGACCCCGGCTACTTCCCGCCTGGCGTTGGTGGTCCCGGTAGGCCCGGCCCGTCGATCCCGGCTATGGCATTCCGATCGGTGGCTATCCCGGCAACCCACCGCGTCCGACGCACCCCATCTACATCCCACCGCCCGGAGGCTCCGCCTCCGCTGGGCATCTGGGGCCCGCCCGATATGCCGCCCGGGTTCTGGGGCGGGGGCATGGGCCCGGGCGTCAAGCCGCAGCCCCATCCTGAGCACCCGATCGTGTTGCCGCCGGACCTACCGCCGGTCACGCCCGAGGGCGGTAAAGATCGACGTGGAAGACAGCGTGGACACCGTGGACGGGCTGGGTGGTCGTGGGCGTCCCGGCCGAAGGGACGCTGGTGCCGACACCCTCAAGAGTAAGGAAGCCGCTGACATGTTGTTTGACCCGAACTGGAAACATAGCATATCCCAACGCTGGAACAGTTCGCAGCTTGGCTGCGTGCGCGACCGGCGGACGGGACCTACGACTGGTCGGATGGTGAGCATTGTTTGATGGCGCAGTATCCTCGACCATCAGGGAATCATCGAGGAGCCGCCGATGCCGACTTGGTACATGTTCGTGACGGCCACCGAGCCGCACACCTACGGAGCTGCACTCCGGCGGGCAAGCATGCTATAGTTCAGACGTTCGTTCGCTAGGACCTCTTCGACAACGGGGGCGCGGTCACCGCGCTCCTTTTTCTTTGGAGACTTGCATGAAAAGCATCTGCATTTCGAGCGGTCACGGGAAGGCTACATCCGTGGTGCCGCTGGCTCTCCAGTCCCGCCCTACCTCGATGAGGTCAATGAGGCGCGCCGGGTCGTTGATAGGACGGCCGAGTACCTGCGTGGTGCCGGCATCACCGTGAAGACCTTCCATGACGACACCAGCCATGACCAGTCAGACCAACCTCAACACCATCGTCAATTGGCACAACAAGCAGACACGTGAGCTCGATGTCAGCGTCCATTTCAATGCTTACGAGACAACGTCCAAGCCAATGGGCACCGAGTGCCTGTACAAGACCCAGGAAGCTCTGGCGAAGGAGGTCTCACACAAGCATTGCTGTCAACGGTGAATTTCATAGACCGAGGCCCGAAGTACAGAAGCGACCTCAAATTTCTCAACTCAACGCCAAACCAAGCCGTGCTTGCGAGAGACTTGCATTCGTGGATTCATCCGAGGACAGTCGGCTGTACCGGGCCGAATTTTGAGCAAATCTGCATGGGCCTTCGCTGAGGCCCTCGCCGGCAAGCCCATAGAAGACATTGGACCAACACCCCCATGGGAAAAGCCTGACGAGCCTGACTGAGCCTGACGAGATTGGGCCGGACGGGCAGCCGACTGTCGGCAAGGGCGACAAGGGGCCGGCCGTTGGCGAGGTGCAGACGATACTCGGTATCATTCCCGTCGACGGCGACTTCGGCCCGACCACGGAGGGCGGGGTGAAAGGCTTCCAGGCCGCTGCCGGCTTGACTGCCGATGGCGTCGTGGGCCCCAAGACCTGGGATGCGCTTGAGCGGCTCCTGGCTCGCAAGGCTGCAGGTGATGATGGGCTGACGGACAGGCAGATTGCCGACATCATCCAGATTGCCGATCGAGTCCGCCATTGCCCACTACCCGTGGGAAGACAGGGGCCATGCTCCCAAGGGCTACACGGCGGGCATCGCCTGCTGCTTTGCCCTCGCACTTGAGCGGATTGATGAACCCGATTTCGCTCAAATGGCGCAGGCCGACCGCGCCAGCGCCAAGGACTCGCTGATCGTGGTACGCGGACATTACAAAGAAGCTTGGGATGGACAATGACAAGGACCGGAGCCGTCACCCTGCGGCACCTGTTTGCGCTCATCCTCGGTCTCGGCATGCGGGAGTCATCTGGCCGGTACTGCGAGGGCCGGGATATGTCTGCTTCGAACGTCTCGGCTGAGACTGCCGAATGTGGCTCGCACTCAAACCTCATGGAATATCAAAAGTTGCAACACCTACATCCAGCCACTGTTGGAAGACTACTGATGACAACCAAACGGCTTTTAGAAGTGTTCCAAAAGAGGCGTTAAGCCGGACAGCAACGACCTCGGGAACTTCGGCTCCGGTGATGGCGCCCGCCACCAGTTCCTGTCCAAGTACGCCCCCGCCTACCACGTCTATGTCACGGCCTTGGGCATGCGCTACCTCGGAGGTGATGAGCGGCCACTGGGGACCGGTAAGACGCTGGAAGTTGAACCTTAAGCAAGAGGCCGACCAGATGTTGCAGGCGGTACAACGCTATCTTGAGTGACCGGAGCGTTCAGACCGACTCCAGGTTTTATGGTTTTTGATCGCGGCGATGGTCGAGTGAGCCACGTTGTATTGCTTTCCCAGAGCGGTCAGCGTGCCCTCTTGGCGTCCAGGATTTTGACGGACCTGGATAGCGGTTGGCTTCTGCGCCCCAGCCCGCTCGCCTTGCGCTATACGGCCATTGTGCCGCGCATCAGCTTTATTTTCCTTCGCCGTTCCCAGTACAGATTGCTAAGCTGGTCGTTCGTTGCGCTATATCATCGCAGATGGCAAGCTGCCATGCTCCGGCGCGGGCTTAGGGCGCTACAGGCAAGCAGAAATCATATTTGGCGTGCAATGACGCTCTGAACCTCTGTTCCTCGTCGCCCACTGTGCCGCAACTTCACCTGCCCTCTTCAGACCGACTGACCGAAGGCGAACACGCCCCTTGCGGTTCAGTGGTTCTGGGACCGTCAACGGCACGTCTGATGTCTCCATCAGGATAGATGCCCTCGCAGGCTGGAATACCTGGGAATGCGCTTCCGACACGTGAGGTCCACCATGGGTGAAATGGAAGAAGAGCGGCAAGGTTGCACTCCGCTTTTATCAGTGCCCCTCGGCACCAGCCCGTCCTGCTCGTGCAGAGTGCCATCCTCGCGGGTGGTCTCATCCTCTATGCTCAAGGCACGCGGGCGTTCATCGAGCGCGAGCAGCTGCTGAAGTCCGTCTCGACGCCCAGTCGCACGCGCGAGATACCTTCAGTGTATGTACTGCCGGACGAGCGCGATGCAAGAGAACGCAGCGACCTGAAGCACCTGCTCGGATGGTCACGATGTGGTACGGGTACAGACACCATCGCTGATCCTCCGCCCCCGAGGGAAGCAATAGCTGGCGCGCCGATCCTCATCCGGGTCCGGTGGGCAGGATTCGCTGTGCCGCCTCTGCGATTATCCTGTCATTGATCATAAATTAGGCCGAGGGAGCTGATGCGTGGGCGAAACCCAGCTCCCTGTGCGCTCTTCACCCAGTCAACGCGGCCACGCGTGCACCGGGCGGTCGTGCATAGCTGGCTACATCCGGGGGCCTTGGTGTAACCGCCCGCGGCAGGTTCTCGGTCGCCGCTACGTTCTGCCCGCTGTAATGGCTCAGGTGGCAGGTACTGGCTGAACCGGCGTTTCTCAAACTCAAGCAGCTCCTGCGCCTTCACCAACATGGCTGACAGTCCCTGCACGCGCCGGGCGTGCGCACGACCGCGTTCGTACATCTCTTTGCTGGAGGTCACGTCCCCCTGTGCCCGGACATCGTCCGACAGCATGATCAGCAGCTCTGACGTTGTTCAACCTGTCTGCCATGATATCCTCCCTAGTTGGAACGCACCGCCCCACCCTCCTCTCAGAGCGCCAATAGGTGGGGCGGTGTCCGCTGCGGCACTTTACTATTCTCTTCCATCGCAGAATGCGGTTACGCCTCTCACGTCATACGACGATGATGCAGCTCTGCCAGGTCGCGATCCTCCCGCAGATACGCGACTGCAGGCGAGGAGAGGACACGCGAATCGGGTCGATGAAATACTGGGCCCAGAAGTACCGCTCGCTCTGCTCATGCTGAAGGCGATGGTGCTTGCCACATAACGGCAGCGTCCAGCGGTCATCGGGGCTTCTCACCTTTTTCCGCACCTGCAGCTTGTCCGCGAGAACATCGAGCAAAAATCTTGATGCCTGGCAGGGCTTCCGTTGTGTGGTGTTGTCGCCACACAGCATGCCGCTGGTGTGACCGAATCCCATTTGAGATACGGCCTTCGTCCTTTACACGTGGCCGGCGGTAATCAGCGTGCATCATCGGAACTTCTCCGCGGCGCGGGTGTTGGCGTTCTCCGTCCTCCAGACTTCGATCACAAACGGCGGCCCTTCTCCCGACGCTTATGCGCTTCGACCTCGGCGCTAGCCTCGTTCTCGGTTTTCTTGACGAGCAGCCAACGCGATGCGTCCGTACCTGCGCCCATTTCTCATCAATCGTCCCTTCAGCCTGAAGATACAGTTCCCCCTGGAGCGTTTTGTCCGGGTCTCAGCATCGAGCAGGTCCTGTGCGCGAGCGAGATCGATGGCGGGTCCTCGTTCAAGTACGCCAGCCACGCTGACATCCTTCTCAGAGACGATCATCGCTTGTTTTCCGGAGCGTCCACACCACCGCGGCACGGCGCGCTCTGTCACATCACGGCGGCCGGCATCAATCACGCGGCCCAGCTGCGTGAGTTCGACCCGGCGCGCGGACGCTGGGTGTTGGGCGGCCATTGGGATGTCTGATTGCATTCGTTCGTCCGTCGCGCCTTGTGGGTTGCGCTCCAAGTAGTCCAGATCTGGTGATGCAGCGGGCCGATCTTGTGCTTGATCTGTGACGCTGCAGCTCTCGACGTGTCGCTGTGCTTCTGTGACGGGGCTCGCTGTCATACAAGGGGTAGCCGAAGAGGTCGCACTGCTTATTCAACGGTGTCTCGTTCTGCGATGCCCTTTGAGGTGAGACATCACCCGCTGTCGCGTGTGGCCACGCGCAACTGCTCGATCATCCCTTGTTGTTTTTGTAGAAGGCTTCGGCCTGTGCTCGGTTTTTGCAGAAGTAGGTGATGCCGTTGATGTGTATGCTTTCTCGACCGCATCCTCTGCCGCGGGCGAGCCCGCTCGCCGGCTCCTCATTGTCGATCCTTCGCCGTCCATCTCCCCGTCTGAATAGATGTCACCGTGGATGTCCAGCAGCTTGAGATACGCGCGATCGAGCGCGCGCTCTTCGGCCACAGCCAGGGTAGCGCTTTTGTTGTTGGTTGGTGCGGCCTCCCCCGTTGTTACAACACGAATCTCTCCCAGCCTGACGGTCGCCTCCATGGCGGCAGTACTTTTCCGATCTGGTCCAGCGCCAGCGGCGCTATCAGGCTCTCCACCACCATGCCCTTCTGCCGCGCGATCCGCTCGAGCACTCTGTGTCTGATGCCGCAGCAGAGCGTCCACCCGGCGGCGGCCAGCAGTCGTCTTCCGTGAGGCCGTACTGCTGCATGAAGGCCTTGACCTTCGGGTCGGTGACTGCTTGGCGATAGTCGGTCATCGTCCGTCGCTGCTCCTTTGTTCCAGTCGCGGATGCATTGTTCCAGAGCTTCCTCGGCCGCGTCATAGCGCTCGCGCCAGGCATCGACCTGGTGCTCGAGCATCGCGACCTGAGCCCGGTATTTCTGGTCGGTGAAAGCCAGCCTGCAGTTTGAGTGGGGCTATCTCCTTCAGGGCGGCTTCGTTGGCGCCATCGAACCCCGCGCTCTGCGCATACGGCTTCATGGTGCTCCGGGGTGTCGCCATAATCCTCGACCACGATTGCGTACCTCTGCCCATGGACTGTGATGTAGTCGCTGTTCGCTGGACCCCTCGGGTCGATGTCGCTGTAATCACAGTCGGCGTCGGAGCCGATCCACGTCCGTGATCCACCCCCAGCGACGGTCGCCCAGCGAGTGGGTACGCGAGAGAGCGGCGGCCGTCCAGCGTCCTGATCTCGTACCAGGCGACATCGGAGAAGACCGCGCGCCCGCCGGGGTGCATGAACCGGCGACGCGTGCTGCTCATCACCAGCGTCCTTGCCGAGGCACTGGCGATTGCGGAAACTCTGGGCGAAGAATGACGGACATTGATGCACCTCCATATTCGAGATGCAAAGGTATGACGAAAAGTCGCCTTGAAGTCGAAGCCCGATTTGTCCCTATTATTTTTGTATGGCAGTGCAGATCAAGTCGTTCCGTGACGTGATGTCGTTGTGGCCAGCGGTGTCGGCGTTCGCGGCGGACGTTGGCGTGCATCGCCCATGCCCACCGCGGCCAAATGGAAGCAACGCGCGATTCGGTACCGGCGCCATTCTGGGCGGCGGTCCTGTCGGCTGCGTCCAGCCCGTAAGGCAGCCCGGTCGTGACCGCCGATCTGTCTGGTGGAGCCTGGCGGCGCGTAACCACAAATGACCGCGGCCCCCTGCAGCGTGACCTGTTCACGAAGCGCTGGCGCAAGGCCGCCATGCGGACAGATGGAGGTCGCCGACCTGCACATCCCGCTGGCGACTGCATTGAGGTTGTTGGTCCGCCCGGATGTATTGTGGTGGCATGTGCCGAACGGAGAGCCGCGGACAAGCGGACAGCCGCCAAGCTCAAGGCGATGGGCATCCTTCCTGGCGTCAGTGACCCCTGAATTCCACTGGGCCATGGCTGATGGCATGGGGCGCAAGCTGCGTAAGGTCTTGCATCTCGAACTCAAAGTTGAGGACCGTAGCCGAGTTCCGCGCAGGAGGCGTTCTTGCCTGGCGATGCGGTGCTTGGGTGACCTGTACTACGTGGCGCACTGGTTGACGCGATAGGCGCTCAGGATTTTGAAGCGGCACGATCTGCTGCGGGCGGGTGTGGAGATTTCGGGGACAGTTTCCGATAGTCGTTGACGACCCCCGGCCAAATCAGATTGTCGGTGTGCCGAGAACAGCCGGCGGAGCCGTCGGTTGCCCCCAACCAGCGTCCCTCTTCGGCTGTGAGGGCTAACTCGGTACCTTCCTAGGTCGTGTGGCTAGACGACCGCAACCTAGGTAATACCCGCCATGGATGACATTCTTGATGTGCTATCGCGCATGGGGTCCCCGGTGCGACCATCGTTCTAGTGGCTCAACTAATCGCCGATGCCAAGCTAACGCAGTCCCTTGGCCGACTTAAAAACCGGGAACATATGCAGGCTGTGCGCACACACGTGGGCACACACAGTCACATCAATGGAAACATTGCAAAACCGACTCTTTCTTTAAGAAGAATAGATAGAGAAGGAAAAGAAAGAGAGCTGCCGACACAAAAACGAACAATGGGGGCACCTGCTCCCGCCAGACTGGCAGCCCAAGCAGCGGGAGGTACAGGAAGGTCACAAGCTCGGGTTTACCGATGTCGATATCGCTCGTGTGGTGCAGGACATGCGCATCTGGGCAGGGGCCAACGGGCACCGGGCGATCAGCTCGCAAGGCTGACTGGGATTTAACCTTCCTCGATGGCTTCGTCGGGAGGCCGGGAAAAGAGGCCTGAAAAAGCCGCCTGGAAAAGCGGTATTGAGGGCGTGATATTAGAGTAACGTCATTATCGAGTTCCCTGATGGCGCCGCGCGGCTTGGCTACTACGCTCTAAAGGACCTTCCCCCAGCAGAAGCCAATCACTGAGCGTGCCTTCGGTACCGGCTGGTGGGAGCTGGACCAGAAGTTTAAGTTCTACCTCGGACAGTTCGTCGTGGTAACCGGCATAGCAGGGCATGGCAAGTCGACCTTCATCCTGAACGTACTTGCCAACCTTGCGCGGAGAAGGGCATCTGGCACGGCGATACCGTCCGGAGAACGAAGGCAACATGGTCGAGAAAATGCGCCAGATTTGGCGCGCGACCGGACGCCACGAAGCCTCGTTCCAGCACTACGCCGAGTTCCAATGCTTCGTCGTGCCGTCGAACGAGACGCTGGAAGCGCGCACCATCGAATGGGTCAGCCAATTGGCACGCGCGGTCCAGCAGGACAAGTGCGACATGGTGCTAATAGACCCCTGAAAATGAACTCGACCGGATGAAGCCATACGACATGCTGTTGACCGACTACATCGGTCACTGCATCGGTGTGATGAAAGACTTCTGCCGGCAGTTGAACGTGGTGCTCATCATCAGTTTGGTGCGACCGGACCAAGGCGGTCACAGAGCATGGTGGCTGCAATTCGACCTTGGCGGATATTGAAGGGTCGATGAACTGGTACAACAAAGCGGATAATGGCCCATCGTGGTGCGTGAAGAGGGTAAGCTGCAAGGTTATCAGTGCCAAAGTGCGCAGATCGGCGCCGGCGAACTTGGGTCGGTGCATTTCATCGTTGGACCCGGAGACGGGGTTATTCACCCCGCAATATGGAGGCATCGGGCCATGACTGGAGAGCGTGCGAAAGTCTATCAGTGCGACGCTGACGGAGATCGAGCAGTCGGAGATACGCAAGCGGCTTGTCGGCGTTGCTGTCATCAATGAGCCTGATGAGAAGATTTTGATTGGCCCCGACACTGATGCGGATGAGGCGATGGAAATTTTTGAGCGCATCGAACGCAAGCTGTTCCCTCGCGGGGATGCCGCACTAGTGGCGCGCCGGCGGCGTAAGTCGCAACGTTAGCCTTAGTCAGTGATATCACACCGGAACGTTACCGCGCGCGCGCCGGCGACCACTTGACCTGGCCGGCTGACAAGCGGCTCCCCGGTCCAGGTTGCGAGAGTCATCGACCATCTCAGCGAGCGGCTCCACGAGCGTGCGCACCTCCGATCGGCAGTGGGGTGCCGGTACGGAAGTCTGTGGCCCACCACCGGGCGGCCGGCATGCACGGCCACACGGGGCCCGGGATCGACCTGCACCGGTCTTGGCGATGCCGGTCGACAAGGGCCGCGAGCACCAGTTTCACGTGGAACAGTACCGGAAGGGGCTCCTGGCATGCCTTGGCATGCTCAGGCTGGTCGCGGTGGAAATGGTGGTCTGCCATGACACGCCGCTCGAGGTGGTTGCTCTGGCGCAGGGCCGATCGACTGAGTGGTTGGCTGAGGCCGTCCGACAGCAGCTGGCTGCCGCCCTGAGGACTTGGCGAGGCTGTGGGGGCTCTAATGCACCCGCCGGGGCTAAAACGAACCGGCGGGCTTCGTAGGGGCTCCTAGAGGGGTAGGACATTAAGTCTGACTAGTCCAGTCTTGGTATTATGATACCAATTAGGGAGGACATCGGACTTGTGAGCCATAAGTTAAGTGGACAGCCTGTCCGGGACATTATGGGTAGGTAGTGCCCACACCTAGGTATTATAGTACTCCACTGGGATGCAAAAGGAGGCGGGCATTGGCGCCCGCCCAAGTCGAGGTAGCCTCAGGCCGCTTGGTTATCCATGAACTTCAGGATGCGTGCGGACCGTTTGGCACAACGGAACCTGAAGTTCTCCTCCAGCTCGTCGAGGTAGTCGCGGCGAGCTGACCGCTCGTATTGCTTGCACGTGGCAACGATTGCCCTCAAATTGGTCGTTTGCCGTGCAAGGTTGGCGATGATGCTAGACCGCGTGCTAAGGTGCCCGCGGTGCTCGTCGTCGAAGTAGAACGAACCATCTTCCTCGACTAGCACAGCGAAGAACCACCCCGTCATCAGGTCGGGCTTCCCGCGTCTGACGTGCGGAACGGTGAAGCCGATCTCCCGAGAGTGCCTGCGCACGAATTCGGAGATGATCAGGTAGACCATTCCGCAGTGAGCAGTCCAGCGGACGCCAAGCTCCTTGTTCATGCGCTTGCGGACGTCATCGGCGGTATCGGCCGGGAGACACTGAAAGAAGCGCTCGCCGTATTCCTGCATCTTGTGGTGTCATGGCTGCCTCCTACTCATTCACGACGGCAAAGATGGCCGCGCTTGTTGCTTTGACTCCTTGCGGAGCAAGTCAGCAAGGGCAAGCGTAGGGGCCGTTCGCCGCTTCGAGGAGTTCTTTCGACAGCAGCGTTGATGAAGGCGGGGCTTAGCCTCGGGGATCGTTCTGGGGTGATTTCTCTCTCTCTCCAGTCGGCGAGAGAGTCGCCGTCCGGGACATCGCCGATATCGGCCATGAAGCGGGTTTTCGCCACTCAACTCGGAGACCTCATCCCTCTTGGGGCTGGGAATTCCTTCCGCGAGGGTGATAACCTGACCTCTCGGCCCGGATCGCGCGCCTGTTCTTTGCGCTCACGGGCTTCGTCGCGTTGCTGTTCTGCAGCTTTGCGCCTTTCGCTGTCGGTTTTCGGCGTGCCGAGTGCGTGATTGCCTGAGTTTCTTCGGCCTCGGCCCCGGCGACTCAGTGCCCGTGCATCATTCTTCTCTTGCTGGCGACGGTCGCGGTCTTCGACGTAAACGTCGAAGTATGCCTTCGATATATTTGTTCGAGATTTTCTTCCTTCCCAGGCCGGCTTTTACGATCACATCGAGTACATCTGGATTGCCGGCGGCGAGGTGGGCACGAAGTGTTACTTTGTCGTGCCGGCGTGCTGCCGGAAATATTTCAGCAACCTGACGCAATTGGCGCAGGTACGGGGCCGAATAGTCCAGCCCAAGCAGATTGGTGAAGTCGGTAACTACGGCTTTGAGACCGCGTTCACCAGTATCCTTGTCATCCGCCTCTTTCAGGAGGGCATCGGCGAGGGCCCATTGGTCCAAGTCGATAGTCTTACCCGCCTTCATGCAGCGGGGAAGTTCGTATCCATTTTGCTACCTCGTTGTTTGCGGGGTTGGGTTTTCGAGCTTTTGGTCTCCGAATCGCTCGGTTCATGTGGGCTTCTGAGTCTTGGTGGCGCTCGGGGGCCGCTGACAAGATGCTCACATACAGGACATATTGTCAGCTTCACGGAGTTAGATCGCAACTAACTCCGTGAAGCTCACATCTCTGTAGTCGCGCCGTTCCGTGGCGCTAGCCGGGACTGGGTTGCTTAGGGGATCGGCGCGCTAAATGAGGATGGGCTACCGAGGCGCAGAGGCCCGCTGATAGACTGGGCTGCTTGCAGGATCGGCGCGCTGAGATCATTTGGATTTCTCGGCAGTTAGGGCACGCTAGCCTCCGAGGGGCCGTTTAAACATGACGGCCCGCTTGGGGACGATGGGTTCCTATAAGGACACGGCGCGCTCGTTGCGATTGGTTTGCTTCGCCAACCTGGCGCGCTGAGTTGATGGTTTCTGTATGAACATGGCCCGCTGCATCTCGCGTGGTGTGCTCCCATCCTGACGGCCCGCTGCAGGCTCGTGGTTTGCTACCTCTTAACGGCACGCTGGTAATTTCCGGATTCCTAATCCGTCGCGGCCCGCTGTTTGACGACGGTTTGCTATGGAGCAACGGCACGCTGTTCGGTCTTGGTTTGGCATAGATGTCTTCGGCCCGCTGGGTATCACTGGGTTGCTCAGAGCTGATGGCCCGCTGCTCTCACTCGGTTTGCTCTGTAGTGTTGGCCCGCTCGCAGAGCGCGGTTTGCTGGTCTGTCAGGGCTCACTCGGAGGGCATGGGTTACTGCGCTGCGCATGGTTCGCTGTCCTGCGCGGTTTACTCGGTAGGGCTGGCCCGCTTGCAAGCGACGGTTTACCAGTGTGCAACGGCGCGCTGTTTGGACAATGGGTTACTATCGAGCATCGGCGCACTAATGGTTGACGGTTTTCGTAGAGGGCTTGGTCCGCTACCATGCTCTGGTTTGCTGAATTCGTATGGCTCGCTACAAGCTTGCTGGGTTCCTGTTCGGCTGCGGCTCGCTGTGCGACGCTCTGGGTTGCTGGTCGGCTGAGGCACGCTGGTCCTTTTGCGGATTGCTCGTTTCCAATGGCGCGCTGGGCGGACAAGGGTTGCTCTCTAGGATCGGTCTCGCTATCCAGATCAGGTTTGCTTAGCTGGGCTGGCCCGCTATCCAGGTCTGGTCTACTGAACGTCTCTGGCTCGCTTTAGACTCGTGGTTGCCCGACATCGCCCGGCGCGCTGGTAGCAGGTCATGGTTTTCTCGATTGATCCGGCACACTTGAGCTGCCGGGTTTCCTAGATCAGAATGGTACGCTGCACTCACACGGTTTGCTGGCAAATGCTGGCCCGCTTCCGCTTGATGGTTTGCTCATTTCATTTGGCCCGCTTCTGTCCTTGCGGGTGACTAGTCACCTACGGCCCGCTATTTCGCAGTGGTTTGCTTTCCATCGTCGACTCGCTTAATCCCTCTGGATTGCTATGGTCAGCTGGCGCGCTGCCACTTCGTGGTTGGTTCACTGCCTAGCGGCGCGCTTATTGGGGCATGGAATTCTAGCCCGTAGTGGCCCGCTTGGACATCATGGTTTGCCAGCATTGTAACGGCGCGCTTTACTCTTACGGAGGACTTATGTCGGCCGGCCCGCTGGAGTGGTTTGATTGCTTCACGCGGCGGCATTCCGCCAGGAGGCGGCATTCCGAGTTTAGCCTCACATAAGGTAAGGTCACGGGTAAACCTTCTAAGGTCCGCCATTTAACCCAAAGGTCGGCAAGAAAGGCTTTGACCATGTATCTCGTGCTCGCCGTATGGATACGCCCTGGTGTCCATAGGCTGTCGTATGTTGGGGTCTTGCGCCTTGTAGCGCTTCTTCCATGCGACGACCGTCAGCTTCTCCGCGCGGGATCGGTCTCGAGACGGTGCTGCTTGTAGTCGTCGTAGGCTTGGCGCCACTCCGATCCCCGATCGAAGGAACCAGCTGCGTCCCAGCACGCCCATCGAGCTTTGGTCTTCGTGGAATGGATTGTACGTGACCCCCAAGCGGGTCTTGGGATCGCCGTTCTTATCGATGTAGCCTCGCTCCACGAGGTGCTCCTCCCGTCCGCGACGGCCGGTCCGCCGGCGGCAACGTCGAGCCCGGCGTACTTCTCCAGAACGAGCTCACGGGCGCGCCTCTTGACTTCTGGACCGAGATAGGCGATGATGACCCCGGCCACGGCCGGCCCAACGCCGGTCACGCCAATCAAGATATTCGCGATAAATCGGAATCTCCTCTCTAAAGTGCCAGTTAAGTCCTCTGAATTGACGGGGCTTCCCTGGCTCTCTAGCGCCACGTAGCTGCTGACCAGAGCATACTCTGCCTGACTGGAGATGATCGCCGGATCCGGTAAAGCTCATCTTGCTCATTGCGGCCCTTGGCGCCAGGTGATGCCAATTGCGAGCCTTCTGTGGTCTGCCTTGATCAGGGGAGATCGCGGATCTCTCTTTAGCCTCGGTTTCCTCATCGGTCCCCTCTCCTCCACCGGGCCTAGCTTGGCGCGGAAGTTCGCGCACAGCCGTAGGCCGGACTGCATCCTCAGTAACTGTAGGTCATAGGCTCCCCTACACCATTGCGCGCAGGATATGGACGGTGCTGTTTGCCACGTCGCCTCCGCCCGGGTTTGCTCGTCAATCATGGCCCGGGCCGTATGACATATTGTCCCGAGGCGGTCAAGAGGACTATTTGACACTACCGGCGGATTAGGAATAGTTTCTGGGTATTGGGTGCTTCGCGCCCCATCCATCCCATCATGGAACCAGCCTGGCTCGCGCTCGCTAGACCGCTCATCAGCAAGCCGGTCAATCCAATCAGCCCGCCGCCCGGATAACCAGATCTGGCCGGATATGTCGGATTACTGCCGCACCTGGTCGCGCTCCGAGCACGCCCCTCGTGCGGCTTGTTTCGCGTACTGCTTATCGCGGCCAGCCACGGTCATCGTCCACCGCGTTTCATTCCGACCATATCGTGCGCGGATTCCAAAAAGCGCCTCTTGCTGGAGCACCTGGGGCGTTCCGAGCTGGCGCGATTGCGCCGGGCGATATCGTCGTGCTCGATATCGGGCGGGATGGCACCATGTGACGTTCTATGTTGGCGACAATGGCGACCCGGCACCACGGCAGTGCCTGGGGGCCGCACGGGGCCCCAAAGTACGAAATCAACATTTGGAATTTCAAAGGAGCGCAATGCGTCGCTGTGGCGACCCGCAGCCCCGTGAGGCGGCATGTTTTTGAAAAACGCCGCCGAGTTGCCGCCGGGCTATCGTGCCACCGCGTAAGCGGAAGTACGCACCCCCGCCTGATGCCGGGAGCGACGACGCAGGGAACGAATTGATTCCGCTTGCGGCGCCAGACTGGTGCGAGAGATCAACCAGGACAGCGCTTCGGCAGGATACTTACGCCGGCAGAGGCGCCCGGCCGCAGGTTTATCCACCTGTGCGGTGACGGTGGCTGCAGCCCCGAACTTCTATGCGGGCGGCGACGGCTGGCTGGCGGCGATGGCTGCGGCGGCGATGGCTGCGGCAGCGAAGGTGGCTGCGGCGGCGAAGGCGGCTGCGGCTGTTCCGGTGGCTGCAGCGATAGATGGTTTGTTGCCGGTGAAGGCTGCGGCTGCGCTTGCAGTAGGCGGCTGCAGTAGCGGCTGCAGCGATAGCGGCCAAGGTACTGGCACTGGTACTGGTACCGGTGAAGGCCCTGGCGACAATCTCTCCTGGCAGTCAGTCTGGCGATCAGCCCGGTAACGATTTTGCGGCTGGCCAAGCGGCGGCAGAGGCGGCGGCGGCATCAGCTCAAGCCGGGAGTTTGCGGGTGCTTTTGGTGATCAGCCCGGGGTCGGGCCACGGTAGCCCTGGGCAGGACTTCGGTGATCCGGGCATTGGCCCCGGTGGCTTGTTAGGTAGTATCGGCTCGTCACCCGAGGGGGCCCACGCCCGCAGAGGCGGCCGTTGGGGGTGGCTTATTAGGGCAGTATCGGCACGGGACAAGAAGACCCGGGCGGCATGCTAGGCGCCATGGGCCAATTCCGGCGCAACAAACCCGAGCGCCGTGGCATGGCAGCAATATGACATCGAGCCCGATGGGGGCCATGACCAGCGGGATGGTCAGCGCAGAATATGGTCTATCGCAGGCCGGGCGCGATGCGATGAGCCAAGCAAACGCCATGGCCACGGACCCCGGTTGGGGCATGAGCGGCCGGGGCATGGACTTCGGTTATGGGCCCGGCCTTGGCATCGGCTATGGCGTAGCACCTGCGGCGAGCAGCACCGTTCCGGCTGGGGCGTTCGATGTCGCCCGCACGCGGCCGCTCATGGCGCACATGACGACGGGTCCTAGGCTTCGAGAACCTCCTTCGGTGCATTCGCGCCAGCGGGCCCCGCAGCCCCGGCAGGGACCAGTCTTCCCCGGCGGGGGTGAGCGAGCTGGCCGCGATCTCTGATCAGGTTCCCGGTGTGGTGGCTGGTCAGCAAGTGGCACAGGCAGCGCCGCAAGACAGCAATACGTAACTGAACGAAGTACAA